>ERZ894229.100-NODE-100-length-95731-cov-9.60524_pt1 | contig 95731 bp, 104 predicted proteins | sample MGYA00380295_ERZ894229 | MGnify/ENA primary metagenome ERZ894229 (study PRJEB32331, sample SAMN06328479) | human gut metagenome | biome: human gut microbiome; feature: stool | host: Homo sapiens | collected 2014-09-17 ...
AGACATAGTTGCTGATGACTACATCAAAACTCTCATCAGGAAAATCCAGTTGCTTCGCATCACCGTGCTGAAATACACAGCGGGAAGCCACGCCCTCACTTGCAGCATTTTTCTCGCAGATCGCCTTGCTGTAATTGTACACAGTTCCCCAGTAATCAACACCAATCACTTTTGCTTTTGGCCATGTCAGAGCCGCACGGATTGCCAGTGCTCCGGAGCCACAGCCGACTTCCAAGAGACTGCCCTGGCCGTCATAGTCCAGATGAGAGAGAACGACCCGGTGAACCTGTTCCATGATCCCGCCGCCGCCAAAGGCATACTGGCGCCTGATCCATGTGATCCAGACCAGCAGGGCCATCAGCGCCGCCGCAACAACAGAGAACAGAACACCGAGAACCGTGATGTGGAACACCGAAAAAGAGAGTACGGCCAAAACCACGGCCAGAGCCGTGATGCCGCCGATAATATAGAACACGGGATTGGACATCCAGCTTCCGTAGTCTTCCCCGTGAGTTCCAAGTCGAATATTCTCCTGTTTTAATTCTTTCTTGTTCATTACATTATCTCCTCTATATTAATAATCTCATCAACAATACTCCTATCCCTGCCTGCACCGCCGCCATCAAGGGACACAGGAGCAATGGCCATTGCAACAGATGCTCCGGCAATGCGTAGCTTTTCATCCACACTTTGAACCCATAGCCAGGGTGCCCTTCCGTACCAGGAATTACAAAACGGCGTTTCGCCCTTTTCTGGATGAGAAAGATATCCAGAAAAAACAGGTCGCACAGGTTTATCATCATCCACTGGATATATCCTGTCAGCGCCATCTGCCAAAACCCATGAGTGCCCCCTTCCATCATACTGACTGCCCCGTAGAGCAAGAGGGGCAGACGCTCCCCAAAAAAGATCCATAGCCAGTAAAAGCGATTCTCCGCTTTTGAGGGCGGTTCCGGCGCACTCCTGATAATGGCAGGCGGGTAGCTGGGAAACATCAGTCTGGGATTGTACAGTGCTACGGCAGCAGCAAACAAATTAAAATAGGCTGCCATGGCAAATCCGTCTAATATCGTTCGCATCCAGTTCATCCAGATTCCTCCTTAAAACGCACTCGCACAATCTGCAAATGCAGCGGTCCGTCGGCGATTTTAGCCAGAAGGCGGTGAATGGATCTTACCCCCGATCCCTCCAGTTTCTGATAGCCCTGCATATACCCGCAGCTGGAAACAGAGAGCAATGGTGACCAGCTCTCCAGCTCTCCTTTGGCATCCTTTACGGAGAAATATGCACCGACATCCTTGATCCCCGCCTGTTTTACCCAGGTTTTCAGCATTAGTTTGACAGCGGTTTTGCCTGCTGCATCAAAAACCAGACGTCCTCCCGGAAAGTGTTCGGCCATTGCCTTAACCAACTGCTTCATCTGGTTTGTAGTAAAATAGTAGAATACACCGGCGGCAAACAGTACTGCACCATTCTCAGGATCAAACCGTACAGCTTTCATCCAGCTCAGATCTGTTAAATCACAAGCCAGATTTTCTTCCCGCTCTCCGGCAGGAAGCAATTGATTCCGCAGCGCAATCACATCCGGCAGGTCAATATTCCAGATATGGCACTGACCGTTGTCGCACATTCGTCCGGTGTTGTCCAATCCGCAGCCAAGATTAATGACTGCGGCGTTTGGATGTTGATAGAGATAGTCCCGTATCTCCCATGCAAGATCATTTTGGCGCATGGCTACTTCCAATGCACCAAAGCTATGCATGATACTTTCCGATTGTTTTTCTAATGTAGAAAAGTCATAATCCACTTTTTTTATCAACTCGCCGGCTGTTTCATCCTGAAACAATCCGGGAAATTTCTGCGAACAGAGCCATCGGGCATACAAAGGAATGATCAAGGTTTCCTGTAATGAATTTTTTTTGATTTTATATTGTTTCATAATCTGCCTCTTTAAGTTAGCTATCGCTAACCTCTTTTCCATTTATTCTAACAGATTTAAAAATTTTTTTCTACTCAAATTGCTCTTTCAATTCCTATAAGATATCTTTTAGAGACTTCTTCACGCAAGTTTCCAATTCTGGCTTTCTGTCTGCAGTTTTACCATATGAGTATACACACCATTCTTTTCTTCCAGATCCTTTGGTGATCCTTCTTCTGCCACGGTGCCATCAGAAAGGACAACGATCTTATCTGCTCCGGCTACGGTACGCATCCTGTGGGCGATAACCAGAACGGTTTTATCTGCGATCAGACGGGAAAGGGCTGTCTGTATCAGAGTTTCATTCTCCACATCCAGGGAAGCAGTAGCTTCATCCAGAAGAATGATCGGCGCATTTTTTAGAAATGCACGGGCAATGGAAATACGCTGGCGCTCTCCGCCGGAAAGTTCACAGCCGTTCTCTCCGATATTGGTATGCCATCCATCCGACAGTTTTTCCGCAAATTCATCCACATTGGCAAGTTTCGCAGCAGCAATGACCTGTTCATCTGTGGCGTCTTTGTTTCCGATTCGGATATTTTCCAGAATCGTATTGTCAAACAGTGTAACATCCTGAAATACAATAGAATACAGAGAAAGCAGTGTTTCCGGGTCAATTCGGGATACATCCATGCCGCCCACGGTAATCTTTCCTCTGTTAATATCCCAGAATCTTGCAGCCAGCCGGGATACGGTTGTTTTTCCACCGCCGGATGGGCCGACCAAAGCCGTAACCTCTCCCTGTTTTGCCGTAAAGGAAACATCTTTCAATACGGTTTCTCCGGTATTGTAGGCAAACCCAACATGGTCAAAGACAATATCATACCCCTGATTGGAAAGCCTGTCACTGCCCTGCTGGATGGGATGATCGAGAATCTCATTCATACGGGCAATGTTGGTTCGTGTACTGATGACTGCCGCAAGATTCTGGAGTGCGCCCTGCAGAGGGTCATATAAACGGGATACTACCAGAAGGAACATAAAGAATGTAAGCACGGAGAGGCTTCCTTGCATGAGTAGAACAGCTCCCACCAGCGCAAAGCATCGTAGAGTCCTGCAATATAAGAGTGCGTAGCATATTCACAATCTTCTTTGTCCCGGCACTCCAAAAGGCGGTTACAGACTTTCCGTTGTTCTTCTGTCAAATCCAGCTGGAGATACTCCATTTCCGCAATGCCTTCATTTTCAGAGTCTTTCAGATATATGATCCTACGAAGAGTAGCAATAAAAAAAGACTCCCATCGTTTCCGACAGGAGCCAATAATCACAAACACATCACACCCATCGGTCAAGCTTTAGCACCTTGCTTATGCAGGTTGCTGTGCGGTCATTGAGCTTGTCTCTCGCGCACTCTTTATAGGTCTTTTTTAATTATAGTGAGGAACGGATATATTCTCAAGATGCAGATGTGCCACCTGCTACTCAACAAGACTCCTGATTCTCTACTTTTTGATTGTTAAGGTGATATCTCCATTTGAAAGCAGCTCTTCAAGCTCGTTCTGTGACAGTTCCATACGTCCAAGCTTTGTATATGACCAGGCGTTCGAACCATAGAATACAACGATCTGATTTCCGTTGTACAAAACGACATCTCCACTTTGGGCTGTCATTTGATGGTCAGTTCGTGAATAAGATCGTCCCAGAGAACCAACCTGCTCCCAGCCTCCGTACATGGACATGCTGACTATGATATCGCCATTCGCTACTTCTTCCTCAAGTTCCCGAACAGCCTTACAATTTTCCCAACTAATCGGGATCTCTATATCACTAAAATATAACTTCATTTCTGTATCCTCGTCAGTTTCTGAGTTCTCCGTTTCTGCAAGAGTTTCCCGAATCTCAGATGTTTCTGCTATTTTCTCATCAGAAGTTTTCGTTTGAGTCGCTTCCTGCCCCTTCTGTCCACAACCTGATAAGGAAAAGATCAGCAAAACACAGAGTAGAATCATCCGTATTTTTTTCATTATTACAGAGCCTTTCCAAGCTCATAGGCCTTCATCATGACTGCTTCATGATTTGAAGCATCATTAGCATCACCAATGCCACCACCGGTTACGATACCCTTAAGCTCTGCCTTTTCAAAGCAGTCCACCCAGCCCTGAAGACCATTGTAGGCTTTTTCAAATGCACTTTCTTCTTCCTCTGCTGCAGTTGCAATCATATAGATGTCGCAGAACGCATAATCCATCGGGTACATAGGATTCAATCTGTCGAGGAGCGTCTTCATCTGTCCGCTCATCTCATAATAATAGATTGGAGTTGCATAAACGATAACCTCTGCAACCAGAACCTTTTCCATAATCTCAGCCACATCATCTTTAAGGACACAGATACCTTTGGTCTGGCAGTTCAAACATCCAATACAAAACTTAATGTCCTTCCCCTTCAGGGAAATATACTCTACCTCATGACCAGCCTCTTTTGCTCCCTTTTCACATTCCTTTGCAAGAATATCGGAATTACTGCCACCACGAAGACTTGTTGAAATAATCAGTACTTTCTTTGCCATTTTAAACCTCTCCCTTTTTATCTTCTGTCTTACCTTCTCGGATCACTTTAGCCGGAACTCCAGCGGCAATCATATTTGCAGGAACATCGTTTGTAACAACAGCTCCCGCTGCGATAATTGCTCCGTCTCCAATCGTTACACCTGGAAGTACTGTAACATTGGCTCCAAGCCATACGTTCTTTCCGATATGAATCGGATGAAAGATCATTCCTCCTCTAAGAGCAGGATCTTCCATATGGTTAATGGTTGCAAGAACTGCATTGTGTCCGATCAATGCACCATCTCCGATATATATTCCTCCCTGATCCTGAAATTTACATCCTGCATTGATGAATACATTTTTCCCTATATGAATGTTTCTCCCACAGTCTGTATAAAATGGCGGAAACATTCCAAAACTGTCATCGATCTCATGACCGGTCAGTTCTGACATCAGCTGAATAATTTCTTCATGCGTATGGTATTTATTATTCAGTTCCATAGTGATCTGTAAGGCTTTCTGTGACATCTCATGCATGACCAAATGTGCATCACTTCCTCCCGGTACCGTAAATCCCGGTTTCATTTCTTCCAAATACTGTTCAACTGTCATGATTAGCCAACTCCATTTTCCCTTAAGAACTGCTGCATCTTGTCAAATGGAATCACATCCAGGTTGTCATACAGATCTGTGTGAACTGCGCCTGGAATGGTGAGAAGTTCTTTGTTCTCTGTATATTTGCTGTCTTTCACCATAGCTTCATAAGCATCCCTGCCAAAGTAATAGCTATGAGCCTTATCGCCATGCATAATGAGTACTGCACTTCTGATCTCATTGCTGTATTTAAGAATCGGCTGATTCATAAATGACTGACATCCAAGCACATTCCATCCATCGTTAGAATTCAGGCTTCTTTCGTGATAGGCTCTGCCTTTATAGTACTCACTGTAATCCTTAACAAAGAATGGCGCATCCTCTGGAACAGGAAGTGGTAAACATCCACCTGCACGTGAATATACACCTGTCTTAAATTCTTCAGTTCTAAGTGCATTCATTGATTTCTTCTTTTCGTATCTCTGTTCCTCAGTATTTTCAGAATCAAAATATCCATTGGAATTCACTCTGGTCATATCGTACATGGTAGAAACAATGGTTGCCTTGATTCTGGTATCAAGAGCTGCCGTATTAAGAGCCATTCCGCCCCAGCCACAGATTCCAATGATACCGATCTGGTCAGCATCCACTTTGTCCTGTACGGATAAGAAATCTACAGCGGCCATAAAATCTTCTGTATTAATATCCGGAGATGCCATGTATCTTGGCTGTCCGCCACTTTCTCCTGTAAAGGAAGGATCAAATGCAATAGTAAGATATCCTCTCTCTGCCATAGTCTGTGCATAAAGCCCAGAGCACTGCTCCTTCACAGCACCAAAAGGTCCGGAAACTGCGATTGCAGCAAGTTTTCCTTCTGCATTCTTTGGTGTATACATATCTGCTGCCAGTGTAATTCCGTAACGATTAATAAATGTTACTTTCTTGTGGTCTACCTTATCGCTCTCCCCAAATGTCTTATCCCATTCGGCAACCAACTTAAGATCTTCTGTCTTCATCATTATATTTATCCTCCTTGCGGTCATTTTCTTGAATATTCCTGGAATATATCTTATAATGAAATTATCATACAACCTAAGCCTAACTTTAGGTCAAGAACTTTTTCGGAAAGGAAAGTATAGCATGTACACGATTGGTCAGGTTTCGGAGATGTATAATCTCCCTATTTCGACATTAAGATATTATGACAAGGAAGGATTCTTCCCAAATCTGATGAGAAAAGGTAATATCCGTTACTTCAGTGATGTGGAGCTAGAAGCCATCCGTATCATCGAATGTCTCAAACAATCCGGTCTCGAGATAAAAGAAATCAAGCAGTTCTTCCAGTGGGTTGTAGAAGGTCCTTCCAGCTATGAGAAAAGGAAGGAGCTGTTCGAGACCAGAAAAGCTACCGTGGAAGATGAGATCAAAGCCATGGAGAAAACCCTTGCCCTGCTCAAGTTTAAATGCTGGTACTACGAGACCGCGATAAAAGACGGCAATGAAGATGGCATCAATGCCATGCTGCCTGACAAGCTCCCGGAAGAGATTCAGAAACTTTACGATATTTCACACGAATAACAGACAACAAAAATAAGCCCACTGAAAGACCTGGTTGATATACAACTGGCCTTCCAGTGGGCAATTTGTCATTTTCTTACTCAGTCGTAGTTTCCAATTCCTCTTCTTCTGTATCAATCAGGCGTTCCTTTTTTAGCTGAAAAAAATTCTTATTTGTACAACTCTCAATCTGCACTACCAAGTCCGCAAGCATTTTTTGAAAAGATGGTAAATTTCAATTTCACTTTCCCTCTCCAGTTACAACGTGGAACTCATTTTTATGAAATGTCAGTAGTCCATCATCCCTCATCTTCCCCAGTTCCTTTGAAAGAGCTGTTCTTTCTACTCCCAGATAATCTGCTAATTGCTGGCGATCAAGAGGTATTTTTATATTGTTCGTCCCCTGCACTGAAACCTGTTCCGAAAAATAAGAAATAAGTCTTCCCCTGATTGTCTTTGATGCAGAATGAAAAATTCTCATAGAAAGATTTATGTTCTTCCTGGAACTCACACGCAAGAGATTTTGAATAAGTTTTGCTCCATGCCCGCATGAATTACTTTCCACAAACAAAGCAGGTACGTTTATGAAGAGAATTTCAGTAGCTTCACAGGTTTTTACATCTACCAAAATAGGCTGATTAGGAATACAGGCATAGCTTTCCGCAAAAATATCTCCTTGCCTTACTACTCCAAGAATACTTTTGTTACCAACCACATCTACATTTTCGATTTGAACTGATCCCGAAAGAATCAGGCATGCATCTGTAACTATCTCTCCTACATTGTAGATATACTCATCCTTATCAAACTTTTTTATCTTATTCTTTAGACAAATAAGCATGTGCTTTATTTCTTCATCTGTACATCCCTTAAATAGTACCGTCTTAGACAAAAAATCAAAATCCATATTTTTCTCACTTTCGTGGTTATAACCACATACTTTTTGTTTGAATCATAGTATCATAGCCTCAAGAAGTCAAGGAGACAATAAAAAAATGAACGAGAAAATAATAAGTGCCTTAGTTGGACTCGCTGGTGCCATTGGAAACAACGGTAAAACCGAACAAACCGACTCAGTTGTTATGAACGCATTGCTTAACTGCTATTCATCAACTGACGAAGATACAATCGTAACTGCAATCATAAAAGACAAATATACCATTTCTCCAAACTGTGAGACTTGTCCCACTCCATGTGGCAACACATCTAATTATGACATGACAAAATTTCTTCAGAACCATGAGCTTAAGACAATAAAGGAAGACCTTATCGCCGAAACAGTGAAGTTGGTAATAAGACTCAATAAATCTGGAAAAACAGAGCTACCAGAAGAAATTTACAAAGCTATATCCTTCTTTGGCTACGAGCTCTCCTTAGATTCATATACAGATTTAATTAATTCATTAAATCAAATGGAGGTTTAAAATGATTCGACAGATTATTCATATCGATGAAGAAAAATGTAACGGATGCGGCTTGTGTGCTGAAGCCTGCCATGAAAGTGCAATTGCCATTATTGATGGCAAAGCAAAACTTATCCGCGATGATTATTGTGACGGCATGGGGGATTGCCTTCCAAACTGCCCTACCGGAGCAATATCTTTTGAAACCAGGGAAGCTGCGGCTTATGATGAGGCCGCTGTAGAAGAAAATAAAAAGAGAAAACAGGCGATAATGCAGGAAAGCAAAGTGCAACTTCCACACAGTTGTCCTGGTTCCACAATGCGCCAGATGAACAGGCAATCAGCTCATAATGCATCTGAAAATACAGCAGCTTGTGAGTCAGTATCTATGCTTACTAACTGGCCTGTTCAGATTAAGCTTGCTCCTATTCAAGCACCTTACTTCAATGGCGCTAAGCTTTTGATAGCAGCTGACTGTACTGCCTATTCATACGCTGCTTTCCACAAGGATTTTATTAAGGGCAAAACAACTCTAATAGGTTGCCCTAAGCTGGATGATATTGATTACAGCGAAAAACTTACGGAAATAATTAGGAATAATGATATTTCCAGTGTCACCATAGTACGCATGGAAGTTCCTTGCTGTGGTGGACTTGAAATAGCTGCTAAAAAAGCGATTCAGGCAAGTGGTAAATTCCTTCCATGGCAAGTAGTAACAATATCTATTGATGGAAATATTATTGAATAATAAAGGAGAACAAAGATGTATAAGAATATTGAAAAACAGACAATGTTAAATCTCAAGGATCTGGTTGAGTACCAGGAGGGACAGGTAGTCAGTAAAACTCTTGTTCAAAACGATTGTGTCAGCATGACAATTTTCTCTTTCGACAAAGGAGAAGAGATTTCAACCCACGCAGCCGGTGGCGATGCAATGGTAACCGTTCTTGAGGGAAAAGGACGTTTCACAGTAGCTGACGATGTCTTCTATCTTGAAGCCGGTCAAACACTCATTATGCCGAAGGATATCCCTCATGCAGTTTACGGTGAGGAAAAATTCAAAATGCAGCTTGTAGTTTCATATTAAAAAAATGGCACCTCGGAACCAACACATCCTGAGGTGCCATTTGCACTATAATATTCCAATTTATATAACTCCGAAAATTGTGATTTAGTTTAATATGTACTTTTCATAATCTATCCGGATTAGTCGTTGGTCGCCAATCATTGTAGCCGACTGATATGCCATATGTCCTGCCCAACCCACATGACTGATGGTCCAATCTTTATTAACCACATAAAGATTATTCCCTGGTCGAGTGGTCGGTTTGGCTCCATCACCAAATGTGAATCCTTCATTTTCAGCATCGCGAAGGAACTTATCAGCAATCACTTCATCCCTCAGATACACATAAACTTTTCCTTTGAGTTTTGATAATTCTGTTACATTTCGCATATTCCTTATGCCTCCTCTTTTTTAATTTCCCAAAAGAGCAGCAAGGATCAATGCAAAAAATTAACTCCCATCGTTTCCAATGGGAGCCTGTGTTATCGTACTCTTCCCATCAGTCAAGCTTTAGCACCTTACCAAAAGCAGGTTGCTGTGCGGTCGTTGAGCTTGTCTCTCGCGCACTCTTTATAGGCATTTGTATTATATCATTATTTTATTGTTTTCACAAGTTCAGTAATCTCTACGATGTAATCTCATCGCTCTCATCGGCATTCTGTTCATCCATGTACAACATATACACAGCTGTTATCGCCTTTTGAGTTCGAGGATCACCCGGCATAATGTCTTCCAGGGAATTCCCTTTCACAAAACATTCTTCATATACATATTGCGCCAGGCCTATTGCTTCATGAAATATCCCAGTCACTACCCTTCGAATACTTTCCAGAAAACCTGCAATGTTTTCTGGATCCACATGATAAACTTCTGTATCTTCCGTAACTTTTATCTCATAATAGCTGTCCTTAAATACGGACATCAGCAAGCACTTCATCCAGGATTCGAACCTGGATCAACCGGTTCGTAGCCGATCATTCTATCCCTTGAACTAATGAAGCATAACGTTTGCGGATGGATTCGAACCATCGGTGCGATCACTCGCACACCACCTTAGCAGGGTGGCACCTTAAACCAACTCGGACACGCAAACATACAGTGGGCAGGGTTGGACTCGAACCAACGTAGACCGAAGTCGGCGGATTTACAGTCCGCTGCAATTGCCACTATGCGACCTACCCATGGGGTGACTACCGGGAATCGAATCCGGATTTTCAGAGCCACAATCTGATGTACTAGCCTTTATACTATAGCCACAGTGATCCCCGCCGGACTTGAACCGAGCATCCCAGCCTTGAAAGGGCTGTGTCCTGACCTTTAGACTAGGGGACCTTATGCGGATCCATATTAGGAATCCGCTCAATCTTTATTTTTTTCAAGCGCTGATTTTTGCCTGAACCTCTACATCAACGACAAGAATATCGTCAATCTTTACCTGCAGAACCGCAGCCAGAACAACCAAATTATCAATGGTTGGCATCGCAGCTCCGTGCTGCCATTTGTAGATTGCCTGAGGTGTTCCGAATCCGAAAATATCCTGAAGATCTCTTACTGAAATTCCAGCAGCCTTTCTAAGCATCTCAATATTCTTTCCCGTTGCCACCATATCGATGGTTGGCATAACAAACATTTTTTCCTCTCTTTCCGGCCTTCCGACCGGCGCAGAGCTAGTCGGATGCCTTAAAATTGTATATAGGTTTCATTACGTCAATGACATCTACAGATTCACGAATGACATCGTTGATATCCTCCAGTGATTTATATGCCATTGGTGCTTCGTCCAATGTGTATTCATTTACAGAAGTCGTATATACTCCTGCCATTTCTTTCTTGTATTCGTCCATACTAAGCTCATTCTTTGCTTTTGTTCTGGACATGATTCTTCCTGCCCCATGAGGTGCAGAATAATTCCATTCAGGATTGCCTTTACCTATTGCAAGAACACTACCATCACGCATATTGATGGGAATAAGAACCCTTTCCCCTGCATGGGCTGCAATCGCGCCTTTTCTCAGGATCATTTCCTCTGTATCAATGTAGTTATGAATGGTATGGAATCCATCTGTTCCAGTCATTCCTGTTCTTTCTAATATAATCTCCGCCATTTTCTCTCTGCTTCTTCGAGCAAAATTCTGACAGATTTCAACATCATGGAGATAGTCCTCTAAGTATTTACCAGACAAGTAACAAAGATCCTCTGGCATAGAAGGCTGACTTTCATATACCTGAAAATGTAATGCCTTTAATGCGTCCTGAATTTCTTTTCTTCTTCCCTGTTCCTTATATGTTCTGATGATTTCATCTCTCTTCTCGAAATACTCGCCATAACCTCTGTCCAGATCCACCGCAAGCTTCTGATAAAGTTCTGCAACCTGTTTTCCAAGATTTCTACTACCAGAATGGATGATCAGATACTTTGTACCATCAGCAGCTTCGTCAACTTCTATGAAATGATTACCTCCACCTAATGTTCCAAGAGATCTTGCGAGCCTTCTGGAATCTTTTAGACTTCTGTAGCAGCAAAGTTCTGTTAAATCAAATCGCTCCTGACGTCCATCCCAAACATTTTTTCCAGACGGAATATAATGACAAGCCTCATCAAGTTTTTCAAAATCTATATCTATTTTTCCTAGATTAACCGTATACATACCACAGCCAATATCTACTCCAACAACATTAGGAACCGCTTTATCAACGATGGTCATTGTTGTTCCAATCGTGCAACCTTTTCCAGCATGGACATCCGGCATAATACGGATTCGAGAATTCTGCGTCATTGGATAATCACACATTCTGTGAATCTGATCTATTGCCTCAGTCTCAATGACCTTTGCATAGCAGATAGCTGTACTTACCTTTCCTTTAATTTCTAACATCTTTCCATTTCCTTTCTCTCATTGAACCAAAGTACACCTGGAGAGATTTGAACTCTCACGTCTTGTGACAGCGGAGCTTAAATCCGCTGCGTCTGCCAATTCCGCCACAGGTGCATAAAAAAATACCGCCCACCCAGGTTCATCTAAGGTAAGCGGTACGCTAAAACATGTTTATATATCTGGTTTTTGGATCAATTCCACCCAGGTTCATTAACACAATTCATTCGTTCCAACCTATCCTTAAATGGACGTGCACAATCATAGCCCAGCCCTTTCTTCTCGAGCTGCGCATAACGGTGTTCACTATTTAAGTTGAATAAACGAATCATTGTTGTCATGTCTTTTTCCTTTCTGATCCACTGCGGACCGCTTTTTCTTTCTGCCGATAGAATAGCACGGTTTTTTATGAATGTAAATTATACTCGTGGTATAAAATAACGGAAGTCAAATTTTTGTGCATCTATTCCATTATTATCCGGTACTCCGATGACCACTCATCAAATTTTTGATCTATTTCCGCGTACAAAACACTTAATTCATCATTAAGTTTTCCACTCACATATTTGTCTTGCATCTCTGTTTTTTCTACTAATATCCATTTTGCTTGCGAATATGAATACTTTGCGAAAGCAATCCACTGCGGATAATTTATAGCCATAGGATTCTTTGTAAACGCCACTTTTCCAGCATTAATTGCTGTCGCTGCTGAATGACCAATAAACAGCATGGTAGCAAGTTTAGGATGCTTTTCTCTATTGGTAGAAAACGGAATTGATTCTTTAATCTTATTCCCTTCCTTAATTCTTTTGAACGCATAGCCCAGTCTGACAATCACCTCAACAATCATTGTAGGAATCGACATTGAACAAAAGTGTATGAAATCATAACCTTCATAGTACATCCCTTGGACAATTTCAGCCACCGTTTGCTCATACTCACCAATGCTTCCAAACTGGAACAAATTAAATACTCCCATCAATGGCACTGGAAGTCCCATAGATGTCGTAATATCAGATTTTAAGTGTATAATCTGTTTTCCCAGTGCTGCGAATATATCACTTTCTTTTCTGTTGGCATAGTTTTCCATAATCTGCGAAACAAACTTGCCTTCTTTATCGATAGTAGTCATTCTTCCTGTAAGAATATCAAAAACTCCAACAGCAAATCCTAAAAAAGGATCATGTCCTAGTGACAACATTCTATGGTAATAAGCAGAAAGTCCTGTTACTCGCTCAATTGTATTTCTATTATCCTGTGCATCATAAGGTACTTTACTTAACTTTGAGTTTGCCAATTTTTCCATTTCATCTGCCGGAAATACTTCGTCAAATTTCTCTCGGATAAAATCAGATAACCGACCTGCAGATAATCCATTAGGTGTTTTCTGTGGAATTCCAACCAATAAGATATCTACAACGGCACCGATAATACCTGCAAACGCACTGATGCCTATATCTACTTTATCCAACCTATGAATCTGTTTATATTCTGCATTAAGCATTTTAATTGCTTGCACATTGGTTTTAAGTTCTTCTTCTGAGAATAAGTCCTCAAGTTTACAACCTATTCCAACCGCAGCTTCGGCCTCTTTGCAAAGGGTATCCCACGATGGAACAATCATAAGTTTTTTAGGAGTATTATTGCTGACAATGTTTTTTCTAACTCCACTTGGATCAATCCCCAAACTTCTAAGCTGTTTTTCAAGCATTTCTATTTCAGCATCAGTTTGATTTCTCCTCGCTTGAGAATCATGCATGAGATGATTTAATTCTTCATCCTGATACGTTAAAACATTATTGATTTTTTGCTGCTCATCGGAATACTTATACTTTTTCACGATTATTCCTCCGCTTTAAGTGCTGCCCACAATTGCTCTTTATAGACTTCGCGCTCTCTATCATTCTTAAGTGCGTCTATCTCTACCTGATGTTTTCTAATCAACTCTTGATACAGTTTATTCTTTTCACGTTCCTGCTTAAGTTTTCTATTAGCAATCCATGCCTTTATACCCATACAAATACCAAATATAGCACCGGCAATACCAACTCCGACTCCAATCTCTGCCGCACCAAGTCCTTCATCCGTATCACATACTTCTTCATTTTCAACATTCATCAGCTCGTTTTCATTCATGTGTAATTTGTGCCCCCTATGCCACACCTAAATCCTTCTGTAAATCCTCAATAGCTCTTTGCAATAAAATATTCAAACTTTGAAGATAGTCCAATCTTTCTTTATCAGCCTCAGCTTCACTTTTAAGTGCCTGAATGATTGCTTCGTGTTTTTTTAACGCTTCTTTATATAATCTCTCTTTTTCTTGACGAAGCTGTTTTCCTTTTAAATGGCTTGCTATACCAACACCGCCAGCCGCTAATGCTGCAACCGGAGCTGCTAAAACAAATACACCAGCAACCATTCCTCCACCAACTACAGCTCCTGCAGCCGCTAATCCGGATGTAATTCCAGCTGCTGATAATCCAACCATTCCTAATCCATAAAGGGCAGCAAATGAGCCAACACCACCAATACCCGCTCCTAAAGCACCCGCTAAAACCTCTGGAATGGCACTTTCTCTAATTGTTCTTGATTTATCATTTACTGCACAAGCCGCCTCATTCACAACATTCACCACTTGCTGAAGTGCCTCTACAGACTGAAAATTCATATCTTTTTTCTTTTTAACATACTTTCCTGCCATTACTTTTTCTCCTTCGTATTGATATCAAGTGCCATTTGATCAAAATCTCCATTTTGAAGAAGATAAGTTAGTTCCTGGATATTTTTCTTCTCGTTATCCAGTTCTAGTTGCATTTGTGCAATGGCCACTTCCTTCTGTTTGATCAATTTTTCCGACTTTTTAATCTCTGATGCAATATGCTCTTTTATGTATTCTGGTGTAACTGTATGATTTTTTCTCTGATAAAATCCTCCAGCAATTCCACCTATAATTGCTCCCATTGCCATAGGCAATCCCATAACCGGTGTTGCGGCTATGGCTGCACCGGCCAACAAACTTGCATATTTCGGAGTAGATTGTAAGAATTTTTTCAGTGCTTCTTCTGATACAACATTTCCACCTTTTTTCGAAGTCTGTTCTGCTTCTAATTTTCCTGATCTAATCCATCTTCGAACAGTTTCCGGGTTTGTATCCAGCATTTCAGAAATCTGTTTCACATTGTACTCACTCATAATACTACCTCCTGCATAAAATGTAGCATAAATATAGTATTAAATCAATATATAATGTAGCATTAAATTTGGTTGCATGTTTTTTTGACATCAAAAGAGCCCAAGAAGATCAACTCCTCTTGAGCCCCTGGTTACTTCCTATTCCTCTCCGCCTCCTGCAGATACATCGGCACCGGTTTCCCGCTTCTCTTTGCAATATCAATCTGCTTCTGATGAAGTCTCCGGATCACCGACACCCTTTTCTTAGATTTCTTCTTGTTTCTCGGCTGCTGATCTGGCTTCTTCTCAGGCATATTATTGACTCGACCATCCACCGTATCATAATTTGCTTCCGTACCTGATTCTGATCTGCGTTCCCAGGTACCATTCTGAAGATACTTCTGCCAGAGAAGCATTCTCTCTGTCTGCACCACTTCCGGATCCGGTTTCTTTTCCAGTGAAGGCTTTTTCAGAGAATCCCTGATCTTTTGTTTGGTCTCTTCGTCAAATCCATGCATGACATCATCTGCAATGATCTTTCCATAGGTATCCAGAATAACAGCCGCTGCATCTCCATGATACTTCTGATTCTCCATAAGATAAAAGAAGTTACCGTCTAAGATCAGCTCATCTGTTGACTGCCATTTACCAGTCTTACCTTCAATCTCATAATCCCTGTCCTTCGTAAGTAAGACGTTTCTTTTGCTTTCCTTTCAATGCATCCTTATGGTCAGCAAGATTCTCCTCATCCATCTGACCTTCATGATCCTGGAGCTTTCTTGAGAAGCCACCGTCATTTACGACAGCTTCATTAAAACCATTCCCATCCCGGACACCTTTCTGTACCATCTGCTTTTTTCTTCGCGAGGCAGCATCCGATACCGGCTTATCATCTACGGGATCAGCCCTGGACTGGGCGCCTTTACGTTCTAACTGAAAGTCAGTCTCATTGATGCGCCTTCCATCGGACTTTGCTTCCGCAGTTTCCTTCACTATCCCTTCTCTGGAATCTGTTTCCACAAGTCCCTTTCGGGTCATCTTTTTGACCGCATGGCTTTTCGCCTTAAATTCCTCCAATCGCTTTCACTTCCTTTCTCCCCAAATGGATAAAAAAATAAGGCCATCTATCGTGGATAACGGTAGACGACCTCAAGTTATATACTTCTTTATGATGTTATTACTTTGTATTTGTGTTTTAATGCTTTTGACAGTGCAACATTTGTAAATGGAACAATCTGATCATTTTGCAAGCGGCCAAGGACAATACCCGGATCTCTGTCAATTCTTTCAGCAAATCTGCGGATAGCATTTTCGCTAAACTCATTCATTTTAACGAAAGCCTCATATTCTCCTGGAGGGATCAATTTGTCTTCCGCATATTTATCTGCTGCATCCTCCTGTCCAGCGTGCTCATTTTCAAACGTAATTCCATAATCACCATTAATAATATGGCCAATCTCATGGAACAGAGTAAACCAAAATGTATCTGAATAGAAACGTCTGTCATTCACCATCAGCATTACATTCTGCCCAATCTTCTTGGTTGCACCATTTATTCCTGAACCCGGAAGATTTGGAAGTATTACGAATATTACTCCCGCATCTTCAAAGGCCTTCCTAATCAGTGGATAAAAATCACCATGCTGTGTTGTTAATGTCAATGCATAATCAACAGCTTTTTCAAACTTCTTTTTGTCAAACTTAGGTGCTTCTATCTTCAGTGCCTGATTAATTGCGATCTGAACCATTGCATTTGCTCTGGCAATATTAGCCTCTTTCATATCTTCAGATGCACTTCGGAAACTAACTGCCATATTTTGCTTTGTGAAAACAGATAATGACGCAACATTTAAAAATTCACGTAGGCACTTAATCTGCTCATTTGTTTTTCTCGGAAGATCAGGCAATCCAAAATTCTCTCTGAAATATGTGTACTGAAAGTACTTGAAAATTCTTCTTTCCTGCTCTAATTCCTTGGATGATTCAAACTCAGCAATCAAAGCGTCATAGCTCTTCTGAAGATTCATCCAGTAGTCAACACTAGTCCCTAACATTCGAGATAATTTCATGGCAATATCGATTGATAAGCTTTGCTCCCCACGTACCAGAATACTTAAATTCTTTGGCGTGGTATCTAATCGTTTTGCAAAATCTTTCTGAGAAAGTCCACTTTCTTCAATGATTTCTTTGATATAGTATCCAGGATGAAAAGCAATCTTATCATTATATTCAATATAATTACTCATAATGGTTACTTACCTCCTTTACTTCAACAATTCTAACCACACCAGCAATTTCATCAATATTACAAGGATCATAAGGTTCTTCATTCTCATCTAATGGCTGAATAATAATACGCCATGGATCTCTTCTCGTTTTTACATCTATAGCAAAAAATCCATCCATATTGCCACTCAGCTTATGAAAATGAAATGTCGGCATCATTACAATATCCTTAATTACACTCGCCTGCTGCATAGCATTTATTCGGGCAAATAGGCTGGTTGCTAATGCAGCATTCCCGCCAAACAACTTTTTTGCAGTTTTTAAATCGGTACATTGTTTCTGAACTTTGCTGTTATTGTATAGTAGCTGCACGTTTGCCCTTCTTTTCAAATTACCCGTTGGGTAATCTAAATATACCATCAGGAGAATCTCTAGTCAATAATTCACACACTCTTTTCACAATTATTCTTCCATTTCCTTTTGCTTTCTGGCTTCAACCTCCTCCGGCTTAGTAGTCATGAGTGAGTAAAGCTTCAATGTCTTATCGAACTTATCCTTGAACGGAATGATAGTGCTTCCATAGAACAAAACAGAAATTCCTCATCGTTCATTACCCGTATAATCACTGGTACCTTCCTGTATCCAAGTTGCTGAGCCGCATATTTTCAAGTTGCTGAGCCGCATATTTTCTTCTGTGACCTGAGATGATTTCATAAACTCCATCCGGCACCGGCCTTACAATTAGCGGATTCAATACACCGTACTGTTTGATGCTGTCCTTAAGGAGATGCATTTCCTTATCATCAGTCACTTTAAAAGGATGGTCTTTAAAAGATCTGAGTCTTTCAATCTCAATTTCTATGACTTTCTCATCCTCAAACAGCCCGTTTGATTCGTGTACACGGTAAATCATGAGTACCAGCGTATTTTTTGACCGCCGTTTCCCGGCGGCCGGTTTACACATTCGTTGTTTTGGTTTTGCTTCGGCAGATTTCCGGTAGCTGCTCAGACCATGGAAGCAGATCTTCCATAAAACGGTAATCCGTATCTTCCTGATGATCCTTCATCACAGTCAGGACGTGTTCCAGGTATCGGAAGGGATTCAGGTGATTTGCCTTTGCTGTTTCCGTAATGCTGTAGACGATCGCACTGGATTTCGCACCATCGATACTGTCGATCAGTTTCCATGCATGTTTGTGCAGGCAGAAGCTGCGCAGCGCCCCCTCTGTTGCATTGTTATCAAGCGGGACTTCACCGTCATCCAGGAATACTTTTAATGCCTCTTCCTGATTGATACAATAGTTGATTCCTTCCAGCGTTTTCCCTTTAGAGAGACGGCCGGAAATCTGGATCTCTTTTACCCACGCAAAGAAAGCCTCCACCAGAGGTTTGAGGTTGATCTGCCGCTGCTTTCTGCGGTCATCCGGTTTCAGACCGGCAAGCTGGTTATCCAGATGATAGATCGCACCAATCCGCTTGATTGCTTCATAAGCGACCGTATCCCTGGCTGCTTCATGCTCCTTTTTCGGCAGTGCTTTCAGGGCATCGGCGAAATACCTTCTCGCATGGGTCCAGCACCCTGCGAAGACGATGGCTTCGGTTTCCCGGTCCAGCTTCCGGTAGGCAGAGTATCCATCGCAGACGACAACTCCTGTGAATCCTTTCAGGAATTCCCGCGGATGGTCTGCTTTCCGGGTCTTCTGGTATTCATACAGGATAATGGGTGTATCCTTATATCCCTTTCCCGTCCGGTAGACCCACATGTAACTCTTGCTATTCGCCGGACGCCCATCTTTCGATACCTTGACCGGAGTCTCATCGGCCTGCAGCACATGGAAGCGGTACATCCTGTTATGAAGGTAATCATAAAGGGGCCCCAGATACCGGTCGGCACACTGGATCACCCAGTTTGCCGTCACCTGCCGGGAGATATGGATGTCATTGCGCAGGAATTCCTGGCTGATCCGGTATAAGGGAAGTCCGTTGACATACTTGGCATTCAAGATGCTTGCAGCCAGGGAGGGGGGTCAGGATGCTGTTTCGGAGCAATTCCTTCGGCCGGTCTGCCTTCACGATCGTCTGGTTGTCCTTTCCGGCATACACGGCCACATGGTGCTCTTCAACTGTGTAGACTGCCGGCTGTACCCGGACTCTTTTATAAACTTCATCCGGAAGCTGCTTCCAGCCAACAGCGCCGAAGATCTCCTGCAGCTTTTCTTCCGGAAGGGTATGGGGAATGACTTCCACGGGAAGATCCTTAAGATCTGCCTCGCGTTTTCCTTTTTTCTTCCGGCGCGTGACCTGGATCACATCCTCTTCGGCAGGTTCGACAACATAAAGTGTCTCTGTCAGAGCTTCCGCTTCGTTAAAGATGAGCTCCAGTTCCAGTTGTCCGGCGATCACATCCAGCTTTTCGGAAGAGCGCCCATAACGGTGATTGTTTGCAGACGCGATCTGCGAGGTAAGGCGTTCCATGTTTGTATTTAGCCTGGCCAGCTGATCCTGCATGGACAGGATCACTGCCACGAGTGTTTCCCTGCTGAAACTATTCAGTTCTTCCGGTGAGTAGATCTTCGTCATGTTCGGCGCTCCTTTGTCTTGCTGGGACTATTGTACCGCAAACAAAAAGAAAAAGCGAACCGGACGAAAAATGAGTCCGTCATTCTCACCAACGGATAAACACTCTGAAAAGCCGAAAAAACTACTAGTTTTTTCAGTTTTTCAGAGTACTTATCCACACAGCAGCTGATCGCTGTGGAGTACTCTTAAGTGAATGAATGGTATGAAACCCGGATGTGGATAACTTCCACTGTATCTGCGAGGGCGGGCCGGAAAAGATTTTTAAATTTCTCCGTTTTGCACAATGTATCACAGGAGATCGCTGGGCTGCACTTCCTGGATCGGGTGCCTGGATACGATCTCCAGCCCCTGCATCAGCGCCCGGTATTGTTCCGGCGTGATCTCCAGCGCCTCTTCTTTTGTACGGGGCCAGCTGAAACCGCCAAGCTCCAGCCTTTTGTAGAGGAGAAGGAATCCGTCCCCTTCCCAGACCAACCCTTTAATGCGGTCACTGCGTCTACCGCAGAACAGGAAGAGGATATCCTTTTCGTATGGATCCAGCTGGAAGTTGAATTTCACAATGGATGCCAGTCCGTCAATGCCCCGCCGCAGATCCGTATAGCCGGCAGCAATGTAAACCTTTCGAAATCCGGATGCGTTATTCAGCATGGAGGATCCCTCCTACCCGGGAGAGCAGTTCTGCCGAAGCCGAATTCGCAATCTCCAGGACAAGTTTCCCTTTCCGGATCACAAGATCCGGATGGAAAACAGGTGATGCGTCTGGTGACACAGCAGGAAGTTTGATCTCGGCAAAAGATACGGACTGCTGAACGGGAGACAATTGTCCTGCCTCTGTAACTGCAGGTAAGGATGGATCCTGAGATGCTCCATAAGCTTCCCGGCGCAGGATGCGCTGCCAGTAAAAGAACTGTTTCTCAGAGGTCCCGTTTGCCTGGCACCAGGCGGTCTTTGACATCCCGCTGTTCAGACATTCATTCAGGATCCTGGCCCAGTGCTCTGCACGGACCTGATGTGTGATTTTATCCATGGCACTAACTCCTTTAAAAAACTTGTAGTTTTCTGGAGTTATTATCTCATGGAGCGAGGAAACTAGCACGGTACTGAGAATTTACCGTGTACGCATATTCTCCTCCGATAAAAATATGTTTATGCTTTCTTCTCATCCCCATTAAAGTTAGCAATGTATAGTCATAGGAGCGTTTTCTGATATAAGAAAGAAGTACTAGAATCATCAAGAAAAAAAGAAGTTCATAGGTCAGCAGGAATGAAAAGAAGGTAAAAACTTCTTCGACAGTTTCAGACAAACCGCTTGGCGCAATTTTATACAAACAATCGCCCAGCGCGGTTGTCCAAAAAAGAATACTAATCGTGAATATCCCACAAAAAAGTACTACAGCATATTCCTTCCATCTGCCCTTAAGACTATAAAAAAATATTCTTTCCATACCTTCTCCTCCCTCGCCGGACACAATCTATCTAAAACGGAATATTGCTAATTGCTAATATTTCTTGTCTTATTGCCATCTACTATGTAGTGCATAGTAGTTACTTTTATTCTGCTCCTTATGTAAGAGAATGTCAATAGAAAAAACAAAATTGTGCAGACAATGTCTGCACAATTAAATCCTTAATTACTTCTATTTGCAAATTATCCAGTAGCCTTTTTTGTCAGATCCCCTTCTTTCAATTTTCCCCTCTTGTTTTAACTTCTTTATAATTCGATTGACTTTACTGTTACTAAACCCTGTATTTTCACTGATAATCCTTATTGTAATACTAGGTGTTGCTTCTAAAATAGACAAAATTATCTGTTCATTCTTTTCCTTGTTATTAACAATGTTTTTTATATTTCTCGAAAGATTTACTATGTCATTTTCACACCGCACACCATTTTCTGTGTCATTTACTATGTCATTTTCACACCGCATACCGTTTTCTATGTCATTTACTATGTCACCTTCATATCCCACAACACAATCTAGACCATTTTTCTTATCAATAAGATCTGTTCTTTTTCGGATTGACAAAGAAAATGGGAAAACCACTTTTATAAAATGATCCGATATTTCAAAAATGTCTCTATCATAGTATTTTAAAATACGGCTCATGCCTGATCCAAGCTGCTCTACTAATCCCACATCTTTAAAAACCCTCATTAGCTCTCTGTTTCGCGGCATACTGCTACAACTGAAGAAATCCTCTTTACTCTGACCTGATATAAGTCCACCATATGATGTAAATTCCATACGATCACTAAAAATCTCAAAAACAGGCGGTATTTCTCTGGAGAAATCGTTATGCACAATAGCATTTATCAATGCCTCCCTCAATGGTACAGGCTCGATCAAATTCTTTTCTATTCTCTTGGTACTCGTTACTTTTGCTTTCGTGACGTTTTCAACTTTCATCTTCTCTAAGACTTGATTTGTCGCTTTGATCAAAGAACAATATCCATACTCCTCATTTTCGATCAGATCAACCTTATCTGTCCCGGCATATTTAGCAACTTTAATGGATACACCGTTTTCATCTGCCAACAAATATGCAATATAATTATACTGTCCATCTGGTGTAAGTAACTCAAGACTCTGAGCGAATCTATTATTTAATTCAAGTCCCCGTTCCTGATAATAAATTTTTAACTGTGCAAAAGTTAAGTCCTGTCTCGGAGCCGGAATATTACGCAATGTAGTGTGTATCCTTTTCGAATACAGCTCATCTATCAATGTCGTAGGCATAGGCTGTGTAGAAGTTCCAATCCTCATAAAACATCCATTTGGGGACATTCCCTTATTTTTAACATAATAAGGTTTTTCAAGACCACTGGAAATAATAATCTTTGTAACAGATATTCCATCTATGGCATCCGTAACGATATCGAAAAGACCTAGTGTTGAAGGCAAAATATTATTTTTTATTCTGTCTGCAATTTTAAGTTGTAGAGAATCCAAATCCGGAAGTTGTATTGGATTTCCAGCATCATCTACACCAATATAAAGGACACCGCCTTCATGATTATTCAAAAAAGCAACAATTTCTTTTTCCAGTTTATCATTCAGATTTGCCTTTAGCTCTACTCGGTTACTTTCTTGCAGCATCTGCTCCTCCTTTAAAACAAGTCTATAATAAATAAATCCGTTTGTATGCCTTTATTCTACCATACTCCAATCTGAACTTCTATAAAATTCCCAACAGCTCCATCATCTCTACCGCCCCTCTTCCACTGTTGATATACGGAACTGTTCCTTTTGATTACCTCTCAATTTCCGGGCACGAAAAAAAGTCCCATTTTCTGGGACTTTTCAAGTGACTCCGAGGGGAATCGAACCCCTGATTCCAGCGTGAGAGGCTAGCGTCTTGACCTCTTGACCACGGAGCCATTTCGTATCGTACTTGCCTAGTATAGCAGAGAATTTCTATTTAGGCAAGTACTTTTTGCAATTTTTTTAATTTTTTATTTTACTGTTCGTTTCCCGGGTTCTCCTCATCCGGATTTCCGCTCACTTCTTCTTTCTTTTCAATTGCGAAAGCTTCCGGCTCTACCGTCAGCTCCCTGACATGCTCCTCCGGCACCATGATCTGAAGCTGCTTATTCAGATTTTCTACCACCACTTTATCATGGCTTCCGCCATATTCTCCGTCCAAAGTCCAGGAAATCTCTTCCAGAGATTCAAACTCGATCTTTCCGGTCTTAAAAGAGTACATATGCTTGGTGTCCACCTGCTCGATCAGAAGAGCCGCTATAATCTCCTGCAATGCGATCGGATTTTTCGGCGTCTTGATCAGGGTCACCTCAAACAAACCATCATCAAAGACCACCTGCTTGCCGACCATATTGCGGAATCCTCCTACTGAGCGGGAATTGGTCACCATTCCATATATAAATTCATCCTCGATCACCTCGTCGTCATGTGTCACGCGGATACGATAGGAAGGCACATTAAACAGTCTCTTTGTTCCCTCCAGCACATAGGCCAGGTGGCCCAGCACGTTCTTCATTCCCTGCTTGGTTTCATAGGATACATCTGTAAAGAGCCCGAAAGCTGCAATATACACAAACGTCCCATCGTTGAATTTTCCCACGTCACATGGAAAAACCACCCCGTTTACCGCATTGTCAGCCGCACCCAGCAGATTTCTGGGAATATGGAGGCTATTGGCAAAATCATTGGTCGTCCCGGTAGGGATATAGCCAATAGGATTTTTCTCCTGACGCTTCATCATCCCGGTCACCACTTCGTCAATGGTTCCGTCCCCGCCGCTGCACACTACCAGATCATATTCTCCGGCAGGATATCTGCGCACCTTTTTATAGGCATCCTGATAGGCCTGTGTCGGATAGATGACTACCTCATAGCCTGCTTTTACAAAAATATCCACGATATCCGAAAGCTTTGGCTTTAAAAGCTCCTTTCCTGCATGGGGATTATAGATAAACAACAGACGCTTCACGTCGATTCCCTCCTCCTGTTTTATATATCTTCCGTGACAAAAGAAGGGCATATATCATGCCCTTCCCCTGTGCTTATGTATGGATACAGATACTGTTAACTCTGAGCAGCCAGAAATTTTTCAACACCGGACGCCGCCGCTTCTTCATCACTGCCATTACTTACCACTATGATGTTCAGTCCTTTTTTCAGCTTCAGGCTCATCATTCCAATGAGGCTTTTCGCATTGATCTTCTTATTTTCGATCTCAATGTAGACCTGACTGTCATACTGGCTGGCTTCCTGGACCAAAAGCGCGATTGGATGATCTTCCTTATCCATATCCTTCTGAATAATCACTGGTCTTCTAATCATATCTACTTGCTCCTCCTTACTGTTCCCTTAACTTCTCTGCCATCTCACTCAGTTTTCTGAGTCTGTGATTCACTCCGGATTTTCCCACTGGGTGCAAAAGCAGCTTCCCCAGCTCCTTAAGCGGTGCCTCCGGATACTGAAGCCGTGCAAGTGCGACTTCCTTCAATCCCTCCGGCAGCTTCTCAAAACCTACGGTATCTCTGATGTAAATGATATCCTCTTTCTGCTTTACCGCGGCAGAAACGGTTTTGTTGATATTCGCAGTCTCACAGTTTACCTTCCGGTTCACAGAATTGCGCATTTCCTTCAGGATACGCACATTTTCCAGCTCCATTAAAGCTTTGTGCGCCTCCATCACGTTCAGGATATCTACGATCTGTTCCCCTTCCTTCAGATAGACCACATACGCTTTCTTTCTCTTCACGATCTTCGCATCCAGCCCAAAGCTGTTGATCATTTCCTTCAGATGCTCTGCCTGTCTTTCTTTTTCACAGACAATCTCAAAGTGATAAGACTTGCTGGGATCACTCATAGAACCGGAAGCAAGAAATGCTCCCCGGATGTATGCGCGCTTACAGCACACAGCCTGCACGATTGCCTGCCTGACAGCCAAAAGCTCTTCTCCTCTGGCGTAAATATGATAACTGCTGCTGCCTTTTACCGTATTCCTGCGAACGACAATATCCGTTCTTATATTAAATGTTTTTTGCAATAATGTAAAGCCCTTTCTTGCGACTCTCAGATTTTCTGTATGGATCGCAAGACGGCAGACTCCGCTTTCTGTCTCCCGAAAAGCCCCCGCCATTTCTACCAGCGCAGAAAGTTCCGCAAGGTTACAGTGCCTGGCTTTTGCATGGTGTCCTGCCAGCTCTTCTTTTATATTTCCCGAAAATGACATTCCTCATCACTACCTTGCCTTTGTAATCGCATCCTTGCCAATATCCCGATGTTCGATCCTGATCCCGTAGTTATCATTCTTGCCCAGCGCCTCATAGAGAGCCGACGCCAGTGTCACGGAACGATGCTTTCCTCCTGTGCATCCAACGGCGATCACCAGCTGCGTTTTCCCCTCCTGCACGTAATTGGGGATCAGAAACTCTACCATATCCACCAGCTTTTCAAGAAAAACCACAGCCGCGTCACTGCTCATTACATAATCCCGGACCTCTTTATCCTTTCCGGTCTTCGGCCGCAAGTCTTCAATATAATAGGGATTAGGCAAGAACCGCACATCAAAGACCAGGTCCGCATCCGCCGGGATCCCATATTTAAATCCAAACGACATCACAGAGATATACAGATTTTTATATTCTTTGTTTTCCACAAAGATTTTATTCAGTTCCGCCTTCAGCTCTCTTGTCAGCATATGGGTCGTGTCGATCAGATAATCCGCCCGCTCCTTCAAAAACTCAAGACGTTTCCTCTCCTCCCGGATACCGTCCTCAATGCGTCCCTGGCTTCCTGCCAGCGGATGAAACCTTCTCGTCTCCTTGTAACGCTTGATCAGCACATCATCGCCTGATTCCAGATATAAAATCTCGTAACGGAGCTTCGCCTCGTCCAGCTCATCCAGCACCTTGTGAAGCTCCTGGAAACTCTGGCCGCTTCTTATATCCACTCCCAGCGCCGCCTTACTGATCTCGGCTCCGGATGCTTTCCACAAATCCGCGATCTTCGGGATCAACGGCACCGGCAGATTGTCCACACAAAAATATCCCACATCCTCCAGCATTTTAAGGGCGGTACTTTTTCCCGCTCCTGACATTCCTGTTACGATCACCAGTCTCATCTTCAGAACACTCCCAGTCTCTTCACTTCCGGTTCCAGCGCTACGCCAAACTTTTCTTCCACCTTTGCAGATACCTGCCGCATCAGGCTATGGATATCTGCCGCTGTTGCATTTCCTGTGTTGATAACAAAACCACAGTGCTTCTCAGAAACTTTTGCACCGCCCACCTGAAAACCGGCAAGTCCGGCATCCTGGATCAGCTTCCCGGCGAAATATCCTTCCGGACGCTTAAAGGTACTCCCGGCACTTGGATACTCCAACGGCTGTTTTGTAACACGTCTGGTCCTAAGATCATCCATCCGGGCCTTGATCTCTTCCGGATTGCCTGCGCTAAGCTCAATCTCAGCTTCCAGTGTAATATAACCCTCTCTGGAAATGATACTGGTGCGGTAGCCCATTTCAAGGTTCTCCCTGTCTATTCTCCGGACCTGTCCGGCACTGTCCAGCACTGTGACACTTTTTAAAACATCCTTCATTTCCCCGCCGTAGGCTCCGGCATTCATCACACTGGCTCCTCCGATGGTTCCCGGGATCCCCGCAGCGAATTCAAATCCCGTCAGACTGTTCTCACAGGCCTTCGCTGCAATGGCAGAAAGTAATGCGCCAGCCTGCGCACGGATGATGTTTCCCTGCACGCTAATTCCACTCATAGAACGGTATATCTGCAGGATCACTCCCCGATATCCGTCATCCGACACCAGAAGGTTGCTCCCGTTTCCGATCACATAACAGGGCACCTCTTCCGTCCGGCAAAGCTCCGTCACTCTCTGAACCTCTTCCGCCGTCTCCGGCATAACAAAATAATCCGCCGGACCTCCCACACGAAAGGTAGTATGGGTCTTCATCGGCTCATCCCTTCTGATTTTTTCTTCTGATAATATTCCTGTCAGTTTCTGATAAAAATCCTGCTTCATATCACACCCCGGTCTTCTTCTTCATTTCAACGTTCATCATACACTAAAACCCGGGCAAATTCAACGTTTACTTCAAAATGGGGAGAGCGGAGGCCCGCCCCTTCCTGCAAAAAAGGCAGACATCCGCTCTGTCAGATGTACGTAAAAAAGATTATAAGCTTGTAGATTCCATATCCAGCCGGGTAATGATATCCTCCTGGATGGCTGGAGACAGGTCCAGGAAATTCACAAAGGTTCCGTGGATCCTCATAATGTAAACTCCACTTGGAGCATATTTCTTTGGCTCCTTCAGTACCTTCCGGAGCATATCCGGCGTCGTCACATTTACATAGAGGTAAAACGGCTGGATATTCGGATTCTCCGGATTGTAGAACAATGGATTCATGATCTTATCCCGGAACTCCAGCCCTTTTCCTTCAAATGTCTCAGACCGGAAATAATTCGGGTTGATCCCGAAGTGGGACGCATATCCGCCGTTCATCTTTTCATAGGGAAGCTTCATTCCGGACAGCACCCGGAATCCAAGACCTGAGTGCGCCTCTCCATACAGCGGGTCCACGCCGTAGCCCAGCATATCTCTTGACTTTCTTCCGTCTGGTGTGGCTCCTACCCAGTAGCCGTAAAGCAGGTGCGTGGACGGTGTGGAGAAATCACTCCGGAAAGGATTGCCCAGATAATTTTTCTTGGAAGCCACGATATCCGCCACTTTATTTGCAACCTCCTGAGCTTCCCGGTCTACCTCCGCCTCGTTATTTCCAAACTTCTTGCAGTTCATAAGATACTCATGCATCTGGGGATCATTTTCAAAGTTGGTCCGAAGGGCTTCCACCAGCCTGTCTGCATCCTGCGGACGCTCCTTCAGCAGCGTGTCGATGGCAATGAAGGAATCCGCCACTACAGACAATCCGTGGATCAGGCAGCCGCTTCCGTTGTATTTGGTTCCCTGTCTCTTCGTGTCTCTGGTATCGATCCCGGATTCTACTCCGCCCATCATCGTGGACAGGAAGGGTACCTGCAGAAGTCCGATCGCCTCTGACGCCGCATTGGCAGCTTTTGTCATTCTGTCAGCATATTCGTCTACATTCTGATAGAAGATCCGGCGGATATTCTGAAGCACCTCCAGTTTATTCTTACAGCCGTTCTCTTCGTCCGTCTTTCCAAGCTTCTTTCCGGTGATCGTGGAAACACCTCCGCTGATGCAAAGCTCCAGGATCTTTCCTAAGTTCAGCCAGCTGTTGGTAGTGTTGCCATTGTCTTTTCCCATGATCAGAGGCTCCTGGCATCCTGCCACGGAATAATCCTGAAGGTCCTCGTGATCTACGCCGTGAGCTTCAAGGATCGGGAAGAGACTGTCGTCATTAAATAATGACGGGGTCAGGCATCCCGGTGTAAAGAAGAACCGCCCCAGGCTCTCATACAGCTCCTTTGGCGTATTTTTATGTAACTTCACAGACAGGATCGGCTGTGGAAGGTTCATGTCATAATAGGCATCCAGAAGAGCGTAGGATGTAGGATTCGTCAAATCCTCGCCTTCGTTTGATTTTCCCCCGATGATCAGATTCTGAGAGATTGCCCAGCTTCTGTCTGCCACATTGAAGAACACCAGCAGGTGCTTAAACAAAGACGCCGCCACTTCCCTGCTCATATTGGTCTTTGCACGGTAAGGCTCAAAGATCCGGTCTGCATTTCCCACAGAAAAAGCAAACGGATTCGGCGTCTGCTCCAGGCACATGGTCTGCCAGATCAGGATGAAGGACTGGATCGCCTCAAACAGATCATCCGCCCCGTGGCGAGGCACTTTCTTTAAGGTATCCTTCATCAGGCGGTATCGCTCCTTTGCTTCCCCCGATGCAGCCGCCTCCTTTTCTTCCGCCAGGGCCGCATACCGGTCCGCCAGCACCTCCAGGGCATCCAGGGAAATCTTCATCGCCTCGAAATAATCTTTCCTGTCATCCCCGCAGGCCGCCTGGTTCTTCTCGATCTGCGCGCGGATGCTCTCCGTTCCGCCCGCCAGCATCGGACGCACATCCGGAATCAGATGCCCAGTCACCTGCTCGATAAAGTAGATCGCCTCGCTGGTGTCATCTCCTGCCAGATCATAGGCATGGCGCAGTGTATCTGCAAATTTGGTATGATTATTATATTCCTTCAGATCGTCGATCCTCTCCTGTGTGATATCTCCGATGGGATCAATATCTCCGAATACTGCCACTGGGTCGCAGTAGCCGCTGAAGGAGTCTACGGTAAACGCCGGATTGATCAGTGCATATGAACGGGCAAAGGAGTCATCCTGGGTCCCTGCAAATACATGATAGTCTCCAAGGGAAAGCGGGATTCTTTTCATTACCTCTACCTGTGTCTTTGCGATCCGGATGCAGTCCGGGTCATCTTTAAACTTTTCGTCACATTCCCGCTGGATCTCTTTTGCCAGGAACCACCCTTCCAGATGATTCAGGCTCCGCTCTTCTTTGAAGCGTTCCTTGGCAAGCTCTGTGATCTTCTGTGCATTCAATACTGCCTTGATTTCCATACTCCTTACTCTCCTTTCACATCTATGTTTCCGATATGTATTTAGCTTTTTCTATACTGAAGCCCTCGCTTTTCGATCTTCTCTTTAAAATCTTTGATCTGTTCCACCGTCACATGGGCCTTTTCTGTCATCTCGTAGTCCCATCCACATTCTTCCCACTTCTTCTTCCCGAACTCATGGTATTTCAGAAGTTCAAAAGTCACATTAGGCCCCTTCAGTTCTTCAAAAATGTCAAGGAAATGCTCCACATCCTCCGGGCTGTCATTCACGCCCCCGATCAGCGGTGTACGGATATCCAGCCTTGGATGCTCCCTGGCCGCCTTTTTCAGATTTTCATACACCAGGGAAAAAGGGACGCCTGTATATTGCAGATGCTTTTCTTCATCCCAGTGCTTACAGTCCATGATCAGCTGATCCACATAGGGGAACAGCTCTTCCAGCCTTGCATGCGTCCCATTCGTCTCGATCGCCGTGTGGATCCCGGCCTCCTTAAGCCTTTTTAAAAGCGCTTTTAACGCCCCGAACTGCATGGTCGCCTCGCCTCCGCTGAAGGTAACCCCTCCGCCGTCAAAAAACATCGGCTTGCAGCTTAGGATCTCTTCAAAGACTTTATCAATGGGATACTCTTTATAAGAAAGTCCGGGAGACTTATCCTTCTCTCTTATCATGGCTCCTCCGACAGGCATCCCTTCCGGATTTGCACACCATCTGCACTTCATATTGCACCCCTGAAGATGATAGACCAGGCGGTTTCCCTGGCCGTCCTGAGAATAATTAAAGCCTTTTTGAAAGATCTTCAATACCATAAAATCTCCCCCACTTTTCTATCTTTAATGGTATTATACCATATAACCATTTCTTGTCAACCACTTTTATTGACTTTTTCCAAAATCTGTGATATAACACAGAAAATCCACGACTTCTAAAAGGGGGTAACTATATGAATCCATCTGAACTTTTTCCCTATATTGACCATACGCAGCTGAAGGCCTATTGTACCTGGGAAGATATTGCGGCACTCTGCCAGGAGGCTCTTGCCTTCCACACCGCTTCCGTATGCATCCCGCCTTCCTATGTGGCAAGGGCTCACAATACCTTTGGCCCTTCCCTGAACATCTGTACAGTCATCGGTTTTCCTCTGGGATACAGCACGACCGAGAGCAAGCTTAGGGAAGCCGAAAGCGCTATCAACGACGGAGCATCGGAGCTTGACATGGTGATCAATATCGGAGACGTCAAAAACGGTGATTTTAAAAGAGTATACGAAGAGATTCTTGCCATCCGCAAAATTTCAGCCGAACAGATCTTAAAGGTTATCATCGAAACCTGCTATCTTACAGAGGCAGAAAAAATCCGGCTCTGTGAAATCGTCACAAAAGCCGGAGCAGACTATATCAAAACTTCCACCGGTTTTGGCACCGGAGGCGCCGTGATGGAAGATATTTTATTGTTTAAAGAGCACATCGGCCCTTCTGTAAAAATCAAGGCCGCCGGAGGCATCCGTACACTCGAAGACCTGGAAGCCTTTGTAGAAGCCGGCTGCAGCCGCATCGGCACCAGCTCCGCAGTAAAGCTACTGTGTTCTTCTGCGGTAGAGGAATAAAATCCCGCCAAACAATCCGACGATAATTCCTGCATAGATGGCGGCACACATCAGCTTTGTAATGCAAAGCGCTGCCGGAGTGCCTGTGATCAGGCAGAACAAAAGCCCCGCGGCAAGTGTGCCTGCCGTCCAGCAGATAATGTTAATTGTAAGAAACGCCGCAGCCGCCGATTCACTGTCAAAATGCTTATTTACTATCTCCCATAATGTTCTCATACACTTTCCCTCCCTGAAATCATACAGGTTCTTTATTTTCGTTCCTGAGATTATTATGCCCTAAAATTGTTAAGCAAACCCGACGCTTCCTTTTAAAATTATGTTAAATATCTTTACAGGCTATCTGACGATCACCGCCGGATATCCTGCACGTTTGATCTTTTGTTCCATAGCCGCGGCCTCATCCAGATTCGTGTATTCCCCCACCTGCACCAGATAAAACGGACCGGAATCATCAATATAGGCCGGAATATCCAGGTCCATCAACTCCTCCATCAGCCGCTGGGCATAAGTCCGGTTGCGGTAAGCCCCTGCCTGTACCCGGTACTTTCCGCCCTCTTCTCCCGCATTGTCTGTTTCCCCTTCATATTCCAGCGTATCGAGGATTCCTCCCGCAATTGCCTGTGCGATATCGTCAAAGTTTTCATCAAAGAGCTGATTATCCACATCTGAATTGATAAATCCTGCTTCTACCAGCACTGCCGGCATATCCGTCCGCCGAAGCACTGCCAGGTCCGGTCTTGCGTGTACGCCAAGGTTTACAAACCCCACCGCCTCCAGCTGCTCATTGATGTCCTGGGCCATCTCGTATTTGATGCCGGACAGGTCATAGACCAGGCTTTCCACTCCGGATGCCTTATTGCTTTCCGGCGTTGAATTCCGGTGGATCGACACAAAATAATCCACGCCAGCTTCATTTGCCTCTCTTGCCTTCTGCACCGGCGTTTCATAGATATCTGTGGTCCGGGTATACTCTACATCCAGCCCACGGTCCTCAAGGATCTGTCCCACAGCCAGAGTTAATTTCAGCGTATCATCCTTTTCCTGCCGTCCATTGTATACCGCACCAGGATCTCTTCCTCCGTGTCCGGCGTCCAGCATAATTGAATATGGCATAAAAATACCCCTTTCACAACACATTCTATCCTAATGTATGCGTGAAAGGGGTATTTTGCTTCATCTATCCGATTTTTTCTATCCTGATCTGAGGATACAGCCGTTCCATATCTTCTTTCACAAAGAATCCCGTCTCTTCCCTCAGAGCCGCGGCCGCAGAAATAGCGCTTGCTTTTCGCAATGTCTCTTCAATGGACAGCCCCTCTTCAAACCCCAGCGCAAACCCTGCGATCATAGAGTCCCCGCAGCCCACCGTATTTACCGCGTCAATCTTTGGCACAACGGCCCGGAACACTCCCTCGTCACTGACTACCAGCGAACCGTCAGCGCCCAGGGACACGGCCACAACCTCCACGCCTTTTTCGTGGACAGCCTTTGCCGCCTCAATGATGTCTTCTATATGGTCACAGTGTTTCCCTGTCAGCATGCGGATCTCATCAATATTGGGCTTTACCATAGTAGGGCAAGCCTCAATCCCCATTTCCAGAAGTCGTCCGCTGGTGTCCAGGATCACCTTTTTCCCGGCGTCCTTCACAATCTTTACCAGCTTCTGGTAAGCAGTCCCGTCAAGTCCTTTCGGTACGCTGCCGGACATCGCTACCACGTCCGCTTTCTCCACAAGCCCTCTGAACTTTTCCACAAAGGCTTCAAACTCTTCTTCCGCCACTGTGAATCCAGGCTCCAGAAACTCGGTCTGTTTCTGTTTTTTCTCATCCCAGATATTGATGCAGGACCGGCTTTCCGCCTTTAAATGATAGAAATCGCCCTTAACATGATAGTCGGCCAGAGATTCTTCAATATAGTTGCCCGCATGGCCGCCCACAAATCCGGTGGCCACCACAGAAGCGCCTGCTACCGCCGCCGGCTTGGATACATTTAATCCTTTGCCCCCCGGCACATAGGCACATTCTTTTACCCGGTTTACTTCTCCCTCTTTAAATTCCTCTACCACATAGCGTTTATCGATCGCAGCATTCAATGTTACTGTCAGTATCATAACGGCCTCCTAATCTTCATTCATCAGCAGGATCTTTCCCTGAACCAGTCCCGGAGTCTTGTACATCTGAAATGCCTCCTGCGCCTGGCTCATCGGCATCTTCTTATAGATAAATCCCGGATCAAATTTCAGCTGCCCTGTCGCAAAATAGTGTGCTGTCAGCTTCCATTCCTTTCCCGGAAACGGTGCGCTGTAAGACATCCAGGATCCGGTCAGATAAAACTCCTTACGATTCATCTTCTCCCACAATGCAGGCGTGAAGGTGATTTCTGCGTGAGGCGTTCCGATGCAGCACACATGCGCCTTATTTGCCGCCACGTCAAAGGCCATTTTAAGGGTCGGCACCTGTCCTGCAGTTTCAAATACATAATCATAGCCTTTATTTTCCGTAATTGCCATCGCTTTTTCCAGATAGTCTTCCTGGGTGGTATTGATCACCTCATCTGCCCCCAGTCTTTTCGCCAGTTCCAGACGCTCGTCGCTGATATCAAAAACCACCACTTTCCTGGATCCGAAGATCTTGGTCCATTGCATCGTAAACATGCCAATGGTACCGCCTCCCAGGATCGCCACATAGCCGCCGCCCTGATACTGGTTCTGGTATACGCCGTGGAGCGCAACGGTGGATGGCTCAAACATAGCCGCCTGCTCATATGGAATACACGGATCGTAGACAACGGCATTCTGCTCCGGGATCACCACATAATCCGCATTGCTGCCCTGCTGTCTGGAGCCGATAAAGCTATAATGTTTGCAGAGAGAAAAATTTCCCTTCTGGCAGTCGTCGCATTTCATGCAGGGAACCAGAGGCGCACCGGACACACGGTCCCCGACCTTTACGCTGGTCACGCCCTCGCCTACTTCTACCACATCACCGGAAAACTCGTGTCCCAGTACGATAGGGTAGAAATGCACACCATTCTGAAGCACTCTTGGGATGTCGGATCCGCAGATTCCGGAGGCTTTTACTTTTACCTTCACAGTTCCCGGAGTCACCTGCGGCTCCTCATAATCCATATAACGCACGTCTTCATTTGCACATACAACTGCTGCTTTCATCTTTTTATCTGCTCCTTTCTGCCATGATATCTTTCAGATGATCATATAGTTTTAAATAGGTTTCATAATTTCTGTCGTAAACTTCCCGGTTCTTCGGATCCGGCTCGTGGGTTCTCTTGATCTCCACCGTCTTTTCCACTGCTTCCTCAAAACTCTTATACATACCGATGCCTACGCCGGCCAGGATCACAGCCCCCAGAGTCGTAGCCGTATCTGAGGATGGAACGATGATCTTTTTGCCGGTCACGTCTGCTTTAATCTGGGTCCAGAGGAGTGAATTCGCCGATCCTCCCATAGCCCTTAAAACGCTTACCTCCGCTCCGGCTTCTTTTGCCACATCCAGATTATGCTTCAGTGACAGCGCCACACCTTCCATGGCTGCCCGGATGAAATGTCCTTTCGTCTTGCTGAAGTCCAGTCCGTAGAACACACCTTTTGCATTCGGATCCCAGATCGGGGAGCGCTCACCGGACATATACGGCAAAAATACCATTCCGTCGCTGCCGGGAGCCACCTTTTCTGCGATCTCATTAAACTGTATAAGAGAGCTCTTGCCCAGCTCTTCTTTTCGGCTTCTTTCATAATCTCCAAACTGCTGCTCCATCCAGCGCATCACACCGCCGCCGCCCACGGTGCCGCCCTGCAGGATCCACTGGCCTGCCGCCGCGTGATAGCTTAAGATCAGTCTCGGATCTGCTTTGTACTCATCAATACAGATGCTCATGCCTCCGGCCTGTCCCCCCTGCTCCTGGGTCTCTCCCGGATGAACCACGCCGGCTCCCAGGGTTCCGCAGGCCGCGTCCAGTGCTCCTGCCGCCACCGGTGTTCCGGGAAGAAGGCCACATTCCCTTGCAGCCTTTTCAGTCACGCCGCCTACAATGGCATGGCTTGGGTAGATGTCCGGAAGCAGATCCTCCCGGATGCCAAGCTCCCGGCACATATCAAGATCCCACACACCTTTTCGCATATCGAAGCAGTGCAGCCCGTATCCCTGGCTTAATTCCTGGGTCATTTCCCCGGTCAGTTTGTATGCGATATAGCTGTTGGACTGCAGAATTTTATATGTATGCTCATAGACTTCCGGCAAATTTCTCTGGTACCAGAGGATCTTTGGTGTGGTATAGGTGGCTTTAAAGGGATTGCCGCATACCTGGAAGATCCGGTCCTCTCCGACTTTACGGCCCACTTCTTCACAGATGTCGGCCGCTCTGGTGTCCATCCAGATGGGTGTGTTCGCCAGCACTTCCCCGTTTTTGTCTACCGGTATGGCTGACCAGCTCTGTCCGTCAATACCGATTCCCGCGATATCTTCCGCCCTGATCCCACTCTTTTCCAGCATGGCTTTGATAGCACCGCACACGGCCGCCCACCATTCCTCCGGGTTCTGCTCCGCCCAGCCCTGCTGCGGATAATAGACCGGATAATCGCCGCTTCCCGTGGCCAGCACATGGCCGTCTTCATCAAAGACCGCTGTCTTACAGGCGCTGGTTCCGATATCGATTCCCAACAAATACTGTTTCATAGGTTCTCCCACTCTTTCTGACTTGCTTGTTATCCAGCTTTCTATCTTGCTTTTCCTTCACATCCCAGAACTTTCATCCGGCCTTTTACCAGCTCTTTGACCGCCTCCATGCCGACTACGCCAAACTTCTTCGGATCAAAGGTTTCCGGCTTTTCCGCCAGAAGCTTCTTGCCTGCATCAGTATAAGCCGCACGCAGCTCTGTAGCAAAGTTTACCTTGCACATCCCTCTCTGCACACATTCCCTTACATCATCATCACTCAGTCCGGATGCGCCGTGAAGCACCAGCGGCACAGAAACCACTTTCTTGATCTCGGATACTCTTTCTTTATCCAGGACTGGTGTGGATGCATAGAAGCCATGGGCTGTTCCAATCGCAACCGCAAGAGATGTTACGCCGGTACGCTCTACAAATTCTCTTGCTTCCTCCGGATCGGTGTTGGTGTCCGCCTCTGCTTCCAGATCATCTTCCTTTCCGCCTACTTTGCCAAGCTCAGCCTCTACCGGGATACCCATGGCATTTGCCATATCCGCCACTTTCTTGGTGACTGCCACATTGCCTTCAAAATCTTCGTGAGATCCGTCGATCATAACGGAGGTATATCCCGCTCTTAAAGCCTGTGCCGCCAGCTCAAAGCTGCTGCCGTGATCCAGGTGCAGGCATACCGGAACGCTCGCCTTCTTTGCCTCTGCAGCTACGATCGCATAGTAGGTCTCCAGGGTTCCGTATTTTACTGTTGACGGTGTCGTCTGGAGCATAACAGGCGCGTTCATTTCCTCTGCCGCCGCAATAACAGCCTTTACCATTTCCATGTTCTCCACGTTAAATGCACCTACTGCATATCCGCCCTTCTGCGCATCCTCCAGCATCTGTTTTGAAGTTACTAATGCCATTTTTTCGTCCTCCTATTTTATTATTATTTTTGTTGATAAGCTTACTTTTTCTGGCCTGCTTTTCCTTTGCCCGGATATACACATTCAATCCGGAGTCTTTCAAACTCTCTTTGCCACTCTCTGGATGGCTCCTGGTCTGTCACTACTTTGGTAAGCTCCGTCCATTCAGCCACCTTCGCAAATGCCATCTTGTCAAATTTGCTATTATCCGCCACCAGGATCCTTTCTTTTGCCGCGCCAAGCATCAGACGTTTGCTGCAGGCGTCCTGCTCGTCGGAATCCATCATTCCCGTGGCCATGTTTACGGCTTTGCAGGAGATAATGGCCTTGTCTACGTGATAGGAACTGATCATCCGGTTCGTGTTGGGCCCCACCAGTGCGAAAGAACGCTCTCTTGAAAGCCCTCCGGTAGATATTACATTCCATTCCGGAACATCAAACAATTCCACAATGATCTCTACGGAATTGGTGATCACCGTCAGCTTTTTCTTTTCCTTCAGCTTCCTTGCCACATACACTGCCGTCGAACTGGCGTCCAGCATTACCGCCTCGCCGTCCCGCACCATATCCGCAATGATCGCCGCCATCTGCTGCTTCTCTACCACCATCTGATTCTTCCGAATATTGAATGGCAGATCAAAAATACTGTGTTCATTCAAAACCGCACCACCGTAACTTTTAATGACCAACCCGTCATTTTCCAGCTTCTCCAGGTCACGGCGGATCGTTTCCTCCGACACCTGATACAGTCTGCTCAGTTCGCTCACCACAACACGCTTCTCCTGCTGAAGCTTCTCCAGTATTTGATTACGCCTTTCTATGGCAAGCATTTCCACACCTCCCATCCGATTGAATCCACAAAAATTATGTTGTTTCTGTTTAGATATTAGCACGAATACCAAGTAAAATCAACAGTTATTTATTGTTTTTATGTTGATTGTTGTGAAGGGGGACGTACACCTTTGCACAAGGTGTACGTCCCCCTTCACAGTTTTTTCACAATTAGCCATATATCTCAATCTCAAAAGATTCCCGGATGCATGCTCTTGCCGCATCCAGATCCGGAAATATGCCGTCACTTAGCATCTGCACGGTCACATTGCCGATAGCAGTGGCTTCCGTCGGGCCCGCGGATACGCGCCGCCCTGTATATTTTGCAGTAAGCTCATTTAAGTACCCGGCTTTTGAACCTCCGCCCACTACATAGACAGTATCGTAATATTTACCGGTCATGCGCTCCAGCTGCGCCAGGGTATCCGCATAACATTTCGCCAGGCTGTTATAAATCACCGCCGCAATCTCTCCGGTAGTCTCCGGCACCTGCTGGCCTGTGCGCCTGCAGTAGTCCTGCACCGCCAAAGTCATGCTTTTCGGCGCCATAAAACTCTCGTCATTACAATCTACAATAGAGCTGATCGACTCCTCAGCCGCCAATGCACAGATTTCCCCAAAGCTCAGATCTTCGGTCAGTTCCTTTTTTACCGACTGGATCATCCACAGCCCCATGATGTTTCTAAGATAACGGTAGCGGTGATCGTATCCGCCCTCGTTTGTAAAGTCTGCCTTCATACTGTCCAGTGAACAGTCGGGCTCCTTTCTCTCTACCCCCATCAAAGACCATGTACCAGAGCTTATGCATACTACATCTTCTCCCTTTGCCGGCACTGCCAGTACCGCCGATCCAGTATCGTGGGATGCAGGAAGGACGACTTTACAGTCAAATCCTACCTCTTTTTGCACTGCTTCGGTGAGATGTCCGGCCACTGTTCCCGGCATTGATACTGGCCGGAAGATTTCTTTTGGAAATCCCAGCATGGAAAGAAGCTCCCAGTCCCAGTCTCCCGTTTCCGCATTCAAAAGCTGGCTGGTGGATGCGATGGTGTATTCCATCTTTTTCTCTCCGCTCAACAGGAAATGAAAATAATCCGGTGTCATCAGGATTGACCGTGCCTGCTTAAGATACTCGGGATGTGTTTCTTTGATTGCCTGCAGCTGATAGATCGTGTTGTACATCTGCCAGTGGATGCCGGTTCTCTGGTATAGATCCTCCTGGGAAATCACCTCTCCAACCTTGTCTTCCATGCCGTGCGTCCGGCTGTCCCGGTACCCCACCGTATCACCCAGGATCTGGTCATTCTCGTCCAGCAGTACAAAATCCACGCCCCAGGTATCGACGGAAACAGATACCGGAATCTTCCCGATCTCCTTACATTTCTTCATCCCGTTTTTAATCTCGGCAAACAAATGCGGAATGTCCCAACACAGCGATCCATTCTTTTCCTGCATGCCATTCTGAAAACGATATACTTCCTCCAGCGTCATTTTCCCATGATCTACTTCAGCCAGAATGTGGCGGCCGCTGGACGCTCCTATATCTACTGCCAAATAATAACTGCCCATCTGTCTGTCACCTGCCTCCTACTTTACAGCCGGATGTCTGCCCACAACATTCATTCTCCGGCGGGTCTCATAAAGCTCTTCCACTTTCTCCGGCGGAATGATCTTTGCTCCGCCCAGCATCTGTGCCTGATACATCAGGCGGGCATAAAACTCCACAGATTCCATCTTGTAATAGGCATTGAGAAGAGAATCCGAGTAAGTCAGCGCCCCATGGTTTTCCAAAAGTACCGCATCATAGTCATCCAAAAATCCCTCGATCGAATCCGGAACCTCCATCGTCCCTGGCGTTCCGTACTTTGCAAGCGGCACACCGCCCAGAGAAATCACTGCCTCCGGCATGATCGGATCCATTAATGGTTTTCCTGCGATCGCAAAAGAAGTGGCATACATGGGATGAGCATGAACCACTGCTTTTACATCCGGACGCTTCTCATATATCCTCATATGCATCTTCACTTCTGAAGAAGGGCGAAAGCCCTCGTTGGCTTCCAGAACCTCTCCCTTTGCATTGACCTTACAGATAAACTCCGGGGTCATGAATCCCTTGCTGACTCCCGTCGGTGTACACAGGAACTCATCATCACTGAGTTTTACAGAAAAATTGCCGTCGTTGGCAGCCACCATCCCGCGATTGTAGACACGTCTGCCGATTTCACACATCTCCTGCTTGATTTCCAGTTCACTTTTCATAACAACTTTGTCCTTTCTTTTTTGGCATGTTGGTTTACGTTTTCTATAATTTCATAGTAACACAGAACCCAACATAATTCAACTTAAATTATGTTGGGTTTCTTTGTTTTTATTGTTCTATTTGGTATTTGTTCATAATTCCACATCAAATGGGGACGTACCCCTTTGCAAAAGGTGTACGTCCCCATTTGATTACCGGATCTTTGTCAGATCTTTCATATCTTCTTTCAGATGATTATAAATGCTCTTGTAGAGTCTGAAGTACTCGTTGTACTTTTTATGGTTTTCTTCGTTTGGCATAATCTTCTCATCCAGCACCTGCCACTTCTTCACTTCCTCGTAGGTCAGAAGGCCGGTTCCGATTCCTGCAAGCATTACGTCACCCATGTTCGCCTCTACGTCATAGATCGGGCAAACTACCGGGTATCCGGTCACATCCGCGAAGATCTGGCGCCATACTTTGGACTTGGTTACGCCGCCGGCGATCAGGATATATTCACCCAGATCATCTCCGGTTGCCTCCATGGCGTCGCGCAGGCAGTAGGCAACCGCTTCCAGAAATGCGCGGTAAATATGGCCTTTCGTATGTGTAAGGGAAAGTCCCACGATGGTTCCTTTTGCGTCAGAATCCCACACCGGGCTTCTCTCACCCATGAAGTACGGAAGAACTACCAGCCCCTCGCTTCCGGCCGGAATCTTCTCAGCCTGTCCGTTCAGCACATCATACATGCTTGGGCCGCCGTTCTTCTGCTGCTCTACCTCCCACTGGCACAGTGTGTTGCGGAACCATTTCACGATCGCTCCCGCCGTATTTCCGCCTGCAAAGTAGTAAGAAAGATTCTTTGCGTCGTAAAGATACGGCCACACGATCAGCCCGTTTCCTTTCACCGGCTTATCTGAGATCAGCGCCGCACACATGGATGTTCCGATAGCCGCCGCATAAATTCCGGATTCAAATACGCCAAGACCGATGTTTGCCGCTCCGCAGTCGATACCGCTGGCGATTACCGGGAAGCCTTCCCACAGTCCCAGATCTTCAGCTGCTTCCTTTGTCATGCCGCCCACAATATCCGTAGACTCTACGATCCGCTGCGGCATCATGGACACCGGGATTCCCATGGCGTCCATCAGCTCCTCGGACCACTCTCTTTTATTCATATCAAAGATACCGCCGATATTTCCGGCAGAAGAATAATCAATCGCGATCTCGCCCGTCAGCTTATAGATCACATAGTCATTCGGAGGCAGGAACAATTTGGTCTTCGCCCAGTTTTCTGGCTCATGGTTCTTCATCCACAGGATTTTGGTGTATCCGTAATAAGGATCCGCACCATTAAAGGTAATCTCCTGGAGCTTCTCCTCTCCGATATTCTCCAGCACCCATTTTGTCTCCTCGTCCGCTCTTCTGTCCATCCAGATCATACAGGGACGAACCGGCTCCATATTTTCATCCAGCGGGATCCCGGAACCTCCGTACAATCCGCTGATCGCAATACCTTTGATGTCTTCGCTCTTAATGCCTGCCTCTTTTGCCTTTGCCACCGTATTGCGGATAGAATCCTTCGTCGCCTCATACCACACATCCGGCCACTGCTCCGCCCACAGAGGCGCCGGCGTCAGCACATCATACTCCTGCAGATCCTGTGCAACCAGCTTTCCTTCCGTATCCATCAGGATTGTTTTTGTTCCTGATGTTCCAATGTCCGTACCCAGTAAATAGTTCATAATTTTCCTCCTTTTTATTATTTAAACCGCTTTTATAAAACCTATTTAAATAATACTTCCACAAAGGGAATCTGTCAACTAAATATCCGACAAAAATTCGTCGACAAAGAAGATTGCCGCTCCTGCCGCAGATGCCTCTTTTTTATAGCGGCAGGCAAAGATATAATCTTCTGCCTTATCTTCAAAGGGGTTCTTTTCGTCCACGCGCTGATAAAGGTCTTCCAGATAATCACCTATATAGGCCCCTACATATCCTCCCAGGATAACTTTACAGTCAAACAGGATACGGATATTGTAGATTGCCGATGCAAGATGATCCAGATAAACATCCCACAAAGCAGCCGCCCTCTCATCACCAGCACCCAGCCTGTGAAAAAACTCCTCCAGATTTCCATTTGTGTATTCATCCAGCTTTCCAGCCCGGCAAACAGTATCAAAACAGCCATATTTTCCGCAGTAGCAGAGCTCGCCATTTTCAGGCACCACTGCCATATGTCCGATTTCCCCGCCTTTTTGTGTGTCACCCGCATATATTTCATGATCGACGATAAAGGAGCCGCCCACGCTATTGCTCAGGCTGATATAAAACGCATTCCGCACATCCGGATCCTTCCACGTCTCAATATAGCCGGCAGCATAGGAATCATGCACCAGCCTGCAGGGGTAGGGAATATATTTGCAGATCTCTTCTTTTGACCTTCCTGTAAAATTTAAGGTCCGCCCGTAGATCACTGTTTCCCCATCGTCAGAGATCAGCCCCGGCACAGAGATTCCAACACCCAGCAATTCCTTTTCTCCGATGCCTGCTTCTTCCTTAATCTTTTCCACCAGCTCTCCCAGCTCCCGCAGATAAGAATCACTGTTCAGATCAAATACAGCCTGCTTTTTGATGACCAGCTCCACATCCCCTGACAGATCCACCGCAACACCATTCATATGATGCGCCGTGATGTAAATGCCAATAGCCATTTTCGCCTTTTTCAGATAGGTAAATGCCGTGGCATTGCGCCCTCCTGTATTCGTAATCTTTTTCGACGAATCGATCAAGGATGTCCTCTTCAGATATTCAAGGTTCTGGGTGACCGTCGGCAGGCTCAGCTCCAGCGCCACAACCAGATCCTGTTTTGACACCGACTCATTCCTTCGGATATAATCATAAATGCGCTGGCGGTTTTTTATTTTTATTTCATTTGAACTCAACTTCTCAATGTCCATATATATGCCCGTCTATGAAATTTGAATCATAACCTTTCCTGTTCTTCTATATTCCGGCTTTGTAAATACATCTGCAATATCGTCAAGTGGAACCACATTGGTGATCAGACTTTCCAACTCAACCGTCCCCGACTCCAATATCTGGATCGCCCTTTCGAAACTGTACGGATTGATATAAGAGGACGTAATATGCAGCTCTTTCTTGAAAATGTCATCTGGCCTGATCGGAAAGCTTTCCTCCGGAGCCGCCAGCCCAAAATACATGATCGTCGCACCTTTCCCGGCAAAACGTACCGCATCTGCCTGGGTGTGCACATTTCCAACGCACTCTATGACCACATTCACATTTTCGCAGTATTCTGCCAACACAGCCTCCACATCCTCATGAAGCGGATCAATCGTTTTCGTAGCGCCAAGCTTTAACGCCTGTTCTCTCTTCTCTTCTACCGGCTCAGACATGATAACCTTTGATGCACCCGCATTCTTTGCCAGCTGCATCATGATCATGCCGATGGGGCCTCCTCCCATCACAAGCACCGTATCTCCCGCTTTGATATTGCACAGGTCGATGCCATGCAGGCAACAGGAAATGGGCTCTGCCATTGCCGCTTCAATAAAGCTTAACTCATCAGACACTTTATAAACCTGCTTCTCACGCATGATCACGTATTCCGCAAATCCTCCGTCTACTGTAGTCCCGATGCCTATATTATTTTTACAGAAATGCTGCATGCCGTTCTTACAGAAGTAACATTCTCCGCACATATCATTGGGATCACCAGTCACCCGATCGCCCACCTTTACGGTCTTGACTCCGGCTCCCACCTCTGCCACAACTCCAGAAAACTCATGTCCGGGAACCAGCGGCGGCGTCACGTCGCAGCAACCCCCGTCACCGTGAAAAATGTGGATATCTGTTCCGCAGATTCCACAATATTTTACTTGAATCTTAACTTCATTATCTTTCAGCTTGCGGACCGGGACCTCTTCCACTCTCAAATCTCCGGGCCCGTGGTATACTGCAGCTTTCATTTCTCAGTCCTCCTCACCTGTCTGACACATCATCAAAAGTGTTTCTCAAAGCACAATCTCAAACTGCTGCTCCGCTTTCAATTCTACCACAGTACAGTCATTTGCATAAGTGCATTCAGGAAGAATGATCATAGCGTGAAGCACATCCTCCTTCACAGGCAGCGGCGCAAGATGCCAGATAGCCGTATTGATCTTAACCATCGTCCCCTTCGGTACGACGAATGCCTTTGTCCACTCTGGCACAGGTGTTCCGCCAGAAGCCGGCGCCACGTGAATGATCATATCATCATTCAGAGGAAGAATCATCTCCGGAGATGTCGTGTGATATTCCACTGATTTTATCACTATTTTTTCTTCTTTTCTTACTGCAATCGGAGAGTATCCCACCCGTGTCGTGCAGGACTCACTGATCCGGTCCGGATAAAACTTGTGAATCTCCCCCTCCAGCGCATAGCCTTCGGGATTCAAATAATCATAGTAGACTCCGAAAGGTGCATATGCCTCTCTGCTAATAGGTTCTGCTTTAATCGTATGCATATTTCTCCTTTCCCAAACTTCTTAAGTTTGCACAAAATCCCGGCAAATATACTTGCCGGGATTTCACCTTTTCGTATCTGATCTAAATTAATTCTGCTGTGATTTTTTCTGGATACAGTCAAATCCAACTGCAAGCGCAAGTACGATACCCATTACAATGTCCTGAATGTAGGAGTTGATATTCATCAAAACCATTCCATTCTGGAGAGCACCGATAATGAATGTACCGGCAACAACACCTGACATCTTACCGAAACCACCGGTAATGGATACACCACCCAGAACTACACAGGTGATAACATCAAATTCATATCCTGTCGCCGCAGATGCATTACCAGAATTAGTACGGGACAAAAGCACAATACCTGCAAGTCCGGAAAACAGACCCGACAATGCAAATACCAGGTATTTTACTACGCCAACGCGGATACCGGACAATTTCGCCGCTTCGATATTACCACCAACTGCGTAGAAATAACGGCCAAAATAAGTCTTATTCAGTACAAAAGATCCGATTGCAAAGCAGATGATCATGATAATAACCGGAATCGGCACGATTCCAATGTATCCCTGACCGATAATTTCAAATCCATCCGGGAACCCACTAATCGGCATACCGCCACAAATAATCAACGCCAATCCATTGAATGCCGTTTGCGTCGCAAATGTCGCAATAATAGCTGGTATTCCTACTGTTGATACCATAAGTCCGTTAAGTACGCCAATTGCTGTTGCAGCAACTAAGGAAACGAGAACAGCAACCACCATATTCATTCCCATATTAACCATCATATACGCACAAATGATATTTACAAATGACATGATCGTTCCAATAGAAAGGTCGATATCCCCAAGCAGGATAACAAACGTCATACCAATGGATGCGATACCAAATACAGCTACCTGCCGAAGCAGAGTCATAACATTAGAAGGATTGATAAACCTTGGATTTGCAATGGTAAAAGCAACGACCAACACGATCAGTACAAGCCAGATTGCCTTATCCTTTAACTGATATACAACTTTATTACTATTCATATTAAGCCTCCTCAACCTTGGACTTGGCTGCTGATGCATATGCCATGATGGTCTCCTGACTGAACTCCTCTTTACTGATCTCGCCAGTCATATCGCCCTCTGCCAGGACGATGATCCGATCCGACATACCCATTAATTCTTCCATTTCGGAAGAAATCATCAGAATTGCCTTTCCCTCTTTTTCCACTAAATCGTTCATTAACTTATAAATCTCGTGCTTTGCACCTACATCAATACCACGTGTAGGCTCATCGAATATAATCAGTTCGGAATCGGCTGCCAGCCATCTTCCAAGGATAACCTTCTGCTGATTACCACCACTCAAATTCTTTACCAGCTGATTCAAATTCGGAGTCTTAATGGCCATATTTTCTCTATACTTTTCGGCAATAGCCTTCTCCTTCTTAGAATCAATCACACTCAAGGTGGAATTTTTCTGGTAAATCGGCATGTTGATATTATTCTTGATAGAGATTCCCAGCATAGCGCCGTGACGTTTCCTGTCCTCCGGCACCAGTGCGATTCCTAAATCTATTGCCTCCCGCGGGCTCTTCGGGTTGACTTCTTTTCCTTTAAAAATAATTTGTCCTGACTGCTTATGTGCCGCACCAAAAATTATCTCAGCAAGTTCCGTACGTCCTGCTCCTACCAGTCCGCCCAGTCCCAGGATTTCTCCTCTGCGAACCTGTAGACTGATGTTGCGGTCACCGTTTCCAGTCACATTCTTAAGCTCCAGAACCACATCATCCTTCTTGATACAGTCTCCTCTTGGCGGATATGTCTCTGTCAGCTCACGTCCTACCATCAGCTTGATCAACTCTTGCACTTCACTGTCCTTAGTGATCAATGTCTTAATGTACTCACCATCTCGCAGAACCAGTATCCGGTCGGACAGACGGTAAATCTCCTCCAGACGATGGGAAATGTAAATGATGGACACCCCTTGTTCTCTTAAGAGTTCCACCACCTCGAACATACTCTCGACTTCCTTACTGGTCAGAGGTGCGGAAGGCTCATCCATGATCAGGATCTTCGCATTCTGCTGGATTGCCTTTGCGATTTCTACCATCTGCTGATAGCCGACAGTCAAGTTCTTCATTAACTCCTTCGGGTTGATTTTTATATGTAACCTTTCAAATGCCTTGGCCGCCTCTTTTTCCATGGCAGCTTTGTCAACAATGATTCCCTTTTTGATCGGATGTCCCAGGAACAAGTTTTCGGCTGCCGACAGCTCTTTTACATTGTTAAACTCCTGATAAATAATTGCGATTCCGTTTTCCGATGCAAGCTGAGGGGTCATACTTGTAAATTCTTTTCCGTTTACTTTGATCTTGCCGGAGGTCGGAATAACCGCCCCGGAGCAACATTTGATCAAGGTAGATTTCCCCGCTCCGTTTTCTCCGATCAGAGCCAGAATCTCGCCCTTTTTCAACTGCAGCGTAACGTCTTTCAGCGCAACAACACCCGGGTATTCTTTTCTTATATGCTCTAATTCCAATACATATTCTTCGCTCATATTCTTCCCCCGTGATAGTTTCATCGAGGGGCAGCTTATACCAAAGCCGCCCCCCGTTTTGCTTTCATTAACTAGCTACTTTTTTCAGACAACTATTACATACCAGCCTGGATTTCTTCAATGTTATCCATGTTGATTTCCATGGTCGGTCTGTATACGTTCTTCTCATCTCCGGAAACATCATCGAACTCACCGTTCAGAATTCTCTCAAACATTTCGAAGCAAGCCTGTGCTGTATCAGTGTTGGATCCCTCGAATCCTACGATAGCTCTAACAGCTTCGTCCCCAGCCTGCAGAGCGTCTAACTGCTCGCTGGTAACGTCAGTTGTGATAACGCCAACATCTTCCGGAATGCTTCCAGCTCCGCCATAGTGGGCAAGAAGTGCTGTGTTGGATCCGATCATAGCACCGGCGCCTACACCAACCCATACCTTACAATCCGGATGAGCCTGGAGAACTGTCTCAGCCTGGGACTGAACTTCGTTGTTTACTACACCTTCGATTGTAGCAACGATCTCATAGTTGTCTTCGCAGTTCTCTTCCAGACCAGCTTCGATACCCTGCTGTCTCTCTAACAGAACCTGTGTATCCGGTTTACCGATGACACATACTTCAGCTTTGTTGTCAGCTGTATAATGCTCATTGATGAAGCTAGCTGCTGTTTTTCCGATCTCTTTACCAAGCTCTGTGTTGTCAAGAACCCAGTTAGCTGTGGTGTTTTCCATTTCGTTATCCCAGCACATTACCTTGATGCCTGCATCCAGAGCCTGCTTGCAGGACTCTTCTACTGCGTCTGCGTCATGAGGATGTACCATGATCATGTCACATCCGCTGGTGATAAAGTTTTCGATCTGGCTGATCTGTGTTGATGCGTTTTCTTCACATCCAACAATCGTAGCTTCGTATCCGTTCTCATCCAGGATTTCCTGAAGTTTGCTCATAACGCCTGCCCAGTAAGCATTCTCGATGTTCTGGATGGTGATACCGATTTTCTTTCCACCACCGCTTTCACCGCTGTCGCCGCTTGAGCTGTCATCTTCAACAGGAGCTTCTGTTGAGCATCCGATCAGCATGGTTGCTACCATTGCGATGCAAAGGATAGCGCTTAACACTTTCTTTTTCATATTTCGTCCTCCTTTTTAATGAAAATGTATTTTTTATAGCCTTTGCTATTAGCTATCTTAATAATTTAGAAGCAAGTAAACGCTCCGTCTACAACGATATCGGAACCTGTTGTGAACGGACAGCTGTCGCCAGCCAGGTATACCAGGATGGACTGCAGCTCTTCTGGTTTTCCAACTCTTCCCATAGGAGCCATAGCGTTCCACTGTGCAATCAGCGGTTTCAGATGATCCGCATTCATAATTAATTCTGTTCCGATGTATCCAGGGCTGATGCAGTTGACACGTACACCCTTCTTTGCCCACTCTACTGCCAGAGATTTTGTCAGCATGATCACACCTGCCTTGGATGCATTATATGCACACTGCGGCTGTGGAACGTTTACGATATGTCCGGACATCGAAGCCGTGTTGATGATAGATCCATATCCCTGTTTCAGCATTACTCTACCTGCAGCTGTTGCACAAAGATAAACTCCGGTGAGGTTGATATCAATGACTTTTTTCCACTGTTCAAATGTCATCTCTTCTGCCGGCTGGTTAATACAGATTCCCGCATTGTTATAGCATGCATCCAATTTGCCATAGGTCTCAACTACCTTTGCAACCATAGCCTCTACCTGCTCCTGGTTTGTTACATCACATTCAATGGCGATCGTATTAGAGCCGGTAGCTTCTTTAATCTCATCTGCAACCTTCTGTGCGCCTTCCAGGTTGATATCAACAATTGCAACATCTGCTCCTGCTTCTGCAAAAGCCATTGCCGCACATCTTCCGATTCCGCTTGCAGCACCTGTTACATAGATTGCTTTTCCATCCAGTCTCATTTTTTCAATAATTCCCATTTTGTCCTCCTCCCGGTTGCTGGCCGTTCTACTTTTATTTTACCTTTTATAAAGGTGTTTTATAAATGTTGTTTTTATTATATTCCTCTGCAGCCTTTTTTCGCAATACGTAATATCAGCCAAAATGTTTTTCTCTTTTTTATGCACCTTGTATAATGTTATTTTTTTATCAACTGCTTTTTTCGTCACATTGACTCATGCTTAATGTGGCTTCTTTATCTCCTGCTAGATAGAAGAAATATATTCCTCCATCTGATACAGGGCCGCTCCCAGCGCCGAGGCCTCCTTCTGGTATCTGCAGGCTCTGGCGTAAGATCCATCATGATCAAAAATGTCCAGAGCAGCAAGTCTTGACCGTAATTCTTTTATGTATGGTCCAATAAAGCTTCCCACATAGCCTCCAAGAACCACGTCACAGTCAAAAGCCATCCTGAGATTATCTACCGTAACAGCCAGATGATCCAGATATCTGTCCCAGACATCCCGATATTCCGGATCTCCTTCTTCCAGCTTTTCAAAAAAGCGCTCCAGTTTGCCATTTTCCAGCTCTGCCAGCTTTTTTGCAGAACAATAAACATCCACACATCCCTTTTTCCCGCAGTAACAAGGTTCTCCGCCAGGATACAGTGTCATATGTCCAAACTCGCTGCTTCTCCAATGATCACCTTCATGCGTGTAGACACGAGACGATGAAGCATTTCCCTCTTCATCTCCATTTTTATTTTCCGGACGCAGAAAAACAGCTCCTCCCACCGAATTACTAAGCAGCAGGTACACCATACTCTCCTGCCTCTTTTCTCCCGCCACTTCTGCCAGCGCAGCCGCACTGGCATCATTCATCACCACGCAGGGATAAGGCATCCTCGAAATCCATTCCTCACAGGGAACATCATAATACCCCAGTACGTGTGAGTTTGGAATCATCTGTCTGGTCTGATCTATGATCGCCGGAAGTGATACGCCCATTCCCAGGATCCGCTCCTGCGGCACATCATTTTCTTCCACAAACTGCTCTACAATATCCGCAATTTCTTCTATATATTGCACATCGTTCCGGAACGTTTTGGGAATCCGCCTGTGTGCCAGGGCTTCCTCGCTCAGATCCGTATACACCAGTCCTACATGATTCAGCGTAATATCCACGCCAATGGTGTATTGAAAATCTTTTACAGAGGCGATCGCTTTCGCTTTCCTTCCGCCGGTGGATTCATATTCTCCCACCTCCCGGATCACGCCCGCCTCCTTCAGTTCCTTAACGATAGACATCACCGTCGGTCCGCTGATTTCCAGCGCAGAAGATATCTCCGACATGCATGTCTCTTTTGTATGATTGATAAAGCGGAACACCCGGTTCCGATTGACTCTTCGCACATCCGTATTGTTAGTGCTTGTTCGCATTCCCCCGCTCACCCACTTTTTTAAGGTGTTTATTTAAGTGCCTTTTTAACATGGATTTATTATAGCACTCATTTTCTCACTTTTCAATAGTTTTTGTCCAGTTCGCACAATTATTTTCTTTAATACGAAAAATCTATTGGTCAATTTTGTTGTTTTTTTGACATTCCAGTGATATACTATGAGAGAAATTGATAATAAGAAGGAGGAATCTTAGGCTATGAAACACGGAATTTACTATGCTTACTGGGAAAAAGAATGGGCGGCGGACTATACATATTATGTCGACAAAGTCGCCCGCCTCGGCTTCGATATACTTGAGGTAGGTGCTGCTCCTTTACCTGATTATACAACGGATCAGATCCGGGCACTGCGCGACTGTGCAAAAGCAAACAATATTGAGCTTACCGCTGGATACGGCCCAACCTACGACCACAATTTAGGATCTGCCGATCCGGCGATTCGCAAAAATGCAAAAGAATGGTTTACACGGCTCTTTGACGTAATGGCACAGCTTGACATCCATCTGATCGGCGGCGCACTCTATTCCTACTGGCCTCTGGACTTCTCCCAGGGCGTAGATAAGGAAGGCGACTGGAAACGCAGTGTGGAAGCCATGCAGGATATCGCCCCTGTAGCAAAACAATATGACATCAACCTGGGAATGGAAGTCTTGAACCGCTTTGAGAACCATATCCTGAACACCGCAGAAGAAGGCGTCGCTTTCGTAAAAGAAGTAGGCATGGACAACGTGAAAGTTATGCTTGATACCTTCCATATGAATATAGAAGAATCCAGTATCGGAGATGCGATCCGGACCGCCGGAAGCCTTCTCGGACATTTCCATACCGGAGAATGCAACCGTATGGTACCCGGAAAAGGCCGCACTCCATGGAGAGAAATCGGAGACGCTTTACGGGATATCGGCTATGACGGCACTGTTGTCATGGAGCCATTCGTGACTATGGGCGGCCAGGTCGGCCAGGATATCCACGTATGGCGGGATATCAGCCACGGCGCGTCCGAAGAGCAGCTTGACAAAGACGCTCATGATGCAGTCGTATTCCAGAAATACATGCTGGACTGGAAATAGGAAACGCAGTAATGAAACAGGGGCAGAGAGTAAATCTCTCCGCCCCCTCTTGTCTATTTTCTTAAAATATCAGCCACTTCATAGTCCCCATATTGTGTCTCCACCTTCCGGCAGGGCCAGTCTTTTGTCCTGGTGAAGGTTTCGATTCCTTCTGCCGTAAGATATGTGGTTTCTTCGCATTTGGTTCCCTGGATGGTCGGGTTCCAGGCAAAGGCTTCGCCTTCGTGGATCTCGCCGCCGGTCTCCGGGGTCACCACAAATTCCCGGCAGGCGTAGCCGGTGGGGCCTCCCTGGTGATGCAGCTTCCATTCGCCGTCATATCCGGCTTCTTCATACAGCTTCTGGACTTTTGCAAAGTATTCCTGATAAGACATGCCTTCTTTCATCATGCACTGCATACATGCAAAAATATAGGCTGTCTTTTCGTATCTTCCTTTGATCTCTTCCGGTACTGGCCCGAAATATACGATTCTGGTCATGCTGATGTTTAAGCCATATTTTTCGCCACCCAGAACCACCATCAGGCTATTTTCAATCTTCTTATCCGTCGGAACCGGATGACGGTAATTTAGGATCCGTTCGTCAGAGCCCACCAGTACGCAGTCGGGGCTGACTCCCTCCTTCAGGCAGCGGCATTTCAGTTCGCTTGCCACTTCCTCCTCCGTCTGGCCAGGGCGGGCATCCCTGCACACGCCTTCCACGATCTTAGCGCAGGTCTGTCCGATCTCGCGGTACCGCAGGACTTCTTCCGGACAAAGCTGCATCCGGAGCCTTACCAGTTCTTCCTGCACATTCTTCGTCCCGGCAATCCCTGTATCCGAAACATAGGTCTTCCCTTCTGTCATTTTGCTGATATATTCATCCATGGACGTATACCAGGGCACCAGGATCGTTTCTCCCTCCAGCGGATTCTGCTCTTTTCCCATCCGGGGCGCGTCACTGCTGTCCGCCAGAAGTCTGATTCTTTCTGCGTCAATGACATAATGGCCGATTCCCACTTCTGTGTTTGTGCACACTGCATTTTTCGCACCGCCGCTGACCCAGGTAAAATTGTCTCTCCGGCTTAAAACTATGCCGTCATATCCTTCGTTCTTCATCCACTCTCTCAAGTTTTCCACATGATCCATGATCTCATCTCCCTTTTTAATCTTACATTTTGCGGAAAAGTCCGTCCTTTCCATACTCCATGAAAAGAACGGACTCTCATTTTCTCTTATTCCATCTCGTGGCAGACGCATACTTTTCCGGTTTTTCCGGTTGCAAATATCTCGAAGGCCTTATCGGTCTCTCGAAGCGGGAAGCGATGGGTAATGATCTGGCTCGGATGTATTTTTTTACGGTCCAGAAGCTCTACCAGCTTTTCCATATTTGCTACGGAGGTCACCCAGGATCCGTGGAGCGTCAGGTTCTTGTGAAGGAGCAGCGGGCTTGGCTCGAAGGTTACCGTACCCTGCTCGCCCAGGAATACAACATTTCCCCACATTCTTGCCACTTCCAGACATCTGTGGCGTCCGATACTGCTTCCGGAGCAGTCAATGGCAACTTCCACGCCTTTTCCGCCGGTCATCTTCATGACATTTTCTACCATATTGTCGTCACCCAGAAGCACCTCGTCCGCGCCGATCTGCTTTGCCATCTCCAGACGTTCTTCTGCAATGTCTACTGCAATGGTCTGTGCTCCCAGGGCCTTTGCCAGGATGATCGCTGCCTGTCCGACCGGTCCCTGTCCCATAACCAGCACACGGTCGTTACCGGACACGTTTGCACGCAGGAGTCCCTGATATGCGGTTCCGAATCCACAGGCGATCATGGCTCCGTCTTCGTAGGTCAAAAATTCCGGCAGGTGGATACAGGTGCTCACATCTGCTACCATGTACTCTGCCAATGCGCCGTCTCTCTGCCATCCGTAAGCGCGGCGTTCCGGGTTCTGGCAGTTGATGAAAAATCCTTTCCGGCACTCATCACAATATCCGCATCCCTGGATATGGTAAACCACAACACGGTCTCCAATCTTAAAATCGCAGACGTCTTCACCTACTTCTACTACCTGTCCGCTGGGTTCATGTCCTGCGATCACATCATCATATCTTGCGCCGCCGGTCTTATCTGTATGTTCGTAATAAATATACTTCAGGTCACTTCCGCAAAGGCTCGCAGCCTTCATCTTCAGGAGTACCTGTCCCGGTCCCGGATGCGGCACATCCACTTCTACCGCCTGTACCTTAGCTCCGCCCGGCAGTTTCATTCCCAGCATCTTTTCAGGAATTTTGTTTTCCATAGTATGATCCTCCTTCTATCCTGATGTCATCTCAATTTTCATGGTTTCAGTATAGCATGATTTTCCCTTTGTAAAAATTCCATATTCTATCCATTGATGGACTATCTTACTCTGGATAAAAATAGTCTCCATTCTGATAATCCCGAGGCGACACCCCCACGACCTTCTTGAAGATTCTGGAGAAATAATACTGATCTTCATAGCCAAGCGCCGCAGCCGCCTCGTAGACATACATCTGCCCGGACTTTAACAGCTTGCACGCCTCCTGCATCTTCAAATGGATAAAAAACTCCACCGGAGACTTCCCAGTCTGCGTCTTAAAAATCGTATTCAGATAGCTCTTGGAAAGCTGCACCTCCTGGGAAATATCCGATAATGTCAGGTTTTTCTTCAGATTTTGATACATGTACCGGATCACCAGCGTCACATGCCGGTCCTGGGTGGTGCTCTCATCCATCTTTTCCCGGAAATATACCTCCGACAGGATCAACGAAAGCACCTGGGAGATATAAATAAAGTTTCCTAATGTATAGTTCCTTTCCAGAACACGGAACAAAAGCTTAAACAGCACCATCATCCGGTTGTCACTGGCGCGGGAGGCAAGATGCACGATCCGGCACTCCTGGACCGGATAATAAGGAATCGTCTCACCTTTAAAATGCACCCAGAGGATGCTCCACGGCTCTTCCTCATCCGCATAGTAGCGATGCCGCCTGTTCCGGGGAATACAAAAGGCATCCGACCTGCCAAGGTGGTATTTTTTGTCTTCCACCTCGATGATCCCCCGGCCTTCCGTACAGTAGATCAGGATATATTGGTCCGCGCCCTCTTCCCGCTCCCGGTAGTGCTCCTTTGCCTTCGGAAAGAAACCCACATCCGTAAGGTACGCTCCTCTGACCAGAGGATGCTCCATATATTCTGCAAAGGACTCTGTAGGCACGATCAGATATGTTTCATCCCGGAATCCTTCTGCTTTGCCGATTCCGTCCGACATATTCACACCTCCTTTTCCTGCTGCTCCCTGCTCTTTTCCACCAAAAAGTTCATTTGCTCTAATATAACACCCCAGTGGAATATTGTCCATGTTTTTATCGTTTATGCCATTTTCTCATACTGTACGCTATGCTATCCTTAACATAAGAATACAGCGAACAAACGCGAAAGGAGAACTGTTATGACAATGGAGCGTGTACATGTGTGGGAAGAAACGGTCACCATCCCGACCTACCCTGCGGCAGATCCAGAGAAAAGCCCTCTCTTTCTTGAGAACCGGGCTTATCAGGGAAGTAGCGGAAAGGTATATCCTCTTCCTGTCACAGAAAAAATATCCGACAAAAAGGAAGATGTGGCATACCATGCCATTTACCTGGAAAACGACTATCTGAAGGTGATGATCCTGCCGGAGATCGGCGGAAGGATCCAGCGCGCCTATGACAAGACCAACAACTACGATTTTGTCTATTATAACCATGTGATCAAACCGGCGCTTGTAGGCCTTACCGGACCATGGATCTCCGGCGGCATCGAATTTAACTGGCCGCAGCATCACCGTCCTTCTACTTATTCTCCGGTAGATTATTTCTATCAGGAGCATGAGGATGGATCCGCCACCGTATATGTCAGCGAGATCGACAAGATGTACGGCACAAAGGGTATGGGCGCATTCACCCTCTACCCGGACAAATCCTATATCGAGATCAAAGGACAGCTCTATAATCGTACCGATATGCCGCAGACCTTCCTCTGGTGGGCAAATCCGGCTGTCCCGGTCAATGAACACACTTATTCCGTATTCCCGCCGGACGTACATGCGGTTATGGATCATGGAAAACGTGCTGTTTCCACCTTCCCGATCGCTACCGGGGAATATTACAAATACGACTACTCTGAAGGAATTGATATTTCCTGCTACCGCAATATCAAAGTCCCAACTTCCTATATGGCAGCTCATTCTGATTATGATTTCATCGGAAACTACGATGAGCAGCTGGACGCAGGGCTTTTACATGTGGCCGACCACCACATTTCCCCCGGAAAGAAACAGTGGACCTGGGGAAACAGTGATTTCGGCCAGGCCTGGGACCGGAATCTGACCGATGAGGACGGCCCGTATATCGAACTGATGACTGGTGTCTACGCCGACAACCAGCCTGATTTCACATGGCTCAAGCCTCAGGAGGAAAAGACATTTACCCAGTACTTCATGCCTTACAAACATGTAGGCCGCGTGAAAAACGCCACGAAGGACGCTGCTGTAAATATAGAGCTTGCAGGCGGTATCTTAAGGATCAAGGCTTATGCCTCCGGAAAGCACGCTCAGGTAACGATTCAGGTGACCCAGGGCGAAAACGTGCTGTTTACCGACACCGCGCCGCTCTCTCCTGTAGAAATCTATGACGGCACCTTCCCGACTGATCTGGAAGCACTGTCTGGCTGCAGCGTTTCTATCAAAGATGCAGACGGAGCCCTCTTAGTCAGCTACACGGAAAAAGAGCCGGAGCTTACGCCCACTCCGGAACCGGCAGATCCTCTGCTCCCTCCGGAACAGCTGAAATCCACAGAGGAGCTTTACTTAGGCGGCCTCCATTTAGAGCAGTACCGCCACGCCACCTTTGCACCAGAGGACTATTATCTGGAAGGCCTGAAGCGCGATCCTTCCGACATCCGTCTGAACAACGCCTATGGACTTCTGCTCTACCGCAGAGGATGCTTCGAAGAAAGTATTCCGTATTTCCGGAAAGCTATCGAAAAACAGACATGGAAGAATCCGAATCCGTATCACGGAGAATGTTACTACAACCTGGGACTTGCTCTTCATATGACAGGTCAGGACAATGAAGCATTTGACGCATTTTACAAGGCCACCTGGAGCTATGAAAACCAGAGTAGCGGTTACTACTGGCTCGCCTGCCTTTCCTGCCGGAAGGGAGACTACCAGGCAGCCCTTGAATTCATCGAGCAGTCCATGATCCGCAACTGGCACAACATGAAAGCCCGTACCCTGAAAGCAGCCATCCTACGCGCTTTGAATAAGGACACGGTCCTGCTGCTTTCCGAATCTGCCGACATCGATCCTCTGGATATGGGTATCCGCTACGAGAAGGCCCTTGCCTCAGGAGATATGGCAGGCTGGAAACAGGCTATGAGACAGCCGGCACACAACTATCTGGAGCTGTCTTTGGACTATATGAAAGCCGGATTCTATGAGGATGCTCTGGCGATCCTTTCCTCCTGCGAGGACGGTTCACCGATGATCTCCTATTATCAGGGTTATGCTCATGAAAAATCCGGAGATACAGCCCTTGCGGCATCCTTCTACCAGAAGGGCGAGGAAGCCTGCTCCGACTGCTGTTTCCCGAACCGGACCGAAGAGGTAGTGATCCTCTCAAGCGCCATAAAGGCTCTTTCAAAAGCGCCGCGGGCTCACTATTATCTGGGATGTCTGTTCTACGATAAGAAACAGTACGAGACAGCGAAAGACCACTGGCTTACTTCCGTTTCCGAGGATCCGGAATTTGCCATGGCACACCGCAATCTGGCAATCGCCTACTACAATAAGGAAAAGGACATGGAAAAAGCACTCGTATCCATGAAAAGGGCATTGGATCTGGATCCTGGATATTCCCGGTTCCTCCTGGAATATGACCAGCTCTGCTCCAAGGCCGGCGTCTCAAACGAAGACCGTCTGGATCTCTTGGAAGAGCGTGTAGAACTGGCGGAAGACAGAGACGCTCTGTATGTGGAATACATCACGCTTCTGAACAATACCTGTCAGTACGATAAGGCACTTTCCTGCCTCGGCTCCCACCGGTTCCATCCGTGGGAAGGGGGCGAAGGGAAAGTCAGCACCCAGTACCGCTACGCACTGACTCAGAAAGCCATTCAGCTTCTGGATGAAAAGAAATATGATGAAGCCATCCAGCTTCTGGAGCAGACGAAAGTCTATCCGGAAAACCTGGGCGAAGGAAAGCTTCCAAACGTGCAGGATAATATTGCCGACTATTATCTGGGACTCGCCTATGAGGCCAAGGGCGAAAGCGATACTGCAAGAGAGTGTTTCCTCCGTGCCTCCGTCGGTCTGGATGAGCCTGGAAGCGTATTATATTACAACGATCAGCCTTCCGACACCATCCTTTACCAGGGACTGGCAAACGAGAAGCTTGGCAATACCGCTGTGGCCCGCAAATGCTTCCATCAGTTGATCTCCTTTGGCGAGAGACATGTATTCGACCAGGTAGGCTACGACTACTTTGCCGTATCCCTTCCGGAGATTGAAGTGTTCCCAAGCAATATCAAGGATCGGAACGACACTTACTGTCATTATCTCATAGCTTTGGGAAATCTTGGACTTGGAAATCTGGATAAAGCAGCAAACCAGCTAAAGTCTATCCTTGCCGATCAGCCCGGATATCAGGGTGCGATCCAGCATCTTCTGATGCTGCAGGCTTAAACAATAGCAAATTGTCATTGGGGACGGGGGATTTCCAGAAATCCCCCGTCCCCAATTTAGCGCTTTAAATTATAAAAGGGGCCGTGCTTAAAAAGCGACGGCTCCTTCCTTTATCATCATCTCTTCTTCTATGGCTTTACACCGGAAACAGGTCCAGAAGATCCGAAAATTTTCTGATCACCGGATAGTCTCCTTCTACATTTCCAAACCCATACGACGCATAGATCATCGGTACTCCGGCCATGTCACAGGCATTGGCATCCCCTTGTGTATCCCCCACATAGACAGCTTCTTTCACGCCGCCCCGTTCCATGATAAGCCGGATGTTTTCCCCTTTCTGCTTCAAAGTGTCCCCAAAACACAGATGATCCACAAAGTATTCTCCCAGACCGGTATTTTTCAGCATCGCTTCGATATACCCGGACTGGCTGTTGCTTACGATCATCAGCCGGTATTTCCGGCTCAGCTCTTTCACAGTCTCCGCCACCCCTTCATACACATGGCAGGGAGCCGTCTCGATCCACTGATTCTCGATCCGGTACAGATCCTTAGCCAGGAGCTCCTGCTGCTCCGGCGAAAGCTCTGGAAACAGATCGTCCATGATCTCGTCCATCGGCTTTCCAAGCTCCGGAGTCATCATTTCCCCGGTCAGCCTCTTCGTGATCTGGGGCCATCCTTCCAGGGCCAGATTCCAGGAGTATACAATCTCATCCTTTGCATCCCACAATGTTCCGTCTACGTCAAAGATGATCGCTTCCATATCTACTCCTCTTCCAATTTCATCAGCATGTCCACTCTCTTCTGGTGACGTCCGCCTTCAAATTCGGCTTCCAGCCATGCCTTCACAATGTCTTTTGCAGTCTCCGTTCCAATGATCCGTGCACCGAAAGCCAGTATATTGGTGTCATTATGCTGTCTTGACAGGCGGGCGGTGCTGGCTTCTGAACATACCACGGCCCGGATTCCCCGGATCTTATTGGCCGCCAGCGAGATCCCCACGCCGGTGCCGCAGATCAGGATTCCTTTCTCTACTTCTCCTGACACGACTGCCCGCGCCACTTTCGCTCCATACTCCGGATAGTCACAGCTCTCCGGTGTGTCTGTTCCATAATTTATCACCTCATGTCCTGCTTCCTCCAGGTACTTTACGATCTCAAACTTCATTTCTACAGCAGCGTGATCGTTACCGATCCCTATTTTCATGGCTAAACCCTCTCTTCCATTTATATTTCTTTTATATTATAATGGGTTCGGTACAGATACGCAACAAGAGTTCAGAATGGATTCTTACGAAATGCAAGTTACATAAAAAGGAGACAGTACATGATCAAGCTAATCGCAAGCGATCTCGATGGAACATTACTAAGAAACGGAGCCCAGGAGATTAACCCGGAAATTTTTGACCTGATCCTTCGTCTGAAGGAAAAGGACATTCATTTTGCCGCTGCAAGCGGGCGTCAGCTTTACAGCCAGCGCTGCCTTTTCGCCCCGGTCAAAGATGAGATTTCCTACATCGCAGAAAACGGCTCTCTTTGTATATGCCAGGGAAAGGTAATATCCCAAGGCATTATTGAGCGAAGCCTGGGACTTCAGATTATTAAGGCTTCCCGGGAATTCGGCTCCTGCCACACTCTTTTATCCTGTGAGAGCCGCTGTTATACCGACTCTGACAGTCAGGAGTTTATCCGCCATATGCGGGACGAGCTCCACAACGATATCCATTACTGCCCGGATCTCACCAGCATCACAGAACCCTTCTTAAAACTTGCCGCCTGTGATTTCCATGGCACCACCTATCTTCTGCCCTATTTCAAAGAAAAATTCGGGGCGCAGATCGATGTCGTCACCTCCGGCAATCTGTGGGTGGACTTCATCGCCCCCGGCGCTAATAAGGGCACTGCCCTTAAACGGCTGGCCGACCATCTTGGCATCCGACCGGAAGAATGTATTGCTTTTGGCGACCAGTATAACGATATAGAAATGCTGCAGTTCGCCGGATGCGGCTATGCCATGAAGGACTGTGCTCCCGGTGTAGAACGCTATGCCGATGCTTCAACAGATTCTGTGGAAGAAGTGCTGCGGAAGCTGTTGTGAGGAATGTGACGGAAGTGTGAACGGGGACGTACACCTTTTGCAAAGGTGTACGTCCCCGTTCACACTTCCGTCACATTTTCACCCACCGGGCCGCTCCTGCACACTCCACCGCTTTGGCGCCGCACACGCAGGCAAATTCAGCACACTGACGCAGATTCTTGCCTTCTGATAAGGCAGCCAAGAACCCTGCCGTAAAGCTGTCGCCTGCCCCGGTGGTATCAACACACCGCACTCCCGGAACAGCCGGCACACGGAACAGCTCCCGGTGTGCCGCATCTTCTCCGGAGGCAACCAGGCAGCCTTCTCCGCCACACTTAATGACCACGTGCTTTACACCAGCATTTAAGAGTCGTACCGCGGCCTTTTCTTCATCCGTTTCCCTGGTCAGCATACACGCCTCTTCCCGATTTGGAAAGAAATAATCAACCCACCGCAAAGCTCCTGCTATATCCTTTTCCTGTTCTCCGTTTTTTGGCTTTGTCATATCTGCACAGACCAGGATCCCCTGTTCCTTCGCTCTGCAAAAAAGCTTTTCCATCTCTGCCGCTCCAAACCTTGGCGACACAAAAATGCTTGCAAACGACAGGATATCTATCGCTTTTTCAAAGGGAAATATCAGATGCTCCGGCCCCAGCTTTCTAAGACTTCCGCCTGGATCTGTCAGGAAGCTCCGTTCTCCGCCTTCCTGAACCAGCACCGTATTGATCCCGGTCCTGATATCCTCACGCACGCAGTTATCTAAGATTTTTATCCCGCTTTCCCTCAGGCTTTCCAGGACCATTCTGCCTGCCATATCATTTCCCAGCACCGTCTGCAGCCACACATTCTTTCCCAGGCCAGCAAGCACAAGGGCTTCATTTGCAGCATCGCCTCCCACCTCCAGCCTGAGCTCTTCCACCGGATGTGAGCCTTTTTCAAATACCTGCATGCTGACCGGACGGGCCAGCACATCCAGAATTGCTGCTCCGATCACCATTATTCCTTTTCCCACGTTTTCTCTCCCGTCTTTTCTTTTGCACACATCTGCAGTCTGATTACTCGATATTTTCATCATCCAGCTTATGGAAATCCCGGTTCTGTCCAAACACATGGATCAGCGGAATTACTTTAATAAAGCAGTCATAATTCCCGACTTTGATAAATTCGCGCAGCTGGATGTATTCCTTAGAATTACAGACACAGCTCATCTGCACTTTCGGTTCCCTTGAGTAACCGCCCATAGCGTCAGTATAAATAGTTACGCTTTTGTGAATCTTATGAATTATGAAGTCCTCAATCTCCTCCATACGGTTTTTCCCAATGATCTGCATATCATAGAGCTTCGGGCCCAGATTAAACACCACATAATTCATGGCATTTACATAAATCAGCTGCCCGACAAACGCATAGGCCAGTGCGTCCAGGTTAAATGCTGTCGCCATAAATAAAATGATCAGCACCTCTTCGAAATAGTAGACCTTTTTCAGCTCTGCGGATTTCCAGACACATTTCTTCAGAACCTTTGCTAGCGTATCATCACCGCCGTAGGAAAACCCGATCCGGTAGGGCAGGCCGATTCCCGCACCATAAATCACCCCAAATACTGCCAGTGCGATCAGCTTGTCCTCAAACACAATCTGTACATCTATATAGCTCAACACCGAAAGAACCGCCGGATACAGCAGCGACAGGATCACAATGTTGGAGGCATCCTTTTTCCCCAGGGTGAACCAGGTAAGGATCAGGATTAAAATCGTGATCGCATAATACACCAGGGAATAATTGATTCCTGTAAAATGCTCCACTGTCATAGATATACCCGTGATTCCCGGCGCGGTCAGCCCATTCGGGATCAGGATCCAGTTTGTAGCCACACTACAGCACAAGCAGCCCATGATCAGCATACAGGCCTGTTTCAGCAGTGTCTTCTTTGATGCAATCTTCTTCATATGTACCTTCCCTCTCTTTTAAACTGACAAAACTCTCCTAATTTCCCCGCGGATTTTGAACAGATCCATCCTGTCCATCATGATTCTATCTTATCATAGAAACAGCTTATATACTACCATAAAAGAAAAACCGCAGCCCTCTGGTTTCCCAAAGGACTGCGGTATAAAATTCTCTATAAATCACTCAGAGATCTGTTATTATCAGCGATTACTCGATGATAGTAGCAACTCTTCCTGATCCTACAGTACGTCCGCCTTCACGGATAGCGAAACGAAGACCCTGCTCCATAGCTACCGGGTGGATCAGTTCGATTGTCATCTCTACGTTATCACCAGGCATGCACATCTCTGTTCCTTCCGGCAGGTTGCAGACACCTGTAACGTCTGTTGTTCTGAAGTAGAACTGCGGACGATAGTTGTTGAAGAACGGAGTATGACGTCCACCTTCATCTTTGGTCAGAACGTATACCTGAGCAGTAAATTTGTGGTGGCAGGTTACAGAACCTGGTTTACACAGAACCTGACCTCTTTCGATCTCAGTTCTCTGAATACCACGAAGCAGTGCACCGATGTTGTCACCAGCCTGAGCCTCGTCAAGCAGCTTACGGAACATCTCAACACCTGTAACAACAGTTTTCTTTGTATCCTCATGGATACCAACGATCTCAACTTCGTCAGATACGTGCAGTGTACCACGCTCTACTCTACCAGTAGCAACAGTTCCACGTCCTGTGATAGAGAATACGTCCTCTACAGGCATCAGGAACGGCTTATCTGTATCACGCTCCGGATCCGGAATGTAGCTGTCAACAGCATCCATCAGTTCCATGATCTTGTCTCCCCATTCTCCTGACGGATCCTCAAGAGCCTTCAGAGCAGATCCCTGGATGATCGGAGTGTCATCTCCCGGGAACTCATACTCATCGAGCAGTTCACGGATTTCCATTTCAACCAGTTCCAGAAGTTCTTCATCGTCTACCATATCGCATTTGTTCATGAATACTACGATATACGGTACACCTACCTGACGAGAAAGCAGGATGTGCTCTCTTGTCTGAGCCATAACACCGTCAGTAGCAGCTACTACAAGGATAGCTCCATCCATCTGAGCAGCACCAGTGATCATGTTCTTTACGTAGTCAGCATGTCCTGGGCAGTCAACGTGTGCATAGTGACGTTTCTCAGTCTCATACTCAACGTGTGCGGTAGAGATTGTGATTCCACGCTCTCTCTCTTCTGGAGCCTTGTCAATGTTTTCGAAATCTACGGCAGCGTTACCAGCAACTCTCTCAGCAAGAGTCTTGGTGATCGCAGCTGTCAGAGTGGTTTTACCATGGTCAACGTGGCCGATGGTACCAATATTACAATGCGGTTTTGTTCTTTCAAATTTAGCTTTTGCCATTTTGAATATCCTCCTTATTATAGCGCCTTTTCAGGCATTTTTATAATTGACGTTTTTACTCGGCTAAGATTGATTATATTTCAAATCATACAGTTTTTCAAGCCTTTTTCATATTTAATTACTCATTTTTGCCAGATAATACTTTTTCCTGTACAGATTTCGGAACCGGCTCGTATTTCTCGAAGAACATAGAATAGTTTCCGCGTCCCTGTGTTCTGGAACGAAGGTCTGTAGAGTAACCAAACATTTCAGACAGCGGCACGTATCCGCGTACGATCTTTCCTCCGCCAAGGTCATCCATACCTTCGATACGTCCACGACGGGAGTTAATGTCACCGATAACATCTCCCATATATTCTTCCGGCATTGTTACCTCTACCTTCATGATAGGCTCAAGCAGTACCGGAGCAGCTTTCTTCATAGCATCTTTAAACGCCAGAGAGCCTGCAATGTGGAATGCCATTTCACTGGAGTCTACCTCGTGGTAAGAACCATCGTATACATTAGCATGGATGCCGACTACCGGGAATCCTCCCAGGATACCAGCCTTCATAGCCTCTTCGATACCTTCACCTACCGCCGGGATGTATTCCTTCGGAATCGCTCCTCCGACTACAGTAGACTCGAACTTGAATGTTTCTTCTCCATTGACATCCATTGGCTCGAATTTTACCTTACAGTGTCCGTACTGTCCACGTCCACCGGACTGTTTTGCGTACTTGCTGTCCACATCCACAGCCTTGGTAAATGCTTCTTTGTATGCAACCTGCGGAGCACCTACATTTGCTTCCACCTTGAACTCACGCAGCAGTCTGTCTACGATGATCTCAAGATGCAGCTCTCCCATTCCGGCAATGATCGTCTGGCCTGTTTCATGGTCAGTGTGTGCACGGAAGGTCGGGTCTTCTTCTGCAAGTTTTGCAAGAGACTCTCCAAGTTTGCCCTGGGAAGCCTTTGTCTTCGGCTCGATCGCCAGCTCGATAACTGGTTCCGGGAACTCCATGGACTCCAGGATAACCGGATGCTGCTCGTCACAGATTGTATCACCTGTGGTAGAGAACTTGAATCCGATCGCTGCCGCGATATCTCCGGAGTAAACCTTATCAAGCTCCTGTCTCTTGTTTGCGTGCATCTGAAGGATACGTCCTACACGCTCTTTCTTTCCTTTGGTTGCATTTAATACATAGGAACCAGAATTTACGGTTCCGGAATAAACTCTGAAGTAAGCAAGCTTTCCTACGAACGGGTCAGTCATGATCTTGAACACCAGAGCAGAGAACGGTTCGTCATCGGAAGAATGTCTCTCGATCTCGTTTCCATCCTCGTCTACACCCTTGATCGCCGGAATGTCTGTCGGTGCAGGCATGAACTCAAGGACTGCATCCAGGAGCTTCTGTACACCTTTGTTTCTGTATGCAGAACCACAGCATACCGGAACAGCAGTACATTCGCAGGTAGCTTTTCTTAATACGGCTTTCATTGCCTCTACAGAAGGCTCTTCGCCTTCCAGGTATTCCATCATCAGATCGTCGTCCAGTTCGCAGATCTTTTCTACCAGCTCTGTGTGGTAAAGCTCTGCATCATCCTTCATATCCTCCGGAATATCTGTTACGGAAATGTCATCGCCCTTATCATCGTTGTAGATGTAAGCCTGCATTTCAAACAGGTCGATGATTCCCTTGAAATCGTCTTCCTTGCCGATCGGCAGCTGCAGACAGATAGCGTTTTTGCCAAGTCTGGTCTTGATCTGCTCTACGGCATTGTAGAAATCTGCACCTAAGATGTCCATCTTGTTGATGAACGCCATACGAGGTACATTGTAAGTGTCAGCCTGACGCCATACGTTTTCTGACTGGGGCTCTACACCACCCTTTGCACAGAACACACCAACAGCGCCGTCCAGTACACGAAGTGAACGCTCAACCTCTACCGTAAAGTCAACGTGTCCCGGGGTATCAATGATGTTGATACGATGCTCCAGGGCGCCTTTTTTCGGCTTTGTCTTTTCTTCCAAAGTCCAGTGGCATGTGGTAGCGGCTGATGTGATCGTGATACCTCTTTCCTGCTCCTGTTCCATCCAGTCCATGGTAGCAGTACCTTCATGAGTGTCTCCGATCTTGTAGTTTACACCAGTGTAATAGAGGATACGCTCTGTCAGCGTGGTCTTACCAGCATCAATATGCGCCATGATACCGATATTTCTTGTTCTCTCTAATGGATATTCTCTTCCAGCCATTGTTGCCTCCTAGAATCTGTAATGAGCAAATGCTTTATTTGCTTCAGCCATCTTGTGCATATCTTCTTTTCTCTTAACGGCTGCACCAGTATTGTTTGCAGCATCCATGATCTCATTTGCCAGTCTTTCTTCCATTGTCTTCTCGCCTCTTGCGCGGGAGAAGTTGGTCAGCCACCGAAGTGCCAGAGCCTGTCTTCTGTCAGCTCTAACTTCGATCGGCACCTGGTATGTTGCACCACCGATACGTCTTGCCTTTACCTCAAGTACAGGCATGATGTTGTTCATAGCCTCCTCGAATACTTCGATCGCCGGCTTATCGGTCTTTTCTGCAACTCTGTCAAACGCTCCGTATACAATCTTCTGAGCGATACCTTTTTTGCCGTCCAGCATGATATTGTTGATCAGCTTAGTAACCACTTTATTGTTGTATAACGGATCCGCTAATACGTCTCTTTTCTGAGTATGTCCTTTACGTGGCACGGTCCTTCCCTCCTTAAACATATTGATTAATTCATCGGTACTCACATGTGTCTTTCTAATGATACAGTGTAGTGCTGGGCATACATCATATATATACCTTGCAACTTACATAATCATAGTTCTGTTTGTGACTACATACATAATATAGCAGTTCTTCAGATTTACGGAAGTTCTTCTCCGTTTCACTCCGAAGAACAAAGTAATCTCTAAAGCTCACGCTGCGTCTTACGACTTGCCTTCGCTAAGATCTTACTTTTTAGCGTCTTTCGGTCTCTTAGCACCGTATTTTGAACGCGCCTGTCTTCTCTTAGCAACACCTGCTGTATCCAGTGTTCCTCTTACGATGTGATATCTGGTACCCGGAAGGTCTTTTACTCTTCCTCCACGGATCAGAACAACGCTGTGCTCCTGAAGGTTGTGTCCTTCGCCCGGGATGTAGCTTGTCACCTCGATACCGTTGGACAGACGTACTCTGGCGATCTTTCTAAGAGCTGAGTTCGGCTTCTTAGGTGTAGCTGTCTTTACAGCTGTACATACGCCTCTCTTCTGAGGAGCGGATGCATTGATACTTCTCTTTCTAAGAGAATTGTATCCTTTCTGAAGTGCCGGAGCTGTAGACTTCTTTACAGATGTCTGGCGTCCTTTTTTTACAAGCTGGTTAAATGTTGGCATTCTCTTTCACCTCCTACGATTATAATAAGTTGCCATTCATTTCCATGAATCCGCGCACATAAAAATAGAATGCACTTTCATGCACGCTCAACTAGTGTATTACGATTTTTTTATCTTGTCAAGGGATATTTCCCTATTTTACTTGTTTTTACGGGATATTTACAAAGGGAAAGGGCGGTGCCCCGCAGCATCGTCCTTTCCCTTTTCTTTCATTATATTAATGTATATGAAAACTCCTGGCCTTAAGCCTCTTCTCCTTCCGCATCTTCCTCTGCAGTGTTGTATACCTCCTGTACTCTTACGATCACTGCTTCCGGATCTGTCTGGATCTCTATCTTAGGATTCCGGGCAATATCCAGGTCTTTTACATGTACCGTATCTCCGACTCTTAATTTGCCGGCATCAATCTCTACTTTATCTACCAGTGCATCCGGATATGCGCGGAAAGATATCTCCTCCAGCATCTGCTCCAGCACGCCGCCTGTCACTTTCTCATGGTTCAGAAGCACGATTTCTGCTACAGAATGTACCTTTTCATCCTCAACAAGCGCCTGGAAGTCTATCTCTTCCAGCTGTCCCTTCAAAGGATTATATTCTACGTCCTTAATCAGTACATTGTACGGTGTCCCCTCAATATCAAGGGTAATCCTGCTGCCTTTGCCGCAGGTCTTTAACAAGCGCTCAACTGCCTGCTTGTCCATCTTGATCGGAATGGATGTCTCGATCTGTCTGCCGAACACATTTCCGGTAACGAAACCTTCTCTTCTTAATCTTTTTGCTTTGATGTCCATTGTTCTTTTTTCAGCTTTTAAAGTATTCATTTATCTTTTCCTCCAAAAATCTGACCGGTTTCCTTGTTACATGCTTATTATAACACCTGGCACAAATTCCAATTCACCAATTTTAAAGATTTTTCAGGCTGCTTTTTGTGCATTTTTGCACGTTTTTTTACACGTCTGTCCTCCTTTTCACTGTTACCAGGAAAAACGCCCCGGTTTTCCGCACGGGGCGTCTGCATATTTTCTGTATTTTTCTATCTTCTACATCTGAGGCCGAAACCATTTTCTCTGTCCCAGTGCACGGGATTCTCTTCCATGGATCTCCCGCACGTGCATAGGTCTGCTTCCCTCGTTTTCCGCCTCCAGAGGTGTCCGTCCTGCCTCTTTCTTCAGTGTGTCCTCCGGAATCTCCTTTGCACCATCTACCGCTTTCCAGAAATGAGACAGCGCAAATGCTGCCTTTGACGCCAGGTAGAGTCCTCCTTCAGGGCTTTTCCCTTTCCGGTAGAAACAGTATTCCAGGAGCAGCCAGCAGAAAAAGAGTAAAGCCACAGCAAATACGATAAACTGAATCCAAACATTTGACATATCAAACACTCCTTTCCGCTTTGATTATTATAATTGTAAATCTTTTGTTTTTATATGTCAATGTTTTCAGAAATTTTATATGTATTCTCTATGTTATCTCATATTTTATAATCTCTGAATTGCATCCATTGCCAGAGCAGAGCGCTCACATTCCTCTGCCGACATTGTGACCTGCCAGCACAGCGGGCTTCCCTTCATTTTCTCGGATGCATAGCTAAGTCCGTTGGTCCGTTCATCCAGAAATGGTTTGTCAATCTGTCCCGGATCTCCCAGCAGGATGATCTTTGTTCCCGCGCCCGCCCTGGTAATGATGCCTTTGACCTGATTCGGCGTCATATTCTGCGCTTCATCAATGATCAGATAGGTCTTTACAAACGATCTGCCTCGGATAAAGTTCAAAGCCTCCGTCTGTATAATCCCCCTGGCAAATATTTCTTCAATCTTTCCCTTGAGTTCGGTTTCGTCTTTATAACGTTCTTCTTCATTCGAATCAATCAGCTGTTCCAGATTATCAATGACCGGACGCATCAGAGGCGATATTTTCTCCTGTTCATCCCCGGGCAGAAAACCGATGTCTTCGTCAAACTGTGCATTTGGGCGGCAGATCAGAATCCTCCGGTATTCTCCGGACGGATGATTCACAATTTTTTCCAGCCCTACCGCCAGCGAATAAAAGGTTTTTGCCGTCCCCGCCATTCCTTTTACGATCACAAGCGGAGCTTCCTTCGCCGGCTTCATCAGCGCTTCCTGAAGAAAGTACTGCCCTGCATTTCTTGGCGCTACTCCGTATGGTGTGCTTTTTCGATATTCCAGCGGCACTACCTTTCCCGCGGACACTCTCCCCAGATGTGTTTTCTTCACAGACTGATCCGCCTTCAGTATCACGAACTCATTTTCCACCAGCTCTGGTATCCTCCGGTTCCCGTCTCCATCTGTCTGATACAGTGCCGCAATTTCGATCCCTTTTTTTCGGAACTCCTTAAATCTTTCCTCCGGCACGAAGCACGAAGTCCGGCCGCTGTACTGCTCTTCCTCCGGAATCACCTGCTCTGTACTGAAGTCCTGGGCTTCAATCCCCAGGATCTGTGCTTTCATCCTCAGAACCAGGTCTTTCGTCACCAGTACAACCGGCACATTCCCTTCCGCCAGTCCCTTGCAGACCTTCAGAATACGATTGTCCGCCTTATCCTCCGGAAGGCTTTCCGGCAGCATCACCGACACGCAGTTAGACTCCACCCGCAGGAATCCCCCGTGTTCCAGTTCCACTCCTTTAAGAAGGTCTCCCCGTCCCCGGAGCTTTTCCAGGAACCGGATCACGCGCCTTGCATTTGCGCCGCGCTCGCCCTCAGACTTCTTCAGTCCGTCCAGCTCCTCCAGAACCACCAGCGGAAGGATCACCTGGTTATCCTCGAAGCATTGCAGCGCATACGGCGCCTGGATCAGTACATTCGTGTCGATGACATAGCTCTTTACCATACACAGCTCTCCTTTTATACATGCTATTTTTCTTTATATAAATTATAACAAAATGTAGTAGCTGCTTCTTTCTTTCCCTGTAAATCTTGTGTTAAAATAAATAAAAATGCGGAGGTTCCCTCTTATGCATCAAAGAAAAGCTATTTATACCTTATTCATTTTTATCCAGAGCCTGATTTACGGCATCGGCAATCCGGCAACAAAGGTTGCCTACAAGAGCATCACGCCTCTATGGCTTCTGGCCGCCCGTTTTACCCTGGCATTTCTTTTGTTCCTGCTCCTGTTTGGGCGCAGGATACTGCCATGCATAAAAAAAGTCAGCTGGAAGACCTGGCTGCCTTCCTCTCTCTGCTGCGCCGGAGCCTATATTTCCTGCAACCTGGCACTTAACCTGACCGCTGCTACCAATGTGGGATTCATCATGTCCCTGCCCGTATTATTTACTCCATTTCTTGCCTCTGTGATTTTTCACCGTCCCTATGTATTCAAAAAACTCCCCCTGCAGCTTTTGACAATCGCAGGACTGTTCCTGCTGTGCTGCAATGGAGGAGTTTTTTCATTTGGCATCGGGGAAGCGCTGGCTCTGCTGGACGCTTTTTGTCTGGCCGGTGTTCTTGTCTTTGGCGAATCTGCAATGAAAGAAATGGACGTCACCGCCGTGACTGCCGCACAGATCGGTGTCACAATGGTCCTGAGCCTGGCCGGCGCTCTGCTTTTTGACGACATTACCGTGCTTGCCGGCGTACAGCCTGATGCATGGCTGGTAGTCCTTTATCTGGCCGGCGGATGCACGATCCTGGCATATCTGCTTCAGAACCATGCCGTAACCCATCTGTCTGCCTCTGTCGTTTCTATGCTCCAGTGCACCCAGCCCATTCTGACTTCCGCAGCCGCTTTCTTTCTGCTGGGAGAGACTCTCAGCGGTCCCGGCCTTATAGGCGCCGTCCTGATCATCCTCTGCCTTATTCTGGATGGCAGACTGGATGCCCGTCTCTACTCTTCCACAAAGAGAGGAGTCGAATAGTATCTGTCACCACTGTCCGGGAGAATCGCCACGATTGTTTTTCCCTTGTTTTCCGGCCTCTTTGCCATCTCGATCGCTGCGGACAAGGCCGCTCCTGAAGAGATCCCAACCAGAATCCCTTCTTTTTTTGCCAGCAGCTTTGCAGCCTGGAACGCTTCTTCGGCACCTGCTCTGTAGACCTCATCATAAATTTCCGTATTCAGGATTCGCGGCACAAACCCTGCACCGATCCCCTGCAGCTTATGCGGCCCCGCTCCTCCACCGGAAAGAACCGGAGAATCCGCAGGCTCCACTGCCACAATATATATTCCGGCATTTCGGGATTTCAGATATTCCCCGGCTCCGGTAATCGTTCCTCCGGTTCCGACACCCGCAACAAGAATATCTGCCTTTCCTTCTGTATCCTCCCAGATCTCCGGCCCGGTGGTCCGGCGGTGTGCTTCTGCGTTTGCCTGATTATCAAACTGCCCCGGCAGGAAGCTTCCCGGTATCTCCGCCGCCAGCTCCTGTGCCTTTTCAATCGCACCTTTCATCCCTTTCCCGCCTTCTGTCAGAACCAGCTCCGCTCCATAGGCCTTCAGGATATTACGCCGCTCCACGCTCATGGTTTCCGGCATGGTCAGGATCATGCGGTATCCTTTGGCCGCAGCCAGTGCAGCCAGTCCGATCCCGGTATTTCCGGATGTAGGTTCGACAATCACGGAACCCTCTTTCAAGAGCCCTTTCGCCTCTGCGTCTTCGATCATAAACTTTGCCGCCCGGTCCTTGACGCTTCCGGCCGGATTGAGATATTCCAGCTTTACAAGAATCTTAGATAAGAGCCCCAGTTCCTTTTCTATCCCCGCCACTTCCAGCAGAGGTGTCCTCCCGATTAGTTCCTCTATATTCTGATAAATTTTTCCCATAAAAAATCCCGCCTTTCCAAAGTAAGTGTTTTCTTGGCAGTGTAGACTACCGGCACCTATTTGTCAAGGCGGTATTTGATAATTTTTCTCAATTACAATATCTTTTTCTTTTTAAAGAAGATGATACATACAGCTACCACGATCAGGCTCAGCAGGATCACACCCGGATATCCGTGCTTTAATTCCGGCATATTCTGAAAATTCATCCCATACCAGCCGGTAATCAATGTCAGCGGAAAGAAAATCGTGGATACCACGGTCAGGAACTGCATATTTTTATTCTGCACCGCATCTACCTGTGCCTGATAGGTATCCCGTACCTGCTGGGCATATTCCAGCAGGTAGCCGGTCCGTCCCATCAGCCGGTCTGCCCGGTCCGCAATCGTGCCAAAATATTTCAGCTGTTTTCTGGCAAAGAAGCCGTTTTCATTCTCCTCCAGCTCCTTTCCCATATCCATCAATTCATCATAATAACCCCGAAGAGTCAGAAGTTCCCGGCGTATCGGGCTGATCTTGCTTTGAAAACCTTCCGTCTTCCCGTCCGCCACTCTTTCTTCCATCCCCATGATCAATCGCTCATACCGGCCCAGGAGTTCCAGATCCCGGCTCATAAACTGTCCGATGAAATTATACAAAAACCGCTCCCTGGTATCTCCCTGGTTCGTCTTGCTCCGCCGGATCCGGATGATCAGCCGTTTTGCAAAATCATCATCATCCACGATCACGATGTGGTGCTGATTAATAAAAAACAGCATCCGGTAGCGGCTCCCCAGCACATCCAGGAGTTTGGGTATACAAAGGGAGCCCGCAAGGCACTCCTGCTGGGTTTCCAGCTTACAAAAACCAACTTCCGCAAGACTGATCTCCCCGTCATACACCATACCCGCCATCTCCATCGCACGGGGTGCATGTCTGGAATCCGTGATAAACACTGACGGCCTGCCATCTGACATCACCTGCTCTTCTTCAATTTTTTCCAGGATCTCTCCCAATGCCAGTATGATCAAGATCAGGACCTCTCTTTCGGAAGATTCTGCTCATACGCCTCTGCGTAAAAATACTCCTGGGAATTCAGCGGAGCCTTTTCGTTCTTTACACGGACATAAGTCCCGTCGCTTTCAAGTTCTCTTGCCTGCTGGTTGTCATTCAGCATTGTATGGAACATTCCCTTCAGACGCTCCTTTAAAACAGGGTCAAGCACAGGTGCAGCCACCTCTACGCGGCGGATTGTATTTCTGGTCATAAAGTCCGCTGATGCAATATATATCTTTTCCCGTTCTCCAATTCCGAATATATAGATCCGTGAATGTTCCAGGAATCTGCCCACGATACTGATCACCCGGATATTTTCTGTCATTCCTTCCACACCCGGAATGAGACAGCAAATTCCTCTGACCACCAATTCTACCTTTACCCCTGCCTGGGAAGCATCGATCAGACGGTCGATGATCCTTTTATCAGTCAGAGAATTAATCTTTACGCCAACATACGCCGGCTCCCCGTTTCTTGCATGTTCAATCTCTTCGTCGATCATATCGAGCACCTTGTTCTGAAGACATTTGGGTGCAACCAGAAGCGTGTGGGATTCCTCCAGCACCTCTCCCATGGCCAGAGCCTGGAATACAGCAGCCGCCTCCTGCCCGATTTTAGAATCGCAGGTCATGACAGAGAGATCCGTATAGAGCCTTGCTGTTTTTTCGTTATAATTTCCCGTGCCGATCTGAGTAATATACTCGATCTGTCCTTCTTTTTTCCTGGTAATAAGACAAAGCTTGGAATGAACTTTATAGCCGTCCAGCCCGTAGATCACATGACATCCCGCATCCTCCAGACGCCTTGACCACTCAATATTATTTTCCTCATCAAACCGGGCCTTCAGCTCTACCAGTACCAGTACTTCCTTTCCGTTTTCCGCAGCCTCGATCAGCGCTTCCACCACCTTGCTCTGTCTCGCAACACGGTACAATGTCATCTTGATAGAAACTACACTGTCATCGTTTGCCGCCTCCCGAAGCATGTCCAGGAAGGGACGGATGCTTTCAAACGGATAGGAAAGGAGTTTGTCCCCTTCCTCGATCTGCTGCAGGATGGGCACCCCGCTCCGGAACTGCGGAGATTTCTGCGGAACCCGTTTTTCATAGAACAATTCCGGCACATGCCGCAGCATATCCTGAATCTGGAATACAAAAGAAAGATCCAGCGGACTTTCTCCACGGAACACATACTTTTTACTCACTTCCAGATATTCGCAGAGAACATCTACAATATCCCCATCAAGCTCCCGTGACAGCTCCAGACGCACCGGAGCCAGACGTTTTCTCTTTTTAATAACCTTCACCATGAATTCACGGTAATCCAGATCCTCATCATAAAGAGCGTCCGCATCAATGTCCGCATTCCTGGTCACCCGGATCAAAGATTTTGCTTTTACAAAATATCCCGGGAACACCTTTGGAATAAAATGAAGGATCAGTTCTTCGGATAGCATGTAAGTTCCCTCCTGTCCCGGCACTTCAATAAGCCGCGGGAACACTCCGCTTCCACAGGGGATCAGACCCAGCTTTTCTTTTCCGTTCTTACGCTGCAGCACTACCACTGCATATATTTCCCGGTTCCGGATAAATGGGAATGGCTGCCGTTTTCCCACTACAGTCGGGGAGATCAGCGGTGCGATCTCTGAATCAAAATACCGTTCCAGATATTCGCTTCCCTTTCTCCCGATCTTCTGGAAATTGACCAGCTTAATTCCCTGCTTCTCTATTTCTTCCATCAGTTCCGCATATACTGCATCTTTCCTGCGGTTCAGCTTTGTGACCTGAGAAAGGATTGCCATAATCTGCTCTTTTGCAGTCATCTTTGTCTTATTATCTCTAAGATCCTTTGACAGCATCATCTGATCCACAAGAGACCCCACTCTGACCATAAAAAATTCGTCCAGGTTCGTCTGATAGATAGAGGCAAAAGACAATCGTTCGCACAACGGCACATTCCTACTTTCCGCTTCCTCCAATACCCGTTCATTAAACTTCAGCCAGGACAGTTCCCTGTTCATATACACGCTATTATTCATTTGTACACCTGCTCTTCCCAATATATTTCATCATTCACATGTCGGCTTAAGACCGGCCAGGGCCGGTCTTAAGTCTTCATTATATTTAGTGTACTAAACTTACACAGATACAGCTACGTTCTTTTTGTTAAATCTATGTAAAACCCTGGCTATAACATCATTCCCATAATGTACAGATCATAATACTCCCCATTGAGCAACGTGGAGTTTTTCCGGCAGCCTTCCACCTGGAATCCCATCTTGAGATACAAAGACACTGCCATTATATTATCCGCTCTGGTATCCAGACTGATCCTGGTAGTCACACCATTGCCTCTTGCCCAGTCGATCAGCTTTTTGATCAGTGTTGTACCGATTCCCTGTCCCTGGTATTTTTTTGCTACAACGATTCCCAGCTCGCCATCGTGTCTTGCTTTGATCTTATGTGTAGAGCTGATGGTCGCAATCCCTGCAATCTCTTCCCCGTCCATAGCAAGAAGCATGATATTATTGTCATTCCCCTCCAGTTCCCTGATTGCAGCCTCCTGAGCCGCCACATCCAGCGGATACTCATCCTTTTCAAAACTCAGATAGCTGGTCTCGCCGCCTACATAATTATAAAAATCCACAATGTTTTTTGCATCAGACACTTCCGGTCTGCGATACGTAATTTCTGCCATAATTGTTCTCCTTTGTCATATATTCTTTTCTTCAAATATCCTGCGGAACGCTTCCGCTTCTTCCATCGTATTCCTCCAGCCGTATTTTTTCAAATCAGTTTTCCACCCTTTTTCTGTCTGTCGGACTTCCACTCCTTCCGCCTCCAGAAGAAGCTTCTGCATATCATACGTTTCAAAAGAAGCTGCGCCGCTTAAACGCCCGCTGCTTCCCAGGATCCGCCAGGCTGGCACCTCTCCCAGACGACCTTTATTCAGTGCATACCCTACCTGTCTTGCATTTTTCGGTTTCCCGCACAAAAGCGCAATCTGACCGTAGGTTGCCACCCTCCCTTCCGGGATGCTTTCACATACGATCCTGGCTCTCTGGTAAAAATCCATATTCCTGCCTCTTTCCTTCCTTTTTTTCCCAACCCGGACTCTTTCACGCAAACAGGCTTTACAAACCTCCGGTAGAGTTGTTATAATACAAGCGAATCTAATAATGATAGGAGGATATCATCATGAAAAAATATGTATGTGAACCATGTGGATATGTATATGATCCAGAAGTTGGTGATCCGGATAACGGAATCGCTCCTGGAACTGCTTTTGAAGATCTCCCAGAGGATTGGGTATGCCCGATCTGCGGAGTTGGAAAAGATGAATTTACAGAAGAGGCGTAATCACGCCTCTTCTTTTTTTAGTCTCCGGTAAGCCTGGTAGATCCTGGAGCTCATAATCCCCTGGAGCACTCTTCCGGCACAGCGTTTTAAATCTTCTTCTTCCAGTATGCCTTCCTCCAGAGCCTTCTTTAATTCCCGTGCTGCCTTTTTCCCGCCAGGCATCAGAAGATCATTCCCTGCTTCAATTGCTTTCACATGGCTTCCCAGACCCTTTCCAGTCGCATACCAATCCGTCATTACCAGGCCGTCAAAGCCCCACTCGTCCCGCAGGACATGGGTCACCAGGTCCATACTATTATTGGCATAAGTCCCGTTTACCTTGTTGTAGCTGGTCATCACCGCTCCGGGATGCCCTTCTCTTACCGCAATCTCGAAGCCCTTAAGATAAATTTCCCGCAAAGCCCTTTCATTTACATTTGCGTTCATGCGGTTCCGGTTCTCCTCCTGGTTATTGCAGCAGAAATGCTTGACCGTCACAAAGCAGCCCTTCCTTGTCTGAACCCCTCTGCTCATGGCCGCCGCCATCTTTCCGGTGAGCAGCGGATCCTCGGAGAAATATTCAAAGTTCCTTCCACACAGAGGATTTCTGTGTATGTTCATACCTGGAGCAAGCCAATAGGTGATCCCGTAGGCTTCCATTTCTTTTCCGACTGCTTCTCCCACCCTTTCGATCAATTCCGTATTCCATGTCTGCGCCAATGCAGTTCCCACCGGAAAAGAGGTGGTAAACTGATAGACACAGGGCTGCCGCTCCTGATTTCCAAGCATCACTTTCTTCACTGGTTCCGGCAAACACCCCATGACAGAAACATTGGGTTCTGTACCTTTTACCGTTCCTCTCCTTGTGACTGCCGAGACTTTCTGAAGCCGCAATCCCGCCGGTCCGTCAGCCATACAGATATTCGGAATCCCCTTCTTCTGCAGGGCCGATGTGGTACACCCGGCTACTCCCGGAGCCTCAAAGAATTTATTCCCGCCGGATCCGCCGTCACCTGACACCAGGTCGCACAACTCTTCTCCTGTGAGTTTTTCCAGAAGCTTTCGGGTATATGGGAACAGCGCATCTGCCTTTTCTTCATAGGAATACGTAACCGTCTCCACCGCATCATCTTCTATAATATATCGTTCTAATTCTCCGTCCTGATATTCACAGGTATCCATATTCATCGGAGGCTCAATCTCTCTGACCGTATGCTCCCTTCTGCAGATATTCCTGCAGACTGCCGCCGTGATCTCTTTTCTTGCCTCCATCACAGCTGCCGGGGTTGTATTTCGGCTGGACGTTCCAAGCTTCAGCACATAGTCCCCTGCTTCCAGCACATAGGAACCATCTTCTTCTCTATAGGATGTCAGATCTCTTAGGTCAAACGCAAGCGTAAGCTCCTGGCTCTCTCCTGGCTGCAGTTCTCCGGTTTTTGCAAATGCGGCCAGCCTCTGATATTCCTTATTCATTCCTGTCTGCGGGCAGCTTACATACAGCTGAAGGGTTTCCTTTCCGGCATATGCTTTTCCCGTATTTGTTACCCGGGCACACACTCTGACCTCGCTTCCGCTAAGCTCCACGGATTTCTTCTCCACAGAAAATGTGGTATATGATAATCCATGTCCAAAAGGATATCTGGGTTCCACTCCATAAGTATCAAAATACCGGTATCCCACGTAAATGCCTTCCCGGTAATATTCTTCATCCGTATTGCCATTCAGATAACTGTAGTCCATGGCTCCTGGAATATCTTCGTAATTTTTCGGCCAGGTATCGCTCGTCTTTCCGGAAGGCGATGTCTTCCCACAGACCAGATCCGCAAAAGCACTGCCTCCCATCATTCCCTGCTGCGAATAATAGACCACGGCATTAATTCCCGGGATCTCCTCCAGAAAGCTCATATCAAATACGGATCCCACATTGACCACAACGATCATTTTCCTGTAACTAGTAGCGCACATGGCCAGCCCCGCCTTTTCCTCATCCGAAAGCCGGTATCCTTTTTCACCAAGGCTCCTGTCTGTGCCTTCTCCCGCCTGCCGTGCGACCACATAAATACAGGTGTCTGTATCAGAATCTTTCACATCTTGTTCCGTAACCGGCTGGCTGGAGGGATACTGATACGGGCTGCTTATAAAATTGATCATGTCCAGCTTCCATGGTTTCAGAAGCTTACGCTGGAACTCTGCCGCATATTCCTTTTCACCTTCTTGGTAACGTTTTGCGTACTCTTCGATCCATCTCCTGGTCGTTACCGTAAACCCGGCCTTTTCCATTCCCTCTAAAATAGAGACCACATGCCGTTCCCGTACTTCTCCGGATCCGGTTCCTCCTTTGATCGTCATCCCCGCACCTGCACCGTACAATGCGATCTTTCCCGGCTTAAGCGGCAGGGTCCCATCATTTTCCAGGAGCACGATCCCCTCCAGTGCCGCCTCATACGAAATCCTGCGGTTATCCCGTTCTAAACCGGTCTCGGCATCTGTAAATGCCGCCTTATTCCTGATCTTCATTTTCATGGCTATTCCCTCCCGATGATTTATTTACACACTTTCCGGATCTGTTTATCAGAAGCTTCCGGATAAAATGTTTTTACCTGCTCCAGGATTCTTTTTCCTGACTCTTCCGGAGACTCCCGATACGCCCCGGACACCAGCTCATATCCCCAGAGTTCTTCCGGCGTGGCATAAACAGAAACCGCCATTCCGTAGGCCTGTCCTTTTCGATTTCTCTTCTTCCTGAAATCCCTGGTCACCAGATAGGTCTGCATCTGAAGCTCTGTCACGACACCGCTGAAATTTTTCTCGCCGCCTTTGCCAAAGCCGGCATCTTTCTTCAGTTCATAGGATGGATACTCTTTACGCACCTCAAAAAGATCCATGATTTTTTTACTCCGATATCCTGAAAGCCCGTCTTCCCACCTGGCGTCAAAATCATATCCATCCCGCCGGTAATTGGCAAAATAAGGGAACCACCGGAGCGAAATGAACCCGGCTTTTTTATTAAAAAACTTCCCGTAGGCTACTTTTTCACTCCTGGCAATAATAGCCCGCCACTCCCAGGGATCCTGCTTCGGGTCGCCAGTCCACCAAAAGAGCGGCGACGTCTTTTCCTCCACAGAAAATCCCTCCACTTCATTTTTAAAGAGAGGCAAAAAGCCGACCGCATCTACATATTCTATTAACTCCTGCCAGGAACGGATGCGGTCCGGACTGTCCCAGTCTGCGCCGTGCAGAATCCATTCTCCATTTTCCAAGGCCATGGTCATCAACCCCTTTAACTATAAGTATACAATATCTTGACGCCATATACAAACGATTACCTTTCTCTTAAAACTCCCATTCACCCAGTTTCTTCATCCGTTTTTCTATCTTTTTATCCAACTCCTCCTGTTTTCCAGTTTCGACCTTGCAGATAATCTGACTGCTGCAGATATACAGCACCCGTATGTAGAACTTCTTTTTCACCCGGTCATATGCCCTCCCGGCACTCAGCGTCCCCTTCGCCACAGTGCAGGGACTGTTGGCAATATAGCCGACCTTTCCACAAACGGGAAGGGCAACCTGTATCGCTTCCGCGTCGTACACATTGTCCGGCTCTTTCCTGCATCGCAGAATATCACCTACATGGAAAATCCCGGTTCCGTAATAGTGTCTCATTCCAGTTACTGTTAAACAGATTTCTTTCATAGTACTCACCCTTTCCGGCCGGAAATTACCGGCCCCTTTTTGTAAAACAAAAGACTCCCCTTTTGTTAACCGTAGTTTAACAAAAAGAGAGTCCAAAAAACCAGACTTCCAATCTCCAGTCATATTTAGATTAAATTTTTCTTCATCCGCCGCTCAAAAGCCGCCACCAGCTCTGCCTCATTCTCATACCCTCTCACAAGCAGGTATGTCCGCTTTCCCCGTTTCTTATTCGGATACTCTACCCGGCACCTCACCCGGTATCCGCTGCCCGTCATTTTCATCCTGTCCACCGAAAGAATCTGCGTCTCTACCCCGATAAGACTGGGTTCCTGACGCATATACCGCTCCAGGATATGATTCTCTTTCATGTTTTTCTTTACTTTCTGCATCTGGGAAAGCATCTGTATAAATCCTATTACGCCTCTGCCACAGCCGACATATTTCCGGACATCCACTGCAAAAAACCGTCCTTCGTCGTCCTGACAGAACACTGTGCAGTATTGATGGACCTTGCTGCCGATCTTCCTTGCAAGGAATATGACCAGCGCCACTGCCCCCAGGCAGGCAGCCATGGAGATTTCTTTCACTGGCCCGTCCAAGATCAATGTCAGTACGGCAATTCCGCAGGGCACGGCAATGGCCGCGGCTGTCAGCCCAATGATAGACAGGGTGACTCCCGCTGCAAAATGATCCTTCTCCTCCGCACGCTCCTCCATCCAGATCCTCATAGACTTCCCCCTCTTTACAGCTCTTTTCCCGTTTTTCTTCTTTAATATACAGTCTACCTTCTATCGCTGCTGCATGCAAGAAAAATCATTATTCTACAGCCCGGATGCGCTCCACAATACTGCCGTCCCGCACCAGGACCCGCCGGATCTGCCTCTTTTCTTCCTGCATCTTACGTTACATCCTCCCACTTAATACAGCTTCCGGTAAATTTCTTCCAGATCCTCCGCCTGGAATTTCACATAGCTCTGGTTCAAAAGCCTCTGCTGTGCTTCCTCCACACTTTTCGCAAAGCTTTGAATCTCCTCTTCTTTCATGCCGTATTCGCGGAGAGGTTTGCGCTGGATCAGACGGTTCAGAAGCTTTTCTGTCTCTATATAAACTTCATCCGCATCACAATTCAGGATTCCCGCCAGAAATGTATTTAATTCCCTGATACCGCCCTCTGGGTCTCTCTCCTGGTATGCCTGGAACACCGCCGTGAGGAACTGATAATTGGCTTCTCCGTGGGTGACATGATATACCCCGCTCAAAGGATAGGACATTGCATGAACTGCCCCTGTTCCTGCATTTCCAAAGGAAATGCCTGCCAGGTTGCTGGCCACAAGGAAGTCTTCAAACAAATGCTCCCGATAATCCTGCCCTTCCTTTGCAAGCTTCCGGAATCCGGAAAGTAACATCTCCATTGCCTTTTTTGCAAACATCCTGGTGTAGAGGTTGCTTTTCGGAGACACATAAGACTCAATCGCATGGATCAATGCATCAATGGCGCTGGTTACAAAGAAATGCCAGGGAAGCTCCCGCAAAAGCTCAGGGATCAGCACTGCGTCGTCTGCATAGATCTCATCACAGGCCAGCCCCAGCTTGGTATGCATCCCGGTCATTTCCACGATCGATACGTTGGAAACCTCTGAGCCGGCGCCGCAGGTAGTCGGCACTGCCACCAGACGATGGATCTTTTTTAGCGGCACCTTCCTCTGGTAGATATCCGCAGCCGAAGCATGTCCCTCCAGCACCAGGATCTTGGCCATATCGATGACTGCTCCGCCGCCGATGGCGATGATCCGGTCACAGTCAGTTTTCCGGAAATCTTCAAGGAGAGCATCTACCATAAGATCCGTAGGCTCTCCCTGTCCATACTGGCTCTTATAGCGCACCACCGCGCCTGTATGAGAAAGCTCAGAAAAATGAGCCTCGAATACGGATTTCCCTGCCAGGATAAAGTCGCCTTCTCCCACCTGAAAATCCCGGATGAATTCCGCCGCATATTCATATCGATGTACCACCGGTTTTTCTTCAAATAATTTCATATCTTACGATCCTCCTGTCTACTTATTCACTTATGCATTATTGTAGCATATTACTCTTTTTTCTTCACGAAAAAGATTCCCATCAGAACCAGAAGGAGCGTCACTATTGTCATCCAGAAAAATGCCGCGGTCAGCCCGTGGAGCGCTGTCTCGTCCCCATACTTTTCCGCACCATTCCGGGCGGAAACGGTCATGATGCCTACAAACACCGCTGTCCCCATGGCTCCGGCCACAGTCCGCAGAGAGGTAAGAAGCGCCGTCCCGTGGGAAAGCTTTTTAAAGCCAATCCCTTCGGTTCCCCAGGTTACCAGCGGCATCATCAAACAGCCGATCGCCGTGGTGCGAAGTGTGTTCCAGGCAGCTGCTACCCACACCGGAGTGTCCATAGTCAGAAGACACATGCCGCCGCAGCTTACGGCCATGCAGACCGCTCCCGTGACAAACAATATTTTCATGCCCAGCTTATCATAGATTTTCCCCGCAAATGGGCTGATGACAGCCATCACCGCTGAACCGGGCAAGACGATCAGCCCGGAAACGGTGGCTGAGCATCCCATAATAGACTGTGCGTAAAGCGGCATCAGCATGGAGGATCCCATCATCACAAAATATAACAGCATACTTCCCACCACGCTGATCGCATAGTTTTTCTTTTTCAGGATCCGCAGCTCCAGGAACGGCTCCTCTAAATGAAGCTGCCGGTATACGAACAGTCCCGAAGCGCACAGTCCGATCACCAGCACAGGCAGAATCTGGGCGCTCATAAAGCTGTAGCTTCCGATATTTCCGATTCCCAGTGTCAGACCGCCGAATGCAAAAATGCTAAGCACAAACGACAGGGTATCGAATTTTTTCCGGGCTGTTTCCAGTATGTTGTCAAACACAAAGACCGCCCATACAAGCGAGATCATCATGATGCCGATCGATATGTAAAAAATTGCCCGCCAGCCAAACATATCCACGATGATCCCGGCAAGCGTAGGCGCGATGACCGGCGCCGCCCCGATGGACAGGCCGTACCAGCCCATGGCCGTGCCCCGTTTTTCCGCCGGGTAAATGGTCAGGATGATCACCTGGGCCATGGAGGTTAAGATTCCATTTCCGCAGGCCTGCAGGATCCTGGCCGCCATCATGACCTGAAAGTCAGGCGCAACCACGCACAAAGAAAGCCCCACAATAAACAACAGCATTCCCGTCAGGAACAGCCGTTTTGTCGGAAACCGCGTGATCAAAAAAGCGGTCAGCGGCATAATGATCCCCATGGCCAGGGAATAACCGCTGGTCAGCCACTGACCCGCAGTCACACTGATCTCAAGATCTGAGATGATCGCGGGCAGGGCGGTGGTCAGCGCCGTGGCCAGCATCGACGAGGCGATGCAGGTGATCACAATATTAATAAAAATCATTGTACGCTTTCTGTCTGTCATCCTAATTTCTGTCTCCATGATCTTCCTCCAGTTCCAAGTAGTAATTCCGAATCTTTTTTAATGTCTGGTAAAAGGAACTCTTTTCCTCCTCCGTCAGCCCGGACAGCATTTCCTTGTGGGCAATGGCCCGGTCTTTCCTGACCTGCCCGGCACGCTGCGCCCCCTCTTCTGTCAGCGAAGCCAGAAGGACCCTTCCGTCTGCCCTGGACGGCGTACGCCGGACTAACCCCTTCTGCTCCAGCTTTGCCAAGATCTCCCCCGCCGAAGCCGGACGGATCCGCAGGATCCCAGCCAGATCCTTCTGGCTGATCGGCCCCGTCCTTTCCAAAATAAAAAGACAGCTGTACTGTCCCCGGAACACATTCATATTCCCATAACGATTCTCCGAATAGCTGCGGTTCAGTTTCATTACCTCAAAAAACATCTCCACCACATCTTCATCTTTTAAGTTCATATCATTCACCCTCTCTATTAATAAGGTACCTTATGATTATATGCGAGAGCAGCGGGAAAGTCAAACGGGGACGTACACCTTTGCAAAAGGTGTACGTCCCCGTTTGACTTTTCGGGTGTCCCTATCTGACTTTTGCCCTGTCCCCTTTTACATCTGCTTCCTCACAATGCGGTAGTCGTCCCCATTTCTGTAATACGGACATTCGTAATGTTTATCGGAGATCAGGCGGATATATTCGTCTTCATCCATGCTGATGTCGCAGACATATTCTTCGTATTCGTCGTCATATACGTAGTAGGTGCAGGTACCGCAGCTTGCTGCCCCGCTCTGGCGTGATGTTTCTTTTTTCATGATCTTCTCCACCTATTTCGACTAATCTTCGTCTGATGAGCTTTCCACTTCTGCCGCTTTTTTCAGATAGCCCTCTCTTACCTCTTCCGGCACCAGTGATCCTCCGGTGGCCCAGGCGATGTGGGCGGCCTTTTCCATCTTGTCGCTTAATCCCTGCTCTTCTAAGTATTTCCTGCAAGCTTCTTCTTTTTCGATCCGTACCGGGCCTGCAAATGCCGCACAGGAGCTGGGCTCGATAAATATGTGTTCCTGATCCAGAAGCGCCTTCATGTATAGATAAAGCCTGTCATCTTCCACTGTAAATTCGCCGCTCAAAAGATGCTCTACAGTTTTTCCCACAAATTTGGACGGGCGCCCTACCGCCAGGCCGTCTGCCTCTGTCTTCCCGGACAGGCCGATGTCCTGCACGCAGATATCGCTGTGAAGCCCGGTTGCGATGCCAAGGACCATACAGCAGGCCTGCACCGGCTCTTCATAGAAAATATGCACATTGTCTCCGTAAAGGAGTTTCAGCCCAAAGGTCACTCCACCCGGCGCGCCGCCGACTCCGCAGGGAAGGTATACAAACAGTGGATGCTCATCGTCTACTTTGATTTCGCACTCTTCCAGCTGCTTTCTGAGGCGCAGTGCCGCAACGGCGTATCCCAGGAACAGATTGACCGAATTTTCATCGTCTACAAAATAGCTGTAGGGATCTTTTTCGGCTTCTTCTCTTCCTTTTTTGACTGCCGCCCCATAATCTCCGGCATACTCGATCACTTCCACGCCTTTCGACCGCAGAAGGTCTTTTTTCCACTGTTTGGCATCCTGGGACATGTGAACATAAACATGGAAACCGACTGCCGCGCTGATAATACCGATGGACAATCCCAGGTTTCCAGTTGAACCTACATGCACAGAATACTGCGAGAAAAATTCTTTCGCTTCAGGATCCGCAAACTTTTCATAGTTCTCTCCCGGTTTCACGATACCGTGTTCCAGAGCCAGGTCTTCCGCATGCTTTAAAATCTCATAGATACCGCCTCTGGCCTTGATCGATCCGGCAACCGCCAGATCCGAATCCATTTTCAACAGCAGCTTCCCTGTCAGTCCGGCGCCCCAGGTACTGTTCAGCTTTTCTTTCATGCCCGGAATCTCTTTTAACGGAGATTCAATGAGCCCGTCTCGGTCTCTGGTCTCCGGAAATACACGGCTGATAAAAGGTGCGAATCTTTGCAGCCTTTCTTCTGCATCTTTCACATCTTCCATCGTCAATTCGATCCCTTCCAGCGCTTCCTTTGTCCCGCTCAGCAGGGGATTGATCCAGCTGACCTCCTCCTGATTCCGAAGGTTTCGTACAACGGGCGCTTTTTCTTCCAGCATAGCCAGTTCCATAACCATTCCCTCCTTTTTGATATGAATTCAGTATAACACCTCGTTTGTTAACTGTAAATTTATTTTATTAAATATAATTAAACACTTCTGTCTATCAGAATGATGGCGGCGTAATTGCAAAAATAACCTTTGCCTCTTCTTCTTCATGGTTCTCCCAGCGGTGCGGGCACTGCGGCGGAATCCTGACGCAGTCTCCCTCCCCCAGTTCATATTCCTTCCCTTCCATGTAAATTCTCACAGCTCCTGTCATCACATATGCCACTTCTTCACCGGCATGCTCCATCTCCCGTTCTGAAGACACCTGCCCCGGCGGGACCGTCATAGAGCAGAATTCAATCATGCCGCTCACATCCGGCGTTAACAACTGGTAAACAACTTCTTCCTCCGGACGGCCGATGATCTTATATTTTCCCTTTCGCACAATGACCTTTTCCTCTTTATTCTCATCCTGGAAAAACTTGAACAACGGCACCTGCAGCGCTGCCGCCAGGGATTTCAGTGTGTTGATAGACGGATTCACTCCTTTATTTTCCATCTGGCTTAGCATGGAAGGTGTCGTCCCTGCCCGCTCCGCTAATTCTCTTAAGCTTAATCCCCGCATATTACGAAACTGTCTCACTCTTGCTCCCAGATTGATATCTTCCATCGCACTACTCCTTTTTCCCCGCCGTTTTCTTTTATTATAAAACCTCCTTCTTGCCATGACAATCAAAAAGAGGCCTGTCTTTCGACAGACCCCCCTTTTTCTGAATCTTCAGCTATTATACCTGTAGCCGACGCCTACATCTCGTCTTTTTTGGACAGAATTGCTTCTACTGCAGCGCAGGCCGGGCAATCACAGTATTTTGCACCGGCTGCTTTGATCTCTTTTGCATGTTCAGCCACATTACCTGCATTAGCTCCAAACACTTTAGCCCCGGCTTCTGATTCTGCAAAGGCGATCAGTCCATCTACCGTCACGATGTCTTCTTCCAGCTCCGCAATGTACTTTTTCGTCTCTTCTTCCTGCCTGTCAGTCCCAACAGCGTCAAGCCATGACTGCGCTGCATCTTTCGCTTCCTGGCTGCAGGATGGAGCCGCCATCAGCTCTTTTGTTTTTTCAACTACAAAATCCAGTACTTCTTTGTTCATGTCGAACCCTCCTTGCTTTTCCAAACTGTCTCTATTATACCACGTGCACAGGAAAGAAAGCTACGCCGCAGGCGGTATTTATTTTCTATACCATATATTTTTCTTTTAATTCCTGAAATTCTTCACATTCCCGCAGGAACGCATATTCATCCTCTTTTTCAATAAGACGAAACAACGATTCTGTCATCAGGCGTCCCATCTTCGGATCCGATTCTTTCGTATCCAGATGGGTGAATAGAAGAGAGGTACCCAACTCCCACGGTTTTGACAATGCCCCCAGCATTTCTCTTAACAGCTCCACACACCGGTGTGCATCTTTTTCTTCCACAGCCACAGTAAATGCCACTGTGCAGGCGCTGTAGTCCCACTGGTAGATTCCCATCACTTTCCGGCTGTATTCCGCGATTTCCAGGGCCCGCTCCCTGTCGCCTTCCCGCACGGCCGCTACCGCAAGCTGATTCAGCATCAGAAATACTTCCTGCAGCTGCCCGTTCAGCTTTCCTTCCAGAAGTTTTGCCGCATCCTCATACCGCTTCTGCTTCATATACATGGAAATCAACAGCTGGCGCCGGTCCGGAGCCTGGTACTCCGGGAGCTGACCGATCAGCTCTTCAGCCTTTTCGTATGCCCCTTCCTGGATATGCATGGACGCCAGGCCGTACCGTGCAAGGTCTGCCGTCGCCGGCTTTCCGCATGTGATCGCTCTTTCATAGAGTTCTACTGCAAAGGCCTGATTTTTTGCAAGTTCTTCTTCCGGCACCATAAACAGAACACTCATGCCCCGCACCATGACGCCCATCTGATATAGAAGTTCTCCGCAGGACGGATATTCCCGGATCCTCTCTCTTACCAGCTCCAACGCCTTTTCCACGCCGTCTTTCCTGGCAATCTCTCCGATCTCATTTGCATATCCTGTGATCTCTTCTTTTGTCAGATTTTCCCGAAAACAGAACAATTCGTTGAGATCCGTTTCCAAAAGCCTGGCCAGTGCCGAAAGCAGTGTGATGTCCGGATAGGATGCACCGCTTTCCCATTTATTGACAGCAGGGGCGGACACTCCCAGCCGCTCTGCCACCTGCTCCTGAGTCAGCCCTCGTTCTCTTCGTTTCTTTCGAATCACATCCTTCATCTGCATAACAGTTCCTCCTTTGATCGTCTGATTTCACATCCCTGTAAATGCAAAGGCCTTTGCTGTTTTTATTGTAGCAGACAAATGAATCTACGGGTATTGAGCTGTTATTAAGTTACGGGAACATTTTTTAACCGTCAGTTAATTCAGCACGCAGCTCATCTCATACCACTGCTCGCCTCCCCAGGACGAACCGGAAATCCCCTGGTTCTGGAAGCCCATTTTTTCGTACATCTTTACCTTCCCTTCCAGGCAGGTCAAAATGATGGTCTTTCTTCCCTGCTTCCGTTCTCTTTCAAGATACCTGGACACGATCGCAGTCGCAAGTCCCTGTCTCCTGTAATCCGGCAGCACGTCCAGTCCCAGCAGCATGATATTCTTTCCCTGCGGATCATGCAGTCCGGCATCTTTAAAAAACTCATCTCTGAGTGCTTCCTCATCGGTTGCCAGACCGTTCAGAAATCCGGCGATCTTTCCAGTCTCCTTGTCCACTGCTACCAAAAAGAATTCCGGCGCTGTCAGCACCCTTTCCTTCATCATTTTCTCGGAGCATGCTTCATTGGGCGGAAAACAAATCTGTTCAATCTGCGCTGCCTGGTCTGCTTCCTCTGGCCGGATATTCCGAAATTCAAAACGCTCCTCTATCGAAGTCATGGTATTTCCTTCTCTCTTTACTGTCTGTTCATAAGATTGCTGTTTCATCTTCCTGTTTTGTTAACCTCCATTTTGTCTAATATTCCAAGGGCAGTCACGCCCGGATGTGTAACCTTGATCCGGCAGATTTCTTCCACAAATGCAGGCTCCAGCTTCAGCTCTTCTGCAATCCTGGAAACCGTCTGTCCCTTTTCCATCCGCCTCAAAACCGCCTCGATGCTTCGCCGTCCACATTTTTGCGGAGCATCTTTCTCTCTTTTCTGCGGCGTCTCATCCGGAATATCCACCCGTTCTGCCCGCCATCCGTCCTCATCAAGCTCAAGGACTGCCATGGTAAGCTCCATCCGGTACCGTCGTCTGCCGCAGCTTCCCGGATTCAGCCAGAGCCTTCCGTCTTTCCACTCTTCCGCATACTTATGGGAGTGTCCGTAAATTACGATCTGCCGGTCTCCCAGCTCCTCCGGCACATCCTTCTTATTGTGCACCAGAAACAGGTTTGCGCCTCCCAGGGAAAACGCCAGGTGATGGGGCAGATGCTCCGCCCACTCCTTATCATTATTTCCCCGGACTATATAGAGCGGCGCATCCGCTCTTTTGGCTTTCTCGATCTCGTCTATGATTTTCTGTGAAGCGATGTCTCCGGCATGGAGTACAGCGTCACATTCACTTATGATTTTCTTTACCTCCGGCCTGAGAAGGCCGTGAGTGTCTGAAAGGACTGCTAGTTTCATGGCAACTCCTTATTTATCTGGATTAATCATAATGCCAATCTAAAACAATGTCTGCTGCTCATATTCCTGGCTTTTCTGAAGTTTCGCCGGAACTTTGCGCAGTGCAAATTCCAGGAATGCATCGTCATAGATCCAGGATTCCAGCTCTTCTTTTTCCAGAATCAAAGGCATCCTGTCATGAACCGGACTTACGGATGCATTGGCCTCTGTAGTCAGTATGACGAAATGGTCTCCATCCTGAAAACGGTCGAAAAATCCGGCCAAATAGAGCACTGGCTGATCCTGGCCGGAAAATGTCACTTTATTTTTCTGGGCATCCCATTCATAATACTGCCCTGCTGGAATGATACACCGCCTGCGCCGTACGCTTTCCCGGAACATATTCCGCTCAAGGACGGTCTCGGCTCTCGCATTGATAACCAGGCCTTTCTTCTGATACTGCGGAAATCCCCACTTCATTTCTTCTGCCGACAAATGCGCCGTCCTCCCAGTAAGCACGAGGGCGGATTGGGACGGATAAATATCTCCGCATTTTCCTTTCCAAAATGCATCATTTGTCTCCGGTGCTACATTTGCAATTTCCCTGATCGTGTGATCGTCTATGTAAAATCTTCCACACATAAATTCTTACCATCTATGTTTTATCTGTTTCTATCTGCATTTTTAGCAGGCTCTGTAAAATCCTGCTAAAAATATAAGACTTTTTTATATTACTACAAATATCTTCACATCACAAGCCAGCGCTTTTGGCCTTCTTATTCTCTCATTTGTTCTTTTCGTCTGCCTATCCTTTGATATGCTCTTTCATCCATTCACAGATCAGATCCGCAATCTCGTCACTGTTGTCCTCCATCATCAGCGCATGCGTATTGCCTCGGATTCCCAATTCCGGCAGCGATAACCAGGTGCTGTCCCCTCCCATGGAAAGAAGTTTTTCATGAAGATTTCTCATACTCCCTTCCCAGGCAAAGGCGCCAGGCCACTTATACCCGTCAATGCAGTACTCTTCTCCCAGGAAATCCCCATATACGAAAAGGAATGGAATGTCTCTAAAGGATGAGACGTCTACTTTTTCTACATCCATGTCAGAAGAACTCTCCACAAGGATCACGCCCCGTACATTTTCCACATTTTTAAGAGCAGCCTCCAAGGAAAAAAGACCTCCCTGACTGTGCGCCATAACGATCATTCCTTCCGTCATGCTGGCAAAATACGTATCATAGGCCGCCTGTACCATAGCATTAGAGGTTGTCCATCTGGGTACATGCTGTTTCATAAATTGATCATATTTGCTGTAGTCAAAACGGCTCCCTTCATAGGGCACGCCATATCTTGGTCCCAAGCGGTAGGTCGTCCACCGTTCCGCATAACTGTTGAACATAGGCGGCCCATCATTGATTTCCGGGAACTGTGCCCAGGAAGAACGGCCTCTCTCTACTCCATCGGAAACATTTACATTGAAACCATTCTGAAGGAAACGAAATTCCCATCCCGGCCTTCCGTCCTGGGTACTCTCCCACAGTGCGCCGGAAGATCCGCCGCCGTGAACCATACAGACCGGATAAGGCACCACCGGATCTGCCAGCCGTGTATACTGGACATACATCTGCCCTGCCTGAAAATCTCCGTTTGGATCATAGGTCACCGGAGGGCCTCCTGGCCAGAAGCTGGTCTGAATAGGTGCACTCCCCTCAATGGTCACTTTCTTTCCTCCAATATGATAACTCCCTTTTGAAATAATGCTGACTGCTTTCATCAATATATGCCACCTCTTTTCTTCCATCATTATAACGGACTTGTCGCAGGCAAATCAATGGGGTTCCTCGTACTAAACTTCCTTTGTTTTTCATAGTAACTGCATTTAAGGGGCCGCCGCATCCGTTAAGAAATCCCCCCGGATGCGTCAGCCCCTTCATCTTATCTCCTGCTTTTCAATATTCTTCCGCAAAATTCTTTACATCTGCACCGGATAGACTGCTTCATCACGCGGAAAATGCCCCACATTCCCGATTCAACGTCCCATCCCAGGCTTCCAGAACGGTACAGACAGTCGCCCGGACAGGCATCCCCGTCTTTCATCGCTTATCCCCCTTCCTGTTTCAGGATCCGAAGGTAATGATTTGCCTCCCGCAGTACATGATCCGCCAGCAGAGGAAGGATGACAGAGCGTATGTCGCATCCGGTAATCCCTTTTGCGCCCGCTGCTTTGAAATCACGATATCGCTCTGTCGTTTTCAGCGCTTTCCTTGTCAGCGCATTCATTGCTCTGCAGTCCTGCTGCCTGGCTTCTTCCAGCAACCGACCGTAATCTCCTGCAAATGTATCTGCGGTTTCTATCAGCTCACATTCCGTCGGGTCAAGCAGCCCGCATATAAACAATGCATGCTCCATCATGATCTGATTCCAGAGCATTTCCGTCTCAGCAATATTTTCCTGCGAAATACAATTTCCTTCTTCCAGCATCGTTATAATCTGCCGATATAATTCCGCCTCCCGGATGATATGCTCGATCAGCAGCGGATAATTAGCCGTATATAATCTACAGGAAGTAACCTCCCGCAATATCTGCTTTTTAAACATGATCAGGCCGTTCAGCAACTGCAGCACACACTGATTCAGCCGCCTGATCTGACAGTCCATCCTGTCTGCCATCTCATGATCCATATATTTCCCACAGCCTGCCCGCAGCCTCTCCTCCGCCTGCGTGATCCGAAAATCTATCGGCACCTTGGCCAGTCTTGTTGTCTGCCGCTCCGCCATTGCTGTAAATTCCGTGAACACCTCTCCGGAACACAGCACATCTTTTCCCACCATTCCGTCAGCGAGACGAACGGTCCGCCACAGTATTTTTTCAAACTCTTCACGATACCGGCCAGCCTTGTTACTGTACCCGTCTCGCCCGCCGGAAAGCCCGCCTGAAGGAACAAGGCGTGCTCCTTCATAATTATATAAAAAATAAATGTGTTTCTAATGATGAGGTAACATATTCTTTCGTATCTGTGTATACCTTTATTAGTTTAGCGTTCTTTATAATATATGTAAGTGTCGGGAGTTTGGGCTACATCACCCGGTAAAAGTAGCAGTTATTTGTTCTTTTGAAGCATAGACAAATAGGACATCCGCACGGTATCCGAAATCTGATATCCAAGACTGTTCAGAATATTTTCTATCCCCCTAAGTGCTGCATCTTTCTTTTCTTCGCTGTCAGCCAGAATCTCAAGCTCCAGAAATCCGCCAAGTCCACGTACATTGTCCAGACAGGCGGTTATGGACTCTTTCTGCATCATTGTCCGATCTTTGATCACTTCAGGCTCTGCCGGAGCATATCCGATCACCTGCAGAATATTCCTGCAGATTTCTCCATCCTCCACACCGGTTTCCAGTTCCTCCCGGGTCATCGTACAAGTGTCCAGTTTCTTTCCTTTGAAGTTGATCTGTGCCCGGCTTTCCCCTGTCAGATAGTCTTTCGTTTCACGCACCCGCAGGGCCTCACCATTAGCTCTTATATCTCCCTGCCGATTGTCAAAATATGTATCACACTCTTCAATAAACGCGGTCTCTCTAAATCCCATTTTTAAAAGCTTTCTCTTAATCGTATCGAGATCTGCGATCGGCAGCTTTACTTCCACTTCGATCATTTTGATTCTCCTGTTATCGTTTGTCTTATTCTTGATGTAAAAAAACTTGCTGGCTTTCAATTATATTTCTGAAAGCCAGTAAGTTTTTTATGTTATCGAAATATTCTTTTATTCAGATTTTCCTTTTATATTTGTACAGACCAATATTCATGAGCTTTCATTTTACCATCTCCCTTTGTATTTATTTAAATATACAACTTTTGCCCCCAAACGCAAACTTGAAGTTACTGAATCCTTTACATAGAAAAATTTTATTTTTATACTTAATGATTTTCACCATAACTAAATTAACACTCTATTATTGTGCCAGTATTATAATCCCCTATACAGAATATTCGTATCCTTTTACATATTTTTTTATATTCATTTATCAAATCCTGACATCCTCTTTGTAAGCAAGGTGGAAATGTGACAATAACAATGATATTATCCTTTGATGTAAAATTTTTATAAGCATGACTAAAAAGTTTTTTCTCAGCACATTGATATCTTGCTTTTGTTTTATCATTTAAAGGTAAATCACTCTGAAGATTATAAAATGTAGAAGTATTTTTTTCGTAAAAGCGTTCATCGTTATTAGTAATTTCCGATTTGAAGTGATATTGATTTAATGCGTTTTCTATAGATTTAATGAGACCAGACAACTTATCATGAGCTCCAGGTATATTTGCACACAACGTTGAATTATTTACATCTTGATATCCACTAAATGAAAAATAATTGTTTTTGGGAGATAGTAATAGTCCAACGCATCCCTCAGGTTTATGATTCCAACTATATCTCTTCTGATACCTAGTATTGTTTTCTCGATTCAAATAATCACGTACAATTTCAACTACAGCTATATCTGTCTCCGATAGCCCTGCAGATAAATAATTATTAACTGTATCCTCTACATATCGAATATAAACGGCTTTGAGACGTCTAATATACTCCTTAAAATCTTGAACATTCAACACGAAACAAGTAAAAAGTTTTGAATGTCCAACGCTACCTGGATCAACTCTATGAAGTGTTCTAAGCAAGCGACGTTTATGATAAAAATCTTTATCCACTACAGCTGCCATTCGCTCGTAAATATAGTATGGTACCTTTCTTGGATTGACAACTGAAATCCGAGAATACTCGTCTAACCAGTTTAATAGAGCTGTTAATTTTGCTCTATCATCTTCATCTAATTCAATATCATTTATCCTAAAAGAATCATAGCTATCACCAATATCCCCAGATTTCCAGCGTTTTGCATGTTGAGTAATAAAATTCTCTAATATAGAATTATTAGACAATTGCTTAGAATTAACCTTCTTTTCATCATAATAATTTATAGACCAAATAGTTTCTTCTGCATTCTTGATAAAATCGGATATAGTAATATGATTTCTTCCTATTAAATCTACTTGTGGTGTAATCCGAAATTCCGTTTTTTGTAACGTTAAGAATAGACGGAAACAGGTATCAAACGACAACACTTCATTAGCTACCATATCAACCCTCGCAAGAGAATTGTTATCAAATCCCGCATGAATTGCATTTTTGACATTTCTAAGAAAAACTGATGGTATTTCTTTTTCACCAAAACGCAAAATATATTCTATAGTTACTTGTCTTATCTCTTCTATTCTGTGATTTCTGTCAACTTCTTCCGTCCATAACTTTTCAATAGGATATTTTATTTCTATTGTATCTTCAATCATTTATTATTCTCCCGCCTATAGGTGTGAAAAGAAAAAGTTTCATCCTATATATTGTGTCTTTTTCTATATTCAACATCCCAAACATCTTTGTTCATATTACGACCATCTGGTAATTGTTCCAAACATTGGTTTAATTCCTGATATTTCCTGATATGACTATATTCTGCAAATGCAAGTCTATGCATATCCTTATAATAATCATCATATTGACATTTTACTTCCTCCAATACTTTAATTTCGATTATAGCAGCCTTTTTCTCTAATGCTTGTTTCACTTTTTCATTCTTATAATTGTTATTCTTGATTTCGACCAAATGACCTGGATTCCCTTTAGATGAAAAGAACCTATTATATATATTATTTGCTCTCCCTACATACGCACAATAAACATCTTCGTTTTCTCTAGTAAATATTCCGTAAATACCACGTATTGGATTTTCCCAATCGAGTATTTCCTTTTCAATAACAATTTTGTCTGCCATATTATTTTTCCACCATTTATAGGTTAAGTTTTTGTTTCCCATAAAAAGAACTCCCTTCTTCAAGAAAATGGCTCTATTTAGCCAAACTCTTTATTAACTTCCGATTTCACAATATCATTTCTAATACAGATTTTACCGTATTTTTTAAGTTCAGTCCATCTTTTAATCCCAGTCGGTAGAAAAACTCTTCTGTTTCTGCTCCACTGCTGAAAATTGCATTACAGTATTCCGTAATCACTTCTTCCTGTTCTGGGGATAACGTTTCCAGTAATTTCTGGTATTTCTTATCAATCTCACTTACCGCCTCTTTATCCTGATTTAACTTCCATTCTGAATATGCTTTTCCCATATACCGCATTTATGACTCTGTATTATACCGGAATGCGTGTAGGGGAATTATGTGCATTAACGCCTGCAGATGTGGATCTGGAAGGCCATACAATCACGATTAATAAGACCTTTCAGCGTATCAACGGCAGGGATGTA
>ERZ894229.104-NODE-104-length-94018-cov-8.51968_pt1 | contig 94018 bp, 86 predicted proteins | sample MGYA00380295_ERZ894229 | MGnify/ENA primary metagenome ERZ894229 (study PRJEB32331, sample SAMN06328479) | human gut metagenome | biome: human gut microbiome; feature: stool | host: Homo sapiens | collected 2014-09-17 ...
ATCTTGTTCAGATAGAAGAACATCTGAAGGAGGAGTTGATATTGTCTAAACAAAAGGATGAATTGGAATATCAACATTTGCAGCAGCTTCAGGAAGAGTATGAAAAAACTAGAAAAATATTACATGATATGAAAAACCATATTCTGGCGATAGAAGGTTTGAGTTTTAGTGAAAATCCGAGAGCAAAGGAATATATCAATGAAGTGATAGAAAATATGGATAAAAACAACTCTGGATTTCATACAAGAAATAAAATTATCTCAACTTTAGTTAATAGCAAGATTGAAAAAACAAAAATAGAAGAAATCAGCTTTCATGTGGAAGTACAAGACATGAATTTTGACTTTATCAGCGATTTAGATTGGGTTATTATCTTGGGAAATATTTTGGATAATGCGATAGAAGCATGTCAGCAGATTAGAGAAGGAGAGAGAAAAATAGAGTTATATATTCATCAATACAAGAAAATGTTAATTATTAGATTGGAAAACAGTGTAGGAAATAGACCCAATTTTCAGTGTGGGATGTTGCATTCCAATAAGCCAGGGCATTTTGGAATAGGATTATCAAATGTTCAGGATGTTGTAAAGAAATATGAAGGAGATATGGAGCTGGAATTTAATGATTCTTGTTTTAAAACAAGAATTATCATTCCGGTTAAGTGATAATATCTTGTATTTTTTCCCTTTTTTCTGTAAGTGATTTAAACTTTCTTGTCAAAATATGGAGTAAATTGTATACTAAAAATAAAAAGGAGAAGGACAAATGAATTTAAAAAATTATATTTTAAAAAAGGTAGAAAAATTTACAAGAAAAGAAGTAGAAAAAATGGCAAACACGGCATGTCCAGTAGTAAATTATCAACCTAAAGAACCAAAGCAGATAAAAAATTTGCGCAAGTTTTAATGGAAAACATAATCAATAGTATTTGTGAGGAATTAGTAAAAAATCAAATAGTTTCGAAGCAAGATGTTCCTATTTATCAATATGGTTTAAAAATGTTATTGTTAAAGATGGCATATATAACAAGCTTTATCATATATGCTTTGTTGGTGGGAGCATTAAAAGAAACGATATTGTTCCTCATTGCTTATTCATTCTTAAGATCCTATAGCGGAGGTTATCACGCGTCAAGCATTTTAAGGTGCTATGTTGTAAGCTTATCTACGATTATTTTGAATTCTGTACTGTGCAAAGTGAGTATTGCAGGTGTTTTATTTAAAGTAGATATTATGCTTTTGATATTATCAAGTGCCTTTATCTTTTTATTTAGCCCTGTAGACAATCACGAAAAACAGTTAGACAATCTTGAAAAGAAAGTTTACGGTTACCGAGCCAAAATTTGTGTTGTATGTTGTTTGATTTTGTTTATGGTATTAAATGTGTTAAATGTTACACAGACTATGGCTATTGCTGTTAGCAACGCAATTGTCTTTGAATCTGTTATGATGATATTAGGAATGATAAAAAACTTAAAGCAATAAAAATAAAACCTCCGAATAGGAGGTTTTATTTTTTAGGTACTAAGATTTAGATAATTATGATGATATACGGTTTTAAACATTCGTAAAACAGCACTTTTAGGATAGAACACCCATTGAGGTGATTTTATGAATATTGGGTATTCATAAGCATAATCATTTGCATACATACGCAAATGATTATGCTTATATTTTTACTATGTAAAAATATAGAATATCGATCCCGCTTGCCTCCGCTCCATTTCGATTTATAAATCACTAACTGAATTGAAATGGAGACAATAGAATGTGTAAGAAGGATACAAGCTACAATATTTACATAAATGGACAAGCAATCCCAGTAAGTGAAGAAGTCTACCAAGTTTATAAACACTTTGAGCGAAAAGAGGAGTATTTCACCTATGACCTCAAAGCAGAAAAATTCAGTAAGAAAACAGCATCCTTTCTCCCAAGCAGGGAAGACTCCTATGAACGTTTGTTGGAGACAAACCAGCAGTTTGTGATTCAGGAAGTAAGTGTGCAGGATCAGGTTGAGAAGCTTCTGGATGCAGAGATGGTCAAGAAGGCACTGTTGTTTTTAAACCAAGAAGAGAGGGAGCTGATCAACCTGCTGTTTTATCAAGAAAAAACAGAACAGGAGGTAGGAATACTGCTCCATATCTCCCAGCAAGCAGTGAACAAAAGAAAGCAGGCAGTGCTGATAAAATTAAGAAAACTTCTGAAAGAATTTTATGAATTTTAAAGTGATATTTGGTTGTAAATGAGCATTCTGAACGGGAAAGTATATGAGAGGATTTTCATTCTCGTGTACTTTGATAAACAGTGGCAGAAGGCCGCTTACATCAGTATGTAGGTTATAAACTTCATCATGGCCTGTATTGCAAACAGAAAGCGAAATAAGCGCAGACGCGACGACTACCTGTGGAAAAGTGATTCAATTACTGATTCGACAAATCAAAGGTAAGAGCGGTAACCTGAACGTTTATACTCCGGCACCGGCAGGTCGGATACGCCATGACTCCATGATGAAGAGTACCGTAAAAAGCCCGTACCGCAGGGTAAAAGGGGGGTATCGGTGAAAAACTGATATCACGGTGTCTGTTGCCGCAGACAGGTCTGCATATTCCCAGTATCGGGGGACGAGCAAGAATACGATACATATAATAAAAAGATAAAACAGCCACACCGGAACTTTCAAAATGTTGGTTCAAGGTGTGGCTGTTTCCTATATTTGAATAGTTTTGTTTGTGGTGGTTCATACTGTTATTGCAGGATTTTTTTCTTTCGTCGAAAGGAGAAGCTATGATTAGAACTGAAATCAAAACAAAATCTTCGATTGTTCGCATTCACGATGAGTATTGCAACGCTCCAAGCGAAGGCTGTATCTCTCATCTTAATCAGATTGTGAGCAATTACTACAAAAGAAGGAATACAACAGAGGAAGCGGTTGCTGTTCAAGATGAAAATACCGTCTCGCAATAAAGCTGCGGATCTTTCCAGAATTTAGCGTGATCCGTATCATTGACGGGAAAATATGTTTCACCTTATAATGAAACCAGAAAGGGGGCCCCAGATGGAGCAATATGTAAAATATCTTCGTAAGTCGCGTTTTGACAGGGATTATGCAGAGCTGAGCATTGAGGAAACGCTCAAGCGGCATGAAGCAATTCTGGACAAGCTGGCTGCACAGCGAGGGTATTATATTGCAAAAACCTATTATGAGGTCGTTTCTGGTGAGTCAATCGCCGCAAGACCGGAAATTCAGAAGCTGCTGGAAGAGGTGAATGCTGGATTTTATGCCGGAGTTCTTGTTGTCGATGTTGAACGTCTGGCAAGAGGAAACGGAGCCGATCAGGCGTATATCAGTCAGGTGTTTCAGTTTTCCGGAACAAAGATTATCACTCCGACCAAGATCTATGACCCATCCAACGAATTTGATGAGGAATACTTCGAGTTTGGCTTGTTTATGAGCCGAAGAGAGTATAAGACCATCAACCGAAGATTGATTCGCGGACGGGACAGCAGTGCATCAGAGGGAAAATGGATTGGAAGTATCGCTCCTTATGGATATAACCGGGTTAAGCTTCCAAACGAAAAAGGCTATACACTAGAGCCACACCCAGAGGAAGCACCGATTATCCAGAAGATTTTTGAGATGTATCTCAATCATCAGGGAACCAAGATGATTGCAAACTATCTGAATGACCGCGAAGTTCCAACCCGGCATGGTGATCTTTGGACCTATTCGACCATCTCTCAGATTATTACAAATCCCGTCTATATGGGAAAGATTCGAAGAGGATGGAGCAGGCAGGTCAAAAGTATCGAAAACGGAGAGATTAAAAAGCGTATCAAGCGTAAAAAGGATATGAGCTCTTACGATATTTATAATGGATTGCATCCAGCACTGGTCAGCGAAGAAGACTTTATGAAAGCGCAGGAAATCCGGCTGGACCGAAAACCAACAGCGCCGGTTCGGGAAGAATATCAGTTGATGAATCCTTTTTCCGGTTTGCTCTTCTGCTCGATATGTGGCAAGCGAATCGGTCGAACAACCATGACAGCAGCAAGAAATCATGCTCCGCGCCTTCGCTGCACCAATTCAAGGAACTGTCATAATTGCAGTGCATACTTTGATGTGGTGGAGAAGGAGATTATTGGAGCACTGAAAAGCTGGCTGAAGGGATATAAGGTTAAAATCGATACGGTCGGTTATACGGACGATATCGAGATTGCCAGAAAACAGCTGATGAAAATCGAACAGGAGCTTAAAAAGTTATCCAAACAGCTGGAAAATACCTTTGACTTGGTAGAACAGGGAGTCTATTCCTTCGAAGTGTTTCAGAATAGAAGAGCAAAGCTTGTCCTTTCGATGGAAGATCTGGAAGCTCAAAAAGCAGAACTTCAAAAGAAAGTACAGCGGCTGGAAGAAAGCCAATCCTCCAAAGCAAGCCTGATTCCTCAGACAGAGGAGCTGCTTGCAAGCTACGACCATATGACCAACCAGGAACGAAACGAACTCTTAAAGGAAATATTGGAACGAATTGAATATTTTAAGGGAGCCGACGGACAGATTGTCATCGATCTTTATCCTCGACTCCCTAAAATTTGAGGGTTTGTAGGTATCGTGGACGTACTCACACATGAGTCACCGCCCCAACCAACATACCGTCCTGAATGATGGGGCTGCCGCTCATACCTTGAACGATGCCGCCGGATAATTCCAGAAGCTCTGGGTCGGTGATTCGCAGCACCATGTTTTTAGTAGGTTCATCCTGAGAAAGCGATACCTTTTCGATATATGCGTCAAACAGACGCGGCTTTTCACCTTCCACAGTAGTCATGATTTGGACAGGGCCTTCCTTCACTTCCTGACTTTGTGCCATTGGGATTGTCTGAGAATAAGGAGGCAGGGAAGAAAGTTTGCCGTAAACACCGTTGTAGCTGTTCTGATACAGCTGACCGACCGGACTGTCCGCGACAAAAGCTCCCTGGAGCTGTCCCGGAGATCCAGCGCTGCCTGCCTGTACCCCGATAATGGAGGCTTCCACAATTTCACCCTGGGAAAGGGGCATGATCTGTCCGGTGTCGACATCACAGATTGCATGTCCAAGTCCGGCAAAACAGCCGTTGTTGGGGTCAAAAAAGGTCATGGTTCCGATTCCTGCGGAACTGTCCCGCACCCAAAGTCCCAGATGATAGTCGTTGTCCATCGAGGACTTTACGGGAGACACGGTCAGGTTTTGCAGATCATTTCCGCGACGGACGGTTATGGAAATAGGGGTGGCACCGCACGTGCTGACCAGTTTGGTCAGCTGTTTTTTGGAAGAAATTTTCTCCCCGTTAACAGAAAGAATGACATCTCCTTCCTGTATACCAGCTTCTTTGGCGGGATTGACCGACTGGCTCTGCATATCGGTTACATTGCCGGTTCCCACTACCATAACACCGTCTGTTACCATCTTAATGCCAAACGGTGTACCACACAGAGAAACGACGCGACGATCAACCACCTGAACATTGACATCCTTAATGTTGATTAGTCCAAACAGCTTTAAATCCATCTGAAAGGTGTTCCCTGTAGAGGAATAGACAGAAAGAGGATAGGAGCTGCTGCTGACAGCTTGTATCATCTTGTTGTCCCCGATGGAAAAGGTTTCTCCTTTGGCAAGGTAGTAGCGGTCGGGAAGCTGAGAGGAAAGATAGAGCGCAAAACAAAGGCTGCCCATAACAAGAACAGAAAACAGCGCACTGAATATGCGCCAGGATTCATAGAAAAATCTCCTGTGGGAGATCCTTCCGGAAAAGACAAAAATTGGTTTCACCTTGAAATTCCTCACACTTCATAAAGTTTTTTTATTTGGAAATCCTATTTCATATAAAATCGGTCATCGTCCTTGATGTCCTTTTTAATGTTTGCAGAAATAAAAAAAATATTTGCGCCAATTTCAGAGGAGAAAAGAATATTCTGTGGGTTTTGGAAGAGATTTTTGATATTTTAAATAAATCCTTAATTATTTTGATGCAGGCGTATGCTTCTTGTACTTTACGGAAAAATGTTCTATAATGAGAATAAAAATGAGGATGAATGGAGGAACCCTGCCATGCCAGAGGATTTTGAATATAAGGTGCGCAGAAAGATTGAAGAGCTTTCTCGTTCCAAAGAAATGGAAAATATCAAAAGAGACTTTAAGAATATGGCAGACGATGTCAAGAGAGAGTTTTCTTCCTATTGTTCAGAAGGCCGTTTTAACAATGAAAAGAACGGTCGCTCCGGAACATGGGGGTCTGACCCGTATCAAAAGAAAGAAAGTGCAGACCGTTACCATGCGGAGAAAAAACATGTGTCTAAAAGCGACTATGCACAAAATAACAACAATCATTATGGGTCAAATCAGAGCAAAAATACAGTCAAGATACAGCCATACAAAACATTCAGTGTATCTGGTGTATTGTTCACCGTTTTTGGCGGAATTGGTCTGGGAATTTTTACCCTGTTTTTGCTGGTAACAGCATGGCTTACTTCCATTATGCAGATGTTTGGCACTTCATTTTTTGTGGTAGCAGGGATTTTGCTTGTTCTGATTGCCGTTTCGGGCGGGATGCTCGCCAAGGGAATCTCGCTGCTTAACAGGAGTGCCCGCCTTAAAAAATATCTGAAAATTATTGGAAAGGGACAGTTCTGTCCGATCGATATGCTGGTTCAGGAAAGCGGCAGAGATAAGGCGTTTATCTTAAAGGATCTGCAGAAAATGATCCAGAAGAAGGCATTGCCTCAGGCACATCTGGACGATGAAAAAACCTGTCTGATGTTAACCGACGAAATTTACCAGCAGTACCGTTATGTCCAGCAGCAGGCAAAACAGCGCCAGCAGGAAGAAGAACGACAGAGAAAAGAGCGTGAAGAAGCGCAGAAGGCAGCAATGAAAGCCCAGCAGGAACGGGAAGCCCAGGCAATGGCAAAAAGTCCGGAGCTTTCGGCAGCAATTCGACAGGGCAGAGAGATGATCGAACAGATCCGTCGGGCAAATGACCGCATCGAGGGCGAGGAAATTTCAAACAAGATGTTCCGCCTTGAGCAGATTGTGGACAAGATTTTTAGTCAGGTTGAGGATCATCCGGAAAAACTGCCGGATATCCGCCGACTGATGAATTATTATTTGCCGACGACCTTGAAATTATTAAATTCCTACGAGGAATTTGACAATCAGCCAATTCAGGGAGAAAATATCAAAACTGCTAAAGAACAGATTGAAAAAACGCTTGATACCATCAATCTTGCGTTTGAAAATCTGCTGGATCAACTTTTTACCGATGAAGTTCTGGATGTAAGTTCCGATATTTCTGTGCTGGAAACCATGCTCAAACAGGAAGGTTTGATGGGATCGGAGTTTGATCAGAACGTCACCAGAAACTAAAAGAGTTTTGTTTTAGGAGGAAGCTTTTATGAGCAATACATATGATCCAAACAATTCTGTACAGCCAACATTGACCTTTGATCCGTTCCCGGAAGCACCTGCTCCGGAATTGGTCCAGGCGCAGCAGACACAGGCTCCAGTAAAGGAAGAACCGAAGCCTGTTTTTGATGAAAGCATGCTTACCGAGCAGGAACGCAAAATGGTAAACGATTTTGCAGCGCAGATTGACCTTACTAATTCCAGCATGATTTTGCAGTACGGAGCTGGTGCACAGAAGAAAATGGCGGACTTTTCTGAAAGTGCGCTGGAAAATGTGCGAACCAAGGACCTTGGTGAAATCGGTCAGATGCTCAGTGGAGTTGTCACCGAGCTTAAGAACTTTGACGAGGAAGAGGAAAAGGGCTTCTTCGGTTTCTTTAAGAAAAACACCAACAAGCTTAACTCCATGAAGGCAAAATACGCAAAGGCAGAAGCAAACATCAACCAGATCGTCAACGGCTTGGAAAATCACATGGTAACCCTGCTTAAAGACGTGGCAATGCTGGACAAGATGTATGAGTTAAACAAAACCTATTTTAAGGAAATCTCGATGTACATTCTGGCAGGTCAGAAAAAACTGGCAGAAGTGCGCCAAACACAGCTTGCCCAGTTGATTGAAAAGGCAAAACAGACCAATCTTCCAGAGGACGCGCAGGCAGCAAATGATTTGGCAGCTCTGTGCGACCGCTTTGAGAAAAAACTGCACGATCTGGAACTGACCCGCATGATCTCCATCCAGATGGCGCCGCAGCTTCGACTGGTGCAGAATAACGATACCCTGATGAGTGAAAAGATTCAGTCCACCATCGTCAACACCATTCCGCTTTGGAAAAGCCAGATGGTGCTTGCTCTGGGCGTGACCCATTCCCAGCAGGCAGCACAGGCACAGCGTGAAGTGACCGATATGACAAACGAGCTGCTGCGCAAAAATGCACAGACTTTGAAGATGGCGACCATCGAAACAGCAAAAGAATCCGAGCGTGGTATTGTGGATATCGAGACGCTCAAGGCAACCAACGAATCGCTGATTTCTACTCTGGACGAAGTTATGAAAATCCAGGAAGAAGGCAGACAGAAGCGCAGAGATGCGGAAGTGGAACTGGGACGAATCGAAGAAGAACTCAAACAGAAACTGCTCCAAATCAGAGGATAAATAGAAAAGAGGCAGCCGCAGAAGGCTGCCTCTTATTATGATAAACAGATTAAACGAAAACCCGGCATACTCTTGCAGTATGCCGGGCTGTTTTTGTTTATCGGGAAATTGGCTGTGTTTTCTTTTCCAGCCATTTTCTTGCACGTTCGCTGACGAGAGGGGAAACCTTTTCATAAACATGTTTGTGGTAATCGTTGAGCCACTGGATTTCCTCGTCATTCATCAGGGCAAGATCCAGACAGTCGGTATCGATTGGAACAACTGTAAAGGTTTCAAAACGATAGAACTGACCGTACTCTGTCTCGATATCCTTGCGGACAACAACCGAGTTTTCGGTACGGACACCATGGCTGCCTTCGGTGTAAACGCCTGGTTCGATGGTGATGAACATGCCTTCTTCCAATGCAATGGTGCGGTCACGGAAGTTCGGAGGTGCCTCGTGAACGTTCAGGAAGTAGCCAACACCATGTCCGGTACCGCAGCGATAGTTAAGACCATCTCTCCAAACCTGACCGCGGCAGATAGCATCCAGATCAGAACCGGTGGAACCGGCAAGGAATCTCTGACGGGAAAGTGCGATGACACCTTTGAGAGAGGTTGTGAAGTCGCGGCGTTCCTGAGCAGAGATTTCGCCAAGAGCAAAAGTTCTGGTGGTATCGGTGGTACCTTCGTAGTACTGACCGCCGCTGTCGTTGAGGAACAGGTGTGCACGTTCGAGTTTCTTGCAGTTGTCAGGAGTTGGTGCATAGTGCATCATAGCGGCATTGTCGCGGTATGCCATGATAGCGGTAAAGCTTTCGCTGACATAGTTGCCCTGTGCAGCACGGAAGGAAGCGATCTTTTCCGAGCAATCCCACTCGGTCAGAGTTTCTCCGTTTTCCAGAGCCTCAAACAGCCATCCAAAGAATTCTGCTTCTGCACAGCCATCTTTGAGGTAAGCTGTATAGGTATTTGCAATCTCAGTTTCATTTTTGATTGCTTTCATCATTGGGATTGGGCTGGTTCCCAGAACAAGCATCAGGTTGTGATTTTTCTCCATTGCGTTGTAAAGCATGTAGTTAACTTCTTTTTCATCGCAGAGAACGGTTGCCTGAGTGTCCAGATTTTCCAGATAGGAATAGATTTCCTCATACTCTTTTACGCAGATGCCATTTTTGGAGAGAGTTTCTTTTGCTTCCTCCGACAGACAGGAAAGGCTGAGGAACAAAACAGCAGAATCTTTGGAGATAAATCCATAAGAAGTTGCAAGCGGGCTGGTTGGAACATCCAGTGCACGAACATTGAACAGCCAGTTGGTGTTGTCCAGACGGGAAACAACCAGAGCATCACAGCCACTTTCTGCCAGAGCTTCTCTTACTTCGGTAATTTTCTGTGCAGCAGTTTTGCCGCTGTATTTTTCGTCCAGATAATATACCGGAGTGAACTCTTCTTTTGGACGATCTTCCCAGACATCGTTGCCGTAGTCTTTGGTGATGTCGATGGAAATATCCTTGTCAGCAAACAGATCTTTCATCTGGTTGATTTGATCGACGTTAAACAGTTTACCGTTTAATGCAACAACGCTGTTTTCCGGCAGAGTATCATGCAGATACTGTGTATAGCTTGGGCAGTCTGGCTCGGAAGCACGGAACAGTACGACTTCGGTTCCAGCAAGCTGATTTTGTGCCTGAACATAGAATCTTCCGTCTGTCCACAGACCGCTGATTTCGGTTGTAATTACCAAAGTTCCAGCTTCACCGGTGAATCCAGAGATATAGGTGCCGGTTCTCCAGTGGTCAGAAAAGTATTCGCTCATATGTGGGTCACCGCTTGGGATGATCAGAGCCTGAATCTGATCGCGCTTCATCAGTTCCCTGATTTTGGCGATCTTCTCGTTGGTAGTCATGGTAAATCCCTCCTGAGATAATTTCATCCTGTATGTAAATGGATGGTTTTACAGTTCAATCAATTCGTGGGTGGTGGAAATCATATTTTCATATCCGTCTTTGGTAATCAGGATCTGATCTTCAATGCGGACGCCACCCCAGTTTGGAATATAAATACCAGGTTCAATGGTTCGAACCGAATTTTCTTCCAGAAGCTCGGTGCTGTTTGGTCCCATAAATGGGATTTCGTGAACGAACATACCGATGCCATGTCCAATTCCGCTGTAAATGTATTGATAGTATTCGGTGTCTTTTACTGCCTGAATGGAAGCTTCATATACCTCTTTGAGAGGAACGCCGGCTTTCATTTTTTCCAGAGAATCTTCCAGCATTTTTTTCTCCAGCTCGTATACTTCGCGCTGTTTGTCGGTTGCGCGTCCAACCACAACGGTACGGGTCATATCGGAAAGGTATCCGTTAAACTGACAGCCAAAATCCATCAGAACAAAGTCGCCGTATTCGATTGCTTTGCCAGATGGAATGCCGTGCAGCAGGGAAGTTCTTGCACCGGAAATCAGGATATTGCCGTATGGCTGGGTATCAGCACCTTCCATAACCATATAAGCGGAAAGTTTTGCAGCCAGTTCTTTTTCGGTAACACCGACGCGGATGTCGCCTAGGATGTGTTCAAACGCACGACAGGAGATTTCGCAGGCAGCGCGTAGATACTCGATTTCCTGAGGAGTTTTGATGGAACGGAAGGTTTCCACAACATTGGTGGTTGGAACCAGTGTTGCTTTTACGTTCTTTTCCAGCTGGGAATAGAACAGGTAGTTTAAGGTGTCTGCTTCAAAAGCAAGGGAGTTGATGTGTTCTTTTTTCGCGATTTCAGCAACACATTCTCCGATGGAGCCGTAGTTTTTCCACAGCACAATTTCATAATCCGGACATTCAATGGAAATCTGCTCAGTATAGCGAGGGTCTGTCAGGAAATAGAAATGATCTTTGGTGATGACGAGATAGGAATCATCTCCGGTGTATCCACTGATGTAGCGGATGTTCTGTTTTTTTGCCAGAAAGAAAGCATCCATATCATGCTGTTTCATATATTCCAGCAAAGCGTTTACTGATTTCATAATAGCTCCATCCCTTCTGCAATTTTTTCATAAATACATAAAATGTTTTAAAAACACGTGAAATATTGTTTCCTGAAATATTTTTAGGACCATTTTCATTATAATGTCATTCCTTATAAAATTCAATCCTAAAATAATTTTTTTTGATAATATTTGTTAACAGAAAAAACAGCTGGCATCTGTATAAGATGCCAGCTGTTTGGATGAACAGGATGAGGCTACATGATTTTGGTAATCAGGATGTTTGCGTTGGTTACTTTGGTTGTTTCGCCTGAAGTGTTGGACAAAGCGATTGTTCCGGTCGTTCCGCATGGAACGGTTACGATAGTAGATGCACTCATGGAACCAAGCTCGCCGGTAGAAGCAACAGTGGTTGCTGACTCGGAACCTGGGATGACGGAACCGCCGGAGAGCAGTCCCAGAGAGAGTGCGACGTTGCTGCCGCTGTCCGGTTCAACGTTGGCATTATACTGAATTAAGTAAACACCAGGACAGGTTAAAGTAAAATTTGCAGTACCTGCTGTATGCTGGATGCAGTTACCGCTTGCCAGTCTGTCAGTGGAGAACAGAACAGGAGACTGAGTGCTTACAGACTGTTCTGCTTCGTTGACAGAGTTTAAATAGCTTGGAGCGCAGGAAGAACAATTGTTGGTGTTCTGTGTGCAGCCCTGAGAACAATTTGGCAGACAGTTTGGCAGGCAGGGGAAAGAAGGAAGAGTGGTTGGACGGTTGCAGCCGCACAGGCAGCCGGAAGGAATAAAGGAGGAACAGATGGTCGAGCATGCAGGCATGGTGTCAAGATCATAGGAAAGCTGATCGTAACGTGCGAGCGTGCATCTTGCAAAATCATTCATCGTACCGTTTGCACAGATGAATGCCGGCTGTGTGCCGGAAGCAGCGCTTCCACCACAGTTGCAGGAGCAGCAGGGGTTGGACTGACATGGGTTGCAGCATGGGTTACAGCAGCATGGATTGCAGCATGAATCGTAGTATGACATGGATTCCACCTCGTTTTCATAGATTACTGGTAACCAGTGCCGAAAATACTTTACGGCATTACCACTCTATGCTAAGAAGGCAAAAAGTGTTTCTGGAAGGGGCACGAAAAGGAAAAGAGTTTGTTAGGTGTAATGAAGAAGTGCTACGGTTTTGTGATGTGTTGAGCACATCATAAAAGTGTAGTACAATATGGAAAAGGGAAAAATAAGGAGGGAAAGATGATATGACACCACAGGTACTCCATGCCATGTTCCGAAGCGGATGGCTTACCGTTGGCTCGGAGCGGCTGAATGTTTCTCCCAAAACAACCGAAGAGATCATTTCCTGGCTGCAGCAGGAAGAAGGTCTGACCGAATGTACCTTTGAGCAGCTGGATATGGCGACCCAGTATAGCCTGTTAAGCCACAACCAGTACTGCCTTGCAATGGGGATGCCGCAGCGGAATCTTTGTGATTACCGCTTTTTCTGCCTGCCGCGCGGGGAAAAAACAGAATTTCTGTATACTGCATTTGAGCGGACGGGCTTTGCCTATTACCAGCCGGTTACACTGTATGTCTACTGGGATACGGCGGCGCAGGAAGCGCGGCAGCTCAGCAGCAATTCCCCCTTCCTGACACAGCGGCTGGCCATCCTGCGGGGAATCAGCAGGGAGCAGGCGATTTCTGTGGGAAAGGAGGATTTTCTTCTGGATCTGAAGTTTTACTGCGAGCATTGGCAAAGGGAATTAGAAGATAGAAAAAGGGATGCCTGTAAAAAGGACACCCAAAAGCAGAAAAAAATCCATGTGTCGGATATCAAGCCCTTTGTGCCGCCCCAAAATCCCAGAAGGGTACACACGATAAAACTGGGTGTGGTGCGTGTCGATGAAACAAAATTTCTGCGATACACGCTGGAAAATGAAGGATAGAAAAAAGCAGAGCGTTCAAAAAGAAGGCTCTGCTTTTTTTTAGACGAAAGTAAAAATCCGCGCTGATGGCAGCGCGGATTTTCAGGAGAGTATTATGAAGAAAATATTGAAGATATCAAAATAAATCTATACGGAGATAAAAACCCCGGCAGCTAGTGATACATCACTAGTACTGCATCAAATCCCGTTTTGTGGGAGAGAATAGTTAGTCTGCCCCGCCCACTATGCCGGTGTTCCGTCCACATAATGGGCTAACAGTTGTTCTATTTTTTAAAAAAAGAACCGACGAAGAAAAATATATCCATATAAAAAATATTAGAAGGAAGAATAGTTTATTCCATCAACACCTCTTTTCTTTTGTTTGACCTAAGTATACTGGCAAAATATGTATTGTGTATAACCTGTATTTAAACAATAGTGGTCACTTTTGTAAAGAAAGATTGAAGAAGAAATGATCATAATTTGTACGAAAAGTGGTTTAAAAGCTTCCCGAAACATAATACTTTTTCATCTGGAGTAAATCCGAGTTTTTCCAAAACACGGATAGAAGCAGTGTTTTCGGGATAGGCAAGTGCATAAATAAAATCCCAGTGATAGTTCTTTTGAGCATAGTCTAGACAGATGCAAGCAGCTTCCGAAGCGATTTTCTTCCCCCATGAGGAAGGGTCAAAAGCATAGAGAAGTTCGATATCCTCCCCGTTTTCCAAAGGCAGAAAACCACAATGCCCGATCAGTTTCCCACTTTCCTTTAAAACAACTGCCCATACACCAAAACCGTTTTTATCAAGACAATTCTGAAAATGAATCAGTACCTGACGGACATCTTCCGGAGTTTTCTCCTTTCCAGTGCCTAAAAAGCAGGTGACCTGAGGGTTTGTCATAATAGCTGTGTAGTCTTCCAAATCTTCTTTAGAAAATTGACGGAGAATCAATCGCTCGGTATATAACGTATCCAGTTTCATAGAAAACCTCCTTGTAATAAAAAAGACGATACCTTGTGAAAGGTATCGTCCAGAATTCTTAGAAAAATTAGCTGATGCGGATCTGAGCAGCTTTTTCCGGTTTGAAGTCGTTTTCCAGGTCGTAGATGTTGTGGGTGGTGGAGTCACGCAGAACACGGCCATTGAGGGAATAGGTACGGATGAAACGTTTGTTGTCAACGGTGGTCCAGTACTCGGTATCCCAGGTCAGGTAGCCGTCGCCATCAGTTTCTGGTGCAGGAAGAACGAAATCTACCTGACGGCCAGCTCTCATTAATTCGATCAGTTTCTGGTAATCTACTTCCAGCTCAACTTTGTTTACGATATCTGTTGCTTTCATGTTGACACAGTCCTTTCCAGGAAGAAAGCGGAAGGACCCGCCGCGAAACAATCCGCTGTGGGAAAAATCCGCTACTCCAATACAAAATATAACTCAAAGTTATTATACTCTTTTTTGCGACAATGCACAATCCCCAATTTGCAGAAAAAGGACAAAAAGATTAGAAGCCACGCAGAGTAGCCTGGATGTCGACACCCATACGGGTAAATACCGCGGTGATCTTCTGGCGTGCAGCGCGGACATCCTGTTTTTTATTGAGGATTTCACGGTCGTTTAAGTCACGGTTTTTCTCGCTGCGCTTGTCAGCTGGTGCATCCAGATCGTCGCGCAGGAAGTTTAAGCCGATGTAGATCACTTTCAGTTCGTTAAGACTCAACGACTGGCGGTTATGTTCGAGCTGTTTGCGTACCGAAGCGATGAAGCCAAGGTTCTGCAAAGCGTTCTCTTCACTTACTTCCTTAAAGTTTTTGCGCTCCAGAAAACCGTTGATGTCTGCTTCCAGAAGGTTCAGACCCTCTTCGATACAGTCCAGATCAGACTGATACAGAGCGTTGGAGGTGACATCCTTTTTTATATTACATTTCAATGAAATTACATCCTTTCTTTAAGTGATATCCACAGATATTTTATCACACTTCTGCGATAAACACAATCTTTGGCAAAATTTTTATGAAAAGCGTCTGATAAGTGGATTGATTATTGCGGCAAAACGTATTATAATAAGCTATATTGTGGACGAGAAGTCCCTAGAATCCAGTTTGTGTCTTTCATATTTTTATGAGGATAAATTATAAATGGAGGTAAAAACGATGCAAAGAGTAGAACTGAGAAAGCTCGCAGCCAGCAAAGAAGAATATGCAGATAAGCAGCTGACTGTGGCTGGATGGGTCAGAACCATCCGAACATCCAAAAACCTGGGCTTTATCGAATTGAATGACGGTACCTGCTTCCAGAATCTGCAGGTAGTATTTGAAAATAGCAAGGTGGAAAATTTTAATGAAATCAGCAAGCTCAACGTTGGTGCTTCCATTGTTGTAAAAGGTCAGCTGATTCTGACACCAGAAGCAAAACAGCCATACGAAGTCCATGCTGACGAAATCGCAATCGAAGGACTTTCTACCCCGGATTATCCGCTTCAGAAAAAACGTCATTCGGTTGAATTTCTGCGCACCATTGCTCATTTAAGACCAAGAACCAACACCTTCAGCGCAGTATTCCGTGTTCGTTCGGTAGCAGCATTTGCAATCCACAAATTCTTCAATGAGCGTGGCTTTGTTTACGCACATACTCCACTGATTACAGGCAGTGACTGTGAGGGCGCCGGCGAAATGTTCCATGTTACCACTCTGGATATGGAAAATCCACCACGCACTGAGGACGGCAAGGTTGATTACAGCCAGGATTTCTTTGGCAAACCAACCAGCCTGACCGTTTCTGGACAGCTGGAAGCAGAGTGTATGGCAATGGCATTCTCCAATGTTTACACCTTCGGTCCAACCTTCCGTGCAGAAAAATCCAACACCACCCGCCATGCAGCTGAGTTCTGGATGATGGAGCCGGAAATCGCATTTGCAGACCTCAACGACATGATGAATCTCGCAGAGGACATGATGAAATATGTTCTGTCCTATGTTATGGAACAGTGTCCACAGGAGATGGCATTCTTCAACCAGTTCTATGATAAGGAACTGCTCGAGCGTCTGCACCATATCGTAAATTCTGACTTCGTCCGTCTGCCATACACCGAGGCAGTTAAACTGCTGGAAGAACACAAGGATGAGTTTGAATATCCGGTATACTGGGGCTGCGATCTGCAGACCGAGCACGAAAGATACCTCACCGAGAAGCTCTTTAAGAAACCTGTTTTCGTTACCGATTATCCAAAGGAAATCAAAGCATTCTATATGCGCTTAAACGACGACAACAAGACCGTTGCAGCAGCAGACCTTCTGGTTCCAGGTATCGGCGAAATCATTGGCGGCAGCCAGCGTGAGGAACGCTACGATGTTCTGCTTGATCGTATCCGTGAGCTGGGTCTCAAAGAAGAGGACTACTCCTGGTATCTGGATCTGCGCAAATACGGCGGCACAAAACATGCAGGTTATGGTCTGGGCTTTGAGCGCCTGATCATGTATATCACCGGTGTGGGCAACATCCGCGACGTTATCCCATTCCCAAGAACAACCGGTTCCGCAGAGTTCTAAACAAAAATACAAAAGCAAAAAAATGCAAGCCACTTTTCCGCAAGGATTGGTGGCTTGTCTTGTATGATCGATTATTTGGGAGGAAATCCTAGTGAAGACAGCATTCTTTTTAAAAGGGAAAAAATCCAGATTGGGTGCGCAAGAGTGCAGGAAAGTTCTGGAAAAGCTCATTGGGAAAAAGATAGATTCTCTTACAGAGGGACTAAAGACTCTTTCGGTTAAAAAGATTTTCATAGAGCCGCTCTGTTTTGGTGAACTTACAGCACTTCAGCGTGCAGCAGAGCTTGGAGTAGAGGTATGTGTGTCAGCAGGAGAAGCAGACGATGCCGGGATGCTCGAGGAGATTGTAAAGATCAGGCAGTCTGGGATTGAGGTGGAATTTACCCAAAAGACAGAGCCTGTTAAGGTTCTTTTAGCAGAAGAAGAGGTCGGTGAAACCTTTTCGACCCTTGTTGTCATCGGAGAAGAACCGCAGACAGAACAAGTTGCGCTTCTCAGCTGCAACATTGACGATTCCACTGGCGAGGAGCTCGGCTGGGCAATGGAAAAGCTGCTGGAAGAGGGAGCGAAGGATGTATTCTTTATCCCGATTCAAATGAAGAAAAATCGCCCTGCGGTGATGCTCAACGTCCTGTGCGGTAAGGGCGAGGAACAGAAGTTTGCAAAGATTCTGATGCAGGACACTTCAACCATCGGCGTGCGCTGGAACTATTTTGACCGCGCGGTAATGCAGCGTGAGGCGATAACGGTAAAATCTCCGTGGGGGGAGCTGAAAGGGAAACGATGCAGCTTTGAAGGAATCAGCAAGACGACCATCGAATATGAATCCGCAAAAAAGGCAGCCAGAGAGTATGGCTGCCCGGTAGGAAGAATTTTGCGCTGGAATGTGGATGGGGAAAAAGATAAGCTAATGTTTTTGTTTTCGAAAGTAGATTGCGGCAGCGATCAGTTGAATCGCGAATATAGCAATGGAAATCGTCAAGAGCAGGGATTGTGAGGTGAACGGCTTAAAATACCACTCCATCTTTTCCAGATGAGTCAGGCGAGCTGTTAAAAGAGAAACAAGAAGGCTCAGTATGTTTCCAATGAAGAAAACAACGACGTTATGACTTCGGATACAAAGACGATACAACACAAAGAACGCCACAACAATAACACCATAAAGGAGCATGGTGCGATACATCGCATCACCGTAGATGGCAAGGAAAGCATAGGGAATACAGTATGCTATTAGAATGAAAAGCCTAATATACCATTTTCTCATATAAAAGATCTCCCATGTTTTAAGATGAATTAATCTATAGAAGATTCTGACCAGAAATCATGAAGGATTTTAGATAACCCATCGCTGTCATAGACGATACGGGCATGATGCCAATGTTCGGGGAAGAGCCGGAGATAAGCAGGAGTGGAAAACCGATCATCCAACAGAAGTACTACACCGCGGTCGTTTTGCCCACGGATGACCCGGCCGGCTGCCTGAAGCACCTTGTTCATGCCGGGATAGCGGTATGCAAAATCGTAGCCCTGATTGTTTTTTTGTTGGTAGTAATCCCGCAAGATTTCCTGTTCTGTTCCAACTTTAGGAAGTCCCGTTCCAATAATCGCGGTGCCGAGCAATTTTTCCCCCTTTAGATCCACCCCTTCGGAATAGATCCCGCCCAGAACGGCAAATCCGAGCAGAGCAGGGGAAGAATCGGGATGATCAAATTGCTGCAAAAAATCAACACGCTCCTGATCGTCCATCTGCGGCGACTGGCAGATTAAACGGATATCAGGATAGAGCTTTGAGAAGACCTCCGCTTCCTTTTCCAGATACTGATAGGAAGGGAAGTAAGCAAGATAGTTTCCTTTTTTTGCGCTGACCATCTGGTGAATCAGCCGTGCGATGGGGACAAGGCTTTCCTCCCTTGCAGCCCAGCGGGTGTTGATCTGCCCACAGACCAGCAGACAGAGGTTTTCCTGTGAGAATGGGGAAGGAAAAGAGTAGGAATTTGTCTTTTCTTGAGGATGATCGCAGCCCAGCACCGTTTTATAGTAAGAGGGAGGGGACAGGGTCGCCGAAAACAGCGCGGTGGTCTGTCCGAGCTTCATCCGGCTGTCGATCATGGGGGCAGGATCGAGGCAAAGGAGTTTTACTGTGACCTGACTGCCTTTGGTGCTGACAAAAAAACAGAAATTGTGCTGTAATTCTTCGGTGTCAGCAAGTTCGGCAATTCGCAGGAAGAACCGCAGGTCAAAATAAAATTGCAGGATTTCCTGGGGAATGTTTTCCTCTACTTGAAATAGAGTGTATTTTCGATTCTGCCGCCGTTCTTCCAGAAACTGAGAACAGCAAGAAAGGGTGTTTTGCGCTGCTTTCCAAAACGGTTTGGGGATGGATGGAAAGGAAAGAGCGTGTTCGGAATTGTCTTCCTGAGCTAGAATCTGCTTTTTAAGGGAGAGCATCTCCCGATTGAGCGTGTTAAGACTTTTGGAAAGTGGTTTAAAAAGCGGCTCTGCCAGCTTTTTGCAGGTGAGCACATCGGATTTTTGCAGCATGGCAGAGTACATTCCGCGTGCGCGGTCGAGCAGGTTGTGCGCCTCGTCAATCAGAAAAGCATACCTGTCCCGATGGTCGAAAAATCGCTTGAGGTAGACGACCGGGTCAAACAGGTAGTTGTAGTCACAGATAATGGCGTCGCACCAGGAAGAAAGATCCAGCCCCAGTTCAAAAGGACAGAGCGTTTTTTCCTTTGCCCAGTGCTCAATGGTCTGGCGGGTAAAGGAATCCTCTTTTTCCAGCATCTCGAACAGGACATCCTGAATCCGGTCAAAGTAATCTTTGGCATAGGGGCAGTCATCCGGATTGCACAGGCGCTCCGGCAGGAAGCAGATCTTGTCCTTTGCGGTAAGGGTCACTCGCTTGAGCCTCAGCCCCTTTTGCTGCATGAGGGAAAAACCTTCCTCAGCAACAGCGCGGGTAGAGGTTTTGGCGGTCAGATAAAACAGATGGGAAACAAGTCCTTCCCCCATTGCTTTGACAGAAGGAAAAAGAGAGGAAATTGTTTTGCCAATTCCCGTAGGTGCCTGACATAAAACACGGGAACCAGCAGCAGCGGCACGATAGATGACAGCAGCCATCTGTCGCTGACCGGCGCGGTAGGACTCAAATGGGAAGGAAAGTTCCTTTGCGCTTTTGTCGCGAATCTGAGTCCATTCAAACCGCATAACAGCCCAGCGGCGGTAAGCCTGCAGCAGCCCTATATAAAAGGTTTGAAGCTCAAGTGCAGAAAAATTTTGCGTAAACGAAATCGTTTCTTCTGTTTCCACCTGACAATAGATCAGGCGGACGCGGACAGAAGAAAGCTTTTCTTTTTGGGAGAGGATAAAGGCATAGCATTTTGCCTGTGCCCAATGCAGCGGGCGGTATCCGTCAGAGGAGGGGTCACCGCTTAAAGAGGACAGAGGAAGTTCAGTGGTTTTAATCTCCTCGATGATCGTCCCTTCCGAATCGGTGAGTATGGCGTCGGCACGTCCAAAAATGTGGTACAGGATGCCATTTTCCACGCGGTCGTCGGACAGTGCCACCTCGGAGTGGTAGCGGTCACCATATTCTGTTTTGGATTGGCGCTGCAACTTTCGGTGCAGACGGGAACCTTCGTTGGCACGCTGGTATAAGTCTCCGCCGCCGTAACGGTTATCAATGCTGCCGCTTGCCAGCACAAACTCCACCAACTCTCGAATCGGCAGAGAAACTTCTGCAAAATATTCCTGCATAAATAAGTCCCCCAAAACATGACAAGATAATACGATTACTATCTTATCACAATTTGAGAAAAAAGGAAAATGGGAAAAAGAAAGGATGACTTGGATGGAATGGATACAGAAGATTGATTTTGCAGTGCTCGACTGGATTCAGCAGCATATTAAAGGGGATTTTCTGGATTTTTTGATGCCCCTGATTACAGCGCTTGGCAATGGAGGAATCTTCTTTGGACTGCTGGCAGTTTTTTTGCTGTGCAGAAAAAAATATCGTCGTGCGGGAATCGCTTTGCTGGGCGGATTGACCTTTTGCCTGATTTTTGGAAATTTACTGCTGAAACCGTTAGTGGCTCGGATTCGACCTTATGACTTAATGGAAGGAATAGAGCTGCTGATAAAGCCATTGAAGGACTATTCTTTTCCATCCGGGCACACAATGGCTTCCTTTGCCTGTGCCAGTGTTTTTTGGCACTATCGCGATACTTTTAAAAAATGGTCGATCATTGCTTTGGTTTTGGCTTTTTGCGTCGCATTTTCCAGATTGTACCTGTATGTTCACTTTCCAACGGATGTTCTCTGTGGAGGACTGTTAGGTTGGTTATTTGGCTGGATTGCTTGTCGGATTGCTGACAGAGTTCGCCTTAAAAAGACAGTATAATCTTTGTAAAATGAAGACAGGCTCCGTTTGTAAAAAACGGAGCCTGTCTTTAAGAAGAAGGAATAAAAAAATGGGTTATCTATAAAAGTTAGTGGGTATCGTTTGTGTGATTTGCAGCGTGGGAACAACAGGAGCATCCGCCGCCACAGCTTCCCGAGCATCCGGAACAGCCTCCTGCCTTACGTGTTTTGATAATATTTCGAATTGCCAAAACTGCCAGAATCAGCAGGATTGCAGCAATAATCCATGTGCCCATAGTCCAAACCTCCTGTGTTGATTTTTGATTAGCAATTGCTAACTCATTTGTTTGAGATAAGATTACCATATCAAATGAGCTTTGTCAAGAGAAAAATCAAAGAAAAATGAACAAAAGAAGTATTGTTTGATAAAATAAAAATGTGCACTTAAACTGTCAAAAACAAGAAGAAAAGAAAAAAGGATGTTTTTTTCTGTCAGCAGTCAAAATAAATTGACAATCAGAGAAGAGATTGATAAACTAAAAAGGAAAGAAAATCCTCAAAACAACGTGGAATAAAAAGAGGAAACTGCCAAAGAGAAGTATGGAGGAATGTTATAATGAGCACAAATGCATATGAGAGCCCGTTCTCTTCCCGTTATGCAAGTGAAGAAATGCAGTATGTATTTTCTCAGGACAACAAATTCAAGACCTGGAGAAAACTCTGGATTGCACTGGCAAAAGCAGAAAAGGCACTGGGAATCAATATCACCGATGAACAGATTGCAGAGCTTGAGGCAAACAAAGAAAACATCAACTATGAGGTTGCCCGTGAAAGAGAAAAACTGGTTCGTCACGATGTAATGAGCCATGTTTATGCTTATGGCTGCGAGTGTCCAAATGCAAAAGGCATCATCCATCTGGGTGCGACCAGCTGCTATGTTGGCGACAACACCGACATTATCATCATGCGCGAAGGTCTGGAGATCGTCCGCAGAAAGCTGCTCAATGTAATCGCAATGCTGGCTAAATTTGCAAATGAATACAAAGATATGCCATGTCTTGCTTACACCCACCTCCAGCCAGCACAGCTGACCACCGTGGGCAAACGTGCAACTTTGTGGATCAATGAGCTGCTGATGGACGAACAGGAAATCGAAGCAAGAATCAAATCTCTGAAACTGCTGGGTTCCAAAGGTACCACCGGCACACAGGCAAGCTTCATGGAGCTGTTTGGCGGCGATGAAGAAAAATGCAAAAAAGCAGAACAGATGATCGCAAACGAAATGGGCTTTGATGGATGCGTTCCAGTATCCGGTCAGACCTATTCCAGAAAGATCGATTACTATGTTCTTTCCAATCTGAGTGCAGTTGCACAGTCTGCAAGCAAATTCTCCAACGATATGCGTCTGCTGCAGAACTTTAAAGAGATGGAAGAACCATTCGAGAAAAATCAGATTGGTTCCTCCGCAATGCCATATAAACGCAACCCAATGAGAAGCGAACGTATCACCTCTCTGGCAAGATACGTTATGATCGATACCCTTAACCCGGCAATCACCGCAGGTACTCAGTGGTTTGAAAGAACTCTGGATGACTCTGCAAACAAGAGAATCTCGGTTGCAGAAGCATTCCTGGGTGTTGATTCTATCCTCAACATCATGCTCAACATCTGTGATGGTCTGGTAGTTTATCCAAAGGTTATCCATCAGAGAGTGATGAGAGAGCTGCCATTCATGGCAACCGAAAACATCATGATGTCCGCAGTTAAGAAGGGCGGAGACCGTCAGGTACTGCATGAACAGCTGCGTGTTCATTCTCAGGCAGCAGCTCGTGTCGTAAAAGAAGAAGGCGGCGAAAACGACCTGATCGACCGTATCGTTGCAGATCCACTCTTTAACCTCAAGAAAGAGGAAATCGTTTCCATCCTTGATCCAGTAAACTTTACCGGACGCGCACCAAAACAGGTAACAGAATTCTTAAATGAATGTGTAAACCCTGTTCTGGAAGCAAACAAGGATATCCTTGGCGAGCATGCAGAATTAAACGTATAAGAATATGCTGATTTAAAAAGGACAGCCTGCGGGCTGTCCTTTTTTTGCCCTTGAGTTTGCTTAAAAAGTTCGATATACTGAAAGAAAATCGGGAAAGAGAGGAACTTTTATGCAGGAAAACAAAGTGACAAAACAGAAAATTGGAAAACTTACTGAAAGCTATCCCAACGTACTGAATCTGACTGCAGATCCAAAACAGGTGCTGTACGGAACATACAACACCAACGAGTATAACCATTTCTCTGATCTTGGCGCATGGCATGGATATTATCTGCCAAAGCAGGGGGAGTATAGACTTTTAGGCGGTTTTGCAGGTCCGGTTATCATCGTGGAAGAATATCCGGTTAATCTTTCACGAGCAATCAGTCGTATCAAAATTATGGATGAAATTGGAAAGGAATATCAGCTGAAAGATGCCCGGCAAAAAGGGGTGTCCTATCCGGGAAGACTGGTGCAGCACTACGATATGGATGAAATCGCATTGACGCTGGAACTGGTTTTTGCGACTAACCGAACAGCGCTCATCTGTGCGACTGTCGAAAATAAAACGCAGCAACAAAAGCAGATTCACCTTTGCTGGGAGGGAACGATCTATCAAAAATTTGGTACAAGTGATGAAGAACCAAATCGTTTTGAAATGGGAACCAGACTTTGTTCGACCCAAACTGGAGTGAAGGTGATTTTTGAAACCATTCGAAGCCGGTGGAATTATCTGACCTCTCATGAAAATTGCTTTGTGATCGCGCACGACATACAGGTTGTAACAACAGTAAATGAGCAGGGAAATGCTTATCAGAGCCAAACAAAAAATCCAGTTCTCCTGCCGGCAAAAGGAAGCTTTCAGACTTTTGAAACGCACAGTTTTACCTTTACCGCAGAAAAAGCAAAAACAGAGCAGAAAAAGGCAGCTTGGATTCTTCAAAATGGAGAGAATGTTTTTTTTGCTTCAGCAAATCGTTGGGAGGATTATCTGCAAAAGACCTTTTCGGGTCATGAGGCAGAGATCAGTTATCGAAGGGCAGCAGTCAAAGCAATCGAGACCTTGATGACCAATTGGCAAAGTGCTGCTGGAGCAATCCGGCATGATGGCGTAGTACCGTCCACCTCCTATCAGTATTTTATCGGAATGTGGGCGTGGGATTCCTGGAAGCAGGCGGTGGGAGTCTGCGCATTTCATCCACAGCTTGCAAAGGATAACATCCGGGCATTATTTGACTACCAGATTGGACAGGAAGATACACTGCGTCCATATGACAAAGGAACCATCATCGACTGTGTGTTTTATAATCAGAATCAGGAGCGCGGCGGGGACGGCGGAAACTGGAATGAGCGAAATTCCAAGCCGCCTTTGGCAGCTTGGGCAGTGTGGAACGTTTACCGCCAGAGCGGAGATGTTAGCTTCGTGCAGGAGATGTACCCCAAATTGGTGGCTTATCATGAGTGGTGGTACCAGAATCGTGATGCGGACAAAAACGGAATCGCAGAATACGGTGCGATGGTAGATCAGGCAAATTGGAAAGCAAACGAAAACAACGACCAAGTGTTTGATCCGGATGCCGTGATAGAAGCCGCAGCATGGGAGAGCGGCATGGACAATGCACCCCGCTTTGATAAAAATGGAATGGGAGAAGATGACCCGGGGGTACAGGTCTTTGAAAACAAAGACAGCAGCGGGCAGGTGATCGGCTATTCTATCAATCAGGAGTCGGTGGATTTAAATGCTTACCTGTACGCAGAAAAGGGATTTTTAAAATCAATGGCAGAGCTGTTGGGAAAAACAGAGGATGTCCGCCGTTGGGAAAGAGAGGCGGAGTTTGTCCGCGACTATATCAATACCTATATGTTTGATGAACAGACCGGCTATTATTATGACCTGCAAATCAGTCTGGACGGTTCGGGTAAAAGATTGCTTGTAAACCGTGGAAAGGGTCCGGAAGGCTGGATTCCACTATGGGCAAAGCTGGCTCCCAAGGAAAAGGCGGAGCGGGTCATCGCCAATATGCTTGATACGGAGAAGTTTAACACGTTTGTGCCGCTTGGCACGGTGTCCCGGGACAGCGAGAGCTTTGCACCGGACAAATACTGGAGAGGTCCGGTCTGGTTGGATCAGGCAATGTACGGAATAGAAGCGCTGCAAAATTATGGTTATCAGAAAGAAGCACGAGAGCTTGCATACAAGATCTTTGACCATGCGCAGGGACTTTTGGACGATGAACCGATTCGGGAAAATTATCATCCTCTTAACGGAAAAGGATTGCATACAACCAACTTTAGCTGGTCGGCATCCTCGCTTTATTCTCTGTACCGCAATGTGATGACCGGAGAGGAGACAACGTCCCAGACCGCACTGGATTTAGAATAAACAGCACTGCTAATAGGGCATAAATCATGCATATTACAATCATTTTGTGGAAAAGAAAAGCAAAAGATGAAAAAGAATTATGAACAAAAGCACAAAAGAGGATAATAAAATTGACTTTTTAGGGAATTTGCAATATAATACGCGTTATGAATGCTATAAAATGGCAAAAATAATCTGAGAAGACCCAAAGAGTTTTTTCAGAGACAGGAATTGGAGGATTGCAGATGAAAAGAGTTGGCAAGCCAGTCTTTTTCGTGGTAGTTGCGATACTGGCACTCTTAACTTATGCAGCATTTTTTGGCGTTAGTTCCAAATACGGTGATATCGACCGCACCTACATCAAAGGTGCAGACGATATCCGTTGGGGTATCGATATCCGCGGCGGTGTCGATGTAACTTTCAGCCCACCGGAAGGAGTCGACGCAACCGATGAGGAGATGTCCGCAGCAGAATCGGTTATCAAAACCAGACTGCTCAACCAGAACATCACCGACAGTGAGGTTTACACCGATACAAACACTGACCGTATTATTGTTCGTTTCCCATGGAAATCCAACGAGCAGGACTTTAATCCGGAAGCAGCAATTGAAGAACTTGGCAAAACCGCTCAGCTTGCATTTTACAAAGATGTACCGATCGACCAGACAACAGGTCTGCTCAGTGCAAATGCAGGAGAACCTGTATTGACCGGTGCTGATGTAGAAAAAGCAGAGTTTGTAATGCAGCAGGACCCGACAACAGGTGTTTCGCAGCCGGTTGTTTCTCTGGTCCTCAAAGATGAAGCAAAAGAAAAATGGGCAGAAGCAACCAAAGAACAGGTTGGCAAACAGATCTCCATCTTCATGGATGACGAAGTTATTTCTGCTCCAACCGTAGATGAAGAGATTACAGACGGTCGCTGTGTTATCAGCGGTAACTTTACAGCGGAAAGCGCAGTAGAGCTTGCAAACCAGATTAATGGCGGTGCTCTGCCATTTGAACTGGTAACCCAGAGCTACAATGCAATTTCCCCAACCCTCGGTATGGGTGCAAAAGATGCCATGGTAAAAGCAGGTGCAGCAGCATTCATCATCATTGCGCTGTTTATGATTCTTTACTATCGTCTGCCAGGTTTTGTAGCAAGCATTGCTCTGATGGGCCAGCTTGCAGGAACCATTGCAGCAATCACTGGTTTCTTTGCAGTGTTCCCATCCTTTACTCTGACCGTTCCAGGTATTGCAGGTATTATCCTGGGTCTTGGATTCGGTGTTGACGCAAACATCATCTCCGCAGAGCGTATCCGTGAAGAGATCCGTACCGGAAAAGGCATCGATGCTTCGATCCAGTCCGGTTTCCAGAATGCATTCTCGGCAATTTTCGATAGTAACATTACCGTAGTATTCATTGCAATCATTCTGATGGGTGTCTTTGGTCCAAGCGACAGCATCTTTGCAATTCCATTTAACTTCCTGTTCTCCTGGATGGGACTGGGAACTGCAACCGCAGGTTCGGTATACTCCTTCGGTTACACCCTGCTTGTCAGCATCATCCTCAACTTCCTGATGGGTGTTCTTTCTTCCAGATTGATGCTGCGCTCCCTTGCAGGATTCAAACCATTCCGCAAGGCATGGCTGTATGGAGGTGAAAAATAATGAAACTGGATATCATTGGAAAAAGAAAGATTTTCTTTGGAATTTCGATTGTAGCGCTGGTGCTGGTTCTGATCATCACAATCGTGGTTGGACCAAAACTGGACATTCAGTTTAAGGGCGGCTCAATTGCCACCTATACCTATACCGGTGACATTACTCCGGACGAATTTGGCAAGACCGTAGAAAGCTTTTTGGGACAGGACGTTACCGTTCAGAAACAGGAGAACAGTGTAACCGGACAGACCAGCATGGTAGTAAGCCTTACTTCCAACCAAAACCTGACCACCGAAACTCAGACCGGTCTGCTGGAAGAACTGCAGACTACCTATGCAGACAATGAAATTGAAGCTTCCGATATCAACAACGTTGACCCAGTTATGGGTATGGAATTCTTCAAAAAATGTATCGTAGCAGTTGTATTTGCTTCGGTTATCATGATTGTATATATCGGCTTCCGTTTCCGCAAGATCGGCGGTGCTTCTGCTGGTGTCGTTTCCGTTATCGCGTTAATCCACGATGTACTGATTGCTTACGGCGTCTTTGTACTTCTTGGATTTACCATCAACGATAACTTTATCGCGGTAGTTCTGACCATCCTCGGTTACTCGATTAACGATACCATCGTTATCTATGACCGTATCCGTGAAAACAAACGTTATTACGGCAACAAGATGGAATTGGGTGAACTGGTTAACATGAGCATTAACCAGTGCCTGAGAAGAACCGTAACAACCTCTCTGACCACAGTTATGGCACTGATCTGTATCTGTGTTGTAGCGGTTATGATGAACGTTTCTTCTATCCTCAGCTTTGCAGTTCCAATGATGGTCGGTGTTATTTCCGGTCTGTATTCTTCTGTATTCCTCTCCGGTTCCCTGTGGATTCTGTGGCAGGAAAAGAAGGCTGCAAAAGCGGCAAAAGCATAGTTTTTCTCAAAAAGGACAATTTCCAGAAGAAATTGTCCTTTTTTGTTGGAACAAAAAACAGAATATGGTAAGATAAAAAAGGAGGGATTAGAATGGCAAAATTAAGAAAAATGCTGGGGAGTCCAGATTCTCCCTATATTATTTCACTGATGCGTTTGATTGAAACACAGAGCAAACATACCATTTCCTGTTGGGCAGTTTTCTACGCACAACAGGTGATGCTGCCAATTTATGAAAAATCGGCACTGAAATCAGACTGTGTAAAATCGGCTCTGGAAACAGCACAGGCCTATCTTGTGAAAGAAAAGAAGCTTACAGAGGTAAAAGCAGCAGCCAAAGAAGTGATGGCGCAGGCAAAACAACCAGGATTGTCGCCATCAGAACAGGCTGCGGTCAGAGCGATCAGCTCGTCGCTCAGCTCCATTTCCACACCGACCAGCGCACTGGGGATGTGTTTTTATGCGGCAGCAGCTCTGGCCTATGACAGGGTTGGAACCGAAGAAACAGATTCAATGTATGAACAGATTGCCGCAGAAGAATGTCAGAAGATGTATCAGAGACTTCAAGAAATTGCAGTTGAAGACGAGGAAAATCCGGCTAAAATCGACTGGAACTGTTAAAATTATTAAAAATACTTGAATAAACAAACATATTTTAGTATAATTTTAAGAGAATAAATCCGCCGGGCAAAAGGCGAGAATATAGCTGACGCACGGATGCGATGAAAAAGGGAGGTCTTTTTTATGGAAAAATGGATTGATTTGAGAAGTGATACCGTTACCCAGCCGACTCAGGAAATGCGTGAGGCAATGTACCGCGCACAGGTTGGCGATGATGTATATGGCGACGACCCGACCATGAATGAGCTGGAGCGTAAAGCAGCAGAGATGCTGGGCAAGGAAGCAGCTCTCTTTATGGCAAGCGGCACCATGGGCAATGCTGTTGCGGTTATGAGCCATATTCAGCGTGGAAATGAAGTCATTCTCTCTGATACAGCGCATATTGTAGCGCATGAAGTTGGCGGCGCTGCGGTTCTTTCGCAGGCATTTATTCGTACCCTGCACTTTAAGGACGGTTTATTTGATGCTGAACAGATTCGTGCAGCAATCCGCGATAGAAGCAACATCCATTATCCTTACACCGGATTAATCTGTGTGGAAGAGCCTCTGGCAACCGGCAAGGTAGTGCCTCTGGAAAGATTACAGAAGGTTTATCAGATGGCGAAAGAGGAAAATATTCCGGTTCATATGGACGGAGCAAGAATCTTTAATGCAGCAACTGCTCTGGGTGTTGATGTTAAGGAGATTGCAGCCTGCACAGATTCGGTTATGTTCTGTCTTTCCAAAGGACTGTGTGCACCAGTAGGTTCCATGCTGGTGGGAAGCAAGGAGTATATTGAGCGCGCAAGAAGAAATCGTAAGATGCTGGGCGGCGGAATGCGTCAGTGCGGATTCTTGGCAGCAGCTGGTTTGATTGCGCTGGAGGTTATGACCAAACGTTTGCAGGAAGACCACGACAACGCAAAATATATGGCACAGCGCCTGCAGAAAATGCCGGGTGTTACTCTGGACATGAATTCCGTTGAGATCAACATGGTATTCTTTAAACTGGATGCTCCAAAAGAAGTAATTGACTCTTTGCCAGAAAAAATGCTGGAAGCAGGTGTTAAGATTAACGGAATCGAAGATGGTGAGTTCCGTTTCGTAACAACCCATGATACCAGCCGCGAAGATATCGACCGTGCACTGGATGCATTTGAAAAGATCATCAAAGCCTAAATATACATAATGATTAAGAAAACCCCGCTTCAAGATTGGAGTGGGGGTTTTCTTAATAGCCGGAAGGGAAATTTCCCGGAAAATCGTCTTTTCTGTGATCGTTGAGCGACTGATTCAAAACTTGTTCCGGTGTAAGTTGAGGCTCTTTGGAAACCTGTTTCTTCATGCGTTTTTCTTCGCCGCTGAGTTCTTCACAAATCAACCTTGCCTGTGCAACATCCTCGTTTTTAATAGTATGTTCGCTGTAACGAGCTTTGATATATATGTTTCGCAGCTTATAAATTGAAGAAGGATCTTGATTCATAAAGTGCTCAACAGTTAGCCGCGCGACAATGTCGCTGTTTGCATCTGGCTTAAAAGTTAGTCCCGTATTGCGGCAGCTTCGTAAAAAACAGCGATAGTAGTATCGAACTGCTTTGCGTGGTTCACCAGGAGGAACGAGATCGAGTGGAATATCTTCCTTGATTTGTTCTTTTCCGCTTAATGTGGAGCGGGAAATTTGTGCACGGGAGTAGTGGATCCTGTGATTGATTTTTTTAATCAAACGAACAAACAGAACAATACATGAAATGATAATGACCAGTGACAATATTCCATGGAAAAAGTCGGAGAAAGAAGAGGTTGGCTCACTGATGAAATCTTTCAGCATACTGTCCCAAAAGGGATCTATTCCGTCAGAAACAAGGGGCCTTCCATTTAATTGTGCGATTCCCTCAAGCATGATATTGTGCAGAGTTTCGTAAAAAGGCTCAATAATAAACCAGATAACGCTTCCTATAATTTTGGCAATAAACATAAAAACAGGAATAATTACCATACTGTAAACTGTTTTAAAAATGAATGCCAATGTGCTAAGGAAGAATTTGGATTTAATAAAGAGGATCGCCAATGTAATTACGACAAAAATTCCAATACAAGTCATCCGGAACTTTGGTTTTACAATGACAGAAATATCATGACGCAAAATCTGAGTCATCAGAATTGTACTGATCATAAATACCAAGAGAAAGTTCATTAAGAAGGAAACTGTATTGGCAAATTGGTCAGAATAGTAGACGCTTGAAAACATAATCATGAAAAAGCAAACAAAGAACACTTTAGGAAACATAAGGAAAAACTCAAGGCGTTCTTCGTAGCTTAATAAAAAGCGAGATTGCACAATGCAGAAAGCGCAGTATACAATAGAAGCCGAGACGACAACAACTCCAATGATATCAGAAGTCGTGATCAGGGCAAGCGGCATCAGAAGAATGGAAAGATAACGCAGTTTTGCTTTCTTTTCATTTAGGAAAAATCCCAGTGCACTTGCCAAGGCCAGAATGAATACTGGCAGAATGGAAACCCCCTTTTGAAACATGCACAACAAGCAGTTGATAATAAAGTAAAAAAGAGAAAGGTTTCCTAACATTTTAAAGAAAAAACAGTAGGTCATGCAATTTCCTCCTCTTTATTATCAGTATTTTGTGAAATAAAAGATGCAGGTGTCAGAAGGAAGGTTTTGTTTTGGGAAAGTTCCTGTAGCTTATGATAGTTTTCTTCCCAAACAGCATTTTCGTTTGGACTGATAACAATGTGATATTCTCCCTGTTCACAATTACCACAGGCGCGCCTTAGGGTAACAGCAAAGTTTTCACAGGCAGAAAGAGAAGCTCTTCCCAAAATTTCCATGATAGTATAAAAATGTACATTGCCGAATCCCTGATCTACACTGGAAATACAGTCAAGCATTCCCAACGGAATCGCGTTTGTAGTAAAACGGTATTTGATCTGCCTCTTTTCCAGATATTCACAGATGGAACGGGTCATTGAAAAACAGGTTTCCACAAGTTCTTCATCTTCAGAACCGTTAACAGTTGACTGGACGTTCAGGATAATAGAAACACAGACATCTGTGGTGTGGTCGTAGTTTTTGACCATCATTTTGCCAAGGCGAGCGCTTTGCGTCCAGCTGATGTCGCGCATCGGTTCCCGACAGGTATAGTCGGAAAAACCGATGGTCAGCATTGGGTCTTCATAGATAAAGCGTCGAATGGAAACATCTCCAATCAGTCCCCCAAGGAAAGAATCAAAGTCCGGAGATGGGAGAGAACGCGGCATAACCACAACTTCTTTGTGTGTGGTAAACTCAGTGGCACCATCTTTTATTCCCAGAAAATCGCCGCCATGAATATAACAGCCGCTGAAAATATATCTTCCGCGGACCGGGATACTGGCCTCCAATGTTCGATCCAAGCGCTGGTAAGGCATCATATAAAAACTGGAATGAAGCTTTGCAGCCGACATCTTATCATATGCATTGGTAGAAAGCTGAGAAGAAAGAGAATAAGTAATCCCCTCATCTGAGATGTTTTTTTCTTCTCCGGGTATCTGAATGTTATGCGGAAACGTCTCTACCATATCGATATATGGGAGAAACCAGAATTTACGGTTTTCTATGATAGAATTAACGGTAAATTTTTCGTCCGGTTCCAGCAGTGTCTGAGAAACATGAACATCATATGTGACCTTCTCTAATCCCTTTTTTAAGGAATACCATTCAGCGAGAAACAAAAAAACAGAAAAGAGAATGAAGAATGAAATCAAGGAATCATCTCCTTTTTAGGTGTTAACGGCGGATTGCTTCCAGAGGGCTAGGAATCGAAGCGAGCATTTCCTGGAAGTATTTCTCGATTTCACCTGGGCGTACCGTACCGTTTACGGTGACACGATGACCAAGTACAAACGGAGCAATGTAGCGGACATCTTCCGGGATGACATAGTCGCGTCCAGCAAAGGCAGCGGTTACCTGAGATGCTTTATACAGTGCAATTGCACCACGGGTGGAAACGCCGAGCGCAAAGTGGGATTCCTTTCTGGTCTGAGTGACAATGTCCATCATGTAGCCGGCAACATCGTCGGAAACGGTGATCTGAGGGATCATCTCCTTGAGTTTTGCAATCTCCTCCAGAGAGACAACACATTCCAGTTCATCTACAATCTTACCAGTGGAAGGACGGCAGATAACAGACAGTTCTTCCTCTCTTGTCATATAGCCAAGTTTAAGCTTCATGAAGAAACGGTCGATCTGTGCTTCCGGAAGTGGAAAGGTACCATAGGATTCCAGAGGGTTCTGGGTTGCCATAACCATGAATGGTTCTTCCAGGCGGGTTGTGGTGCCATCTACCGAGATCTGACGCTCCTCCATTGCTTCCAGCAAGCTGGACTGGGTTCGTGGAGTAGCACGGTTGATTTCGTCAGCAAGAATAATATTGGAGAAAAGAGGACCTTCTCTGAACTGGAATTCCCCTGTTTTCTGGTTGTAGAAGTTGATACCGGTCAAGTCGGAAGGAAGCAGGTCCGGTGTGAACTGGATTCTCTTAAACTTTCCGCCGATTGTTTTGGAAAAGGCGCGAAGAAGCATTGTTTTTCCGGTACCAGGAACATCTTCCAGCAGGACATGACCGGAGCAGAGAAAACTGGTGAATACAAGGGTAATCGCTTCATCTTTTCCGACGATGACTTTGCCGCAATTTGCTAAAACACGTTCCTTACAGCTGGTAAACAGGGAAATATCCATAAAAAAACCACCTTTCTAAAATAAAAAACAAGTGAAAATGCTTAGATGAAGTCTAGCACATCCGAAATCAAAAATCAATATCATTTTGCGCAATTTACAGAAAAATGCGTGTAAAAAACACCCGATTCGATAACGGAACGTTACCGGATCGGGTGTTTTAAAATGCTATTTATGACGGAACCCATTCTGGGACAGGAGCCCGGACAGGTGCAGGATCGGGGATTTTTTTGGCGGAACGGTTTTGTAAATCTGATAATAGATGGTCTGGATGTAGTTTGCCAGTGTTTCGGCACCGGAGTTTTTAACCGACTGGATAACGGAGGTTTTGAGCTTGTCCAGCTCATCCTTATCCATATCGCGGATCTGGCGCAGACGCGCTCCCATCTCTTTTGCATCTCGGAACATATAACCATTGACACCATCACGAACTTGATCGGCATTGAGCTCATCGTAAAGCTGAAGAACAGGAAGTCCGCCTGCCATACCTTCCAGCATCGAAATGGAGTTGGTATCCGACAGGGAAGCGGTGACATAGATGTCGCAGGTGTGAATATACGGCGGAAGTTCTGGATGCATTACCTTGCCGGTGAAGATAACAGTATCGGTAATGTGCAGCTCTTTTGCAAGTTCTTCCAGTTTTGGCTTTTCCGGACCATCGCCTACGATCAGAAGATACATGTTGTCCTCTTTTTTCATTTCTTCTGCCCAGAATTTTAACAGGACATCCACGCTCTTTTCCTGACCAAGACGTCCTACAAAGCAGGCAACGGTTGCATCTAACGGGATACCGAAGGTCTTGCGGATCTCTTCTCTCTGTTCCGGAGTGGAGGTCTGCGGGGAGAATGCATCCAGTTCAACCGGATTCGGGATTACTTCAACCTTTTTGTCGCTTCCGATTTCGGTGGTGTATTCCTGGCATTTTTTGGAAGGTCCCGTTACCACGTTTGCGTATTTCGGGAAGAGACGGAAGTAACGGTGCGAAAGCTTTTTGGTAAGAGGAACCAATGGCTTTGGTGCAATATAATAGATGTAATCATCGTACATGGTATGTAAGGTGTAAACGACCGGTACGTGCAGAATTTTGGCAATTGCCATGCCGCTCAAACCGATGCTGAACTCGTTGTGTACATGGATAATATCCGGGTTGAATTCACGAAGATAATGCAGACGGGAACGGCTGACCGGAGAAGCAAGATCCAGCCCGTAAATTCGTTTGAGGTTGTGGGCCGGACAGTGCAGAACATTATCCTTAATATAATGTTTGCGGGTTTTGGAATCGGCAGTAACGATCAAAACGGTGTGACCGAGTGCTTCCAATCCTTCTTTTAAGATTTTAATATGTGTAACAACGCCGTTGATCTGCGGCAGATAGGTTTCGGTGAAGATTGCAATACGCATAACTGACCTCCGATGAGAATTGTCTCGTTTTACTAAATAAAGTATAGGGCAATGTCTGACAAAAATCAATCTGAATTTGGATGTTTTCGAAGATTTCATACAAAAAACTTTTCTTTTTGATAAAACGGTAAGGAAAAACAATTTCCTTCACCTTTCGAGAATAAAAGTAGTTGATAATCACAAAGGAAACACAGAAAAAGGGAAATGACTGGACACAAATAACAATAGCCGGTATAATGTAGAAAGATAGCTGTATCAAAACAAAACCTTAAAAATAGGGACCTTTTTAGGAGGAAAAAAGAATGTTAAAAAAATTAACTGTTTTTATTATCGCAGCGGCAATGGCGCTCAGTCTGTTTGGTTGTGGACAGCCTTCGGAAGAAAAGACCACAGAACAGTCTACAGAGCAAACACAGGAAGAAGCTCCTTCGGAAACTCCTGCTGAGGAAACTGTGGAAGAGCAGCCAGAAGATACTGAAGAACAACCAGAAAATGCTGAGGAACAGCCAGAAGATACTGAGGAACAGTCTGCGGAACAATCCACAGAGGAAGGTGCATTTGAAAAAATGTCTCTGACCAATCTTGCAGGTGATGAGATTGATAAAACGATCTTTGAAGGTCATGACCTTACCGTGATTAATGTCTGGGCAACCTCCTGCAAACCATGTTTGAGTGAAATGCCGGAGCTTGCCAAGCTTTCGGATGAATATGAACAGAACGGTGGACAGGTACAGATCATAGGCCTTTGTACCGATCTTGTGGACATGGATGCAAACCGTGTGGATAGCCAGATTGAACTTGCAAATCAGATTGTGGAGCTGACCGGAGCAGACTACACCCACCTAGTTCCTGATGATGAAATGCTTAATTTCCTGATGGAAAATATCATCGGTGTTCCAACAACCTTCTTTGTAGATTCACAGGGCAAAGAAGTGGGTGAGTCTGTTATTGGTGCAAGAGATCAAGCAGCATGGCAGGAAGAAATCAATAACCGCCTTGCAATGCTGGAGAAATAAAGATGAAGACAAGTAAATTTTCGCTCGTCCTTGCAGCACTGGCTGTTGTGATGATTGCAGTCGGAACCCTGACAGGGGAGGCCCAGCTGGTGCTGTCAAAGGCAATCAATATCTGTATGGAGTGTATCGGAATTGGCTAAAAAACAGAAAAATATCCGGCTGTGGTTTCAGGCAGCATGGTTTGCGGTGACCAACGGATATGCAAAGGGCTTCCTCGAAGGAAAGATCTATAAAGGACAGATAAAGTATGTCTGTGTGCCGGGACTCAACTGCTATTCCTGCCCGGGAGCACTGGGTTCCTGCCCGATTGGTTCTTTACAGGCGGTGCTGGATAGCGGGAAATTCCGTGTATCCTGTTATGTGTTTGGATTCCTGACGCTGTTTGGAGCACTATTAGGACGGTTTGTCTGCGGATGGCTCTGTCCGTTTGGATTGGTACAGGATCTTCTGCACAAGATTCCGCTGTTTCGAAAGAAGAAAAATATGCCAGGACATCGCGGCTTAAAGTATCTGCGCTATGTGATTTTGGTGCTGTTTGTGATCCTGCTTCCGATGACGGTAGTGGGTATCACTGGAATGGGCGATCCGTGGTTCTGTAAATATATTTGCCCAAGCGGTACATTGCTTGGCGGGCTTCCACTTCTGGCAAGTAATCCAACGCTCCGTTCTGCAGTGGGATTTTTGTTCAGCTGGAAGATGTTTGTTCTGCTGCTGATCCTCTTTGTGTCCATCAAATACTATCGTCCGTTCTGTAAGTATGTATGTCCACTGGGAGCAATTTACGGTGTCTTTAATCCAATTGCACTGTACCGCTTTTCGGTGGATGAAGCAAAATGTATCCACTGCGGTAAATGTAAAAGTGTCTGCGGAATGGATATTCCGGTTTGGGAAAAGCCAAACAGCTTTGACTGTATTCGCTGCGGCGACTGTAAGGCAGCTTGCCCGACCGGAGCAATCCAGTCCACTCTCGATCAGCTGCGGGTCAAACCATACGGTGGTATCGAACAGCCAGACATAGAAAAATAATTGTAGAGAATCATCCAAAAGGAGGGGTGTTTATGAAGAAAATACAGACTGTGATTTTACTTTGTTTGCTGCTGGCTTCCCTGTGTGCGTGTGAAAGCCGCCAGCTTAATCAGCAGGACCCGCAGCCGGTGGTTGGCGAATCGGTGGAATCGGTTCAGCCGGAAGAACCGGAGGAAACGCAGCCGTCCATTCCGGAAAATGCCCCTGCCTTTTATCAGACCATGCAGGAAGTGCAGGGAAAACAGGTGTTTGAACTTTCTACAGCACAGGATCTGTTTGACCTTTCTGACTGGGTGGCACAGGGAAATGAAACCGAAAACATGGTGTTTGTGCTGCAAAATGACATCGATCTGGAAAATGAGCTGTTCACCCCCATCGGAACAATCGATCATCCCTTCCGGGGAACCTTCCTGGGGCAGGGATATACTGTCAGCGGTTTGAATGTCTCGGAAGGAAAATATGGTGAAGCAGCTGGATTTTTCGGTGTAATTGGCGGGAATGCCTTTGTGGACGGATTACATGTTAATGGAACGGTCACTGCCTGCCAGATGGCGGGCGGACTGGTTGGATTTGCCGGCAGCAACCGTGGCGCGGACGGATTGAGTGAGATCCCGGTCGATGTTACTATCCAGAACTGCTCTTTCACCGGGACTGTGTATGGATTGGCAAATGATATCGGCGGCTTTGTGGGAACTACAGGTGCTGAGAGAGTCATGATTTCCAGATGCACTGTTGACGCAGATGTTTATGGAGAGGAATCACTGGGCGGTTTTGGCGGATGCCTGGGAGATCAGACCCTTGTGGAAAACTGCGCTTCCTTCGGGGATGTGATTGCAGATTCGAGAGAAAGCCTGCTTGCTAAAACCGATTTCCCAACGCCGGAATGGGGTACCCAGTCCTCTGAAAAGGAGATCTATCTGCGCTATATTGGCGGCTTTGCAGGAATGAATATCGGCACTCTGACAAACTGCCTGTCGACGGGAGCGGTCAAGACCATGGAGGTTGCCAAAACGGTCGGCGGCTTTGTCGGATACGAGAGCGATCAGGACGTGAGCTGCTATTACTTTATGGACTATAACGCGCACTGGAAGGCAGGATATCCGGTAGGGGACAATGCCTCGATGACTGCGCAGGGACTTTACTACAATGAGGTCAACAAACAGGAAAACTTCGATGGATGGGATTTTGAAACAATCTGGCAGATGGGGGAAACCCATCCTGAGCTTAGGACAGATTTTTTGACCTTGGATCAGTATCTGTCATCGGATTTTTCTTCTGGAGAGCAATCGCAACAGAGCGATAATATCACCGGCGATTCTTCTTCCTCCAATGGGGCGGGATATCAAAGTTGAGTGCCGTTTAAGGGTTGTTAGGAAACAACAGGAGAAAGCACTTAATTTTATCTGGACAAGATGCGGATGATGTAGTATGATAAAGCAATAAGACAAATGGTATCAAGGAGAGATGTTTTATGAAGATGAACCCAGTTAAGGGAACCGCGGACTATCTGCCATCGCAGACACTGCTGCGGGATTATTTGCAGAACAGCATTCTGGAAACTTATCGCGCAGCCGGTTTTGAACGTATTTTAACCCCTGCCATTGAAGATATGGAAAACCTGGAAAAGAGCGAGGGCGGCGACAACTTAAACCTCATGTTCAAGATTTTAAAACGTGGGGACAAACTGGATGCTGCGCTGGAAAAACAGGATTACAAAAATCTTGCGGATTTAGGGTTGCGCTATGACCTGACCCTGCCGCTGAGCCGTTTTTATGCAGCAAACCGCGCAAAACTGTCTTTGCCTTTTAAGTGTATCCAGATTGATAAGTCCTACCGCGCAGAGCGTCCGCAGAAAGGAAGAATGCGCGAGTTTGTACAGTGTGACATTGATATTCTGGGAAGCGATTCTCCTCTGTGCGAGCTGGAGCTGATTCACACCACAGCAGCTGCACTGCTCAAGCTGGACATCGGTTCGTTTACCATTAAGATAAACGACCGCCGCGTACTCAAAGGAGTACTGCACAATATTGGTATTGCAGATGATATGATGGACAGCGTGTGCATCACCCTGGATAAATGGGACAAGATCGGTACCGAAGGTGTAATGAAGGAACTGGGCGAAAAGGAAGTTTCGGCAGAATCCTGCGAAAAGATTGCTTCTTTGCTGGAAGGTGGATGCACCATCGAACAGGCAGAACAGCTCTGCGGAGAACCAACCTATATCGAACAGCTGAAAAAAATCATTGCAGATGCAAATGAACTGGCAGCAGGAAAATATGATGTTGTATTTGATATGTTGCTCATCCGCGGACAGGGCTACTATACTGGTACCGTATTCGAGATCCAGAGCAACAAATTCCGCGGTGCAATTGGCGGCGGCGGACGTTATGACGGACTGGTCGGCAAGTTCACCGGCGAGAATGTTCCGGCAGTTGGTTTCTCGATTGGCTTTGAGCGTATCTTCCAGATTCTGGAGGAACAGGGCTTTACCATTCCGGGACGCCGCAAACGGATTGCAGTTATCTGCAACGAGGATGAAGGTTTGCAGGCAGTACGCATGACCGACAAACTGCGTGAGCAGGGTGTGGAAGCAAGCGCTTATATCAAGCCAAAGAAATTGGGCAAATTCTTAAACCGTCTGGAAGAACAGGGCTTTGATGGGTTCCTGGTTCTGGGCGAAAGCGAAGAGCCAAAATATTTTGAGGCAAAATAAGAAATAGAAAAAGGATGCTCTTTTTAAGAGCATCCTTTTTCCAGCTTGAAGCTGGAGACAGTTCGCCTACGGCGCGAAGACGGGTAGTTGATATAAAAATAAAGTTTTTAGTCGAGCTTTTTACAAAAAGCTCGCAGATTCCAAAGACGGAGTCTTTGGTCGCACTCAGTAGAGTGCGAAATATTTTATCCTGAGAAGCGCATTTTTGAGAGCACGAAAGGAGCTTTGCTCAGTTGCCGCAGGCAATTTTGCCCAATCCTTTATGGGTAAAAAGAGCAAACTCCTGATTGAAAACTTGTTTTCAATCCCCTTTTCTGCAAGAGAAAAGGGTTTCAAGAGCTAACGTTTAGAATAGACTCTCCCCGAAAAGTTCCCAGTGGGAAGTTTTCGGTAGTAGAAATCTGCATTTACTCAATGATATTTTGTCCTAATCGACCTTTAGTAAAAAACGGTTCATCTATAACTGGTAGATATAGTATAGACAGTAGAAAAACCTCCCACTGGGAGGTTTTTCTGAAAAATGCGTGTCGTTTGTTTCTTAAGGGGGCTTTTCTCTTACAAAAGCCTCCTCTTTTTCAATCCAAACTTTGGATTGAAAAATTCGCCCGCAAAGGCGCTTTCACGGATAAAGTATTCCGCCTTCCGAAGAAGGCGGCCAAAGGCGTTGCCTCTGGACACCACCACCTTTTGAAAAAGGTGGACGAAAACTTTTGTTTTTTTACTTCATAATTTCAGCAACAGCGTCTGGAAGTTCTGCAAAACAGCTGATAGAAGGAACCTTGGCATCAACATTTCCCATGCCATATGCTGCATGGATAAATGGAACCTGTGCTTTCTGGCAGGCGTTATAGTCACCTTGTGTATCTCCGAGGTATACTGCACAGTCAAGATGATGTTTTTGCACGATCAGTCGGATGTTGTCACCCTTTCCCAGACCGGTCATACCAGAGCAGGTGAAATCCTCAAAAAGATTTCCCAAGCCTGTTACCTCCAGAAAGGTTTGGATATAGCCGTCCTGACAGTTGCTGACAATGTAAAGTGGGTATTCTTTGGAAAGCAAATGAAGAATTTCCGGCACCTTTGGATAGATGCTGCCCGGATGTTCCCGCAGCCATGGAAGTTCCTCAATGCTGCATCGGTTAAAAACTTCCACTCTTTCTTCCTCAGGAAAGTTTGGAAGAGCTGCCGCAGCAATTTCAGCTACGGTTTTCCCCATAAAGCTGCGCACCTCTTCAAGCGTCATTGGCTCACGGTCGGGAGCGTAGCGAAGAAGAACCTTGTTCCAGGCAGGAAGCATCTGTTCGGTTGCATCCCATAAAGTGCCGTCAAGGTCGAAAATAATCCCTTTTTTCATAATTATCCATCCTTTTGTTTGGAATCTGTTTCATGAATAAGGATAGCACAGAATGTGGGAGAAATCCATTTCCCATTTTTTCAAAAACACTTGACTTTTTGTGTGAAATCCTGTATAATATCCCACGTTAACTATACGGGGGCGTAGCGCAGCTGGGAGCGCGTACGGTTCGCATCCGTAAGGTCGGGAGTTCGATCCTCCTCGTCTCCACCACGAAATAAGAGGGCATAGCTCAGTTGGTTAGAGTACTTGCTTGACATGCAAGGGGTCGGTGGTTCAAGTCCACTTGTCCTCACCATAGGAGAAGGTTCAGCAAACATAGCGTTTGTTGAACCTTTTTTAGCATATAGAGGTGAGTTTGATGCAGCACGATTTGACAAAAGGACCAATCACCAGAACGATGCTCAGTTTTGCAGCGCCGATGATTGCGGGAAATCTTTTGCAGCAGTTTTACAATATTGCGGATACGTTGATTGTCGGAAAGTTTTTGGGGGCGCAGGCACTGGCGGCGGTAGGAAGTGCATTTTCACTGATGACCTTCCTGACCTCAATTCTGTTGGGTTTATGTATGGGAAGCTCCGCGGTGTTTTCCATCCGCTACGGACAGAGAAACGAAGAAAAGCTAAAGTCCAGCATCTTTGTTTCGTTTGTGATGATTGCGGCAGTTACAGTCGTGATCAATCTTCTGGTATTTTTATTGATTAAACCTATCATTCGCTTTATGAATGTTCCATCGGACGTGTATCAGATGATGTACGATTATTTGTGGGTCATCTTTGTTGGCATCAGTTTTGTATTCCTTTATAACTTTTTTGCTGCACTGCTGCGTGCAGTGGGAAACTCACTGGCACCGCTTTTATTTTTAGCGTTTTCTGCCATTACCAACATTGTGTTGGATCTGGTCTTTGTGTTGGTTTTCAAGATGGGGGTAGCGGGTGCTGCCTGGGCAACCGTAATTGCCCAGATTTTGTCCGCAGTGGGAATAACCATCTATACGCTGGTTAAATTCCCGCAGTTTTTCCCGGAGCGGAAATACCGTAAGATGAACCTTGTCGTCTTAAAGGAGATTTTCCAGTATGCCTTCTTGACCTGCATCCAACAGTCGGTAATGAATTTTGGCATCCTGATGGTACAGGGACTGGTCAACAGCTTCGGTACTGCGGTCATGGCAGCCTTTGCAGCGGCGGTCAAGATCGACTCTTTTGCCTATATGCCGGTGCAGGATTTTGGAAACGCATTTTCTACCTTTGCGGCGCAGAACTTTGGAGCACAGAAGGAAGAAAGGATTCGCAAAGGAATTTGCAGCGCAATTTCGGTAACGGTAGTATTCTGTCTTGTGATTTCTGTGCTGGTATTTGGTTTTGCCCGTCAGCTGATGCTGATTTTTGTGCAGCCGCAGGAAACAGAAATTCTGTCCATCGGGGTGGAGTATCTGCGGGTGGAAGGAACCTTTTATTGTGGAATTGGCTGCCTGTTTTTGCTGTATGGTTTTTATCGTGCAGTTCGACGTCCGGGCATTTCAGTGGTGCTCACCGTTATCTCGTTGGGTACCCGTGTAGCACTTGCTTATCTGCTTTCTGCCATTCCAGCAATCGGTGTGGTTGGTATCTGGTGGTCTATTCCAATCGGATGGTTCTTGGCAGATCTGGCAGGACTGCTTTATTACCGCAAACATAAAAAAGAACTGTTGTTTCAGGATACAGAAAAGGGATTCCAGGCATAAGCACTGGAATCCCTTTTTTGTTATTCGATATTTGGTGACTGCATCTGTTCTTTGGTAATACCGTTTTTTTCACCGGCACGAAGCCAGAATTTTTCAGATTCAGCAACAAAGCGTTCTTTCGAGATTGGAAGAGCAATCGAAAGTGTAAGCGGAGCAGAATTTTTGATTGATTTTGCAAGCTTTTTGAGATTTAGCTTAAACAGCATATCAAATGGAGGGGTGAGAATGGCTTCTCCGCTTCCGATCGAAAGGCATGATCCAAACGGAAATCCATACTTTTTGCAGAAAAACTGGAGAGTTTTGATGGCAATACTGTTTTGTTCCGTTTCCAGGAATCCACAGTTGATCATCAGGTGGACTGTGGGACGGGAATCGGGAAGATTCTGACACAGGCAGTCTAAAAATTCCAGAACACAGCAGGGGAGGGAATCGACATAAAGTGGAAAGACAAACAGAATATCGGAATATTCTCTTACTTTATCGCAGATCTCCCGGTGATTTTGGGTAAACAAAAAACATTCTTCCCATTCACAGCCAAGATGCGGCGTCATCATTTCAATAAATTTTTGAGAATTGGAACGGAGTGAGCGGGGGCTTCCGTTTAAGATTAAGAGTTTGTCCATCTGGATACCTCACTTTCGATACTATGTTCCAGTTCTTCTTTGGAAGGGAACAAAACCTTGCATTCTGTAAAAAGCATATTAAAGGCGTTACGTTCTGTCAGTTTGCGGAACAATTCCTGTTCCTCCACATCATCACAGCCATAGGCGATGATGACAGCTTTTTTGGGTACAACATTGCGGGGAACATGATGGACTTCGCCGCGGTAAAGGTGTAAGAATGCCTGCTGAATCGGGATGGCACGTTCCAGCATCCGTTTCATGATAGGACTATAACTGCCATGGAAAAGGCGTGTAACATAAATCACATTTTCACTTTTGGCAATCAAAGGATAAACCTTGTGCGCATCATCGGGAATCACACATTTTCCCGGTGTCTTGACCCAACATCCAAAACATCCCAGACAGGGAGAAATATTCAGGGCTGAAAGATCAATAACGGTGTTTTGACCGGAAGAAAAAGAAGGGGAAAAGGAAAGCGGACAATCGCTCATGATAAGATTCATTATATTTTCTCCTTAATAAACATGACTTTTTGATTTTATTATATCAGACCATCGTCAAAAAAGAAATTGCTTTTGGAGAGTTTTCTTGCTGAAAAAAACGTGGTATAATAAAAGAAAATTGTATTCTTTTTATGAGGAACATAATATTCAAGAAATCAGAAAGATTTCGTGATATAGGATTTTTGAGGAGGAATTTGTTTATGGCAAAACTGTATTCCGTTGCACTTTCCAAGCTGATCGAGGATTTGAAGCTGGAAACGGTCTATATGCCCCGCGATCCACAGGAAATCATGATCAAAACCGTAGATATCAACCGTCCGGGTCTTCAGCTGTGCGGCTTTTATGATTACTTTGACAGCAACCGAATCCAGATGTTTGGACTGGGCGAATTTGCCTATATGGAAAAATATACCCCACAGGAACGTCAGGAATTCTTAGATAAATTTTTCTCCCAGAATATTCCGGCTGTTATCATTACTCGAAATCTGGAAATTCCGGAAGAGATGGTAACCGCTGCCAATACATATGAGGTTCCGCTGCTGCGTACCGCCCAGCATACCTGTGACTTTATGTCCACAATGATTGCAACATTGAAGGTTGACCTTGCACCAAGAATTACCCGCCATGGTGTTCTGGTTGAGGTTTATGGCGAAGGTATCCTGCTTCTGGGTGAAAGCGGCGTCGGTAAGAGCGAGACTGCAATTGAGCTGATCAAACGCGGACACCGTCTGATTGCAGACGATGCAGTTGAAATCCGCCGCGTTTCGGATAAGACTCTGGTTGGTTCTTCTCCGGCAAACATCCGTCATTTCATGGAACTGCGCGGAGTCGGCATCATCAATGCCCGCCGTATTTTTGGTATGGGCTCGGTTAAGATGACCGAAAAAGTAGATATGGTTATTTCTCTGGAACAGTGGGACAAAACAAAGGTCTATGACCGTATGGGTATGAACGATGAGTATACCGAGATTCTGGGAATCAAGGTTCCATCGCTGACCATTCCGGTTAAGACCGGTCGAAACCTTGCTATCATCATCGAGGTTGCGGCTATGAACAACCGTCAGAAAAAGATGGGTTACAATGCTGCGCAGGAACTGCTCAAACAGCTTGGTATGGTGGAGGATATTCCGGCAGATGCGCTCAACAACGCACCGGACTACAACGCTTATTAAGGGAAAAAGAAGCACAGTTAGGGAAAAAGGAAAGGATGGAGACGGAAGATGAAGTTTATTGCAGATACTCACATTCACAGCATTGCAAGCAATCATGCTTACAGTACCATCATGGAAAATATCGAAGCAGCAAGACAAAAAGGTCTTGTTTATATGGCAATGACCGAGCATGGACCAAAGATGCCGGATGCTCCGCATATTTGGCACTGTGTCAACCAGTGGGAAGTTCCATCGGTATATAACGGGGTCAACATCCTGCACGGTGCGGAAGTAGACATTATGGATGAAGAGGGCACTTTGGACATTGACGATCATATCCTTGCCGGATTGGAATGGGTCATTGCTTCGATGCATACACCATGTATTAAGCCAAGCACAAAAGAGAACCATACAAAAGCATGGCTGAATATCGCAAAAAATCCTCATGTAGATGTTATCGGACACTGTGGAGACGGAAGATATGATTTTGACCACGAAACGGTCATCAAGGCATTCAAAGAATACGGCAAAATTGTGGAGATCGACAATGGTTCGTTTGGTTCCCGCCCACATACCGAGTCCAACTGTGCCGAAATTGCGCGCTGGTGCAAACGTCTGGAAGTGCCGATCGTTGTAGACAGTGACGCGCACTTTGCCGCTAATATCGGCGTTTTTGATAAAGCAATCAAGATCCTGACCGAGATTGATTTCCCAGAAAGACTCATCATCAATACGGATGTAGAGCGTTTTGAGCAGATTGTTGCTCAGAAGCGTGCGGGATTAAACCGGTAATCAGGACTGCCCAATAAGAAAGGAGCTGTTCCATGACCTGTCTGGACAACGCAACAAAAGAACAACTTGCATCGCTGTGCAAAGAAAAGGAAATCCCTGTTTTGTGGGAAGAACCAATGAAGCATTATACCAGTTTTCAGATTGGTGGTCCTGCGTCGGCAGTATGTATCCCCAAAAATCGGGAACAGCTGTCCTGTTTGCTCTCGTTTTTAAGAAAAATGCAGATAAACCATTGGTTTGTTGGAAATGGTTCCAATCTGCTGATCTCGGACGAAGGATTAAAAGGTGTTGTGATTCTGCTGGATTCTGATTTTGACGGGGAAATTTTGATCAGCAACACGGTTCTGGAAGCTCCGGCAGGGAAAAAGCTGTCCTCTGTGTGCGCTGCAGCGTGTCGGGCAGAGCTCACCGGACTGGAATTTGCCTGGGGAATCCCAGGAAGCGTTGGCGGCGCTGTCTATATGAATGCTGGAGCCTACGGCGGAGAAATGAAGGATCGGCTTATCTGGGTGGAATATCTTGATCTGGATGGAGACATCCAGCGTGTGCCGGCAGAAAAGATCAATCTTTCCTATCGCCACAGCTGTTTTATGGAGCAGGAATATCAGGGTGTCTGCATTATCAGGGCAGCATTCTCTTTGGAAAAAGGAGAACAGGCAGCCATTCAGGCAGAAATGGACCGAATTATCGGTCAGAGAAAGGAAAAACAGCCTCTTGATCTGCCAAGTGCAGGAAGTACCTTTAAACGCCCGCAGGGAGCTTATGCAGCTCAGCTGATTGACCAGTGCGGCCTTCGCGGTTTTACCGTGGGGGGAGCACAGGTAAGTACAAAACACACCGGTTTTGTGGTCAATATCGGGGGAGCAACCTGTCAGGATGTACTGGAGCTTGCGCGTCAGGTAAAGGAATGTGTAAAAGAAAAGACGGGCTTTGAGCTGGAGATGGAAGTAAGGCTCCTGCCGTAGCCCTGAAAAGGGGAGAATCTTTATGCGGTTTATTATTGTGACCGGAATGTCCGGTGCGGGAAAATCAGCGGCAGTGGATGCGCTGGAGGATGTTGGTGTATACTGTATGGATAATATTCCGCCGTCCCTGATTCCAAAGATCGCACATCTGGGCGGAATCGGACCGGAATCATCTTCGATTGACCGCGTGGCGCTGGTTATTGACGCCAGAGGTCTGCGCAGCAGCATCGGAGGAAAGGATGCACTCAAGGAGCTGCTGGACGCGTTGGCAGAGCTGGATCGGGAGCATGTCAGCTACCAGATTCTGTTCTTGGATGCAGCGACCGAAGAGCTGATTAACCGCTACAAGATTACCCGTCGTCCACATCCGTTGATGGGAAGAAGTGACTCGCTCAACCGTGCTATCTGTCAGGAGCGGGAGATGCTGCGTCAGGTAAAGGAACGGGCGGACATTGTACTGGACACCACGCTGCTTTCCGCTTCCCAGCTTCGGAGCAACATTCATGAGCTGTTTCGCAGTGATGATCCGGAAAAAGATGATTTTGTGGTAAACTGCATCTCGTTTGGATTTAAATTTGGGGTTCCGGCAGACGCAGATCTGATGTTTGATGTCAGATGTCTGCCAAACCCGTTTTATGATGTCCAGCTGCGTCCAAAGACCGGTCTTGACCGTGCAGTTCAGGACTACGTGCTGGATTCCCAGAAGACACAGGGCTTTTTGACAAGGCTCTATGACTTTATCGACTATATGATTCCGCTCTACCGCCACGACGAGCAGAAGAGCCAGCTGGTGATTGCCATTGGCTGCACCGGCGGAAAGCACCGTTCGGTAACCATTGCACAGAAGCTTTCGGAACATTTAAAAAACCAGGGGCTTCGTGTCATCACAAGCCATCGGGATATTGAGAAAAAGAAGTTGTAAATCAAGATGGAATATCGAAAAATATTGCCTTCTGATGATGAAAAGGTACGGGAATTTGTGTGTTCCCAATGGGGCAGTGAGCAGATGGTGGTGCATGATACCACCTTTTGCCTGTCAAATTTGCCGGGATTTTTGCTGATGGAAAAAGGGAATATCACAGCACTTTTGACCTATTCGGTTGCCGGCGATGATTGTGAGATTGTCTCACTGGATTCACTGATTGAGAATCGGGGAGCAGCAAGCTATTTAATTGGGATGCTCGAACAGGAGCAAAAAGCCCAGCATAGAAAAAGAATTGTTGTCAGTACGACAAATGATAATCTGCATGCTTTAGAGTTTTATCAAAAAAGAGGATTTGATATGGTTTGCCTAAGATATGGTGCGGTGGATCGTGCCAGAAAGAAAAAACCACAGATTCCGCTCAAGGCAGACAACGGAATCCCGATCCGTCATGAAATTGAACTGGAAAAGATGCTGTAACATTGTGCTCGAATACAGCTTTAAGAAAAAATGAAAGCAGGATTTAAGGAGGTCACATGAGTGACATTCGCAACCAAAGTAAAAAGCGAAATCAGCCATAACAAGGGGCTGATCGGACGAAATAAAAAAGCATTCTCCTATGGAATGCTGCTGTGCGGCAAAAGCTTTTCCACAGAAAGCATTGCCATGACAACTGAAAACAAGTATGTCGCAAAGCTGTATGCAAAGCTGATCTTTCAGCAGATTCCAATGCAGACCAGCGTGACAACCAGAGAATATAACGGAAATTTCCAGCAGACCACCTATTCGGTCAGCGTGGATGATGAGGAGGACCGTAAAACGATCCTCCGCTTTTTTGGTCATGATGAAGAACATTTGAAAGATTATAACCGCGATCTGCTGGAGGATATCGAACATCGCCATGCCTTTTTAGCGGGGGCATTTTTGAGTGCATCCAATATCAGTGACCCACAAAAGGACTATCATCTGGAATTTGTGGTTTCGGATAGTTGCGCTTTGCAGGCACTGATGGAGGTGCTGTACAGTCTGGAACTGAATTTTAAGCACATGGTTCGCCGCGGACAGCAGGTTCTTTACTGCAAGGACAGCAAATCGATCGAGGAGCTGCTCACCATGGTCGGTGCGACCGGCTCGATGATGGATGTTGTCAACGTCAAGATCTATAAGGATATGCGCAACAAGATCAACCGCGTGACCAACTGCGAAACTTCTAATATCGAAAAGACAGTCAGCGCGGCGACAACACAGGCGGCGGATATCCGCTACTTAAAAAAGATGGGCGTGTTCCAGAACCTGGAAGTAGTGCTTAAGGAAACCGGAGAAGCGCGTCTGCGCCATCCTGAAATGTCTCTTCGGGAGCTGGGAGAGCTTTTGGGAGTATCCCGTTCGGGAATCAATCATCGTCTGCAAAAAATCAGCCAGATTGCAAAGCAGGTAAGGGAAGAACAGGAATAGAAAGGAGCAGGCAGGATGGAAGATCATTTTGTTCATCTGCACGTTCACAGTGAATACAGCCTTCTGGATGGCGCGTGCCGCATCAAACAGCTGGTACAGCGTGCCAAAGAGCTTGGACAGAGTGCGATAGCGGTGACCGACCATGGGGTAATGTACGGTGCCATCGACTTTTACAAAGAGGCAAAAGCCAATGGAATCAAGCCGATTATCGGCTGTGAGGTCTATGTTGCGCCAAGAACCCGTTTTGACAAGGTGATGGGCTTTGACAATGCGCCGTATCACCTGGTTTTGCTGTGTGAAAATCAAACCGGCTACCAAAACCTGATCAAGATGGTCTCCCGCAGCTTCACCGAAGGTTTTTATTTTAAGCCACGTATTGACCGCGAACTGCTCCGGCAGCATTCCGAGGGCTTGATCGCGCTGTCTGCCTGCCTTGCAGGTGAAGTGCCAAGGGCATTGAACCAAAACGATTATGCACAGGCAAAGGAGGCAGCACAGTTTTATCTGGATGTGTTCGGCAAGGACCGCTACTTTATTGAGCTGCAAAATCATGGCATTGCCGAACAGCAGAAGATCATTCCGGATCTGGTGCGCCTTTCCCGGGAGCTGGGAGTGGGTCTGGTTGCGACCAACGACTGCCATTATCTGAAGAAAGAGGACAGCTCTACCCAGAAAATCCTGATCTGTATTCAGACAAACCATACCTTGCAGGAAGATAACGGGATGGAGTTTGAAACAGAGGAGTTCTACGTAAAATCCCGTCAGGAAATGCACGACGCTATGCGGGAGTGTATCGGGGACGAAGCGGTTATCAATGAAGCGCTGGATAATACCGAAAAAATCGCAGAGCGCTGTCAGGTAGAATTTACCTTCGGACATCATATTCTCCCAAGGTTTGAGGTGCCGGACAATAAGGACAATGCTGCCTTTTTCAGAGAAAAATGCTATGAAGGATTCTACCGCAACTATGGGGAAAATCCGCCGCAGGAATACCGGGATCGTCTGGAATATGAGCTTTCGGTCATCGAGAAGATGGGCTATGTTGACTACTATCTGATCGTTTGGGACTTCATCGACTATGCAAAACGAAATGGAATTCCGGTCGGTCCGGGACGTGGTTCCGGTGCGGGCAGTATCGCGGCTTACTGTATTGGCATCACCGGTATCGACCCGATGAAATATCATCTGCTGTTTGAGCGATTCTTAAACCCAGAACGTGTCAGCATGCCGGACTTTGATATTGACTTCTGTTATGAACGTCGTGAGGAAGTTATCGATTATGTTATCCGCAAATATGGCAAGGAGAGGGTAGCACAGATCATTACCTTCGGTACGATGGCGGCCCGCGGCGGTGTGCGCGATGTCGGCAGGGTGCTGGGAATGGATTATCAGCAGGTGGACAAGGTGGCAAAAGCCATTCCGATGGAGCTGCACATGACCATTGCAAAGGCTCTGGAACGTTCCCCGGACTTAAAAGTGATGTATGAAAGCGACCCGCAGGTCAAGGAGCTGATCGATCAGGCATCCAAAATCGAGGGTATGCCGCGGCATGCCTCGACCCATGCGGCGGGCGTTGTAATCGCGAGGGATGCGGTTGAAACCTATGTACCGCTTGCAAAGAACGACGAAGCGATTGTGACCCAGTACACCATGACCACGCTGGAAGAGCTGGGACTACTCAAAATGGACTTTTTGGGGCTTCGTAACCTGACTGTTATCAGTGATGCGGAAAAGATGATCCGTAAAGAAGAACCAGACTTTGATATTGAAAAAGTTTCCCTTTCTGACCCGCAGACCTTTGAAATGATGTCCAAAGGTCAGGCGAAGGGTGTGTTTCAGTTTGAGTCGGGCGGAATGCGTCAGGTGCTGACCCAGTTAAAACCGGAGTCGGTCGAGGATTTGATTGCGGTTATCTCGCTGTATCGTCCGGGTCCGATGGATTCCATCCCGAAATATATCAAGAACCGCCACAACCCGCAGGAGATTACCTATAAGACCCCACTGCTCAAGGATATTCTGGATGTTACCTACGGATGTATCGTTTATCAGGAGCAGGTTATGCAGATCTGCCGTAAACTGGCAGGGTACTCCTATGGACGAGCTGACCTCGTGCGCCGTGCTATGGCAAAGAAAAAGCACGATGTCATGGAAAAGGAACGTCAGAACTTTATCTGGGGAGCCAAAAAAGAGGATGGCTCGGTTGACTGTGTGGGCTGTGTGGCAAACGGTGTCAGCGAACAGGTAGCAAACGAAATTTTCGACGAGATGAGCTCGTTTGCGTCCTACGCATTTAATAAGTCGCACGCAGCAGCTTATGCGATTGTCGCTTACCGTACCGCATACCTAAAGGCACACTATCCAAAAGAATACATGGCAGCGCTTTTGACCAGTATTCTGGATAATACCGATAAAATGCTCGGCTACCTCAAGGAATGCGAGCTGATGAAAATAAAAATCCTTCCGCCGGACATCAACCGCAGCAACACCGGATTTATTGTAGAAGACGGATGCATCCGCTTTGGATTTTTGGGCGTTAAAAATCTGGGCAAGGGTGTCATGGAAGCTCTGGTTAAGGAACGAGAGGAAAACGGTCCGTTTAGCGACTTGGACGACCTGTGCGAAAGAATGTACGGACAGGAATTAAACAAGCGCGCGATTGAGAGCTTAATCAAGTGCGGAGCTCTGGACAGCTTTGGACACAATCGCCGGGAAATGCTGGAAGGATATACTGCGCTGATCAGTGATATTGATGACCGCCACAAAAATAATCTGGAAGGTCAGCTGAACCTGTTTGATACACCGGAACTGTCCAGCAGCAGACAGGGATTTTCTCTGCCAAAACTGGAAGAATATATGCCGGAATTAAAACTTGCAATGGAAAAAGAGGTCACCGGACTGTATGTTTCCGGACATCCGCTTGCACAGTACCGGAGCATGGCGGAACAGCTGGAAACGGTGGAACTGGAAGACCTGATGACGGTGGATGAAGATGCAGACCTTCTGCTGGGGGATCAGCAGTATCATGACGGCGATATCGTCAAGGTTTTGTGTATCGTGACCGGTAAAAAGACAAAGATTTTAAAGCGCAGAGGCTACATGGCGTTTGTTAATATCGAAGATACCAGCGGTTCAATGGAGATGCTGGTATTTCCGCAGACTTATGACCAGTACCGATATTTGATTGAAGAAAATCAGGTCCTCTATATTGAGGGAAGGCTCACTGTTCGAGAAGAGGAAGAGACCAAACTGGTTTGCCGAATGGTTGCCCGTCCGCAGGATGTCCTGGGACAGCCAGAAGGTTTTATTGGAAACAATCTTCCGAAAAAGCCGCGCATGGATGGAAAAACGCAGATTCGCAAGAAAACCGGAAAACGTCCGGGATTGTATCTGCGAGTGCCATCCAAAGAAAGTCGTGAATTTGTAAAGGCACAGCAGTATCTTGAAATTTTTGAAGGAGAAACGCCGGTTTATTTCTTTTTCCTGGACAGCAAAAAACTGGTGTGTGCACCGCAAAGATTGTGGATCAGCTTTAATCGTCCGCTGTATGCTCAGCTGGGGGTTATTCTGGGAGAGGAAAATGTAGCGGTTGTTGTCCCGGAAAAGCAGTAAATAAGCCAAAATCCTGGGAATTGTACAAAGAATCTTGAAATTGCATGATAAAAGTAATATTTTTATGCATGATTTCTTTGAGGAAGACTTGTTTGTGAAGACTAAATGTTTTATAATTAACAATGTTGGAATCAATAGGGAAATATGAATTTCGAAAAAAGGATGGAATTCATATTCTGCAGGATTTTTGTGCAGAAGAGGGAGTATTCGGGAAAAATGCCTGACGGCTTTCTGTGTAATACCCTTGAGAGAATGGAGGATTTTTATGAACGAGAAAAACCAGAAGGTAATTGGTGTACTCACCAGCGGCGGTGACGCACCGGGAATGAACGCAGCAGTAAGAGCGGTTGTCAGATCTGCTATCAAAAAGAATATGCAGGTTATGGGTGTACGTCGCGGATACAACGGTCTGATCAACGGCGATATGTCCGAAATGAACATCCGTTCGGTATCTAATGTACTTCATCGCGGCGGTACCATGCTTCTGACCGCACGCTGCAATGAGTTCAAAACCGAAGAGGGACAGAATCAGGCAGTTGAAGTCTGCAAACAGATGGGTATTGACGGTATGGTTATCATCGGCGGCGACGGCTCTTTCATGGGTGCACGTGCCCTCTCCTTAAAGGGTATTCCATGTATCGGTATCCCAGGTACCATCGACAATGATATTGCCTGCACCGATTACACCATTGGTTTTGATACTGCGCTCAATACCGCTGTAGAGGCAATCGACCGTCTGCGCGATACTTCTGAGTCGCATGACCGCTGCTCGGTTGTTGAAGTTATGGGACATGGCGCAGGACATCTTGCTTTGTATGCAAGCGTTGCTTGTGGTGGTACTGCATGCTGGGTCAATGAGATTGGCTTTGATGTAGACCGCGATGTTATTGAGAAAATCAATTCCAGCATCCGTACCGGTAAACACAACTTTATCGTAATTGTATCGGAAGGAATTACCGATGTACATCACCTTGCTAGATACATCGAAGAAAAAACCGGCGTAGAATCCCGTGCAACTGTACTGGGACACATTCAGCGCGGCGGAACACCAACAGCAAGAGACCGAATCATTGCCAGCCAGATGGGCTGCTATGCGGTTGACCTGCTGGAACAGGGTATCGGCAACCGTGTTGTCATCCAGAAAAACGCAAAGATTATCGACTATGATATTCTGGAAGCACTGACCATGAAAAAAGGACTGGATCGTGGACTGCTGGAAGTAAATCAGATCATCAATATCTAGTCAAAAAAGGAAGGAAGCAAAAATATGGAGATTGAGCGCAAATTTTTAATCGACTGGGAAGAGATCAATAACCTGAATTTGCCCCTGATAAAACAGGCAGAGAGCTGGCAGGGATATTTGAGTGCTGCTACTCCGGTGGTTCGAATCCGCAAACGCGATTTCACCGATGGACACACCGACTATATTCTGTGCATCAAAGGCAAAGGCAAACTTGCACGACAGGAAATTGAAAAAGAACTGACCAAAGATGAATTTGAAGCGCTGGAGTCTCTGCTTCCAATTCCAATGCTGCACAAAGATTACCGTGTTTTTGCACTGGAGGACGGTCATCAACTGGAATGTAACCTGGTGGACGGCAAATTTGCCTACGCAGAGGTGGAATTTGACAGCATCGAAGAAGCAAAAGCTTTTGTGATGCCCCAGTTTTTACATAAAGATGTGACTGAGGATCCATATTATTCCATGTCGGGATATTGGAAGAGAAAACAGATCACGGTTTCTTTTGAGCTGTAATAAAATAAACTGCAAAAAGAGGTATGAGCAAAATATCATACCTCTTTTTTATTTGTTTTTGCGACAGTTTTCTGAATTTATGCCAAGATGGTTGCATCAGTAACCGGAATTTGTTAAGATAAAGTTATCAATTGCGGTCGAATATTATTTTAAAGACCGCAGAACTTATTTTATTTTGACGAAAGAGAGGAATTGTGATGATTACAAAAGAATCATGGCTGAAGTCCATTTTGGCAGGACTGTTTATCGGAATCGGAGGAATTGCCTACCTGAGTGTGGAGAACAAGGTGGTAGGTGCCGCGCTGTTTGCAGTAGGGTTGTTTACCATCTGTACGCTGGGATATAACCTTTATACAGGAAAGCTGTGCTATATTCTGGACAGTGATAAAAAAGGAGGCTACCTTGTTTGGTTAATACAGATCTGGGTTGGCAATCTGATTGGAACAGTGATTGCAGGTTATGGAATGCGATTAACCAGAAGTGGAGCCGCTCTGGCAGAAAAAGCGCAGACATTGTGTGACACCAAGCTGAATGATTCGGTGTGGAGCATTTTTATTTTGGCGATTTTCTGCAATCTGCTGATTTATATTGCAGTGGAAAACTATAAGAACAATCCGCATCCTCTGGGAAAGTATATGGGAATTATGATGGGCGTGATTGTATTTATTGTAGCGGGATTTGAGCATTGCGTGGCCAATATGTTCTATTTCTCGGTTGCAAATGCATGGAGTCTTCACACCTGTCTGTATCTTCTGATTATGACATTGGGAAATCTGGTGGGAGGAGTGCTGCCGGAACTTGCTAAAAAATACTGGCAGAAATAAAGAAAAAAGCGCATCTTTTGATGCGCTTTTTTTATGCCAAAATGCTGAAATTTCATCCTTAAAATCTCTGTTTTGCATGGTGAAAAAATATTGTGATTTTTAAGTTTTAATGATATTATATACATAATTTAATTATAATGTAATAAATTGGGCGAAATATACATTTAAAAATGAAAATTTGCTCAATTTAAATAAAAAGGAATTTAGGAGGAATGAAAATGAGTGCAGAAGTTAAGACGACAGGAAAGGAAGCTCCAAAATACCGTGAAGTAAAAGCAATTTCAAAAGAAACTTTTGTTGTATTGGCAGCCTTTATTCTGCTGTTTGGCTATCTGGGCTATGTGATGGGATTTGACAAAGTATTCAGCATTGCAATGAAAACGGGATTTGATGTTTTGATCAATACCTCGTTTTACATCATGGCAGTAGCAATTTTGGCTGGTGCCTGCGCGGGACTCATGTCAGAATTTGGTATTATTGCGTTGATTAATCGCATTATTTCTCCCATTATGCGTCCTCTTTTTGGACTTCCGGGTGCAGCAGCTTTGGGTGCAGTGACAACCTATATTTCGGATAACCCTGCAATTTTGTCTCTGGCTGAAGATGAAGGTTTTGATAAATACTTTACACAGGCAGAAAAAGCTACCTATGTAAACCTTGGTACTACTTTTGGTATGGGTCTGATTGTAACAGCATATATGCTCAGCCTTGGTTCAGAATATTTCACCGCTGTTCTGGTTGGCAATATTGGGGCGATCATCGGTGGTATTGCATCTGTTCGAGTCATGCTGCGTATTGCCAAAAAGTATTATCATGAGGACAAACATTACCGCATCGAAACTGGTGGAAAAAATATCATGGAGACCAGAAAGATTCGGAATGGTGGCCGATTTGAACGTTTTATGTCTGCGATGATGGATGGCGCACGCTCTGGTGTTTCGCTGGGTTTGGCATGTGCATCTGGAACAGTTTTGATCTGTACACTGGTGATGATGCTTACCTTTGGCCCAGCTGGTGAAAATGGGGAATATCTGGGCGTAGCCTATGAAGGTGTCAAACTGCTTCCAACCATCGGTTCTTATTTTACCCCTATTGCAAATTTCCTGTGGGGTTTTGATGTGCCGGAATTGCTCGCATATCCATTTACCGCATTAGGCGCAGTTGGTTCGGCGATGGGTCTGACACAGGGATTTATCGATCAGGGAATTGCTACTGCAAACACGGTAGCGACCTTTACCGGTATGGGTATCTGCATGAGCGGATTTTTGAGCACTCACGTTGGTATGCTGGATACTCTTAAACAGGGACATTTTGTAAAACAGGCAATTGCTTGTCAGCTTTTGGGCGGTGTTGTTGCTGGCGTTGCAGCAAACTATCTTTACAAGCTGGTTGTTTTGATATTTTAGAAAGTAGAAAAGAATAATAAAAGCTGTGCACGCATAACTATGTAATAAAAAGGACAGGCAAAGGAGCTGAAAAACATGGTTAGAGCAGTGCGAAACTTACCGGAAAACGTGCGATATCCCCGTAAAAAAGGATATGCCAAACGATATGTGCGCAGCGAATTTAGAAAGAACCGTCTGCAGCTTTTACTGGGAATTGTGTTTCTGCTGGGGATTGTAACAGGCTGTTCCACAGCAGGGCAGTCTGGAGAAGCTGCCGGGAATACAGTTATTACCACGCTGGGACAATATTTAGCTTCAGCAGGCACCTACGGGGAGAGCGGAGAGTTTTTATCGAGAATGCTGAGTTCGTTTGGAGCAAGCACTCTGATTTTGTTTTTCCTGTTTTTGTGCGGCTTGGGTGCGGTATTTCAACCAGTAGTGCTATTGGTTTTGTTCCTGCGTGGTTTGGGACTTGGCGTTATGGGAGTCTATGCTTACAGCGCCGGTCAGGCAATGTGGTATCTGGCTGTCTTACTTCCGGAAGCAATCCTGACAAGCATTTTGATGATTGCAGCAGCAGGAGAAGCACTGCGGTTTTCAGTACGATTTTTTGTGCAGCTTCTTCCGGAAGGTACAACCGAAAATATTCCGACACCATCGGGAAATATTGGTGGTTATCTTCTGCGATTTTTAATTTTATACCTGTTAGGGGGAAGTATCGCGCTGCTTTCTGGTCTTTTGGGTGTGATTTTTTCATCTTTGTTGTAACGGATTTTCAAAAACAAAAAAGAGAGAGCGAAAAGCTCTCTCTTTTTTTATCTTAATCTGCTTAAGCTTACAGAGTGATTACCTTGTCTGCCATGTGCATACGTTCGCTGATATCGTACATATTGGAAACAGTACCAATCTTGAGGTTATCAGCAATATTAAAGAATTTCAGACAGGTTCCGCAAACCAGAATTTCGCTGCCTTTTTCCTGGAGAGTTTTCAGGTGTTCTACAACCTGATCGTTTTCTACCGGCAGTTTTACGCCGCTGTTCATGAAGAGAATGTATCTTGGTGCATCGTTGGATTCAGCAAGAGTATAGAAGAACATGGTCATCAGAGAATTGCCCAGTTCTTCCGAACCGTCACCGATGAAATCTTTGCCAACAAAGAGTGCCCAGTTCTTTGGTTTGTTGGATTCTTCGCAAACAGGAGCAGCAGCACCGTCACCAACGAATGTAACATGGAAGTTGCCGTCTTTTGTCTCCACACTTGCCTGATAGTTCTGGCTTTCAGCAAGACGTTTTAAATTTTCTACTGCAACCTCATTGTCAACAGCAACAACGAAAGAGGTGTTGCCTGCATCAATTTCTTTTTTTGCAAGGATAACTGGCATTGGGCAAGCTTTACCCAGAGCGTCTACAAACTGATTCATTTTCCATTTTCCTTTCTGATTATGGTCTATGTGATTCCTGAGTAAACAGAAAACATTTCCTTTTCTAAGTATACTATTCCTGACGGCTATTTGCAACGGTATTGATTTTTTCATAAAGGAAGGACAAGTTCATTGATTTTTTCAATGACAATTGTTACGAAAATATGAATTAAAAAAAGGATGCAACAAATATCTCTTACAGCAACACCTTTATTATGTCAGGGAAATGATCCCGTTAAAAAAAGTAATGTAATAAGAAATGAGGAATAGTTTATGAAAAAAGTTTTGACCCTTATCCTTGCAATTTCTCTTGCAGTCACTGCATTGGCAGCATGTGGTTCTCAGACAATCGGCAATTCTGATGGAGCTTCTGCTTCACAGGAACAGATGCAGGAACCAGAACTTTCTGATATCGTACAGGCAGTAAAGGATGCTTACGGCGAAAACTACCTGCCATCCATGGAGATTACCGAAGACATGATGAGTGACATCTACGGTGTCAACATGGACAATGTGGACGAGTTTATTGCAGAAGCTCCGGCAATCAGTGCACATGTAGATACCTTTATTGCAGTGAAAGCAAAAGAGGGAAAAGGCGAGGAGGTTGAGAAGGAACTTCAGGCTTATCTGGATTATGTAGTAGACAACTCGATCAACTATCCAATGAACGTTGCAAAGGTACAGTCGGCAAAAGTGGTTCGCTACGATGATTATGTATTCTATGTCATGCTGGGCGGCTACAACGACGAGAATCCAGATGCCACCGAAGAGGAAAATGTAAAGTTTGCGCAGGATCAGATTCAGCTGGGTCTGGATACCATCGCATCCTTCTTCGAAAAATAAACACAAAGAACATAGAAAAAGGACGGCAGATAAGCCGTCCTTTTTTATTACTCAGACAATATTTTGCGGTAACGTTTTCCTTTATCGGTAGTTTCATAAGCAACGAAGCCTGCGCTTTCAAAGCATTTTTGGGAACCGATATTATAATGATAGATTTCGTCAACAAAAATCTGCGGATAGTGCAGTTCCTTTGCGCGTTTGATCAATGCACCAACGACGCGGCGACCGATTTTTTTGCCGCGAAGATTCTTTTCGCCGACCACGATAGGCATATCTTCCTGCCAGAAGGTGACATCTCCGATCGGGCGATAGGTATCACCATCTTTGATCTCGATAAAATAGAGTTCACCATGTTCATTCAGGTAGCGGTACATACGATCCAATTTTTCCCGATCATACGGTTGGTCGACACCGTCGACGAGTTTTACCGTTTCAGGGTCCTGATACCAATCAAAAGCAAAGTCATAATTTCCATCAAATTTTCGCAGGCGAAGTTCCTCATCCACAACAAGGATATCCGGCTGAACAACTCCTGAAATAGGCATGATTAAAATCTCCCTTCCAGATACAGACATTCAAACATAATTTTTGCAGCGAGGCGAAAGCCATCTTCAAAGGCGGCTTCGCTTATTTTTTCTATGGTCAAGGTATAATCATCGACCACTCGGAGGAGAAGTTTTTTCTCCTGAGGGGAGAGGTGCTCTTTAAGCAGTCCCAGATTACTATGGATACGCTGTTGCTCCTCAGGGCAATGGTAATGCTCTTTCAAGGGAGAGGAGAGCAGTTGATACAGGCGGTTTTCCAAAATAAATCCCCCCTTTCATTCTTATTATTCTGGTCTTTGTCTTAGCTTTTCAACAGCTTCTTGACTAAACAGATAATTTCGTTTTCCGGCGCTGCGAAATTCCTCAGGTAAAAAATCCATCCTCGAGGCAAGCCTTAAAACATAACTTGGTGTAAGCTCGAGCATTTGAGCAACTTCAGCTGTGGTAAAAACAGTTCGGACGTCGGACATACGACATAAACCCTCTTTCTTTCTATTATAGCAAGTCGGACGTACGACGTCAAGGATGATGACGGTATTTGGTATTGTTTTACTTCTAAATTTAGTGTGAAGTAAAGTTTTAGTTTTGTGGGCTCATGCCGCCCACACTGGCACTGACTTTTCTTTCACGAGAAAAGTCAGCAAAAGCGTGTGTAAGGGGCTTCCCCTTACATATCCCCTGGGGGAAGTTTCCCCCGCAGTAACCGCAAGCGGTCACGCTCCCCCTCTTATGTAGGGTATTCATGGGGGAGTCGAGAGGGGGCAATGCCCCCTTTCCGCTGGAAATCCAAAAACCAGCAGGTTTTTGGTGAATCTTTGGGTACTTTCTTTTCATAAGAAAGTACCCGCGGGTGTGGGGTGCGTAACCCCACAAAGCATGGAGCTTGTTGTCAGTTTGGGCGTGGGGTGCGTAACCCCACAGGCTGAGCCTGTACCCGATTTCGCGTCTTGGCATACTGTTAGGTTTTTGCTTTACCACGCGGAATGAGTTAAGAAGAAAAATGATTTTGTCAGTGTTATATATGGGTATAAAGCATAAAAACTCAAAACATTCTCACAAAAGAGTGCAGAATTCGGCAACACCATAACCGTTTTCTTATATAGGGAAACTGTTCATACAGTTTCCCTGTTTGCTGCGGTATGCGACTAAAAAAATGGAAATGCTGCCTGTATGGTGTAAGCATGCGATTCCTTTTTGAAGAGGATGGATATGCTCGTAATCATCTATGATAGCGGTTCATATATTTGTGTTTCTTTTCTCTATTCCTTTCTGAATATATCAAGTGTGTGATGAGAGTAACCAATCATATCTTGTCTTTCGCAAGTTGCAAGATGATATTTTAGATATAAGTCATACATTCTGTCATCCATTTGATCTACGGTTTCTCTCATGTGATTTGTGTAGCCATCAGAAGCAATAAAGTGAAGCTGAGTAACATGAAACTCCGAACGGAGCTTATCAATATCTTCCTTTCTGTATAACTCAAATATGTCCCACGGACTTGAGAAGCTATCAAATGTTTCTGTGTTGAGCTTACATTTTTCAATAATGTTGTAGATTTCGCCACGAACAAAACCGTATGACAAAACACTTGCATCACCCATACAATAAGCGGCAAAAATGATACCGCCTTTCTTTGTAACGCGGATTGCTTCTGATAAGGCTTTTAACTGATCTTCTTTTGTGAATAAATGATACATCGGACCGAGCAGCAGAGTAATATCATAAGTATCGCTCTCAAAATCAGACAAATCCATAGCATTCCCTTGCTTGATTGTTACAGGTTCACCTTCGATGGTGTTTTGCTTGAAGATTTCGATATTATGCTCAACTAATTCGACTGCGTCCACTCGATAGCCTTTTTGTGCTAAAGCATGGCTATATCGACCTGTTCCTGCACCAATCTCCAAGATTCGCATATTTGGCTTGAGATACTTTTCAATATATTTCATAGTAGTGATATACTCCACCATGCCATGTTTTGAGATAAGACGACCTTCTTCATCGTATGCCTCATAATAATTTGTTAAGCGATCTTTTGTTTCCATATCAAAACCTCCTGAAAAAAGTATAAAAAAACAGTGCAGGCTAAGATTGACTCATAGCTTGCACTGCGTTTAACTGAATCGGATTAGAAATATACACTCTAATTACTTAAAAAAGTGTACAGCAATGTAAGCCCGTTGTTCTGCCAATCATAAGCGGGGACTGCGGGCTGCATAACGACTACATTATTAAAATGGTCGATATGGTTTAACATGGACTTACCTCCTAAATAATTAAAGAGATTGTACTCCTTTATTTTTTTGTTGTCAAGATATTTCTGTGAATTTACTCATTATGTGAGATTAACATTTTCTGCACGCCTGTTATGCTGACTAATTAAAAGGCACGAAAAAGGTTGAGGGTTGCATAGCCCTCGCAAATCTCCACCTGTGCAGAATCAATCATCGCACCAATCAAAATCAGTTCGTTTTCATCCTGAAAATCACCGCTGCCGTTTAATCCCCAGTAGCTTTCCTCAATCTCCGGAGCACGTCCGCGGGTCAGATTTTCTTCCAGATGTTCCACAGTGCGCTGCATCTTTGTGTCAAAATTGCTCGCAAAAAAGATGTGGAATCCGTCCGGTTTCTGCTTTATCTTAACCACCATGTCGTTGGAGCCGACAGAGAAGAAAAAAGTTGTCAGCTCGTCAACAATAGTGGTGATTTTTTTTCTGGTAAATAGCATAGCTTCAATTCCTTTCTATTTAAAAATGATCTTTTCGTTTTTTGAATGTCTCGATGACAGGAACAATGATCAGGGCAAGGATACCTGCCGAAAAACCGTTGTTGTATAAGTTGAGACCACCATGAAGAATGCCGGTATTTAAGGCCATGGAAGAATGTAAGAATCCGACCAGAACACCGTATTGCCAGCCAAACTGACCGCTGATTGGAGCAAGCGCTGTGCCAAATAGTGCAGCAAGCTGTACGCTTGGGTCGTAGATGTTCCATACCTTGACAAGCGAACCTAAGTATACGCCGCCGATGACAGGAACAACGTTTCGAAGATGTTTACCGAATGCACCAAAACCGATGATGGTGAGGATGCCGCCCATGGTTGCACCGTTGATGGTGCCGCCGGTAATCAGGATGTATGCCGAAGCAAAAATTCCCAAGGAGCCCATGTTGAACAGGGTGATCGGCAGACCGTCCAGAATGATGAAGTCCGCAACCAGACGACCGGAATGGCGGTAGATGCGGCGGATGGATTTTTTGTCATCCAGCATAAACCATCCTCCTGCCATTAAGCTTGCCGAAAGAAGGAAGATATATGCAATGACGCGCGGGTCATTTTCATAAGTCCAGATTAAACTGGAGGTTGTTTCGTAGCCAAACGACTTCATAACCGATACAATCAGTGTTCCAACCAGACCCGCAGCAAAACCGACGTTGTACAGATTGTAACCTTGGTGAACCCTCAGACAGTAGGTCGCAAGCGGGGGAAGGAGAAAGCCAATCAAAGTTCCGCACAAAATGACTGCCAGAAGCTTTTGCACCAGATTGCCCGATTCGAGCGCTACAACGGTAATCAGTGGAGAAAGCGCAGTGCCGTAAAGCGCTATGTAAACATATTTGGAGAAGTTTTCTTTCTGGTGTCTGGAAAATAGATAAACACCCAGAATGATCGGCCAGATGTTGGCGATATTTTTGCCGAACATCGAGAAACCAGCCATCAAAAAGACACAGGCAATGGTGGGACCGCTGATAGTTGCATGGCTTTTCTTAATAATGATAATGGAAGCCGACATAATAAGACCGGAGTTAAAAAAGGTCGCGCCAAATCCACCAACTTTGCTGTAATCGGTGATCAGTCCGTCCGGATGCAGGATGATTTTCCATACTCCCTGCGCAATGCCGATAGGCGTATCAAACAACAGGGAAAACAACATGGTGGCAATTGCAACCGTCCACAGAATTCGTTCAATCATTTGAGCAGTATTGTTTTTTTGTTGGTTAGGTTTCAGGTCTATGACATCCACTCCCCCTTCTGAAAATAAAGACGATAATTTTGCGCTCAGTCTGCCGCATAGCGCAAGATATGTACTATAATTTTTATTCTAATATAAACAGGTGTCTTCCGTCAAGAGAAAGAGGTGTGTCCGAACAGAACAGAGAAAACTTTCTGGCGACATGCTGTTTTGTGGAGATTTTCTTTTGTGAAACATACAATAAAGCAGAAAAACAGGAAGGGGGAATGGTGGATGCGCAGGATGGGACGAAGCTTTTGGGATCGGCATTACCGATTGATTGCATGGGGAATGTTGATTACCATTGCTTTTTTGCTGCTGCATGCGCTGGAATTTCGTGTTGCTCCGGTCTTGCTTTCTGCAGCCCAGGCACAAAGTAAAAATAAAATGGAACAGGTGATCAGCACACAGGTGCAGCAGCTGATGAGCGAAACAGAAGGGGAATTTATGCAGGTTGAGCGCGGAAGCGACGGACAGGTGCTTTCGGTGGGAATGGATGTTGTTCGCGCCAATATGCTCAAGGCACAGCTCTCAGAAAATCTTTCCCAGGAGTTTGCAAAACTTTCCCAGGAGGAACTCTCCATTCCAGTGGGTAGTTTGGTGGGAGGTGTCTTTCTGACCGGAAGAGGTCCGGAACTTTCCTTCCATCTGGAACCGTATGGTGCAGCACAGGTAAACTTTATGCAGGAATTTTCGCAGGCAGGGATTAACCAGACAGTCTATCGGGTGCAGCTTCGGGTACAGGCACAGATGATTTTATATGCAGGAAATGATCAGATTGTCCCGGAAGTGGATACGACCTTTTTGCTGGAAGAACGAATGATTGCGGGAGAGGTGCCTTCTGTTTATCCATGGGGTGTACAGAACACGAAAGCAACCTAAATGAAAAATGAAAATTTTTAACTTTTCTTCCAGACTTTGTTTTTGATGAAATGCGCTTTTTTCACATACAATAATATTGCGTCATTATTTCACATTCCTTGTGCGGTAATGGCGCAGGAATTTTGACCGAAACAAAGCGAGGAATGATGATAATGAGAAGAATAACCGGACTTGCCCTTGCAGCAATGCTGATGGTATCGATGCTGGCAGGCTGTGGCGAAAACGGAACAGTGGACCAGAACAACACCACCGGTATGATTGAACAGGGCGCAAACGACATGAAGAATGACATGACAAAAGAAGCACAGCGAGCAAAGGACAGCGCGGAAAATGGAATCAACTCGGTGGATGAAGCAATGCAGAACGAGGAAGGCATGATCATGGCAGCCGGAACAAGGATTCAGGATGTTGTGATGAAACTGGGAGAAACATTTGGCATTACCATGCCGCAGAAACTGGATGAAACTGCCCTGAAGGATGTCTTTGGCATTGATCCGGCAAACATCGAGGAATATTATGGTGAATATTCTGCAGTGAATACCTCTGCGGACCATCTGATTGGCTTAAAGGTAAAGGATGGTAAGGTCGATGAGGTGCGCACTGCACTGGAAAACCGTAAGAACGAGATCGTTAAGAACTTTGAGGAATATCTGCCAGATCAGTACAAGAAGGCACAGGCAGGACGCATCATTCAAAAGGGTAACTACCTGTTCCTGGTTATTGGCGGAAACGCAGATGCCAGGGATGGATTTGACGGTGAGATGAACCGTGCCGAGGAAACCATCAACGGATACTTTAAATAGGATAACAAAGGTGTGGGAGATGCTCTCACACCTTTGTTGTTTGCAGGCAAAAGGAGGATATGCTATACTAAAATAAAACGCTTTAAACAGAAAAAGGAGGAACTGATTTGAACACAGTGCTTTTTTTGATGGGAACAGTGATCGTGATTTGCGTTCTGACGCACAAATTTACCAGCCACTTAAAGGTACCGTCCCTTTTGTTTTTTATTGGCTTGGGAATGTGTTTTGGTGAAAACGGAATTTTTCGAATCTCGTTTGATGATTATGCTCTTTCCGAAATGATCTGTTCGGCCTGCTTGATTTTTGTTATGTTTTATGGTGGATTCGGTACCAATATCAAGGAAGCAAAACCGGTAGCGGTTCAATCATTTCTTCTTTCCACACTGGGAGTGGTGCTGACCGCAGGAATGGTAGGAGTATTTGTACATATCGCACTGGGAGCCGGTTGGCTGGAAAGTATGCTGATCGGTTCGGTGGTATCTTCGACCGATGCTGCGTCGGTTTTTAATATTCTGCGTTCCAAAAAACTGAATCTGAAAGATAATACCGCGTCATTGCTGGAGCTGGAATCCGGTTCTAATGACCCGATGTCCTATATGTTGACGGTAGTGATGGTCAGCCTGCTTGGTGGTCAGGAAATATCGGTTGGAATGTTGCTGCTCAAACAGATTGCGATTGGTGTTTTGTGCGGACTTGTTTTGGGAAAGGTGACAGTCTGGCTGTTAAACAACCTTTCCATCGAACTGGAGCAGGGAGAAACTATCCTGGTGTTTGCCATTGCAACCCTTGCTTACACTCTGCCGGGGCTGCTTGGGGGAAATGGATATTTGAGCGTTTACCTGTGCGGTATTTTGATGGGAAACTCCTATCTTCCGGGAAAACGGGATCTGGTACACTTTTTCGACGTGGTTACCGGTGTCTGCCAGATGATGATTTTCTTCCTGCTTGGTCTGCTGGTTACACCGGCAAAGCTGCCACAGGTAGTCCTGCCATCTTTGCTGATTATGCTGTTCATGACACTGGTTGCACGTCCAATATCGGTGCTTGGTATTTTGCTTCCCTTCAAAGCCAGATTGGGACAGATCGGTCTGGTGTCCTGGGCAGGGCTGAGAGGAGTAGCTTCCATCGTATTTGCTATCTTTGCAGTTATGCAGGGAGTATCTGCTCAGTATAATCTGTTTAATCTGGTTTTCTGTATCGTTTTGCTCTCGCTGTCTGTTCAGGGAGCGCTTCTGCCATGGATGTCCAAAAAGATGCGGATGATTGACGAAAAAGCCGATGTACTCAAAACTTTTACCGACTACAAGGAAGTAAACGACGTGAGCTTTGTAAAAATCTCGGTGCAGGAAGACCATCGCTGGTGCAGAAAAAAGCTGTGGGAGATTGCCCTGCCAAACGACCTGCTGGTGGTTTTGATTATGCGGGGAGAAGAAAAGATTACGCCAAATGGGGACACCCAGATTCTTCCGGGAGATCTGCTGGTGATTGCCGCGCGGGAATTTGAGGACAGGGAAAACCTGACCCTGCGGGAGATTACAGTGGAGAACAATGACCGACTCAAAGGAAGAACCCTTTCAGAAATCAACCTCACACAAAAAGGACTGATTGTCATGATTGAGCGCGGCAAACAGACGATTATTCCAAACGGAAACACCCGTATCGAAGAGGGGGATTTATTGGTAGTGGCAAAGTTTTAGCTGGTTTTGCAGGCAGGATATGTATGATATGCTACAGCCGTTTAAAAAATCCATTTCCTGTCTTGACCGGGACAAGACAGCTATGCTATACTCATAGCGACTAATTAGGAATGGAGAATCAGTATGATTACAGTTAACAACGTCAGTCTGGATTTTAGCGGTCAGAAGCTGTTTTCCGACGTTAATCTTTTGTTTAATGCCGGCAACTGCTACGGCGTCATCGGCGCAAACGGCGCTGGAAAATCCACCTTTTTAAAGATCCTTTCCGGCGAGCTGGAACCAACTACCGGTTCTGTGGAAATTCCGGACGGAGAGCGCATGTCGGTGCTCAAACAGGATCACTTTGCTTACGACAGCTTTTCGGTACTGGATACCATTATCCAGGGCAATCCACGCCTGTATGAAATCATGCAGCAGAAGGATGCTTTATATAATAAGGAAGAATTCACCGAAGAGGATGGCGAACTTGCCGCAGCACTCGAGGCAGAATTCGCAGAATTAAACGGCTGGGAGATCGAAACCGAGATCAGCAAGCTGTTAAAAGGTCTTGGCCTTGACCAGAACCTGCTGTATGAACAGATGAGCGCACTTGGCGACAAGGAAAAGGTCAAAATCCTGCTGGCTCAGGCACTGTTTGGTCAGCCGGAAATCATCCTCCTCGACGAGCCTACCAACCATCTGGACCTTGCTTCCATCAACTGGCTGGAAGAATTTTTGATGGATTATGTGGGAACCGTTATCATCGTATCCCATGACCGTCACTTCCTCAATAATGTCTGCACCCATATCGTGGATATCGACTACAACAAGATCAAGATGTATGTTGGTAACTATGACTTCTGGTATGAGTCTAGCCGACTGATGCAGCGCATGATTGCTGACCAGAAACGTAAGGCAGATGAAAAGATCAAAGAACTGCAGAACTTTATCGCGCGCTTTGCTGCAAACAAATCCAAATCCAAACAGGCAACCTCCAGAAGAAAGCTCATCGATAAGCTGACCGTTGAAGAATTGCCTGCTTCTTCCAGAAAATATCCATATGTCGGTTTTACCATGGATCGTGAAATCGGCAAGGACGTTCTGACCGTAGATCGTATCAGCAAGACAATCGACGGTATAAAGGTACTCAACGACATTTCCTTCACCGTTGCAAAGGGCGACAAGATCGCATTTATCGGAGAAAACGAGATTGCACAGACTGCCATGATGCAGATTCTGGCAGAGGAGATTCAGCCGGATGAAGGTTCGATCAAGTGGGGTGTCAGCACCTCTCGCTCCTATTTCCCGAAGGATAACTCGGAATACTTTAATGGCTGTGAGCTCAACATTCTTCAGTGGCTGTCCCAGTATTCGAAGGATATCACCGAAACCTATCTGCGCGGATTCTTGGGAAGAATGCTCTTCTCCGGCGATGATGTGTACAAGCCAGTACAGGTTCTTTCCGGTGGTGAGAAGGTTCGCTGCATGCTTTCGAGAATGATGCTGTTTGGTTCCAACGTTTTGATTCTGGACCAGCCGACCAACCACCTCGACCTAGAATCGATCACAGCGGTCAACAATGGACTGATGGACTTTAAGTCCAACGTTTTCTTTACTTCTCATGACCACGAGTTTGTACAGACTGTTGCAAACCGTATCATCGAAATCACTCCGGACGGAATTATCGATCGCCGCTGCACCTTCGATGAATATCTGGAATGGAAAGCTGCAAACAAATAGTTTTCAAAAGAATATTTAAAAACAATAAATCCCTCATGAGCTTACCAACTCATGAGGGATTTATTTATCTTACATGTTTTTTATTCTTCCAAATCTTTTTGCAGGTGAGCAAAGTCAATGCGTCTTTGTTTAAAATAAAATTCCTTGTCCCGCTCACCAACAGGCCGCAGCACACGACATGGATTTCCCACAGCAACAACATCGGAAGGAATATCCTTTGTTACAACACTGCCAGCGCCGATGACTACATTGTCTCCAATCTGTACCCCGGGAAGGATGATTGCGCCGGCACCAATCCAGCAGTTTTTGCCGATAGAAACCGGCATGTTGTACTGATAGCCTTTTTCCCGCAGGGAAGGGAGGATGGGGTGTCCTGCCGTAGCGACGATGACCCCAGGCCCAAACATAGTGTTGTCTCCAACATAGATGTGGGTGTCGTCCACCAAAGTCAGATTGAAGTTTGCATAGACATTTTTCCCGAAATGGACATGGGCACCACCAAAATTTGTATGTAGCGGCGGTTCGATATAGCACCCTTCGCCGATTTCAGCAAACATTTTTTGAAGCATCTTTTCCCGCTTTTCCAGTTCGGTTGGTCTGGTCATATTAAAATCATACAAGAGATTTAGACACGCAAGCTGTTCTTTCATAATCTCCTTGTCTCCAGGAAGATAAAGCTCCCCGGTGTGCATCCGTTCTTTCATGCTCATTGTTTTGCCTCCCGATGATTCCCGTATTTTTGAATAAAAAAACGCAACTGAGTTTGTGTCTCAGCTGCGCCTTTTGGGGCTAGAGATGGGAATCGAACCCACGACCTGCTGATTACGAATCAGCTGCTCTACCGACTGAGCCACTCTAGCAAAGATTTTTAAAAATCCTAAACTATTATACCGCATAATAAAGATGAGGTCAAGAGAAATGGAAAAATTTCTTTTTGCTGAGCTTTTTCTTCTTCGCAAAAAGTTGACATTCGTGATGGATTATGTTATATTAATGGGCATATTTAATTTAATGTTATTTTTAACATTTTATTGTCTGTTTTCATAAATATTATTGTACAAATTTATGAAACAAAGGAGAGGGAGAGCACAATGAAGGAAATTACCGAGCTGATGCAGTCGCAGCTGTTTATTCAGATGGAGCTTTTGTTCCGTATTATTGTAGCAGGTATCTGTGGAGCGTTCATCGGTGTGGAGCGAAAAAATCGACTGAAAAATGCCGGATTAAAAACACATCTTCTGGTTGCACTGACCAGTGCATTGATGGTTGTAATTTCGAAATACGGATTTTTTGATGTCATTACCCAGGGACTTTCGGTGGATGCTTCGCGTGTTGCCGCAAGTGTTGCCAGCGGAGTCGGCTTCCTTGGAGCAGGACTGATCCTTGCCGGCAAACATGAGATTATGGGTGTGACCACAGCTGCCGGAATCTGGGCTACGGTCGGAGTCGGAATGGCATTGGGAGCCGGAATGTACTTTTTAGGAATCAGCTCGACACTTGTGATTTTATTTTCCCAGTTCCTTCTTCATCAGAAGTTTATTGTTTCCAATGAATATTTTGGTGAGCGCGTCACTGTGACACTGCTTCCGGCAGAGGATGCTTTGGAGAGCTTCCAGACAATGCTTTCCCAAAACAAATTTGAAATGTCGGATATCAAGGTGAAATCCACCGGTACAGAAGCAATGGAAGTTCGCTTTGTTGTCCGGATCAGGGGATTGCACCAGATTGGCCCGCTCAGTGACCTTTTGAAAAAGGACAGCCAGGTGCAGAGCTTTTCCATCAGCAAACTGGTGTAGCCGACAAGCTTTTAAGACATTCGAATAAACTATCTGCTCGCTTTGCTTTGGGAAAACGGAAAAGGCGTCAGCAGGACAGAACATTTTCCCTGAAAAAGTCATCTTTCGCAAAGTTTTATGGCAAGAAAGGGTTTGGGGGGCTTGCAAAAGTTTCGAAAGTATGGTAAATTAAAGAGGAAAGGCGGGAGGACTTTCTGGTTGGAAAGCTCTTTGCGCCAAGTAGTAGACTGTCGTAAGGAAAGAGTGGGGTTGCCCGCTCTTTTGTTTTGTTAGGACAAAGATTTTTTAGAACACAACAGATAAAACCTACACATCAGGAAAGGAAGGGAATCGTTTTTGGCTACATCGAAAAAACCAAACACCGTGGAGATTGTTACCCAGCTGGCACAGCCGGTAGTGGAAGAGATGGGACTGCAGCTTTGGGACGTCCGCTTTGAAAAGGAGGGCGCTTCCTGGTATCTGCGCCTGTTCATTGATAAGGAAGGCGGAGTCACCATCGATGACTGCGAAAATTTGAGCAGAACTTTTGATAAGATTCTTGACGAAGCTGATCCAATCAGCCAGTCCTACTATTTTGAGGTATCCTCCCCGGGAATTGGACGCGATCTGGTGCGTCCATGGCATTTTGAGCGGTATTTGGGGCAGGATGTAGAAGTAAAGATGATCCGTCCGATGCAGACAGCACAGGGAAAAACAGTGCGTGAGTTTGTCGGCACTCTCACAAAGTGTGACGAACAGAACGTATGGGTTACCCTGGAAGGCGAGGAACTTTCTTTTGCTAAAAAAGATGCGGCATATATCCGGTTGTATGAAGAGATCGACTGGAAAAATGCCAAGATTTAAGACAGGATATATTGGTTTTTGATAAGATTTAGGAGGCAGCAGACGTGGCAGCGAATATGAACGTAATCAATAATGAAGTTTTTGAAGCTCTGGCTTCTCTGGAAAAGGAAAAGGGCATCCCAATGTCCTACCTGATTGAAAAGATCAGCAATGCAATTGCAATTGCAATCAAACGTGATTTTGGCGGCAGCGAAAATACCATCGTTGAAATTGACCCAGCAAAGAACCGTTTTTATGTAGCAGTTCGCAAAAATGTTGTAGAAGAAGTGGAAGATCCGGAAACCGAAATCACCCTTGCAGATGCAACCAAATACAGCAAAGTGGCACACATCGGTGGCGTAGTTGAAATTCCGTTGGAAACAAAACAGTTTGGCCGCATTGCAGCACAGTCTGCAAAACATGTTATCCGTCAGGCAATCAGCGAAGCAGAAAAAGGCCAGATTGCACAGAAATACATGGATAAGAAATATGAGATTATCTCGGTTCCGATCCTCAAAATTGATGAGGTTAAGGGCAATGCAACCGTTGAGATCGACAAGACCGAAGCAATCCTGCCAAAGAGCGAGCAGGTTCCAGGCGAAGAACTCCACGAGGGTCAGCGCGTTATGGTTTATGTTGTAGATGTTCTCACCGGTGGCAAAAACCCAAAACTCATGATTTCCCGCAGCCATCCAGGTCTGATCAAACGTCTGTTTGAGATGCACACTCCGGAAATCAAGGATGGTACTGTTGAAATCAAAGCAGTATCCCGTGAGGCAGGTTCCAGAACCAAGATCGCAGTATGGAGCAAGGATGAAAACGTTGATGCAGTCGGCGCATGCATCGGTCCAAAAGGAAGCCGTGTATCTGCTATCGTAGAAGAACTGGGCGGCGAAAAGATCGATGTTATCCGTTACAGTGAACAGCCAGAAGAACTGATTGCAGCAGCACTTTCTCCAGCAGAAGTTTCCAAGGTACTGGTTGACCCAACCGGAGCAAAAGCATGCAAAGCAATCGTTCCAGACAGCCAGCTCTCCCTTGCAATCGGAAACAAGGGTCAGAACGTTCGTCTGGCAGCAAGACTCACCGGCTGGAAGATTGATATCGGTCCAGAAAGCCAGGCAGAGCAGATCATCGAAGAGATGGAAACCCTGCGCAGAGAAACACAGGAACAGATTGACAAAGCTGTGGAAGATCTGTTTGCAGACGAGGAATTTTAAGGAAAATACAGCAGTTGATAAGCGATAAAGGAGGCAGACACAATGCCAACACCGGCAAAAAAAGTTCCGGTCCGCATGTGCACCGGATGCCGTGAACATAAGCCGAAAAAAGAGCTGATCCGTGTGGTTCGTTCTCCAGAAGGGGAAATCAGCATCGACTTTACCGGAAAAAAATCCGGACGGGGCGCTTATCTGTGCGCAAACGAACAGTGCCTTGCAAAAGCGCGTAAAACAAAACAGCTGGAACGGGCACTGGAAACCGCAATCCCTGACGAGGTTTATGAAAAGCTGGAACACCAGCTTGCGCAGGGAAGCGAGTCTGTATAGGGAAAACCAGAGGAAAGGAGACAGTTTATGCAGAAGCAGGAACTTTCCACTTTGTCACTGGCGCTCAGAGCAGGCAAACTGATTCTGGGGTTTGATAAGGTGGTTGAGGAGATCAAAAACAAAAATGCAAAAGGTGTGTTCTACACCGAGGATCTCTCGGAAAAAAGCCGCAAGGAACTTTGCTTTGTAGCGCAGCAGCATGGAATGCAGCCATATCAGCTTCGGGTGACGATGGAAGAGGTGTTCCATTTTTGTAAAAAACGTTCCGGCGTAATTGCCCTTTCCGATGAGGGCTTTGCCAAAAAGCTTGTTGCCCTTGCAGAAAAAAGCATTTAACAACCGCATTTTTTGAATGAGAAATTTTCTCACAAGAGGAAACCCTCAGCAAAGGAGGCAGATGTTTGCATGATAAATGATAAATATAAACTCAGCGATGTTGCAAAGGACCTGGGTGTTGACCAGAAGGAGATCATCGATCTTCTGGAAAAAAACTTTTCCGGTGAAAAAAAGCGCACAACCGCATTAACCGGTGAAGAACTGAACTTCATCTTTGAGACCTATACACAAAAGACAGAGCTGAAGAGTCTGGAAAGCTATTATCTTTATAAGGAGCAATCAGGATCAGCACCTGCTGAGGCAGCAAAAGAAACCAAGGCTGCAAAAGCTCCGAAGGAACCGAAGGCTCCAAAACAGCCAAAGCAGGAAAAAACTGCTGAAAAGAATCCGCAGGAAACAAAGGCAGAACAGCCAAAACCAGAAGAAAAACCAGCTGCGGCAGTACAGGAGCCGCCAAAAGTTGTACAGGAAAAACCTTTGGCAGAGCCAAAACAGCCGGAGGTCAAAGAGCAGACACCGCCGGTTGAGGCAGACAATGAGAGGGAGAAGCAGGATATGAACGATACACCAAAGCACAATCAGGGCGCAGGACAGGCGCCTCGCAATAATACCGACCGTCCAAAACGGGAACGCCCACAGGGAGATCGTCCACAGGGCGACAGACCACAGGGTGATCGCAAGTTCGGCGACAAACCACGTTTCAATGACAGAAACGGTGATAGATCACAGGGTGATCGCAAATTCGGCGACAAGCCACGTTTCAATGACAGAAATGGCGAACGCCCACAGGGTGATAGATCACAAGGTGATCGCAAATATGGCGACAAACCACGTTTCAACGATAGAAATGGTGATCGTCCAAATGATCGTAAATATGGCGACAAACCACAGGGAGACCGTCCGCAGAATGATCGTCCAAAACAGGCAAAACCTGCAAAACCGGCTCCAGCACCAGCACCTCGTCAGGCATCCGCAATCAATCCGGAACTGGACGAAAACGTAAACGGTAAGATGATCCGTCACGTTGATATGCGTGCTGCAAACGTTGATCTGGACAAATACAATGAACGCTATGAAAACATCGCACCAGAAAATCTGGCAAAACGCGATGATGGCGTGAAGAAACAGAAGATCGGCGGCAGAAACAACAAGAAGAAAAACTTCATGTCCAAAAAGGATAAAGAGATGGAAAAGATGCGCAAGCTGGAGATGGAGCGCGAGCGCCGTCAGAAGCTGCACATCACACTGCCGGATGAAATCACCGTTGGCGATCTGGCTCTGAAGCTGAAGATCCAGTCCGCTGAAATCATCAAACGTCTGATGATGCTCGGTGAAATGAAATCTGTTTCGGATGTCATCGACTACGATACTGCTGCACTGGTTGCAATGGAAATTGGTGCAAAGGTTGAAAAAGAGGTTGTTGTTACCATCGAAGAACGTCTGTTTGATGACAGTGAGGACGATGATGATAAGAAAGTAGAGCGCCCACCGGTTGTTGTTGTTATGGGTCACGTTGACCACGGTAAAACATCTATCCTGGACGCAATCCGTCATTCTGACGTTACCTCCACTGAGGCTGGCGGTATTACCCAGCACATCGGTGCATATCAGGTTATGGTAAATGATAAGCCAATTACCTTCCTGGATACTCCTGGACATGAGGCATTCACCTCGATGCGTGCCCGCGGTGCAGATATCACCGATATCGCAGTTCTGGTTGTAGCGGCTGACGACGGTATCATGCCACAGACTGTTGAGTCGATCAACCACGCAAAAGCAGCAGGTGTTTCCATTATCGTTGCAATCAACAAGATGGATAAACCAACTGCTGATCCGGAAAAAGTAAAACAGGAACTGACCGAATACGAACTGGTTCCAGAAGAATGGGGCGGCGATGTTATCTGCGTTCCGGTTTCTGCTAAGACCAAGATGGGTATTCAGGATCTTCTGGAAAACATCCAGCTGGTAGCAGAAGTAAAAGAACTCAAAGCAAACCCAGACCGTATGGCAAAAGGTACTGTTATTGAGGCAAAACTTGATAAAGGCCGTGGCCCTGTTGCAACCATTCTGGTTCAGAACGGTACCCTCAGAACCGGCGACAGCGTAATCGCTGGAACCGCAATCGGTCGTGTTCGTGTTATGACCAACTCCAAGGGCGAGCGTATTGATACCGCAGGTCCATCCACACCAGTCGAAATTACCGGTCTTGCAGAAGTTCCGGCAGCAGGTGACGAATTTAACGCAGTTGAAGACGAAAGACTGGCTCGTGAACTGGTTGAAAAACGCCGTCAGGAAGCAAAAGAAAAAGAATTCAGCTCCTACCAGAAAGTTACTCTGGATAATCTGTTTGAACAGATCGAAGTTGGCGAGACCAAAGAGCTGCCATTGATTGTAAAAGCAGACGTACAGGGTTCTGTGGAAGCAGTAAAACAGTCTCTGGAAAAACTGAGCAACCCAGAGGTTCGTGTAAAAGTAATTCACGGTGCAGTAGGTGCAGTAAGCAAGTCCGACGTTATGCTCGCACAGGCTTGCGGCGCAATCATCGTTGGATTCAACGTTCGTCCAGACCCAATCGCAAGAGATATGGCAGAGAGCGAAGGCGTTGACATGAGAATGTATCGTGTCATCTACGACGCAATCGAAGAGATCTCCTCCGCTATGAAAGGTATGCTGGCACCTAAGACCCGTGAGGTTGAGCTGGGCCGTGCAGAGGTTCGTGAAGTATTCAAGATCACCGGTGTCGGCACCGTTGCGGGATGCTATGTTCTGGAAGGTAAGATCACCAGAAATGCAGAGATCCGTATTGTTCGTGACGGTATTATTATCGCTGACGAGCACCTGACCTCTCTCAAACGTTTCAAAGACGACGTCAAAGAGGTTGCAAGAGGTTACGAATGCGGTATGGGTATCGAGAAGTTCGGCGACCTGAAGGTTGGCGACATCTTCGAAGCATATATGATCGAGGAATACCGCGATTAGCAGGCTGAGCCTTGTACTTTCTGAGAAAGTACCAAAGCTGTTTCGCGTAGTCGGTTCAGTGCGAACTTGAAAGCTTCGCTCTCGCGCAGGTCGGGCTCCTTTAGCCAGTCGCCCTCATTCGGGCAAAAACAAAAAGTTTTGTCAACTTTTTCAAAAGTTGTGGGGATACGGGGGCAAAGCCCCTGTGACACTCCTCTTCAATATATAAATAGTTCGGGGCACTATGCTGTTTCGATGCTGTGGTACGTCAGTACCCTGACTGCAAAAGCAGACAGATTCAGAAAGCCGAAAACTTCCCACTGGGAACTTTTTGGGGCTGGTCTGTTCTGGACGTTAGCTCTTGGAACCCCTTTGTAAGAGAAAGGGGTTCCAAACCTCCCCAAGGCGTTTGATCGATGAGAGTTGAACTTGTTCAACTCGAGTTTCCGCTCACTGCGGAAGGCGTCAAAGGGCGTTGCCTCTGGACACCACGAACTTTTTGTAAAAAGCTCGACCAAAAACTTTTATTTTTGCTCAACTAACTTCGTTATTTATATTCCAAAATCATAATGAGGACTGAACAAATGTTTCAGCCCTCATTTGCAATACGACTAAAACAGAAAGGAGAATTTCCATGGGCTTTCGTGTAGGAAGAACCAGTGAGGACTTGAAAAGGGAATTGACCGACATTATCCGTCATGTCAAGGACCCAAGAGTTTCCTCTATCCTCACCATTATTAAGGTAGAACTTTCCAACGATCTTTCTCATTGCAAGGTTTATATCAGCTCGCTGGAAGGAATGGATAAAGCAAAGGAAGCAGTTAAGGGACTCAACAATGCAAACGGCTTTATCAAACATGAGGTAAATTCCCGCATTAAAATGCGCCGCATTCCAGATTTCCATTTTATTGCGGATGATTCTACCGAATACAGCGCAGATATCGCGCGTATCCTCAACAGCCTTGATATCAAAAAGGACGAGGAAGAAGTCGAAGAATAGAAGTGAGAAAGGAAGAGACATCGTGTCCCAAATGATTTGCTTGGAACAGGCAGCTAAATTTTTGTCTGACGCGCAGGATATTTTAATTTTGACCCACAAAAGTCCCGATGGAGATACCATCGGCAGCGCTTTTGCGCTGATGCATGCTCTGCACAGACTTGGAAAACGCGCGGATGTTCTATGTCAGGACCCGATTGCTCCATACTATTCCTATCTTTTTGAAAACGGAAAATACGACACAACGCTGGAAAATCTGCCGTTCGAGCCAAAGACCCTAGTTTCGGTCGATGTGGCTGACCAAAAGCTTTTGGGGGAGAAACTGTCCCAATATGCAAATCGAATTGATCTGAGTGTGGATCACCACGCCTCCAATACCGGCTATGCAAAACAATTGCTGCTCCGTTCAGATGCAGCCGCAAACTGTGAGCTAATGCTCGATTTGATTGAGGCAATGGGAGTAAAGCTGGATCAGCAGATTGTGGACAGCCTGTATACTGGAATCGTGACCGATACCGGATGTTTTCGCTATCCTTCCACCACCGTGCAGACCCATATTGCCGCACAGAAACTTCTGCTTGCAGGAGCTCAGATGCGCCTGATCCATCGACTGATGCTGGAAAGCACCAGTCGGGGAAAGGTGCAGTTGATTTGTGATGCACTGCACAGCCTTCGTTACGAACTGGATGGAAAATGTGCAGTAATCAGCCTGATGCGGGACCGAATCAATGAGCTTCAGGTTACGGATGATGAGCTGGAAGGACTTTCTTCGCTCCCAAGATCCATCGAAGGTGTGCAGGTTGGAGTGACTCTTCGTCAGTTTAAAAGCTATCAAGGATATAAGATTTCGGTCAGAACCGATACAACAGTCGATGCCTGTGCAATCTGTAAACGTCTGGGCGGCGGAGGCCATGCTGGAGCTGCCGGATGTACGATAGAAGGAAAAGATGTTACCTTGGAACAGGCATATCAGAAAATTCTGGAATCGGTTCGTGTGGAATTGTGTCAGTAAAAGGAGGAAATACTTTGGACGGAATTATTATCCTGGACAAACCGGAGGATTTTACCTCCTTTGATATGGTGGCAAAGATGCGCCGCCTGTTGGGTACCAGAAAGGTCGGACATGCGGGAACTCTTGACCCAATGGCAACCGGTGTACTGCCGATTTTTGTGGGACGTGCAACCAAATGCTGCGATATCCTGCCAAATCAGAATAAACGATATACTGCGACCTTTCAGTTGGGTTATACGACCGATACATTGGATGCAACTGGAAGGGTGCTGACCCGCACCGAAGTTTCGGCAACCAAAGAGGATGTTGAGAAGGCACTGGAATCTTTCCGCGGAGAGATCATGCAGCTGCCGCCAATGTACTCAGCAATTCAGATTAACGGAAAACGACTGTATGATCTGGCGCGTCAGGGCATCGAGATTGAGCGGGAGAAGCGTCCTGTTACTATCATGGAACTAAATCTGCTGAGTGCAGATGATACACAGCATATCTATCAAATCGATGTTGCCTGCTCGAAGGGCACCTATATCCGCACTCTTTGCGCTGATATTGGAGAAGCGTTAGGCTGCGGAGCAACCATGACCGCACTGCGCCGAACCGAAGCAGCTGGATTTTCCATTGCAGACAGCATCACGCTGGAAGAAGCGGAAAAACTTTCGGAAGAGGGAACACTTACCGAGCGTCTGCTTCCAATCCGTACCGTTTTCGAATCTTTGCCGGCACTGCATCTGGCTGGCCGTCAGCAGACCCTTTTCCAGAATGGTGTCAAGCTGGATCTTGCCCGCCTTAATGAAATGAAAACCATGCAGGGATATACCGGTGATATTCGGGTAATGGGAGAAGATGATGTGTTTTTGGGCATCAGTGTTGCTGACTGGGAAAATGGAGAGCTCAAAATGAAGAAGCTGTTTTCCATTTTGGAAGGTTAGTGACAATAATTTTGTTTTTAAGGGATAATTGAAAAACAAAATTTGAAAACACAAAAAAATGATTCCGAAATTAAGAAACAAATAGAATTGATTATTATTGTACGATAAATACAAAAATAATCGTGGAATTGTTGATATAGTACAGTTTTGATACTTCGTTAAAATATAATCAAACAAACTGCCTTGCAAATAGACAAAAATCTGTCTATAATGTGTGATGAAGGAAATGGGGAAAGAGAGCTTGAAAGTTGTAAAAGATTTTATGCGGCCGGAATCCGGAAAACCGGCATCGGTTGCTCTGGGACTGTTTGACGGAATTCACATTGGTCATCGGGAAGTTTTGGGCAAGGCGCTGGAAAATAGTGAGCTTGCTCCCTGTGTATTTACATATACAATCTCTAACTCAATTCCTCAAATCAAAAAAAATTACATGAGTCTGACACCAGATGAGCAGAAGTGTGCGATTCTGGAGCGGATGGGCTTTGAATTGGTTGTCATGCCGGACTTTGAACGATTCAAAGACATGGAGCCGGAGGAGTTTGTTGAGAAAATGTTGATTGAAAAGATGGGCGCAAAAGAATTGAGCTGTGGTTATGATTTTACCTTTGGGAAAAAAGGAGCAGGAACGACCCAGCAGCTTCGTGAAATTGCCCAGAAACACGGAGTAAAACTGAACGTTTGTGACCCAATCAATCTGGATGGGGAACCGGTCAGCTCCACCCGTATTCGCCAGGCGATTCTGGAGGGAAAGATGGATCAGGCAAGCCGTATGCTGGGAAGACGTTTTTGTATCCGCCTGAAGGTGGAGCACGGCAACCAGATTGGACGTCTGATGGATTTTCCGACTATCAATCAGGTTTTCCCTCGCTATCATATTGTTCCAAAATATGGTGTTTACTCTACGGTAGTGAACATTGACGGCAAGCTGTACGGCGGTGTAACCAATGTTGGAGTAAAGCCTACGGTTGGTTCGGACGGTCCACTTGCAGAAACCTATATCATGGACTTCTCCGGAGATCTTTACGGAAAGATTGTGGAGGTTTACTTTTTCCGCTTTGTCCGTCCAGAACAGAAATTTTCGTCTATCGATCAGCTGAAAGCACAGATTGCTGCAGATAAAGACAATGTTATGAAAGATATTGCCAGCAACATCGAGCAGATGGTTTTCCGTGACGGCCATCCAGAAGATATTGCATTATAAAAGGTAGCCTGAGGACGAAAACAAAAGTTTTTGGTCGAGCTTTTTACAAAAAGCTCGCGGTTTCCAAAGGCAGAGCCTTTGGGCGCTCGTCGCAACGAGCGAAAACTTTATCGTCAGGCGCCTTTGCGGGTGAATTTTTTCAATCCAAACCTTGGATTGAAAAAAGAGGGGGCTTTTGTAAGAGAAAAGCCCCCTTGAGAAACAAACGACACGCACTTTTCAGAAAAACCTCCCACTGGAAGGTTTTTCTGCTGTCTATGCTATTGCTTGAAAAAATTGATAAATTGTAAGCGAATTTAGTAATGTAAGCGATTGCCGCGTGTTAAAATTATTATTTCCAACCAAGCCAGAGCACGAAACTGTGTCCAGCTTCAAGCTGGTGCCGTCAAAAATCATCCACTGGATAATTTTTGAGTATAGTTTGTACTTGCAATCGGCTTTCGAGAACTTTTTCACTTGCAGAAAAGTGGATTGAAAACTTGTTTTCAATCTGGAGTTTGCTCTTTTTGCCCATAAAGGATTGGGCAAAATTGCCTTCGGCAACCGAGCAAAACTCCTTTCAAACTTTCAAAAATGCGCTTTCACGGATAAAGAGTTTCACACTCTGCGGAGTGCGCCAAGGGCGTTGCCCTTTGGAAACCCACCACCCTTTGGAAAAGGTGGACGAAAACTTTAATTTATTTTTTATATGACAAAAAATACGGGAAAAACTTTTCGTATTTTGGGAAAAACCCTGTTTACAAACCTAAAAGGGTATGATATACTAATTAGGTGAGCTGTGCAAGCTCAAACACATTGCCGTGGCCCAGTTTGGGGATACCGCCTTGTAGTTTCCGCAAAAGGACGAACAGGCATTTCACCAGCCCTAAACCCAGTCACAGGTGAAATATTATGAAGAGGTGAATGTAACCATGATGAGAAAAGAAGAAAAAACACAGGTAATCGAACAGAACAGACTGCACGACACCGACACAGGTTCCGCTGAAGTACAGATCGCAATTCTCACCAAGAGAATCAACGACCTGACCGAGCATTTCAAAGCTAACAAAAACGACCATCACTCCAGACGTGGTCTGCTGAAAATGGTAGGTCGTCGCCGCAACATGCTCAACTACCTGAAGAAAAAAGATATCAATCGTTACCGTGCAATCATCGAGAAACTGGGTCTGAGAAAGTAATTTCCTCAGATTGTCTGAAAAGGGCGGAGGTATCCGGAGCAATCCGCGGTACTTCTGCCTTTTATGTATGAACAAAAAGGGACGGTTGGGCAGAAAACCTATTTTTAGCATCAAATCGAGCAGCAAAACAGTTTGAGGCTGGATTTTTTGCTAAAAGGGTAATGTCCCGGCCGCCCGAGAATTTCAAAGGAGGCTGCAACTATGTTTGAAAATTTCAGAGTGTTTGAAACAGAGCTTGCCGGAAAGAAAATTTCCTTCGAAACCGGCAAAATGGCTTGTCTGGCAAACGGTTCCGTTCTGGTACGCTACGGCGATACCACTGTTATGGTAAATGTTACTGCTGCACCAAAACCACGCGAGGGCGTTGATTTCTTCCCTCTGTCGGTTGATTTTGAGGAAAAACTGTACGCAGTTGGTAAAATCCCAGGTTCCTTCATTAAACGTGAGAGCCGTCCATCCCAGAAAGCGATCCTGACTTCCCGTCTGGTAGACCGTCCAATCCGTCCTCTCTTCCCAAAAGATATGAGAAACGACGTTTCGGTTGTTATGACCGTTCTCTCGGTTGATCAGGATTACTCCCCAGAAGTTGCCGGCATGCTCGGTACTTCCTTTGCACTGTCCATTTCCGATATTCCATGGAATGGTCCAATTGGTGGTGTTCAGGTAGGTCTGGTTGATGATGAAATCATCATCTGCCCAAATGAAGAGCAGAGAAAGAAATCTGATCTTCAGCTGACCGTTGCAGGTACCCGCGAAAAGATCGTTATGATCGAAGCTGGTGCAAATCAGGTCAAAGAAGACACCATGCTGGAAGCAATTGCTAAAGCACACGAAGAAATCAAGAAGATTGCACAGTTCATCGCTGACGTACAGGCTGAAATCGGCAAACCAAAATTCAGCTTTGAGTCTCAGGAAGTTGACCACGACATGTTCGAGGCAATCAAGGACTTCGCAATTGATAAAGTAAAATATGCACTGGATACCGACGACAAGAACATCCGTGAAGAGCGTCTGGCTCCAGTAATCGAAGAAATCCATGCAAAATTCGATGAGCAGTACCCAGAAGAGGGTGCAAAGATCGATGAATGCATCTATAAACTCCAGAAATTTGTTGTAAGAAGATGGCTGCTGGATGAAGGCAAACGTGTAGACGGCCGTGGTATCGATGAAATCCGTCCTCTGGCTTGTGAGGTAGGGCTCATTCCTCGTGTACATGGTTCTGCACTGTTCACCCGTGGACAGACTCAGGTTATGACCATCACAACCCTCGGTCCTGTTTCGGATGCTCAGATTCTGGATGGTATCGACAACGAAGATACCAAACGCTATATGCATCAGTACAACTTCCCATCCTACTCGGTTGGCGAAACCAAACCTTCCAGAGGTCCTGGCCGCCGCGAGATCGGTCATGGTGCGCTGGCAGAAAGAGCTCTGGAACCAGTAATTCCTCCAGTAGAAGAGTTCCCATACGCATACCGTCTGGTATCCGAGGTTCTTTCCTCCAACGGTTCTACCTCTCAGGCTTCCATCTGTGCTTCCACACTTTCTCTGATGGATGCAGGTGTTCCGATCAAAGCTCCTGTTGCAGGTATCTCCTGTGGTCTGATCACCGAAGGTGACCGCTGGATGACCATGGTTGACATTCAGGGTCTGGAAGACTTCTTCGGCGATATGGACTTTAAGGTTGGCGGTACCCACAAAGGTATCACCGCAATTCAGGTGGATATCAAGATCGATGGTCTGACACTGGACATCATCCGTGATGCATTTGAAAAGACCCGCAAGGCAAGAATCTACATTCTGGATGAAATCATGCTCAAACAGATCGACCGTCCACGTCCGGAAGTAAATGAATACGCTCCGAAGATGGTAAGCCTCCAGATTCCGGTTGACAAGATCCGTGAAGTTATCGGTTCCGGCGGCAAGGTAATCCAGAAGATCTGTGCAGAATGCGACGTTAAGATCGACATCGAGGAAAACGGTGATGTATTCGTTTCCGGCATCAAGAAGGAAAACGTAAATCGTGCAGTAAGCATGATTGAAACCATCGCTCGCGATCCAGAAGTTGGTGCATTCTATAAAGGCAGAGTTACCAAGCTGATGAACTTCGGTGCATTCGTTGAGATTGCTCCAGGTAAAGAAGGTCTGGTACACATCTCCAAGCTCGACACCAAACGTGTTGAGAAGGTAGAGGATGTTGTCAATGTTGACGATGAAATTCTGGTTAAAGTAACCGATATCGACAGTCAGGGCAGAATCAACCTCTCCAGAAAAGATGCGCTGATCGCAATGGAAAATAAACAGAAAAAAGAACAGTAATTGTTTTTAGGACAGGCAGACACTTTGGTGTCTGCCTGTTTTTTTATTAGTTCTTAATGGGATTCCAATATTTAAATAGCATGATTGAGAAAAATAGAAATAAAACACAAGGAAAGTTTTGGGAAAATGATAACAGATGATTTATTTTTCTTTCATGGATTTTGTGATCCGAATATGGTATACTCTAAAAAACAGAGAAGGAGGGAAGCAATGTCGATTTTATGTATTGGAGACAGCTTGACCCGCGGACAGGTAGGATATTCCTATCTGCCATTTTTGAAAACGCAAGCAAAATACAAAAATGCCGGTAAAAACGGCGACACAATTCTTTGCATGACCGATCGACTGAAAGAAATTCTGGAGGGAAAACAATCGGCTGACATCGATACTGTCATTGTCGGAATCGGAACCAATGACCTGCTGCTTCCCTACCTGACAGATGTTTCGCCGTTGTGGAAGATGCAGATGAGCCATCGCTGCAAAAAGATGTGCTGCGTTACGGAAGACGACGCGTTTATTTTGGCATATCGCAGGGTCATGCAGATGATTTTCGACAGTAAAAAACGAGGAATTATCCTTGGAATTCCACTGATTCAGTTAAAAAATTTCCCAAATCAACAAGCAGAAAAACGAAATAAAGCGGTTAAAAAACTAGCGCAGGAGTATGGATTTTCTTTTCTGGATACCAACTGCCTTGGCAGGATGATTTTGGCAAATCCGCCAGTGTATTCCTGGAAGGGGCAGAACGTTTCCCATTTTGCTGACTCTGCCCTGATGGGTGTAATTCCGCAGGCAAAAGAAGTGTTTACATGTAAGCGAAACCTTGTGCTGACGGTGGATGGAGTACATTTTAGCCGGCGAATGGCAAAAACACTGGCAGCCTGTATCGATCGACTCTTATAAAAAACAGCGTTCCTTTTTGGGAACGCTGTTTTTGTTTTGTTGGAAATCCAACATACTTTTTAAAAAGAACAATGTATACTGAACGAGTAAATGATACAACTTATCAGAAAGAAACATAAAACACCAAAATACAAATAAAAATGGAGGAAACAAAATGGGACTGATTAAAAATATGGAACCAGAGCAGGTACTAAATCTTGCACAGCAGGTTGCAGTGCGTCCGGGAGAGATTGTCAGCAGAACTCTGGCACAGAATCGTCATGTGAGTCTGACGCTGTTTGCATTTGCAAAAGGGGAAGAGATCAGCACACATGAGTCCAACGGCGACGCAATGGTTTTGGTATTGGAAGGAACCGGGAAATTTACAGTAGACGGACAGGAATATCTGGTTCACGCTGGGGAAACACTGATTATGCCGGCGAAAAAACCACACGCCGTATTTGGACAGGAAGAATTCAAGATGCTTTTGACTGTCGTTTTTCCATCAGAAAAACAGTTGGAAAAAGCAAGAGGATAAGGAGGAGACAAATGGATTATCAGATGTTTTGTTATCAGTGTCAGGAAACAGCAGGATGCAGCGGCTGTACCAGAGCCGGTGTCTGCGGAAAGACAGCAGATGTTGCTAATATGCAGGATCTTTTGGTCTATGTGACAAAAGGTTTGTCCGCAGTAACGACCCAGCTTCGCAGAGAAGGAAAGACAATCGAGCCTTCGGTCAATCATCGTGTGACCCTCAATCTGTTTATCACCATTACCAATGCAAATTTTGATAAAGAGATGATTATAAAAGCAATCGAAGAAACGCTTCGTGTCAAGCAGGAACTCCTGAAACAGGTTGTCAATCAGACAAGGCTGCCGAAAGCAGCTCTTTGGGAAGGAACGGTTTCCCAGTTTGAACAGAAGGCAAAGGAAGTTGGCGTCCTTGCAACCGAAAACGAGGATATCCGCAGCCTGCGGGAACTGATTACCTATGGTTTAAAGGGGCTTTCCGCCTATACAAAGCATGCAAATGCTCTGTTAAAGGATAATGAGGAAATCGACAGCTTTATTCAGCGTGCTCTGGCATCGACACTGGATGACAGTTTAACCCTCAATGACCTGATTGCACTGACCATGGAAACCGGAAAATACGGTGTAGAAGGTATGGCTCTTTTGGACCAGGCAAACACACAGGCTTACGGAAATCCAAGAATCAGCAAGGTAAAACTTGGTGTCAACAAAAATCCGGGCATTCTCGTTTCGGGTCATGATCTGAGAGATCTTGAAATGCTCCTGGAGCAGACCCAGGGTACCGGCGTGGATGTGTACACCCATTCAGAGATGCTGCCAGCCCACTATTATCCGGCTTTCAAAAAATACCCGAATTTTGTGGGTAATTACGGAAATGCATGGTGGAGACAGAAGGAAGAATTTGAATCGTTTGGTGGCCCGATTTTGATGACTACCAACTGCATTGTTCCGCCAAAAGACAGCTATAAAGATCGCTTGTATACAACCGGTGCAGCGGGTTATCCGGGATGCCGCCATATTGCCGGAGAAATCGGGGAAAAGAAGGACTTTTCTGAGATTATTGCAAAGGCAAAAACATGTCCGCCTCCAACCGAAATCGAAACAGGTGAGATTGTCGGCGGTTTTGCACACAATCAGGTGATAGAGTTGGCGGACAAAATTGTGGATGCGGTAAAAGAAGGTGCAATTAAGAAATTTGTTGTTATGGCCGGCTGTGATGGTCGTGCTTCCAGCCGCAGCTATTACACTGACTTTGCCAAAGCACTTCCAAAAGATACTGTCATTTTGACCGCTGGTTGTGCAAAATATAGGTACAACAAGCTGAATCTGGGAGAGATCGGTGGTATTCCGCGTGTACTGGATGCCGGTCAGTGTAATGACTCCTATTCGCTGGCAGTGATTGCGATGAAACTAAAAGAAGTGTTTGGCCTTGAGGACATCAACGACCTGCCGATTGTTTATAACATTGCCTGGTATGAGCAGAAAGCGGTAATTGTACTGCTGGCACTCTTGCACCTTGGTGTGAAGAACATTCATCTTGGTCCAACCCTGCCTGCATTTTTAAGCCCGAACGTTGCAAAAGTTCTGGTGGATAATTTTGGAATTGCGGGTATCACAACGGTAGATCAGGATATGGAAATCTTTTTTGGTAAGTCAAAATAACAAATAACAAGACCCTCCGTCTTTAAACGGAGGGTCTTGTGCTGCTTTTAATCTGATAAAGAAATGGTCGAACCGTTTGCGGATGGGGTAACAATGATCTTATCGTGAATCCGCTCATACAGCTGTGATACATGGGAAATAATGCCGACCAGATGACAATCATCCTGAAGGCTCATCAGGGTCTGGATTGCCATATCCAGCGACTGTGGATCAAGGCTGCCAAAGCCTTCATCCACAAACATGGTCTGGATACGGATGCCGCCTGCATGGTGCTGGACAACCTGCGCCAGTCCCAACGCAAGCGCCAGAGAAGCTTGGAAGCTTTCTCCGCCTGAAAGGGTGGAGACGTGGCGCGGAATGCCGGTGTAGCTGTCGAAGATTTCAAGATCCAGTCCCGAAGAGGTATTCCCGCGGGAACGGTCCTTCTTGCGCAGCAGACGGTAGCGTCCCATACTCATCTGATTGAGGTGTAGGTTTGCCACCGCGATGATCTGCTCAAAGTAGCCGGACAATACAAAACTTTCAAACGAAAGGCGCTGTGGATTTTTACCGCTGGAAATCTCTGCAAGACCGCCGATGGTTTCGAAATTCTGTTGAAGCTGCTCTAGTTTTTTGACATGGCTCTCGATGCCGGAAAGTAAGCGGGAATTCAGATGATAACGCTCCTGAATCTGGCTTAATTCCTGCTTTTTCTCCTGCTGTTGGGCTAGCAGAATTTCCCTTTGCTCGGTCAGAACCTGTAAGTCAGGACGAGGACGGCTGCCAATCTGGTCGTTCAGCTGGTTTCTTCTGCTTTGTGCAGCAAGAAGCTGGCGGGAGTAGCCGTCAATTTTCTGCTTTAATACTTCCCGCTGGCTCATCTGTTCTGCAAGGAAAAGAAAGGCAGATTCATCAGCAAACTGTTTTTTGGAAAGCTGTCCTAAAAATTCTTCGGTAAGCTGCTGGCGACGTTCCAAAAGGGAAGAGAGATCTCCGGAAATCTGGGAAACAGCAGCTTCCAGCTGGCTTTTCAGACTGCTTTCCTGCTGAAAACGGGTGTTAATCTTTTGAATCTGCTGTTTTAGCTGCCCTTCCTGCTCGGAAAGTTGTTTCTGCTCTGCCAGCAAATCAGAAAGGGTTTGTCCGCTATCCAGAGAAGAATGGGAGTGATATTCTTCGGTCAGGGTGTGCAGGGAAGCGCTCAATGCGCTGACCTTCTCCTGTGTGGGAAGAATCTGTTCCTGAAGGTAATCCGGGTCAAAGTAACGGCTGTGCGATACCTTTTCGAGCGGTATCTTTTGAATAATCAGTGCTTCCAGCTGTTGGATTTGCGATTGAACTTTTAAGAGAAGTTCCTGAACTTTTTGTTCCGGTGCAGGATGGGAGAGAAAACTTTGGTCAAACAGCTGCGGCTGTTTGGAAACAAGCTCTTCCAGCAAAGCCTGCTTGGAGGAAAGGGTTCCAAATGCCTGCTGCATTTTGGTGGAAAGAAGGTTAAGTTCATCTGCATCGACCTCCTGTCCCGATGCAAAGGCGGGGGAGGGATGATGAACCGAACCGCATACCGGACAGGGAACACCTTCCGACAGTCCCTGCGCCAAAAGTGCTGCCTGCATCTTGTGCATGGTATCCTGTGCCTGCTGGTAATTTTGAGAAGCAAGCTCAAACTGCTGCTGCGAGGAAGCGATTTCCTGACAGAGCGTTTGAGCACGAAGCAGGAGGGAAGCCTGCTGCGAAAGTTTTGCCCGCTCCAGCAGCAGCTGACTTAAAGCAGCACTTCGTTTAGCACTGGCAAGTTCCTTTTTGAGCTGGGAGATACGGGCAGCTGTTTCCTCCTGACGTTTTTGCTGTTCGATAGCCTGCTCCAGTTTTTGAATCTTCTGGTAGCAGAGGTCGCGCTGCAAATTAAGCGACTCGACCTGCCGAAACTGTTCTGCTGCGCGCAAAAAATCCGCACTTTTATTAGTAAGTTCCTGTTTTGCCCGGGCAAGCTGATCTGACTTTTCTGCAGCCTGACGTCGACAGTCCCGAAGCAAGGTGTAAACCGGCATCATCTGGGCGGCAGTATCTAAAAGCGAGAGCTGTTCCTTCTGGCGGGAAATCTCCTCGTCTTGGGAAAGAAGATCCAGAAGCTCAGTTTCTACCGTTTCCCGAAGCCCAAACAGTTGTTCGAGTTCCTGCGCTTTTTGCAGACAAAGGGTAGCATCAGAAAGAGAAGCTTCTGTTTTTTCCACTTCCTGATTTAGAGCAGTAATCTGTTCTTTTTGGGAGAGGAGGGTTTGATTTAAGTGCTCGCAGACGGCAAAAGGGGACGGATATTCTGCATGGATGAGGTCATGAAGAACTTCATCTTCGGAACAGTCGAGCTGTGACAGCATCGAAAGAGCAGCCTGACGCGCGGCGTCAGATTCTTTTTTGAGCTGGTCAGCACGTTTGGAAAGCTCTGCAGTAAATCGCTCGTAGAGGTCAGTCTGAAAAATTTGGCGGAAGATATCCTGCTTTTCCTTACTGGAAGCGTCCAGAAACCGCCGGAATTCTCCCTGCGCGAGCATGACGATTTTGCGAAACTGCTCACAATTTAAGCCTAAAAGTTCCTCAATGCGGGCATTGGCATCCCGTCCGGTCAAAATCTGCTGATCCGGCAGGGTAAACAGAACCTCTCCACTTGATTCGATCAGCTCTTTTTTTCGTTTGGAGTAGACCATCTGTTTGGGAGTGCGGCGGATATGATAGGTTTTCCCTTCCAGAGAAAAGGTAAATTCGACAAAGCAGAGATCCTGCGGCTGCGCGTGATGGCTTTTAAAAGAATCAGTGGTGCGGGTATTGCCGCTTGCATGAGAATAGAGCGCAAAGCAGATGGCATCAAAGATGGTAGTTTTGCCGGCGCCTGTTGGTCCGGAAATCAGGAAAATTCCGCTTTCAAATTGGGTGAAATCAATTTCCACCGTGTCCGGATAGGGACCAAACGCATGAAATTTTAGTAAGATTGGTTTCATTCTTCTTCCTCCCTGTCCTTTCCTGCCTTTTTCAGTGCCTGTAAGACGATGTCCTGTTTCTCTTTATCCAGCTGCTGACCGGTGATCTGCTGATAAAAGCGGGAAAACAGTTCCATCGGTTCAAGGGCTGCAAGGTCAAGGGGAAGTTCCGGTGTATTTTGCTGGACACTTTGACAGAAGGAGAGCCCCAGTGTATGCAGGTAAACTTCCCGCAGACGGCTCATAGCGTTTAAAACAGGACCATCCGAGATAATCTGTGCAAAAACGTAGTCTTCACTCTTGTTTTCCTGCTTACAAAGTTCCTCCATCGTCCCGTAAATAAGCCGCAGATCCCGACGGGGAATAAGTGGGATAAGAGAAAAGGAGATTTTTCCTTTTTCGGTGATTTCTACAACAGTGACCGATTTGTTGTTTTTTGCCTCGTCCACCGAGTATTTGAGCGGTGAACCACTGTAACGCATGGTATCGCTTCCAGCGCGCTGCGCAGAATGCAGGTGTCCTAATGCGACATAGTCAAACAGTCCTTCACAGCAGGAAAGATCAGTCAGATCGCTGGTACCGACCGAAGTTTCTGATCCGCAGGTCTGCGGCAGAAGCGGAGTGTTTTCTTCACTTTCATGGTGCTGATGCATAAAAAATCCGTGGGCAAGCAGGACATTTCGCTCATCCGGGCAGATGATATCGCGGTTATGTTCGATGATGGCTTCCAGCGCCTGCGTGGAGGTGTGGATGGAGCTGTCCTCATACATCAGCCGAACCTGTGCTGGAACAAAGTAAGGGAGCAGGAAAAAATTGATTTTGCCAAATGAATCGAAGAGAGTGACCTTTTGCAGCTGCGGTTTTAGCTGACCGGCAAGGTATAATCCGCTTTGCTCAAACAGATAGCTTCCATAGGAAACGCGACGGGGGGAGTCGTGGTTGCCGCTGATGGCAAGGATAGGAAGGTGGTAGCGGCGGATGAGGGTGGTGAACATCTCATCCAGCAGGCTGACCGCCTGTGCAGAGGGCATCGAGCGGTCATACAGGTCACCGCTGATGAGCAGAGCATCGATCTTTTGTTCCTCGATGATCTGACAAAGCTGCTCAAAAAATGCCCGCTGGTCATCCAGCAGGGAAAATTCAAAAAGACTGCGCCCGATGTGCCAGTCCGAAGTGTGCAGCAATTTCATGAAACGGGCTCCTTTCCAGAAGTTTGTTCCCATTATACCATAAATTTGTTTGGAACTGAATAAGCACAAAGAATCCCACAGACAGAATAAATTGTTTCACCGCATGCAAAACTAGAAAGGAACGGTAATTTTTAGAACATCAGTTTGGGAGGGAACGCAGTGCGGACAAAGTATGTCTGGGAAAAGATTTTGCCAGTCAGTGTGGGGCTGATGCTGTATGAATTGGCAGCAGGGTCTTCTTTTTATTTGATGGAGCTGTCACTTGTTTTACTGGCAGGTTCTTTTTTGTTTGAGGAAAGAAAAATATTTATGCAGCTCCCAAAAACGATAGCGGCTTTGGGACAAGAGCTGAAAAGGCTTTGCTGGGTTTGGATTTTTCTGGGGCTGTATCTTGGATGGGAGATAGTTACTCTGAGCTATTCGATCTATCCGGAAGGAGTTTTTGATAAGTACAAGGTTGTTTTTTTGATGGTTTGTTTTACTATCCTGATTTTGTGGTACCGGCAGAAAGGAACAAGCTCGGAATTCTTAATGGACAGCAGAAGAAAAACACTGTTGTTTGTTTTCGCCGTATCTGCAATGACAGCGGCAGTGCTTTCGGTTATCAACATTTCTTTTCCGGTGTTGTATCCGGTTTTGTATGGAAGAAGACTGTCGCTGAGACTGGACTACAATCTGTTTTCGCAGGTTGTTTTATTTGGATTGATTGCGGGAGAAACCCTGATTGGAGCGCGGCAGGAAAATATTCTATGCAAAAAACGGCTGTTTTTGTGGCTTGTCTGTGCGCCTGCGGTAGTTTTAAGTTCCTCAAGGCGCAATACTATTTTTTTGTTGTGCTTTTTTGTCTGGACGGTGCTTTACACTGCGGTAAAAATAAAGAAAGAAGAAACAGCAAAGACAGGAAAACATTCTTTGAAAGCAATCGTTTCTTGGAAATCGGTCTTACAGTGGGCAGCAGTGCTGATGGGAGTGATTGTACTGACAGGACTGATGCAGATTTATCTGGATTGGCAGTACGAGCGGATGGAAGAAAGGGCAAGGCTGGAAAACAGGGAAGTGACCGGGATTTCGGATGGTTCTGCTCTGGAGCGGTATGAGCAGATTGCGCAGGGGGGCGGAGAATCTAAACGAAAAATCATCTGGTCAGTGGCAATCCGGGAGTATGCAGATTTTTCTTTGACCGAAAAGCTAACCGGAAAAGGGTTTGGTTATGACCGCCTCCTTTATCAAAAGACAGACGACAGAGAGCTGTTGGAAGCCTATGCACCGGAATCCAGAAGTCTTTTGTCTGCGCACTGTTTTGTGCTGGCAGATCTGTTAAACAGCGGGCTGATTGGTGCTGTACTGGGGATTCTGATCTGGGCTGCGATTGGAGTAAGGCTATTAAAAATGCTTTTGGCAGGAGAAAAAGGAACCATGTTCTTTGTCATCACGCTGGGGATTACCTTTGCAAACAATCTGATTTCCAACCGCTATGGTTTTTTGTACGATAAATATTTCTGGTTGCTGATTGCCATGTTGTGATGAAAATTTATGTTTTGCCCAAAGTGGCGGAATGTGTTACAATAGAACAGCAAAAGGAGGATGATCGATATGCTGATTCCGATTCTGGGACGAGCCGGCAGCGGCAAAACCACGTGGATTCTCGATAAGGTCGAACAGACGGCAAAACAGGGCGGCAGAGTGCTGCTTATTGTGCCGGAACAGTTTTCTTTCGAGATGGAAAAAGCAGTCTATGCCCGCTGTGAGGGAAAGCTTGCAATGCAGGTGGAGGTGTATAGCTTCACCCGCCTGTGCCACCATATTTTCCAGCAGTGCGGTGGGATGGCAGGAGAGGTGCTCACCGATCCTGCACGCCAGATATTGATGAGTCTGGCACTGGGACAGGCAAGGGATCAGCTGGATCTTTATCTTCGCCCTTCCCGCAATACCGCCTTTGTTTCTACCATGCTCCGGCAGGTGGATGAGTTTAAAAATGCTGGCGTGACACCGCAGAAGCTGCGGGAATTTTCCAAACAGACCGCCCTGCCCCAGCTGGCAAAGAAGACCGAAGAGATGTCCACCATCTATGAATATTATCAGGCGCTTCTGTCAAACCGTTTTCGGGACGAAAAGGACAGCATCCGCACCTGCTGTGACCTTTTGGAAAACAATATGTCCGGCAAGGGATATTTTAGAGGGTACACAATCTTCATTGATTCCTTCATGACCTTTATGGCAGGGGAAAAACGCCTGATGCAGTGGATGCTTTCCGAGTGCGAAAATATGTATATCACCTTCCCAATTGATGGCTTATCAAACCGCACTTCTCAGAATGATTCTGATAAAGAAGCGGATTCGAACGATGATACAATTTATCTTGAGGACGGTACCTTTGACACTGCTAGAGAAACTGCGATGAAGCTAATCCGCAGTGCAAAGGAAGCAGGTGTTTCGGTAGCGGCACCGGTTGTCCTAAAAGAGGGACGGCGTTTTGCCTCAGAACGGCTTTCCTTTCTGGAACACTGGTTTCCCTGCATCCATCAGCCTGAATATCAGGGAGAAGGAGAGAACGGGGACGTTGAGGTGATGCATGCGCCAAACCCGTATGAAGAGGTGCGCTTTGCTGCGGCAAAGATCGTAAACATGGTGCGCAGCCAGGGGCTTACATACAATCAAATTGCCCTCATTGCCAGAAAGATCGACCCTTATCTGACCGCAATCGAGGATATCTTTCCAAAATATAATATCCCGTTCTTCTTTGACTTTAGGGAAGATGTGCAGTCCATCCCGGTATTTTCGCTGGTGTTTTCTGCACTGGACGCGCTGCGGAGCAATTTTGATACTCAGTATCTGCTCTCCCTTGCCAAGAATCCACTGATGGGAATGGACTCGGTGAAGA
>ERZ894229.105-NODE-105-length-93902-cov-74.1237_pt1 | contig 93902 bp, 79 predicted proteins | sample MGYA00380295_ERZ894229 | MGnify/ENA primary metagenome ERZ894229 (study PRJEB32331, sample SAMN06328479) | human gut metagenome | biome: human gut microbiome; feature: stool | host: Homo sapiens | collected 2014-09-17 ...
CTTGTCACGCCGATGGTACTGCGTAACAGTGGGAGAGTAGGTAGTCGCCGTTTTTGAAGAAGTCCTGCAGCTATAAAAGCTGTGGGACTTCTTGCGTTTAGGTTTTTTATTAATAAAAGTAGTATGAAGAAAATTGTGTTTGTGGGTTGTGGACGTTTATCAACGATTGTGGCAGATGCAATTGTTAGTGGAATATTAGATGAGTATGACTTGGTTGGTGTTTACTCTCGTACGTTTGCTAAAGCAGAATCTCTGTCAAGTAGGATGAATGAGAAAGGCAAGTCTTGTCGAGTTTGTAGAGACTTGAATGAATTACTCTCTCTGAAACCTGATTTTCTGGTTGAATTAGCTTCTCCTAATGCCATGAGAGAACTTGCATTGCCAACTCTTCAAAATGGAACTTCAATTATAACCTTATCTATTGGTGCTTTGGCGGACTCGGTTTTTTATAATGAAGTTATGAATACTGCTAAACTTAATGGAACAAAGGTTTATATTGCATCGGGAGCAACTGGAGGATTTGATGTGTTGCGTACAGCCTTCTTAATGGGGAATGCCTCTGCGAAATTCTTTAATGAGAAAAATCCACGTGCATTGATGGGTACGACTGTTTATGATGATAGCTTACTTAATGAACAAAAAACGGTTTTCAGAGGGAATGCCAAAGAGGCAATCGAATTGTTTCCTACGAAGGTGAATGTTTCTGTTGCAGCATCATTGGCATCGGTCGGACCTGAGAACATGGAAATGACAATGGTATCAACTCCTGGGTTTATAGGAGATACTCAAAGAGTGGAAATTAAGAATGATCAAGTTCATGCTGTTATTGATGTGTATAGCGCAACGGCTGAAATAGCAGGGTGGTCAGTCGTTAACACCCTGCTGAATATTGCATCGCCTATTGTATTCTGATAAATTAGCTAATACTTTCTCACTTAAACGATCAAAGGCTTGTTGTGTTCGACCTGTGGAAACCTGCATACATCGGACGTGCGGATGATCAAGTAAATGTTTTCCGCCCAAAGCTCCTATAGTATCGCAATAACAAAGGTTTTTCCCATTTAGCCAGTCGAGAAAGGGTGCCTCATCCCATGCAGGTGATAGTCCTGTATTGAATAATATTTTATTCTCACCTAAAGATTGAAATTCTGCTTCGTGGAGTAAGATGGTATTTTTGTTCAAGCAACAAAATACCACTTCACTTTCACGAAGTAGTCTATCTAATGGCAAGAACTTATAACCTTTCTGACGTGCATTGACTTTCTCACTTCTTGCAAAATATGAAATGTCTGCACCAAAAAACTTCATGGCATCAGCAATCATTCCACCTGATTTTCCTAATCCAATGATTCCAGCCTTTAATCCGGTAATTTCGCGGGGGATTTCGTCCCATGCTTCTTGTCCGAAACCATGCAGACAGCGAACTAATTCACTAATAACGTATTCTACTACTCCTTCGTCGCCATAATCACGAATTCCGGTTACTGTAATACCTTTTTTATTGGCATATATAATGTCAACATTAGCACTTTCTGGTGAGTAGAGAGAACAGCACATTCCGATGTATTTTACTTGATCGCATCTGTCTAGCACCCATTTATTGATTTGAGAAGTATAACTCAATAATACGGCATCGGCATCGCTAATACGACTTACTATTTCATTATCGTTTTGAGGAATATCTCCAAAAAGAATAATCTCTTTGGCGAAGTTGTTTAATGCTTTTTCAGCAGAGGGAATTAAGCTAATAGGCTCAATTGCAACTAATTTACGAAACATACTTATTCTATTTTTCAACGAAGTTACAAATAAAATAGGTATAATGCAAAAAGAGTTGCAGACTCTATTACCAGTCTACAACTCTTTCAGATAAATCATGATTCTGTATTTATTCTACCTTTATTTGAAAAGGAGAGGCAGGTAAACCTGTTTTGTTTCTAAGATTTCCTTTTGGATTATCATCCCATGCATAACGAATCATCGTAGGGTTGGCAATGTTTTCATTCCATATTAGGATTTTATTACCCGAGATTTGAGCTTTGGCCCATTGATAACGCCCTTCTTTATCGGCAATAGCAAAACCTTCTAACGAATCAACTGGAAGGAAGTCGTCGGTACCTTTTTGAAAAGTAAGTGCTATTCTTCCGTCTTCGAGCTTGGCTGATATGCAGACAGGACCTGAACTAACGTTTCTTTCCTGATTATAGGCAAGTCTGTTGGCTTGTAAAGCAACCCTTTTGGCCAGTTCTTTTTTGTTTAGTGGATGAATGTCATTCCATTCTCCCAAACCTAAACCTACTACAAGAGCAGTGTTGGGTAGTTTAGTTGTTACTAACCTTTGTGCTTCACGCAGCTGAGCCCAACCACTTTCAGATGGATATGTGTGTGTTTGCATGAAGTTTGGCAATTGAATAATAAAGAATGGTAGCGTAGAATTGTTTAACTTACTTCTCCAATCAATGATCATGGAAGATAATAAGGCTTCATATTCGTGAGAGCGTCCTGTATTACTTTCACCCTGATACCACAATACCCCTTTAAACTGAAGTTTTGATAAGGGAGAAATCATTGAATTATACATACCGGTTGGAACATTTTGAAATGAAACGCCATTCACTCTGGTTGGCATTTCACAACCCAACTTATACTTCCATTGGCTGGACAATTTAATACTATCACCTCCCAAAATAAAACAATAAGGTTTGTCTTTAACAAAACTGGGACGTCCTCCATAACTAATCAGGCGCACGGTAATTATATTTTTTCCGGCTTTTAAGATCGAAGCGGGCACTTTATAAATACGAGGAGGATATTGATATGCTGTAGTCCCAACAAAAGTTCCATTTACAAAAACAGAATCAGCATCAACGATACATCCAACGCGCAATACCCCATCTTTTATCTGAGTAGGCGAGAGTTCAACTGCTTGACGAAACCAGTGTGAACCATTTATGGGATATCCTTTGTTGATACTCCATCCCGAACTGAACATATCTACTGATGCCCAGTTTGAATCATCAAATTCAGTCTTATACCAGCAAAATGAATCATGTAATCCCTTGTCTCCCTTATATAATGATCTATCCCAAAATGCATTCATCATATTACTGCTTTGATTGATCAACTTTCTATATTCATCCGAAGAGAAAATGTCTCTTTCTAGCAGATTCCGAGGGAAGTCTTTCAAAGCTTCTTCACTCATCCAAGCTTCGATGGTGCTACCGCCCCAACTTGAATTGATAATGCCAACCGGAACTTTGGTTTTGTTATACATTTCTTTAGCAAAAAAATAGGCTAAAGCAGAAAAGCCAGGTGCAGTTTCTTTGGTTAAGGCTTTCCATTCCATTTTTGAAATATCTTCTTGCGGACCTTTTACATCGTTTCCGTAGGGTGTTTTGACGTATCTGATGTTGCTGTTCTCATACATCTCTGTTTCTTCACGATACAGATCAGTAACACGATTTATGGGTAATTCCATATTTGATTGTCCGGAACAAAGCCACACATCGCCAACAAGAACATCTTTTATTATTAGGTGATTAACGATTAATTCATAGGGGCCACCTGCTTTACAAGCCGGGAGAGTAGCAGTCCACTTCCCATTTTGATCCGCTTTGACGGTCACTTTGTGCTTATTGAATGTTATGTTAACTGCCTCATTTGCATTGGCAGTACCCCAAATCTGAATGGGTTGTTCTCGTTGCAGAACCATACCGTTTGACAGAACGGCCGGAAGTTTAACTTCTGCTTTGGCACAGATAAGCATTATTAATGCTAATGTAATGAGTAATATCCGCTTCTTTGTATTGTTTATCATGGTATTATGTTTTTAATGAATTGGTATACGGAACAAAGGTATTAAATCTAAGGCTTAATTGTTTGCTTTTAGGGCTCATTTGTGTTACATACCGTTACGCTGATTTGCTTCGTGTAACATAAATTATTGTTTATGTTACATATTATCTTATAGTTAATGAAGAGGGTTGTTTTATAAGTTGAATAGTGTATTTTTGCATCGACAGAGATTTTAATAACTAAATGTAAATACGATGAAATTGACACATCTTATTATTAAAGCGAATTTAGGTGTTGCTTGTCTTTTTTGCTTCTCTTTTACTATTTCTGCTCAAGAAGCATACAAGAATCCTAAATTATCACCAACGGAAAGAGCTAACGATTTATTGCCTCGATTAACCTTGGAGGAAAAAGTTTCTCTCATGCAGAACTCTTCTAAAGCCATACCACGGTTAGGTATCAAAGCATACGATTGGTGGAGTGAAGCCCTTCACGGAATTGCTCGTGCAGGAAACGCAACGGTTTTTCCGCAAACAATCGGTATGGCTGCTTCTTTTAATAAGGATTTACTATTCAATGTATTTGATGCAGTTAGTGATGAAGCCAGAGTTAAATATCGCCAGTTTAGTTCATCCGGTCAGCACGGAAGGTATCAGGGGCTGACTGTTTGGACTCCCAACATAAATATATTCCGTGATCCGCGCTGGGGTAGGGGACAGGAAACTTATGGAGAAGACCCCTATCTGACCAGCATGATGGGACAAGCTGTTGTACGTGGATTGCAGGGTGAAGCCAAAGGTGGGTATGATAAACTGCATGCCTGTGCAAAGCACTTTGCCGTTCATAGCGGTCCCGAGTGGAACAGACATACTTATAATGCAGAGAATATTTCACCCCGTGATTTGTGGGAAACCTACCTTCCCGCCTTTAAAGATTTGGTTCAGAAGGCCAATGTAAAGGAGGTTATGTGTGCATATAATCGCTTTGAAGGTGACCCGTGTTGCGGATCAAATAGACTGCTAATGCAGATTTTGCGTGATGAATGGCAATATAAACATTTGGTTGTGAGTGATTGCTGGGCTATTAATGATATGTTCACACCTGTTCCCAAGGGACATGGAACGGAACCCGATGAAGCTCATGCCGCATCAAAAGCCGTATCAACTGGAACAGATGTGGAGTGCGGTCCGGTTTATAGCAATCTGACAGACGCAGTAAAGCGTGGTTTGATTGATGAAAAACGCATTGATGAATCTGTTATTCGTTTGCTGAAAGCCCGTTTCGAACTTGGAGAAATGGATGACCCCTCACTTGTTCCCTGGATGCAACTGAAGGATGATGTTATCAACAGTCCGAAACACCAGCAGCTGGCTATCAAGATGGCGCGTGAAAGCATGACTTTGTTGCAAAACAAAGACAACATACTTCCCTTGAAAAAAACAATGAAAGTAGCTGTCATGGGACCCAATGCTACCGATTCTGTAACGATGTGGGCTAATTACAATGGTTTTCCATATCATACAACCACTATTCTGGAAGGAATAAAGAATAAGATAGGAGCCGAAAATGTGATCTATACCCAAGGCTGCACATTTACGCAAAATGTAGTTTTGAATAGCTTCTTTGATCAATGTGCCTTGAATGGCAAACAAGGTTTTCAGGCTACGTATTGGAATAATACAACGTTTAATGGCGAACCTGCTACTACAGACTGGTTAACAACTCCGTTCAATTTCTCAGCTGCCGGAGGAACTGTTTTTGCCCGTGGCGTATCATTGACAAACTTTTCGGCCCGCTATGAATCAGTTTTTACTCCTAAGGAATCTGGCGATGTGGCTTTCCATATGAATCTTAACGGCGGCTATACTTTATATATTGATGGAGAAGAACAAAACAAAGGAGGATCTATCGGATTACCGACTAAGGTTTATATGCTTCATGCAGAAGCCGGAAAATCATATACTATTCGTTTAGACTATAGCGTGCGTTATGAAGGTTCGTTGAACTTTGATTTGGGAAAAGAAGAAACGATTAACTTTAGCAAAGAAATTGAAAGGGTGAAAGACGCCGATGTGGTTATTTTTGCCGGAGGTATTTCTCCCAAACTGGAAGGTGAAGAGATGGCTGTAAATACTGATGGATTTAAAGGAGGAGACCGCACCAACATAGAACTACCTGCGGTACAAAGAGAATTGCTAAAGCAATTGCATGTCGCCGGTAAACAGGTTGTATTTGTAAACTGTTCAGGTTCTGCTATGGGACTTGTGCCCGAGACGGAAAGTTGTCGAGCTATTTTGCAGGCGTGGTATCCGGGACAAGCAGCCGGTGTTGCCGTGGCCGACGTCTTGTTCGGCGATTATAATCCGGCCGGACGATTACCCATTACCTTCTATAAGAATGTAGATCAGTTACCCGATTTTGAAGATTATAATATGAAAGGACGTACCTATCGTTATTTTAAAGGCGAAGCTTTATTTCCTTTCGGTCATGGTTTGAGCTATACGACCTTTACTTACGGTCAGGCTAAATTAGCCAAGGCAGTTGTCAAGGCCGGAAATTCTGTAGAATTAACGATTCTGGTGACCAATACTGGTAAGTACGATGGCGAAGAAGTCATCCAGGTGTATCTGAACAGACCGGCTGATGTGGAAGGACCTTCGAAAACGCTTCGTGCCTTCCAACGAGTATTCCTCAAAGCCGGTCAGAAACAAGATGTCAAAATCCAGCTCAATCCCGATGAATTAGTTTGGTTTGACACCAACTCAAATACGATGAGATGCATTCCCGGTGAGTATAAGTTGTTGTACGGAGGAACCTCTGACAGCACCAAACTGCATACCGTTTCGTTTCAGATGAATTAACTGTTAAGCAGTTGAAACAGAAAGAGAGGAGTCTTCTTCAATGAAAGACCCCTCTCTTTTCTTTTATTCAAAACAGGAAATTTTTATTTCATGCCTTTTTTAGCATTGCTGGCCGGAGTAACAGCTTTTGCTGATTCGGCTTTCTTTGCTTTAGTTTCCTTGCATGCTTTCTTAGACGATTCAGCTTTCTTAGAAGCAGTTTGTTCAGTCTTCACCGGCTCTGATTTCTTAACCTGAGCATAAACTACGTTACCTGCACACATCATAGCTACCATAGCAGCTGCAAAAATAATCTTTTTCATAATTGTAATTCTTTTAAGTGATTTACTATATAAATGATAAACTCTATGTCTTTTGGACATGACAAAGATAGATTGATAGTTTCTTCATTGTAATTAGAAACTTCTTATAATTACATTAGAATTTCATTAGAAAGCGTGGGGACTACTGAAGTTGTTATTGCTTTTTTATTATAACTTTGCAGCCAAATTGATAGAAAGATGCAATACTTTGGCGAAATACTTTCTTTGGGCGTGGCTGTGTCGTGGACAATCACGGCTTTATTTGCTGAAACAGCCAGCAAAAGATTGGGCACCTTACAACTTAACGTCATTCGACTAACACTTTCCATTATCATGGTTGGAGGAACTTTGTGGTGGTTTACCGGTTCCTTTTTGCCACTCTACACAGACTCTGCCACATTAATCTGGTTAGCCTTATCGGGTTTTGTAGGATATGTGTTGGGAGATTATTGCCTCTTTAACTCGTATGTGCTAATCGGTTCACGGTTTGGACAGTTATTTATGACTACGGCTCCCATAGCTGCTGCTTTTTTCGGATGGATTATATTGGGAGAACATTTGTCACTTCAAACCTTGGCAGGCATGCTGATCACATTGTTTGGAATTGGACTTTCGGTTTTAGGCCGGGGCAGCTCCCATAAAATAGGATTAAAACTGCCATTGAAAGGCGTGCTCTTTGGCATTGGAGCCGGAGTAGGCCAAGGAGTTGGTTTAGTTCTCAGCAAAATAGGAATGAATTATTATGAAGCGTCTATTCCTGAACAAATGGAATCTGTTTCCGATTTAGTACCCTTTGCCTCTACTTTTATTCGTGCAGCCGTAGGAGCAATTGGTTTCATCTTGATCATGGGCTATAAAAAACAATTTCACACCTTAAATACTGCCCGCAGAGATTATAAAGGAATGGGCGCTGCTTTGGGCGCAACCATTTTTGGCCCTTTCATAGGCGTTTCTTTTTCATTGATGGCAGTTCAATATACTGAAGCCGGTATTGCATCTACCTTGATGGCGCTTACCCCCATCTTCATACTTTGGCCATCACATTATTTCTTCAAGCAACAAATAACCCTTAGAGAGATAATGGGCGCCATTATCAGTGTGCTGGGGGTGTCTTTGTTCTTTATCTGATCAATATGCACTCTTTTCTAATAGATAAAATACGCCCATTGGTAGATATTAATCTGTTTGTAATGTATTTCCTGATTTAAATATGAGCTTAGGTTGAAAACTTTACTAACTTTGCATCGATTTGAAGAAAGTATAATAAGTATGATAAGACCTTTATGAAAGGAACTTTGTGATCTTCTTATTTTCTTATTAAGAAAAACTTTAGAGGGATCAAAAGTGTTTGAATGAGTTTATTAGAGAGAGTAGTTGTAATAATATGAAAGAACAATGAGGCCTATTGAATTGGTGAACTGTGTTCGCAGAAAAACGCTGTGTTTATTGACCGGTAGTATAACGTCGGGCATTTCTTGTGTCGATAGTATTGACAGAAAATGTATAAAAAAGGTGTTAATCGTCAGACCCAATCACCGTTTGGGGAATCAGTTGCTGATTTCTCCTTTGATACAAGAAGTTCATCGCATGTTTCCTGATAGTAAAATTGATCTTTTTGTAAAAGGGCCTCTTTGCCGGGTGTTGTTTCATAACGACGAAGCGGTAGACGATATTATGACTCTCCCAAGGAAGCACTTCAATGACTTTTTCTGTTATGTTGCCGGATGGTATAAAGTTCGCTCGAAAAAATATGATTTGGTCATAAACGTAGTAAGTACTTCCTCATCGGGCAGAATAGCGACTAAAGTAGCACGCTCAACTTATAAAATCTTTGGTGACGAAGCTGATGTTAATGTACTCATCAACCTTCCTTATAAAAAACACATTGCAGTTAAACCCATCTATAATTTACGCACCTATTTTTCCGCTCTGGGCTATGATGAAATGACCAAAGAGTTGCCTTTGCTGAAAATACAGTTAAGTGATGCCGAACTGCTAGCCGGAAAAGAAGTTTTAAGAAAGTATATTGCTGATGATAAGAAAGAAACCATTGCACTCTTTACCTTTGCCACCGGTGCCAAATGTTATCAGCAAGAATGGTGGCAACAGTTTCTTCAAGAATTAAAGCACCGTTTTGATAATTATAACATCATTGAAATACTTCCTGCCGAGAATGTTTCACAAATAGGGTTTTCCGTTCCTGCGTATTATAGTAAAGACTTACGGGAGATAGCCTCTGTACTTGCTAACGTCCGCCTGTTTATTGGTGCCGATAGTGGCATGATGCATTTGGCAGTTGCTGCAGGTGTAACTACTGTCGGCTTGTTTTCTATTACGAAGATGGATGTATATGCTCCGTATGGCAACCTGAATAAAGGCATTGATACAACACGAGTAACGATGGACCAACTGATGGATGAAATAAATGCCAGTCTACCGCAGTTAAACTAATACGGTACTTCGCCTTATTCCATACGTTCTAATAAAGAAATTGCTGGTTTCAAAACCTTCTGTACACCCGGATGTACAAGCCTTGTACACCCCCATGTAGAACACTTATACACCCGGGTGTACAGTAGTCGTACACCCGGGTGTATAAAAGATTTGTTCACCAGCAAATTTTTATTTAATCACTTGCACTTTAGCTTTGTCACGTGGCTTGGCGTCCGGCCATTCGTTAGGATAACCTACGGATATAGTATAAAGAGGAGCAAAATTCTCGGGCAGATTAAGCTGAGCAATCACTTCTTTGGCTTCCGGTGTGCGCATGTATGCAATAACACTTCCTACCACACAAGTGCCTATGCCCATTGATTCGGCAGCGAGCAGAATATTCTGTCCCAGTAAACCGCAGTCAACCTCACTATAATGGTTGGTTGTATCATTGGCCACTACAATAATAGTAGGTGCTCCGTGAAACACACTAAATCCTTCTTGCTGAGCCTTCGAGGCACTACCTTTCATCTCTTTTCCTTTAGCGAAGTTGATAAAACCATCGTTGATTGCTTTTATTAAATCGGGCTTTTGTATTACCCGCACTTCCCACGATTGCTTATTTAAAGCACTTGGTGCGTTGATGGCACATTCTGTTAACGTGTCAAGTTGTTCGGCCGTAATCTGTTCAGCTTTGTATGAACGTATACTCCGGCGACTCATAATACTTTCTACCGTTTGGTTTGTTGCTTCCATATTCGTTTCTCCCGATGGAGGTGTTTGGCAAGACACCATTAATAAAGCCGTTAAAACAATAAAATAAACTTTCTTCATCATATTACGTATATTTAGTCATTTATCAAAAGTACAATTTATTTGGAAAGATGCAATTAGGTATAACTTCTTTTAGTATTCCTGTTTGGCTTTTAACGAACAAACAAGACCCTTCAATCGTTCTGTTCTCACATTCTATAAATAGTATAGTATAAGAAAGGAATCACAGTTATGAATGAAGATTTTAGCAAGTTGTTATCTCCTTTTCAGTTTCCTGTATCAGGAATTCAGGTCGATAACAGAATAGTGATGGCACCGATGACCACTTTCTCGGGCAACGAAGACGGAACCGTATCCGATGATGAACTGTCTTACTACAAAGAGCGTAACCGGGGAGCCGGTTTACTTATCTCCGCATGCGCTTACGTAACTCCGCAGGGAAAAGCTTTTCCCGGACAATTTAGTGCTTATTCAGACGATATGTTGCCTAGCTTGAAACGATTGGCCGCGGCATTGAAAGAAAACGGAGGAAAGGCCGTGTTGCAGATTCACCACGGCGGAAGAATGTGTCCCCCCGAACTGGTCCCCGGCGGCGAGCCATTGAGTGCCAGCGCTGTTGCACCTGTGCGTGAAGGAGCCGTAACACCTCGTGAAATGACCGAATTGGAAATAGAAGAAACCATAGCCGCTTATGGAGAAGCCGCCCGAAGAGCCGTGGAAGCCGGTTTCGATGGCGTTGAAATTCATGGTGCCAATACATATTTAATACAGCAATTCTTCTCTCCGCATTCAAATAGACGAACCGACAAATGGGGAGGAACTCTTGAGAAGAGAATGACTTTCCCGTTGGCAGTGGTCGATGCCGTAAAGGCAGCCGTGAAAAAGGCGTCCGACAGACCCTTCATCATTGGTTATCGTATCTCTCCCGAAGAGCTTGAAAACCCGGGAATTACCATGAATGATACGTTGGCTTTGGCGGAAGTTCTCTCTGAGAAAGAGCTGGATTACCTGCACGTTTCAACCATGAACTTCTTTGGTGCTTCGTTGAGAGATGCCGCAGATGCCACACCCAGAGCACAACTTATTTATGATAAGGTGGGACATAAACTGCCTGTGATTGGTGTTGGAGGAGTGAGCACGCCACAGCAGGCCAATACGGTTCTCGACACCGGTGTACAATTAGTCGCGTTGGGTCGCGAATTACTTATTGAACCTCATTGGCTGGAGAAGTTGAAAAATGGTCAACTTGATTCGATAGAAACGGCACTGGATGTGCACAACCAGTCGGGTTTACATATTCCTACCCCCATGTGGAACAGCTTGTTAACACGAACGGGTTGGCTTCCTCTTAAGGAATAAGTACATCTTCTACCTCTTTTCTGGGGGAGTAAGGCATGGGAGAGGCGTAACCCAAACGAACAATTAACATAGGATGTTCATTGGTTTGGAGAAGCTTCTCCCTTATTGTTTCCGTTAGTTCAGGCACTTCGCACGGCTGGTTCATGTAAGCATTGCATATTCCCAATCGGGTAGTTTCCAATAAAAAGCGTTCCAATGTCCGTCCCAGCGATATCCACTCTTCAACCGTATTCTCTTTAACGGTGAAAAGTACGAGGTGAGAGGATGACTCAATCTTCTTTAAATCCGATTTGTTTTGGGTCTTGGGCTTAAGGAAACTGTTTACTATGGGGCGTGCAATTAACGACGGAACACCGGGAACACCCATGGCAGCATTGGTCAGTCCGTTATTTGTCTTTTCGGCATGCTTGCTGTTAAACCGGATCCAATCCAATAATTCTTTTTTAAAAGCACCGTCGCTCATCTGAACATCGTTTCCCAAGCAGATGTAATTGGTTAGCCGCTTGTAATCGTCTTCTCCTTTTATATACATGTAAAAACGAACTCCACTTTCTACCGGCATGTTTTTGATGATGGAAACCGTATCGCGGCTTATCTTCCGACAAGTGTAAACGCTTCGGTTTGTTTGTCTCTTGCTGATCGATGCGAACAGCGGGTGGCTTTGTGGCGATGCACTTTGCAGGGCAATATGAATGCTATACGTCTTTTCGTCTTTCTTTTCCACAGATAGTTGCGGAATGTATCCTTTCTCTTGTGCAGCAATGCATAAGTTTTCGGCCGCGCATCCCAAGCTGATGTACAATTCCCGGTTCATCGGGTCAACAATTGGCAGCGACTGACCGAAATCGGGCAATATCTCAATCTCGTTGGGTTGTATTCTGAATAACCAGGGTTGCGTATTATGGCCTGAGGGAGCTTTTATCGCATAAGAAATCAATTCTTTGAAGACCGTGTTTTGTGCCTGGGCGTCGGTCGTAACAGGAATTATTGTTGCCATACACATTGTTATTAGAAAGTTTTTCAGATTCATTTAATTCATCAGTTAGTAATTCAAAGGTAGACATAAATAAATGATCTGTCTGCGCTAGTCTGTTATAATATCTATTGAAATCTTAACTTTTAGTTAAAGAGTAATGGGTGATTAAACTCATTGGGTTGTTTGTTTGTCAAACACTCAAAGTATTTAATTAAGGGGCCTGCTGGTTATGTTGCCGAAATGTAACCGTATAGTTTTCAATAGGTGGATGCAGGCTACGTAAACCCTAGACTAATAAGTGAAATATGAGACGATTAACAGTTCTTTTTTTGTTGGTATTATCAGTTTTAACCGTTTATGCTGAGACAGAAAAGGGGGCGCAAATTACAGGAAAAGTCATTGACGCCTCCACGAAACAAGGAATGGAGTTTGCAAACATCAGTTTGCGTAAAACGGGAAGTAAAGAGTTTATCAAAGGAACCGTATCCGATCAGTTGGGTGCTTTCAGACTGGATGGTGTATCAAACGGCAATTATGTGGTTGCCGTATCCGTAGTAGGATATGCTACATTTGAGAAAGAACTGACAATTGGTACGGGACAAAAAACGATAAATCTGCGTAACATCTTACTCAAAGAAGATACGCAGCTTCTGAATGAAGTGCAGGTGGTGGGACAACGGTCTCAGATGAAATTTGAGATTGACCGCAAAGTGTTTAACGTGGATCAAAGTTTAGCCACTGCCGGAGGTTCGGCCAGTGATGTGCTTGGTAACATTCCTTCGGTTCAAGTTGATCCCGAGGGAGAGGTCTCTCTTCGTGGTAATTCAAGTGTTACCGTTTGGATTAACGGTAAAGAGTCGGGGCTATCTGCTGATAACCGTGCTCAAATATTGGAGCAACTACCGGCCGAATCAATTGAACGTGTGGAAGTAATTACCAATCCGTCGGCCAAATATAATCCCGAAGGCACAGCCGGTATCATTAACATTGTGTTGAAGAAAAACCGCAAAGCCGGTTATTACGGAAGTTTGCAGGCGGGTGTTGATACTCGGGGTGGCTACAATGCTGCGGGTAACGTAAACTTCAGCAGTGGAAAGTTTGAGTCTTTCGTTAACGTGGGCACGCGCGTACGTAAATCGGAAGGAGAGGGTTATACCAATCGTCAGAATCTGGATGATAATGGGAATCCGGTTTCTTATCTGAACCAGTTGCGTAACGATGAGGATACGCGTAAACCGGTCATTGCCAGAATGGGAACTACTTACCATGCCACTGATAAAGACCATTTTAGCTTCAGTGGATTTGGCTTGTTGGGTAGGGGAGATGAAACTGATTGGCTGAATTACACCAGCAACATTCCGGGCTCTTTTACCAACAGCTTGCGTACTTCTGCCGAGAAGAGAAAGATGAATATCGGTAATTTTGAAATTGGGTACAAAAGAGATTTCAGCGAGAAGAGTAATCTCGACTTGTCGGCTTCATACAACTTAGTTAACATAACCCCTGAAAGTTCGTTCTTACAAGTATCAAACTATGCGGGCGGTACTTCAACTTCTTCTTACCAATTTCAGGAGAATGTAATGAAACCTAGGAAGTGGGAGTTTCAGGCCGACTATGTGACAGAATTTGGTGAGCAGAACAAGATTGAAGCCGGTTATAAAGGTGAGTTCCTCACATCGAAAAGCAAGGTGTCAACTTATTCGGGAACATCGGAGGGCAATGCCGCTTTCAACGAGGGACTTTATAATAACTTTACCTATGATCAGAATGTGAATGCTTTGTATGCAACCTACTCGAAACGCATCAATCGATTCGGCATTCAGTTAGGTTTGCGTGGAGAGCACACGCGTACCAATACCAATTCATTAGGTTACAATCAGTCCGAGACAGATCATCCGGCTTATAAAGATGATTATTTCTCGTTCTATCCAAGTGCGTTTCTGTCTTATCAGTTGCCTTCGAATAACGAACTGCAACTGAATTACACCCGACGTGTATCTCGTCCTTGGGGTGGACAGTTAAACCCGTTTGTAAACCTCACTGACTCAACGAACATTTCTTACGGTAATCCTTTGTTGCTTCCGCAATACTCAAATTCATTGGAATTGAATTACATTAAGAACTGGGAAAATCATACGCTTTCGGCATCGTTGTATTACCGTAACACGGACAACGTAATTCAACGAATCAGTTATCGCGATGGTGATATTATGAAGAGTACGTTTGAGAATATAGCCAAGACTCAGTCGGCCGGAACGGAACTTATTTTAAAGAATAACTTGTTTCGTATGATCGACTTGACCAGCACGTTGAACTTTTATTATAACAAACTCGATGGCTTTAGTTACTTACCCGAAGAGGCAACTACCCCCGTAGTTGGTGAGGCCGATGAAGATTTCTCGTGGAGTGCCAGGATTATAGCCAATGTAATGTTACCTTGGGGTGTCTCTTTGCAAGCTACCGGTGATTATAACTCGCGTGAGTTAGTAGCACAAGGATATCGTAAAGCCAATCATGCAATTGATTTAGGCCTTAGAAAATCATTCCTCGATCGGAAGCTGAGCCTGACTATTAATACTCGTGATTTACTGAATTCACGCAAAAGAGAAACAATTACTTCGGGTTCCGGATTCAGTCAGGAATCAGTATTTGCCCGTTCCGGTCGTACCGTAGGCTTTACGCTGACTTACAATTTCGGTAACATGAAAGGAAGCAGCAAACGTCCCGACCGACAGGAACAGCAGAACAACGGTGATGGTGGTATGATGGAGGAAGGATTCCAATAGCAACAACCTAGACTAATGTGTCTTTCATATATAGATATGTTTTTACTGTGATTATGAGTATCCCTGCAAGTTTAACCACTTGCAGGGATTTTTGGTTATTGTTCTATCTCAAGCAATTTTTCCTTAACGTCTAGTCCTCCCGCATAACCCACTAAACGTCCGTTAGCACCAATTACGCGATGACATGGAATGATGATGGCAATGGGATTACGGTTATTGGCCATACCCACGGCACGAGAGGCTTTGGGGTTACCGGCAGCCGTTGCTACTTGTTTGTAACTCCATGTTTTACCATAAGGAATGGTACGGAGTACTTGCCAAACTCTTAATTGAAAATCAGTTCCTTGAGGATGCAACGGAACTGTAAACTCTCGCCTTCTTCCTTCAAAATATTCTTGTAATTCGCTTACAGCCTGTTTAATGACCGGTGTCTCTTCGCAAACAGCATGAACTGGATTTCTTTTACCAAATGATACATCTGTAATGCCTTGTTCATCGGCAGAAATGGTTAAGTAACCAATTATCGTTTCATAAAAGTAATAGTTTATCATACGCACTATCTTTTAAGGATTGAATGAATGGATAATGTGCAATAATTCTTCGTGCAAGATACCGTTACTAGCTAACACTTCACGTCCCGAATAAAAGCTGTCTGTACCCGAGAAATCAGTAATTCTACCCCCGGCATTTTTTAAGATAATAGAGCCTGCAGCAATATCCCACGGACCTAAGAACGCTTCCAGACGCGCTTCAAACCGTCCGGCAGCAACGTAGCAAATCTCAGCAGCGGCCGATCCCTGAATACGTAGTCCACCCACATTTCCGTATAACGTGTGAATGAGGTAATCTGCCATCTTCTTGTAAGCATTGAAGTTATAAGGTAACCCCAATTCGATGAAAGCATCATTCAGTTTATTAATTGCGGATACATGAATTTCCTCTTCGTCAAGATAGGCGGGAATGCCTTTGTGCGACCAAAAGCATTCATTGCGACATACTTCATAGACTACACCGAGTAACACTTCCTCCCTATTCCGCAACGCAATGCTGATGCAAAACGGAGCATTGTCATGAATAAAATTAGTGGTGCCATCGAGCGGATCAATAACCCAGCAATACTCTTGCGTAGTCAGTTCACCCGAACCTTCTTCGGCTATGAAGCCTGCTTCGGGAAGCAGTGCCGACAATTGCTCAACCAATCGGCGTTCCGATTCCTTATCGACGTACGAAACGTAGTCGTGACTGTTTTTTTCTTCTACCTTTTCTCTTTTGAAGTTCTTTCTCTCAGTTCTTAAAAAATCACCTCCTTCTTTGGCGATGCTTCGTACTGCTTTTGTCAGTTCAGCCAATTCTCTGTTATCGGCGGGATTATATTTCATCATTAGTTCTTTTAAAGATTATTTATTAGGGGTAACGAGTAGTTTATCAACCCGCCCGTTATCCATGTCAACTACCTCGAATTGTAAGTGACGATAGGTAAATGTATCACCCTCTTTCGGAATGCGTCCGATGAAGAACATAGCCATTCCGCCTAGCGTTGTGAAATCCTCCACTTCAAGGTCATCGTATTCAAGTATATTCATTTCGTCCATAAAATCACTGATATTCATGGAACCCTCAACGAGCAAGGATCCATCGGCCCGTTCAACGATCTCGAGTTCTTCAGTCTCACCTTCTTCGAGTATATCACCAAAGATACTTTCGGTCAGGTCATGCAGCGTCACCACCCCTTCGGTTCCTCCGTATTCATTGACCACAACTCCGAATTTGGTTTTATTCTTTTTAAATAGCTCCAATATTTTCTTGGCATACAAACTTTCGGGAATATAAAGAGGTTCCCGGGCTATGTCGGCCAGGTTGAAAGGCTGATCGGAACCCGTTTTCAGAATGATGTCCTTTACCGAAACAACGCCGATGGTCTCGTCTTTGGCATGGTCAACTAATAGATAATTACTGAAATGCCGTTCATCAATTATCGCCAATGTTTGTTCCAAGGTATAGTCAGGTTGCAGAATCACCAAATCTCGTCTGTGCGTCATTAATTCGTTGGCACGTTTGTTTGAGAAGCGGAAAACATCCCGTAACATTTCAGTTTCTTCCCTGTCAATAACTCCTTGCTCCGAGCTCTGATGCAAAATCATGCGTAGCTCTTCGTGAGTCATGGGCCTTTCCTGACCTCCTTCAATGCCTAACATTTTGTTAACCACACGGGTTGACAAACTTAACAGGTACACAAACGGGTAGGCTAACTTCGATAGTAAGCTCATGGCAGGGCACAAGGCACATGCATATTTTTCAGGGTTTGTCAGTGCAATTGATTTAGGAACTAGTTCGCCAATGACCAATGAAAGGTACGTGATGATAGCTACAACGGTAATCATAGCCAGATTTTCGGCATAAGGCGCCGTAGCGGGTATGTCTTTAAAAAGAGGAGCCAAATCATCGGCCAATGCCACTCCACCGAAAGCACCCGATATGATACCGATCAGCGTAATTCCGATTTGTATGGCTGAAAGAAATTTCTCAGGTTCTTCCAACTGTTTCAATACTTTTTTTGCCGTTCTGTTTCCTCTGCCGGCCATTGTTTCGAGGCGGGCTTTGCCGGATGAAACCAATGCTATTTCATACATGGCGAAAATGCCGTTCATAACCAGCAACAGAATGATGATAATAATTTCCATAAATGTTTGTGAAGATTTTCAGAAGCGAAAGTTACTTCTTTTAGTAATGCCGTGCAACAGTTGGCTTCTTTTTTTATTAAAACTCAAATGTAACCCCAATAGTTGGCAAAACAGTACTGCTTTCTTGCTTGATGTATTTCATAACATACCGTTGCTCCGCACGTGGTGCCGACGGATTCTCTATGACTCCGGTGCTCACAATAGCGTCCGGTTCTTTGAATTTGCTTCCGGTAATGTTTTGTATGTCCAGATAGAAGCCGAGCATGTAGCGTCCTATGTAATACGTTTTATCAACGCGCACGTCGAGCTCGGCAAAATGATCGGCTCGTTCCGTGTTGAACTTCGAATAATCATAATACGGTTTAGCCTGTGCATCCCAAGCAGTAACGAGCGATGACTTTTGCACATCATAAGGAGTGTAAGGAGCACCTCCTATGGCACTGATCTTCGCCCCGATGCTCCAGTTGCGAGGCAGATTGTAAGTACCACTCATATTCAATATAAATCGGTTATCCCATGCCGAAGCGATGTACGGATCGTTTTTGGTGTTTCTGTATTCGCTTTTAAACAGGGTGAGTGAAGAAGAAAGGTTCAGTTTCTGGGCAACGATCCATTTCAACATGAATTCTACTCCATACGAACGCCCCTGAGCTGTTGATGATACCGCCTCATTACCTACTACACCGTAATCATTGCCTTTGCACGCCATGGGAATACCGTCAACAATGGAGTAAGGAATACGATCATAGTCTTTGTAGAAACCTTCGGCAGATAGTTCTACCTGGTTATTGATTTGCCAGGAAAGACCTATGTTCTTTTGGCTGACCGACATAAAGCGAAGGTCGGTTTTGTTTACTAACTCTCCGTTGTTGTCTTTGAATCCTAACATGGTGTAGGCGGGTAACTGATAGTATAACCCAATGCTTCCGCTCAGGAAAAGTCCTTTGCTGAGTTGATAGGAAACAGACAGACGAGGTGATAGCTGTTCGCTCAGATCACGCATTTCCGAAGAGTAATTGTTAGCGTCTGTTCTTAATCCCAAAGATGCACTGAATCGATCATCATCCGATTCGTAAGTCGCTTTTACAAAAGCACCCCATTTAAGCATGTCTATCCAAGTGCGGTAGTTCACCACTTGCTCGCTTCCGGTGAAACGCTTTTGATACGTACGGTTACCATACTGTGCATATTCCATATTCGCACCGTAACTTAACCTGGTATTTCCCCAAACCGAACTGTTTTCCAGTCTCAATTTCGTTTCTTGCTCTTTCGACCGAAGTTTGAGAGAGAGCATCTCTTCATTGCTTTCGTCGTTATTCAGGTATTTGGTATTCCGGTTGTTGAGGTAGCTGTGGCTTAATACCAAACTCTGTACATGGTGTCCGGCATAATGTTTATACACACCTCCTACCGTAAAAGTCTCTTGTTGTATCTTGGGTAGATAACCCAGAATATACTCGGCATCTTCATCTTCGGCATCTTTGTTGAGCCGCATGTTATCAATACCAGCCAGCCCCAAAAGTGTTAACTCGTTTGCTTCATTAAAGCGGGTTTTCAACTTGAACTGCGCATCCGTATAGGTGGGCAGAAATGGTAATCCCAATGCTTTGAACAGAAACTGCAAATACGACTGCCGTAAAGATACGAGATAAGTAGTTTTCTCACTTAAATGTCCGTTGGACGTGAGCGATGCTTCCGATGCACCAAGTGTTGCTTTCAGTGAATTCTTCTCCAAATCACCGTCACGCAGCTTGAAGTCGAGCACCGAACTCATGGCATTACCCCTTTCGGCAGGGAAGGCGCCTGTATAGAAATTGACCTCACGTATCAGGTCAGCGTTGATGATGCCAACCGGTCCGCCCGACGCTCCTTGCGTGCTGAAATGATTGATATTAGGAATCTCCACTCCATCGAGGTAGAAACGGTTTTCGGACGGAGCACCTCCACGTACAATCAGGTCGTTTCGGTAACCGGCAGGCGAGAAGGCCACACCGGGATACGACTGTACGATGCGTGAGATGTCGCGGTTAGCTCCGGGACTCTTTTCTATTTCCTGCAAACCAATAATACGCAGGCTTACCGGAGTTTCCGTTACCCTTCTGAATGGCGATGCCGTAACGGTAACACCGGTTAGCTCCGTGGGGCTTTCCTCCATTTCAATGGTGATGTGTAAGTCTTTTGTGGAAAGAATATATTCGGGAGTAATGACCGTACGGTAACCTATAGCCGATGCTTGTAACCGGTAGATACCCGGTTTGAGTTGCGGTGAAGTAAAACTACCCGTTTCATCTGTCACGCTGCCGCTACCCGTGCCTTGTACCAGTATGTTGACGAACTCTAACGGCTTGCGTGTCATTTTATCAATAACCACTCCTTTTATATAATGTATGGGCTGAGCGGCTGCACCCAGAAAGCAAATAATCAGAAGGATACTTAATAAAAACAGTCGTTTCATCTCTTATATTTGTTTAATGTCACTAATCAACAAACAAATGTAAGGAATAGTTTTTGTTTTCAGATGAAACCGTTATTTTTGTCACACAATTGCAGTTAACAGATTGCAATATTCGTTTTCATTGAATTTAAAAAGAAAAACATGATTGTAAAAAGACATTTTTTAGCTGTATTGCTTCTATTGGCAGGTCTATATGTACAAGCCGCCAAAGTAGATACAGTTCTGGTTAAGAGCCAGTCGATGAACAAAGAAGTAGAAGCTGTTGTGGTTACTCCGGACATTGCATGGGGTAAGAAGGCAGTAAACTGTCCGGTTATTTATCTGCTGCACGGATACAGTGGCAACGCTCGTTCGTGGATTGCTCTGAAACCCGAACTACCTAAGATAGCCGACGAGAAAGGTGTTATCTTTGTTTGCCCCGATGGCAAGAACAGTTGGTATTGGGATAGTCCCAAGAATCCGGAGTATCGTTATGAAACGTTTGTTTCAACGGAACTGGTTAACTACATCGATGCCAGTTATAAAACAATTGCCAATCGCTCGGGACGAGCCATTACGGGACTGAGCATGGGCGGTCACGGCGCCTTGTGGCTTGCTTTTCGTCATAAAGACGTGTTTGGTGCGGCAGGTAGCACCAGTGGGGGTGTAGACATCCGTCCGTTCCCTATGAATTGGGAGATGAACAAACAACTGGGCGAATTTGCTGCCAATAAAGGTTTGTGGGATCAGCATACAGTGATTAACCAACTCGACAAGATACAACCCGGTGATTTGTCGCTCATCATTGATTGCGGAGAAGGTGACTTCTTTCTTACTGTTAATCAAAACCTGCACGAACACTTGTTGGCCCGTCGCATTGATCATGATTTCATCCTTCGTCCGGGAGTTCATAACGGACAGTATTGGCATAACTCTATTGATTACCAAATTCTTTTCTTTCAGAAATTCTTTTTGAAGAAGTAAGCACAACAAATAAATAATGGGCGTATGGAAAGTTTAATCTCCGTGCGCCCATTATTTGTTTAATATGTACGTTTCAGAACGACGTTTGCCTACTGATTGGCTGTTTGACGAATGCCATCAACCTCCACACCGTTTGTTGCTTTTCTCTCAAGTGATGATTTCCCTCTTCGCAGTTGCGTTGTGTTAGAACGTGTTGAGGCCTTTGTCGCACTATATGTTCCATTAATAATGCTAATGGCTGTGCTTAGCATAATCTCGTCTGTGTTACCGAAATCAAATATCTTATCTAAGTGATCAATCTCCGCTACTTGGTATTTAGGAGTAAATCCGTTTACGTAGAAATCTGATTCCCCTTTGGAGTTGTATATCTGACAGGTAATAGGATGCATTTCCCATTTGTAGGTAGTATTTTCAAAGGTTTCCGAACCTACGTTTTTACCTTCGGTTTGTTCACCAATCAAAATCACATTGGCATCACCCATATAAGGCCTTAATGCATTGATTACCAACTCGGATGCTGAGGCTGTACGATCGGATACCAAAACATATACTCTGCTAAGGTTTAGGTTTGTTCCTGTACTGATTAAACTTTTGGCATAGCTCAGGTTGTAAGTGCGTGGGCTTTGTTTATCGTTAAACGTCAGATTACAGAACGTGTTACCCAAAGCACTTGATGGAGCCAGAATGGTAGAAAGCAGTTGGGCGCAAGTGATCAATCCGCCTCCGTTATATCGTAGGTCGAGCACAAATTCATCTACACCTGCAAATTCTTTAGATAAAGCCAATAACTCTTTGTTATATTTCTCATCTCCATCCGTCTCACTATCGGTAAAATGATTGTAGACCAGGTAACCTATTTTCTTTCCACTCTTCTCGTCCGTTATAATTGTATGATAATGTACGGGATCATCTTCAATGGCACGAGCTGAACTAATGTTGATATCACCAGCTGCGACAAAACGTTTATCGGTTTCAAAAGTAGCCATGGTAAATTTAGTGGCTGTGCTTCCCAATAAAGTCGTGTAATTACTTGCTGTGATATTCTTTCCGTCTATTTTAGTAATCCACATGCCGCGTTTAATCCCGGCTTCTGATGCTGGAGAATTAGGAACTACGTACAAAATGTGCGCGTATGAATAACCTAGTGGGTTATCATTTTGGTCAACCATGTTGTAGATCTGAAATTCAAACCCGTAACTGTAGTCGGTCTGACTGATGCTTCTGGTTGAAGCCGATACATCAGAGGTGCTTTCTATATAAGAATAGAAGTAATCAGAACTATCGTTGTGTTTACCGTCTTTAGAGGAAAGCAACGAATCAAAGAAATCCAATACTCCCAGTTTGTAGTTTAACGAAGAAGCTGCGGGTATTTCAGAATACCAGTAATAGTTTTCCCGCATTTCGCTTTCAATCCAAGTATACACACTTTCCGTAATAACTACAGGGTCCTCTTCTTCTTCCTCTTCGGTAGGTGTGGTTACTATCTCATCATCGTCTTTGCTGCACGAATAAAAGAAAAAAGGTAAAGCCACGGCAAAGAATACGATGGCAAATGTCTGTTTGATATTCATAAAATTACAGTATGAGTTATTTATTATTCAATCAGCTTCAGGGCGGTACTTAAAAGTAACTCGCCGGTGTTGCCGAATTCTTGAAAAGTAGCAAGTGTCGATAGGCTTTCTGCAGCAGCGTAATCAACAGCGAAACCACTTGTGTAATCCGCCTTATCATTGGCGTTGTAGTACATGTGCGTAACCGGATTAACACTCCATTGGTACGCCTCGTTCACGTATGGGGTGGTGCCGTAAGGTTTTCCGGCAGTCTTCGCACCCACAAGCACTACCGTCATATAAGGTTTAAGTGTGTTAATCAGCAACTCGGCAGCCGCCGATGTCTCTCCGCTTACCAATACGTACAGCTTTTCCAGATTCAGGTTTGTTCCTCCCGATATGCTGCTCAAAAATGTTTTTGTTACCGTTTGCGGGTTCTGTTTATCGTTGTATTTCAGCGTGCAACATGTTTTCCCCAATGCTGTGGACGGTGCCAGTATACTGCCCAATAGCTGCACGTTTTCCAAATCACCTTCTCCCTGAGCATAGCGAAGATCCAAAACAAACTCGCTGACCCCCGAAAACTCATTCGATAATGCAATCAATTCCTTGTTGTATGCATCATCGGTTCCGTTTGCAAAGTTGTTGTAAACCAGATACCCCACTTTCTTTCCCGCCTGCGTCAGCGTGGTGTGATACAAAACCGGTTCGTTGGCAACTACCCTGGTTGCAGGCAAACTCGACTTTCCCGCAGCTACCAGTTTGCCGTCACTGTATGTGGCAAGTCCTATTTCCAATGCATCATCTTCATCCAAGATTGTTTTATTCTTGCTGGTAATGGAGTCACCCTCTACCGTGGTTATCCATTTTCCTCGTGACAGTCCGGCTTCCGAGGCGGGTGAATTAGGCAGAACATATAGTACTTGAGCTGCATAAGTCGTGTCACTCACGCTGTATAGCTTGTATTTAAAACCGTACGAATAATCGGTTGCCGTTAAATCCGTGACGTAAGAAACCGTTTCACTATTATATATCAATGTTTTGAGGAAAGCTGCCGGTGCTGTAAAGTAGTTGAGCTTTTTGGTGGAAGGCATCTCGGTGTACCAATAGTAGTTAACACGCATCAGACTATCTATCCATCTGTCTAGCCCTGTTTGCTCCCGATAAGCAATGCTGCGGTCTTCCCCGCAAGATGAAAGGCAAACGACAGATAAGAATAGCAAGACCGATGCATATAGTATTTTCCGGAAATTCATAACAGGTGTTTTATAGTTCTTGAACGGTGCAAATATACTTTATTCTTTCTTTTTCCGAAGATAAAATTTGAATAAATACAATATTTATAGACGAACTACCACATTTATGGTATGAAAATGCCTTCAATGAGTGATTGGGTAGTGTGTTCGTGCGACCTATCTTTGTGACATGAGATTTGAATTCTTATTTATAGAAACAATATAATACAGATTAGGTTATGGGAACAAAGAAATTACATTTTGAGACATTACAACTTCATGTTGGACAAGAAAATCCGGATCCGGCAACTGATGCACGTGCGGTACCCATCTATCAAACTACGTCGTACGTTTTTCGCAATTCGGCGCACGCTGCCGCACGCTTCAGTTTGCAGGATGCCGGTAACATTTATGGTCGCTTAACCAACTCCACACAAGGAGTGTTCGAAGCCCGCATCGCTGCACTCGAAGGCGGTATTGCCGGACTGGCATTGGCATCGGGAGCGGCTGCCATCACCTATTCTTTGCAGAACGTAGCCCGTGCCGGCGATCACATCGTTTCTGCCAATACCATTTACGGCGGCACCTATAACCTGCTGGCTCACACGCTGCCTCAATACGGCGTAACCACTACATTTGTCGACCCGTCGGACCTGTCGAATTTTGAAAAAGCCATTCAACCCAACACCAAAGCCGTGTTCATTGAATCGTTGGGTAACCCCAATTCAAACATTATCGACATTGCCGCCGTGGCCGATATTGCTCACAAACATGGCATTCCGTTGATTGTTGACAATACATTCGGTACCCCATACCTGATCCGTCCCATTGAATACGGTGCCGACATAGTAGTGCACTCTGCCACTAAGTTTATCGGTGGTCACGGAACATCTTTGGGAGGTATCATTGTCGACTCCGGTAAGTTCGACTGGGTAGCTTCTGGCAAGTTTCCCCAATTCACCGAACCCGAAGCCAGTTACCACGGCGTAAGATTTGTCGATGCTGCCGGTCCGGCTGCCTACATTATCAGAATACGAGCCGTTTTATTGCGCGATACCGGTGCAGCCATCAGTCCGTTTAACGCTTTTATTTTGCTACAAGGAGTAGAAACACTATCTTTGCGCGTTGAACGACACGTGTCAAACGCACTCAAAGTGGTTGAGTATTTAAAGAAACATCCCAAAGTGGCGGCAGTGAACCATCCTGCGTTACCCGATCATCCGGATCATGGGTTGTACAAACAATACTTCCCGCAGGGAGCCGGCTCCATTTTCACTTTCGAGGTGAAAGGTGGTGCTGCCGAGGCACAAGCGTTCATTGATCGTTTACAAATATTCTCGCTGCTGGCCAATGTGGCCGATGTGAAATCACTTGTCATTCATCCGGCAAGCACCACCCATTCGCAGCTGAGCGAGAAAGAATTGGCTGAACAGGGCATCAAACCGGGAACGGTACGCTTGTCAATCGGTACGGAACATATCGATGACATTATCGATGACCTGGAGCAGGCGTTGAACTTTTAATAGGATATGAATATAGCAACTTTATTATCGGGAGGTGTCGACAGCTCTGTTGTCGTACACCTTTTGTGCGAACAGGGCTACAAGCCCACTTTGTTTTATATAAAAATAGGTATGGACGGGGCAGAATACATGGATTGCTCTGCCGAAGAAGATATTGAGCTGGCCACTGCTACAGCTCGTAAATACGGCCTGCCGTTAGAGATCATAGATTTACATAAAGAATACTGGGACGGGGTGGCATCTTACGCCATCGACAAAATACGGAAAGGGCTTACTCCCAATCCGGATGTGATGTGCAACAAACTCATCAAGTTTGGCTGTTTTGAAGAACGGGCGGGAAAGGACTTTGATAAGACCGCTACGGGACATTACGCCAGCATTGTGGAACAGGACGGAAAGATATGGCTGGGCACTGCCAAAGATCCGGTGAAAGATCAGACCGACTTCTTGGCGCAAATCAACTACCTGCAAGTATCCAAACTGATGTTTCCGCTGGGTGGGTTGATGAAGAATGAGGTACGCGACCTGGCACTCAAAGCCGGTCTGCCCAGTGCTAAGCGAAAAGACAGTCAGGGCATCTGTTTCTTGGGCAAAATCAATTACAACGACTTCGTGCGTCGTTTCCTTGGCGAAAAAGAAGGACCTATTATCGAACTGGAAACCGGAAAGAAGATTGGTACCCACCGCGGCTACTGGTTCCACACCATTGGGCAACGCAAAGGATTGGGATTGAGTGGCGGTCCGTGGTTCGTGATCCGTAAAGACATTCAGGAAAACATCATTTACGTGTCACACGGATATGATGTGGAGACACAATACGGTTATGAGTTCGGCATGCACGATTTTAGCTTCATCACTGAAAACCCGTGGACAGAAGGAGCAGGCGAGTACGATGTGACTTTCAAAATACGTCACACCCCGGAATTCCTTCAGGGCAAGCTAACCCGTACGGGTGATACCTACTATTTGGTTTCGTCGGAGAAGTTGCAAGGCATTGCACCGGGACAATTTGGCGTGATTTACGATAAAGACTCCCGCATTTGCTTTGGGAGCGGCGAAATTATCGGTTAATTATTCCCCCTATTATAATGAAGAGATAAAGCCGGATACTGCTTAAATGTAGTATTCGGCTACATCAACAATACCTGCACGCATGGCATATCTTGTTGCCTCGTGCGCATTGTTAACCCCCAGTTTCCTGAAAATATTCTTCCGGTGGCTGTTGATGGTATGAAAACTCAGGTTCTTCTCCGCAGCAATCTCCTTGGTTGTCTTTCCCAACGCAATCTCTTTCAGAATGACCTTTTCACTGGCAGTGAGCAAATGATCATCTTGCATCGCCGTGGCAGCAGCCGAATTTCCGGTGAGCAGCATATTGCTTATGTGGTTACAAATGAAACGCTCTTTACGTGAAGCAAACTGCATGGCAGTAGTAATTTCCTCCTTCGAACTATCTTTCATCACCACGCTGAACGCTTTGGCCGGCAATACCACCTGACGAATAAAATTCAAACTCAGCTCGTCGGAAAACAACAACCAGTCGGCATCCTTAAACCGCTCGTGCAGCACCACTAACTCGTCGGCCGTGTTAAAGTCAAACAAAGTATAATCCAGCACCACTACCGCATCGGGATGCAGACGCAACTCTCTGATCAGTTCCGCCTTGCTGTCGGCTTCCACAATCACCTGAATCTCCTTCTGCAGGCCTAATAAAAATAGAATTCCCGCCCGGGTGATATCCTGATTATCTGCAATGATGTATTTCCTCATTATTCAAACGTTGGTTACTTTGCAAAAATACACTTTTTGATGAATTTATGCTTCTTTTTTCACTATTTTATATCCCGTTGCCGCAATAAAGATACTCATTAGCGGACTGATGATATTAAAGAAACAATAAGGCAGGTACGCCAGCGTGGCTACGTTGAGAATCGTAGCTTGCGTCATGCCGCACGTGTTCCACGGAATAAGTACAGAGGTAACCGTCACGGCATCTTCGGTGGTGCGACTCAGCAACCTGCTTTCGTAACCCTTATTCTTATAAATATTGCCAAACATATTCCCGGTCAGAATGATAGAGATATACTGATCGGCCGTGGTTATATTGAGGAAAATACCCGAGCATACAGTCGAAGCCACCATGCCTGTGCGGCGCTTCATGAAACGTACAAATACCGATGTGATACTTCCCAGCATGCCGCTTGCCGTCATCGCTCCACCAAAACACATGGCACACACAATGAGCCACACCGTGTTGAGCATGCCCGCCATACCTCTTGTGGCAACCAGTTCGGTGAGTGCTTCGTGATTCGTGTGCAACTCCGTTTCACCGTAGATCGTCATCAGTGCACCTTTGAACAGCGCTTCGACGTTGCTGCTTGCCGAACCGGCAATCTCCTGCAACAGATGAGGCTGAAAGATGACGGCAAATACCGCCGCCAGTGCAGTCGACAAGAAAAGAGTGACCAGCGAAGGTACCTTTCGGGCAATCAGTACTCCGGTTATGACCGGAACCAAGAGCAACCACGGCGTAATGTAAAACTTATCATGAATAGAAGCCGAGAACGCAGCGATATGTTCCGTGTGACTAGCCTCGTGTGATAATCCGGCCACCGTAAAAATAACCAGCGTAATGAGCATAGACGGTATGGTGGTAATCATCATGTAGCGGATGTGTGTAAACAGAGGCGTATCCGTAACCGAAGAAGCCAGTATGGTGGTATCGGAAAGAGGAGAAATCTTATCGCCAAAATACGCCCCCGAAATGATGGCACCCGCAATCCATCCCTCGTCAAATCCCTGCGCCTTACCAATGCCCATCAGCGCAATGCCGATGGTAGCTATAGTGGTCCACGAGCTACCCGTCATGACCGACACCAGCGAACAAATGATGCACGTTGAGGCCAGGAAGAAGTTAGGATGAATAATCTGCACTCCATAATAAATCAGTGTGGGAACCACTCCGCTCACCATCCACGCCCCGCTTAGTGCCCCGATAATAAGCAACACAATCAGAGCCGTGGCAACGCCCGAAATATTATTCGTGATGGCCAGTTCAAAGTCATGCCAGCGAGTTTTGCATACAGCCATACCAATCAGTACGCATACCGCGGTAGTGGTAAGCAATGCCACCTGACTACCGCCGTTGAGTGCATCACTGCCAAATACCCGGATAATGGCAAATAATAAACTGACCAGTACCACGATGGGAACCAGCGACAGGAGAGGAGAAGGTTTTTTTTTCATACTTTACATCTCAGTGGTTTATGCAGCATCTATACCTGTCAGCGTTTTCAAAGCGTAACCGATGAGGAAACTGATACCCGCCACCGTGAAGCTGAGTATAGCCATTTCCAGAAAACGCTTTTTGAAACTCTCGCCTCGTGCCACTGCGTAATAATAATTAAACAAAGCTATAATGGTAAGCGCCATGACAAGCATCAATCCCAATGCTATCAGTACATTTTCGATGAAAATAAACGGAGCTACCAGCGCCACCACTGTTATGATGTAAGCAATGCCCGTATACACAGCCGCCTTGACCGGATGTTTGGAATCACCCTCCTCCGATTTGGTCGACAAATACTCTGACGAAGCCATTGACAAGGCCGCTGCAATACCCGTAATGCTACCGGTCAGCGCTATGAGGTGTGCGTTACTCAATGCCAGCGTGAAACCAGCCAAAGCCCCGGTGAACTCCACTAGCGCATCATTCAACCCCAATACCACGGAACCCATGTACTCCAATTTCTCCTCATTGATAAGGCCAATCAGCTTTTGTTCATGCACCTCCTCGTCGCGTCCCAACTTCTCTAACTCAGGATATTCCGGGTAACGGGCATAAACCTCTTGCGCATCCCTCTCTTCCTTCTCCATTAATTTGATGGCGAAAGTCAGTCCCAAGATACGTGCCAGCCAATAATACTTGAATATACGCCAACGATTGGGAGCCACCTCTTTACCCGTATGTCTTTTCAGTATTTCGTAGTGCGCCTTTTCCTCGGCAGCAATCTGTAACAACGTCTTTTTATTCTCGCTATCTTTTACGATATGGGCCAGTTTAGCATACACAATGCTGCTGGTTATTTCATCCTCCTGAAAGAACAGGAAGTCAGATATTGCATTTTTATCCGCTTTCATTTCATTTGAATTTAATGTTTATGCAAAGTTACATTATTTATGATAGAACACATTCGTTGCTTTCTTTTTTAACGCAACAACCTATAAAAATAAAGCAGGCGGTGAGAGACATACTCCTCCACCGCCTGCTTGCTAATTGCCACCTACTTAACTCAGGTGAGCAACAAAACGATTAATCCACATCCTCTTCCGCATTGGCATCGAATACAACACTTTTGGCTACGTATGATTCATTGCCGGATGTATCTGTGCAGTACACTACTACATGATACTTACCCTGACGAGCCAAGATAGGTATCTCGATGTGATCGTGAACATGGTGATTCTTCTGATTCACATCGAACGACTGATTGTAAGTAAACGTAATGGAATCGCCGTCCGCCTTGGTCGAAGCCGAAGTATGCGTGTGTCCGTCGAAATTATTATGAATATCAACCTTGTAAGAAGCCACCATTACATCATCAGACAAATCCATGTCGAGGTGCAACAAGCTACCTGTTTTAATAGCGCCCCCATCTTCGGGTTCGTTGATAACAATCACCGGTTTGGTGGTATCATTATCATCGTCAGAGCACGCCACGAATAAACTACTTAGTGATACCATACAAATTGCTGAAAGAATTAATTTTGTTTTCATTTGAATACTTGTTTAAATGGAATTTTGATTAAAACCTGTAAGTTCCTGCCCGGTTCGGGAATCTCCACTTTGCGGTAGAAACTCAGGTGATTGAAATACTTCCTGTCCAGTACATTTCTGGCAGTAAGCGTTACCTCTATGGGAGTGTTGTGCCATTTGAAGTCGAACTTCCCGCCCAGGTGAAACAAGTTGCTGCCCGAAGTCTTGTCCTCGTTGCGATCCACCCTGTTCTGTGCGGCAATACTCTCCATCTGCGCATATACACTCCACGAAGCAGCCTCCCACGTAAGCGTGTTACGCATGGAAGCAGGCGGTGAGAAACTCAGCGGCAAATGTTCGTCGCAGTTATACGTGTACACATAATCGCCGGCAAACTGATAAGTCAGCTTGGGCAACACGCGGTAAGACATACTCAGTTCCGCACCCGTGAAAATAGCCTCCGCACCCGTGTACCGGTAAATTTGTCCGGCATCGGGCAGTACAGACCATTCACCCGTAGGCCTCAGAAAAATGTAATTGTCAAACCAACTGAAGAAAGGAGACGCCGTGAATGACAACTTTCCTTTCTCATACGTATAAGCAGCATCCGCCTGCCATCCTTGTTCAGACTTCAGCGTAGCCACACCCTGCTCGTGCCTGAAGGTGCCGTGATGCACCCCGTTCGACGCCAGCTCGTTGGCACCCGGCAAGCGGAAACTCCGCCCCACGTTGGCTTTCAGCATGTGCACCCGCGAAGGATTCCATACAAAACCCACCGAAGCCGAATAATCGCCAAAGTCCCTGTTTACCGCATAGCTTCTGTTCTTATATACCTCTATCACACTTGCATCATATCCCTGATCAACGAGATACTCCTCCAGATACGCATCGGTATATCCGGCCACCTTTATCTTGCCATAATCATACCGCACACCCCCGCTCAGCGTTAGCTGACTGTTGACTTTGTAGTTACTCAACCACAACCCACCGGTGGTAACACGCGTGTACTCCGGCAATAAAAAAGAGTAACCGGCTATGTTATTATCTTGATATTGCACATCCCAGCCCAGCGTATGCTCCCATTTTCCATTTCCCAGAAAACGCAACTTAGCATTTGAACTATACGTGTTCAACCTGAACGCCAACTCCTTGTCGGGATCCTTCTGAGGAATCTGTTGCGTGGAGTAATGCGTGTGAAACGAACTCCACTCTTCGCGGTGATTGTTCTGGTACCCCAAGTCCCACGACAGAGCCATCGGTCCCCACGCATACCCTTGATGCAGCGCCACCTTCAGGTGATTCACAAAACTGTAAGGCAACTCAATGTTGCGACTGTTGCCGTCATCGGTCAGTTTCGACAGATCAGGAATGCCATGCGCCCCCGGGAAGAACCCCGTTTTCTGGTACGCATTACTTATTGAAAAGGAAGCATCGTACCCGTTTTTGCGGTACGTGGTGAACCAGCTCACGTCTCTTTCGAAACCGGCAGTGTTCTTCATCCTTCGGTTATACACCGGAATTTTACGGGTCAGATACACCACCGTATCCGTGGGAATACGGTAATCGGCAAAATGCATTTCGGTGTACCTTAGTTTGGTAAACCACGCATTGTGTTTCAGCCCCAGCATGAGCGAACCGCCCAGCGTGCCGTTCACCGATTTGCCGATGAGAGCCACTTCACCCAGAAACATGTTCTGAGTAGGAGCAGGCAAGGCATTGATTTCAATCGCTCCGCCCATGGCATCACTACCATATAATAAAGACGAAGGACCTTTGCGCACACTTACCTGGCCGGCATTGAACGCATCAATCTCCAGCCCGTGATCCGCACCCCATTGCTGCCCCTCCTGTTTGACCCCGTTTTCGGTCACCGTAATCCGGTTAAAACCCAATCCCCGAATCATCGGTTTGGCAAAGCCCGAACCAATATCCATGGAATGTACGCCGGGAATGTTACCCAACGTCTGCACCAGATTTCCCGAAAAGTTATTTCGAAGAAAATCCTCACCGACCACCTCGAGCTGCAACGTAGCATTCTTGTTTCGTATGTGGTGATACGTCTCTGATACCACCACCTCCGACAAGTTGACACTCTTTAGTGAATCGGTTGTCTGGGCGTGTGCCGACAAGGATATAGCTATACCCCATGCACACATACCCGATACATATCCGATACGCATACTAAAAAATAGTTATTCGTTAAACGAAAAAAATAAGATGAGTGAGATAAAAGTATGTCAGCCCACGGCAGGAGGTGCACGCATGCCACGAGAATAAGAGAAACTGAATGTTCCCTTGTTCTCAAAAACCGGAACCTTATAAGGAAGAAGTTCGGCAATGAAACATAGTTGGAGAGAAGATACTTGAACGAAAGGCGACAGTGTGAAATGACAGATAGGGCAGGAGTCGGGCCGGCTGCTGTTACTGTCGGACTCACAATCGTGGTGACAGGCAGCAGATGTGCACGGTTCGTGAAAGTGAAAAGCTTTCACCACATGGAAAGGCATGAGCGTTAGTAGTAACACCCAGGCAATTCCTATCCGTAATCTGTATTTCCTTTTTGCCCTGTTAAGCATAGTGAATGCAAAGTTATGTAGAACTTTTCTAAATAAAAACAGCTTGCCGCACAAATTTGAATTCTTTTATACTTTATTAGTTATAGCATTTCCACCAATGGAGCAGAAACAGAAACCCCGTTGCCACGAGCGCGGTAGACAGTCCCGTGTAGAAGAAAGCAATGAACCAGGTAGGCAATAAATGAAAAGTGCGTATGCTGATACCCATACCAATCATGAACAACATAACGAGCCACCCTTTGGCATCAAAAAAAGCCAGCGGATGATTTTTGTCGCCCATTTCAGCAATTCGCCGGGTGTGCTTACCGTGCAGCCTTTTAAATATAAGGAAAAAAAACAGGCAGAAAATAACAACCGCTCCGGCTAACTTCAGTTGCCATTGCAGCGCATCGTTCATCCATGTATAAATGCCTATTTTCAGTATGTTGGCTCCGGCGGCTATCCAAACTAGTCCGGCCATTGCCACCAGTACTTTTCTGCTTACGTACACTCTCATTCTATCTTGCTGATTTTGTATTCAGGTACTTAAACAGCATGATGGGGAGTAATGTTCACGCAGAAAAATAAGTCAGCTCTCCTTGTCTGTTATTACGTTATACTCACATGTTTTGAAAACCATACATGTTGCCTTTACTCCTTTATACGACTCTCCTCCTAGAGAAAAAAAAGTGTGGTTTACCATCACTTACCCTCACTAACTGACTTGAAACCCCTTTCTAATAGGCTATATAGAAGAATGATGGTAAAAAATGTCTACCATTAAAACGACAGTTTTACCCTCACTATCTATCACTTTTAACTAAGACTATAGATTCATTAACTCCAATTTAACTAAAAAGCCGATGATGTTTGAGCGATTTTGACTGCTTTTTGATGAAAAATGGCCAAAAACGACTTCGTAATTCGTCGAAAACAGGTTGTTGTGCATGGATAAACCTCTTTTTTGGCTTCAATGCCTTTCAGTCAATTTGAGATTGAAATGCCTCTTTTTAGTTTATTTTTGTGCTTTTATTTTATTTGTATTGACTGTGTTTGGATTTGGAGAGTAGCTACTGTTTATGCAGCAGCCTCTTTGCGCCGATTCTTTGATGGGCTTTTTGGGTGGTAATGGTATGTTTATATAGGGGTTTTGCCTTCCTTTTATTGATTAAATAAATTACTTTATTTCGGAATGAGCCTTTGTTTTTGAGTTTGATTCTTGCTTTTTTATGCGTACTTCTTTTGTGTTTGAAAAATAGTTATTATGTGTGAGTTACTTGTTGGTTGTTTTGATGTAATTGTAAACCAACAATTTATAATTGTTGGCCTGCGATTTTAAAAAGTTGGCGTAGGATTTTAAAAAGTTGGTGTAGAATGAGGAGATTGGTGTTAGTGGGGGACTGATTATTCTTTCAATCTCAAATACATATTCCTAGCACATCACCAAAACAGTCAATAATATAATTAGCGCCTTGCTTCATTAACTGTTCCTTTGTGTTATAACCGTAGGTAACTCCACATGTTAGGCAATTGGCGCCTTGCCCCATCGCTATATCATAAACGGTATCTCCTATGACTAACGTTTTTTGAGGGCTAGACTGAGTTTGCTCCAGTATCATAAGAACCATGTCGGGTGCAGGTTTCTTGTTCACCACATCTTGTTCTCCCAAAGTGTAAGAGATGTATTGGCTTATATTTAACTTATTCAATAGTAATAGCAATGCATCTCTTCCTTTGCTGGACGCAACAGTAATGGTTATTCCTCTTTGATAAATGTTTTGCAATGTAGATGCAACCTGCGGGAATAATTGAATGGTATCTAAGCTTATGCTATTATAGTTTTCGCGATATATTCGGATGGCTTCTTCTAATATGGCTTTTTCCTTTATTTGGGCAGCTTTGATAAATGTTTCTTCTAGCGGTAGCCCGATAAGATTTTTTATTTCATTGTCATTGGCCTTGGAGAGTCCCAATATTTCTAATGTAGCTTGTATGGTTTGTATAATACTGTTTTTTGTATCAGCTATTGTCCCGTCAAAGTCTAAGATTACTGTTTCTATTTTATTCATGTCCTTTTTTGCAAAGGTAAATAATATTATGTGTTTAATAATGAATGACTTATGCTTTTTTGTTTGAAACTAATTTTTTACTTTTGTTATTAAATAATATAAATCTATGAAGATTACCAATTTTGTCACTCCTCCGGAACATATAAATTTTCTTGCCAAGAACCTTTTTGGTAATTGCGGCGAGATTATTAACGGTTCTATTGCTTATTTAGAACCCAATGGGGGAGGACCTGTTCAATTACATACGCACGAGCACGATCATTTGTTTATTGTGGTAAGAGGTGAAGCAAAGGTTTTGTTTGAAAACAGCACTCACATTATACGTGAAAATGAATCGTTTTTAGTTAAAGGTACTTTGTTACATTCGGTGTGGAATAATGCTTTAGAGACCACTACGATGATAGGTATTTCGGTTAAGAGTAGTGATGACCGTTGTATTAAATAAAAAGTTTTAATCTATGAAAATAAAAAGATTTTTGCCAAAACAGATGTTACCGGATGTAGGAACGATACTTACTACACTATTGGTGGTAGGGTATACTTATATGCAAGGCTTTTCTTGGTTCCTTCTTCCTTTTTATATTCTTCTTTCTGGTTACTATTTGATGTTGTTATTTTTAATGTTTAAAAAGAGAAAAAAGAGAAGCTAATATTTGGAAGTAACTCCATACTATAAATGAAGATGAATTGTTTCAAAATACTCAGCAACTTTATTTAATTCTTCTTTTTTTATCAATCCATCAATGTATGTATGGGGGATAGAATGATACCCATACTTGGCGCCCAGCAGACTACAAGCTACGGCTGCATTGGTGTCGGCATCTCCTCCGGCATCAATCATGGCAAATAATCCTTCTTCAAAACTGTTGCAGTGATGCAAACACCAAAGGGCTGCTGCCAGTGTTTTAAGGGTGTAGCCCATCGCTTTATCGTCAAGGGTGAGAGCGGTCAAGGTCTCGGATTCTGCTAAGTTCAGGAATTTTTCTATTTGTTCGTCGTATTGGATACTTATTTCTTTGAGTTCGCTCATTGGCGGAACGGTATTGTGGTATACCAACGAATGAATAAGGATGGAGTATATAACGCAGGAGCCCACGCAGCGGGGATCAAAATGGGTGAGTTTGCATATTGATTCAGCTTCTTTGATAACGTTACATGGCAGTAAGCCTACTATAGAGGTACGCATTATGCCTCCGTTACCTGCACTTTTTTCACCTGTGAGTTGCCAAACAGCACGAGACACGCGAAAGGGTTCTTGTTCGTATTGAGGATGGCCGAGCACGCAACGCGTTTGATTACCGATGTCGGGCGGATTGGTATTATACCATGCTTTGAATTCACTTGCGATGGATGTGTAATTTATTTCTTTCTCTTTAATAAGAGAACGAGCAATGCAAAGCATCATTTCCGTATCGTCTGTCCAGTAACCTTTTGGTCTGAATGAACGGTAGGCGTCCTTGCGTATCTGTGAATAATTGCGCAGGCCGGTAGGGTAGTGTTGTTGTACTTCAGCACGAGTCATGAACTCGGTGCCTGCTCCTAATGCATCACCAATGGCTTGTCCGAATAGGGCTCCTTTTATCTTATCGGCTTGGCTCATGGCAATCTGTTTGGTTCCTTTGTCTCTATTCTCCTACTATAAAAGAAGTCATGTTTAACGATGCTGCAATTACTTTATCGTTAAAGAATCTGACTTTTTCATCTTTGTTTCTCAGTCCCAATACATAGAGCATCGGAATGTAATGTTCGGGTGTGGGAATTGCTAACTCAGCATCTTTATGCAATGAACGGTAGTTGATCAGTGACAGGTCATCTCCATCTATCAGCTTGTTTTTGAGAATATCGTTCAGTTCGAAAGCCCAATCGTAACCATACTCGGCATTGAAGTCGTTGCCCGTTATGCGCATGATGCGCAGGTTGTGTATCATATTTCCACTACCTATTACCAGAACGCCTTTGCTGCGAAGAAAAGCAAGCTCTTTGCCCAGGTTGTAATGCCATTGCGCATCTTTGTCGTGATCTATACTTATCTGAATAACAGGTATATTTGCCAAAGGATAGGTGTATTTAAGAATAGTCCACGTGCCGTGATCCAACCCCCATTGATCGTCGCCCTTTACGTGTGTGCTTTGGATGTTATCTATGACTTCCTGAGCTAACGAGGGTGATCCCGGCGACGGATATTTCTGGCGATAAAGTTCATTGGGGAATCCATAGAAGTCGTGAATAGTTTCCAGCGGATTGCCTATTGTTACGTGCGTACCTTTTGTTTCCCAATGAGCCGAGATACACACAATGGCACGTGGCGTAGGTAATTGAGCGCCTAAACTGGTCCACATGCGTGAAAATTCATTGTCTTCAACTGCATTCATCGGCGAGCCGTGTCCAACAAACAACATTGGCATCAGAGGGGTACTTCCCAGTTCTGATATGCTTTTATGTAAATCTTTTAATGTCATAGTTTACTCCTTTCTATGCAAAGATAGACGATTTTACATAAGAGCAATGTTCCCGATGTATAAAACATGCGCTTTTGTGAAATAAAAAAACTCCTGTAACCAATGAAGCTACAGGAGTTTTGTATGAATAAGGTATTTATTTACTTACCTAATACCTGAGCTACGTCAACAGCTACAGCTACAGTACAACCTACCATTGGGTTGTTACCGATACCTAGGAATCCCATCATTTCTACGTGAGCAGGAACTGATGAAGAACCAGCGAACTGAGCGTCTGAGTGCATACGGCCCATGGTGTCTGTCATACCGTAAGAAGCAGGACCGGCAGCCATGTTATCAGGGTGCAAGGTACGACCTGTACCACCACCAGATGCTACAGAGAAGTATTTCTTACCCATTTCGTTACATTCTTTTTTGTATGTTCCGGCTACTGGGTGCTGGAAACGAGTTGGGTTGGTTGAGTTACCTGTGATAGATACGTCAACACCTTCTTTGTGCATAATAGCAACACCTTCGCGAACATCATCGGCACCATAGCATTTTACTTTGGCACGGTCTCCGTCAGAATATGCGATTTCACGAACTACTTTCAGTTCTGATGTGTAATAGTCAAATTCTGTTTGTACGTAAGTAAAGCCATTGATACGTGAAATGATTTGTGCGGCGTCTTTTCCAAGACCGTTCAGGATGCAACGAAGAGGTTCTTTACGAACTTTGTCGGCTTTAGCTGCAATTTTGATTGCACCTTCGGCAGCTGCAAATGACTCGTGTCCTGCAAGGAAAGCGAAACATTTTGTTTCTTCGCGAAGCAGACGGGCAGCCAGGTTTCCATGGCCGATACCTACGTTACGATCATCGGCTACTGAACCGGGAATACAAAATGCCTGAAGACCGATACCGATTGCTTCGGCAGCGTCAGCAGCTACTTTGCAGCCTTTTTTAATAGCGATGGCAGCACCTACAACATAAGCCCATTTTGCATTCTCGAAGCAGATAGGCTGAGTTTCTTCACACGTTTTATAAGGATCAAGTCCATGAGCTTCGCAAATTGCGTTAGCTTCTTCGATGTCTTTGATGCCGTTTGCGTTCAAAGCAGCAATGATGCCTTTGATACGACGGTCCTGACTTTCAAATTTTACTTCTCTAATCATAGTTTCTTTCCTCCTTATATTATTCGTGACGTGGATCAATGTGTTTAACTGCTCCCTGTTCCGCTGTTACGCGTCCGTAAGTGCCGGTTACTTTCTTCAAAGCTTCGTTGGCATCAGTACCTTTCTTGATTTCGTCCATGAATTTACCCATGTGAACGAATTCGTATCCGCAGATTTCATCATTCTTATCAAGGAAGATAGTTTTGATATAACCTTCGGCCATTTCAAGGTAACGAGGACCTTTTGCCAATGTTCCGTACAAGGTACCAACCTGGCTACGAAGACCTTTACCCAAGTCTTCAAGACCTGCACCGATAATCAAACCGCCTTCAGAGAAAGCCGATTGAGTACGTCCGTAAACAATTTGAAGGAAAAGTTCACGCATAGCTGTGTTGATTGCATCACATACCAAGTCGGTATTCAACGCTTCCAAAATGGTTTTTCCCGGAAGGATTTCAGCAGCCATGGCAGCTGAGTGAGTCATTCCTGAACAACCAATGGTTTCAACCAATGCTTCCTGAATAATACCTTCCTTAACATTCAGAGTTAGTTTGCACGCTCCTTGTTGAGGGGCACACCAACCTACACCGTGTGTTAAACCGGAAATGTCTACAATCTCTTTCGATTTTACCCATCTGCCTTCTTCGGGTATGGGAGCCGGTCCATGGTTAGGACCTTTCTTCACAACACACATGTGTTCCACTTCGTGTGAATAAGTCATAATTAGCTCTTTTTTTAAGTAAAATAATATAGTTTTGTAACCACAATTTTTCAATTGACCGCAAAGTTAGTCCTTTTATTTGGTTTATACAATCTGACTTTTATTACTTTTTTAAGAAATAGAGCAAATAAAAGACTGTAAATCTGCTTATTGCAAAGTGGAGATTACATTCCGTTAAAAGTCATCGGCGCAAGGTGAAGCGGTGCTTCCTTCGCAACCTTGTTTCATAATGTGGGCAACCAGGCTGTTGATGTAAAGTTCCAGGTAGCTGTATCCGCTTTTTTTGTCAATGTCTTTGTGGGTTTTTCCGGAGGGCATGTTTTGAGTTGCCCAGCTGTCGGCAATGCCATCTTTGTTGGCGTCAGCAGGCTTGCTGCTTTGTTGGTATTCGGGATAGCCCCCGCAGTCTGCTTGCGAATCAATTAAACCATTGGTTCCTCCGTTTGAGCCGGTGTATGTGTAAGTGCCTTGTTTTACTTCGTTGATAATGCGGGTATCAACAGCATCGCGTTGCATACTGGCTCCCGCATAGTTCAATACACGCTCGTAGGCTGTAGCAGCGGTATGTGTTCCTACGGCGGCAACTTTGTATTCCTGATTGGCCTTGATACCGTCTTTGCTTCCGCCTGGAAGTGCGCCGTTGTTGGTGTTTGGGTGTATGCCTACCCAGTTATCTTCATTGGTTTGGGCAATGTATTGTCTCATTTTATCGGTGAGAGCGTTGCATGTATTGTCTATATAATTTGCCTGAACGTAAAAGCTGCCCCAGATTCCGGCTGCATTTTTTTGAGTTCCGTCATCGGCATTGGGCGAAAAGATGCGGTAGGTGAGCGATTCTTTGGTTGCTGTCGACGGGCCGGGTTTGTAGTAGTTGCCCACGAAGTTGTAGCTGCCTCCTTCACCGGCGTAACCTCCGTTGGTTGGCCCCCAGTTGTAAAACACGTTGTTGCGCAGGTCGACTAACTCGTCGGCAGGACGACCCGAAAAACGACTGCCGCATAGACGGGGAGTGCGACTGCTGTGGTGTGCCAGTAAGTTGTGATGAAAGCTGGCACCTTCACCTCCCCAAATACCTCCGTAGCCGTGTTTGCCTTTGCCGTGCACGGAATTGGTGAGGCTTTCACTCAAGATGCACCACTGCATGGTGAAGTTTTTGTTTCCGTAGAAAGAAGAGCATTCATCGGTACTCCAGCTCATGGTGCAATGGTCTATAATGATGTTGCTGTGCTCACGTCCCCACATGGCATCGTCTTCGCTTTTCTTTTCATCGCCCATGCGGCAACGAATGAACCGGATGATTACGTTATCGGCTTTAACCACCAATGAGTAGTTTTTGAGGCAGATTCCGTCACCGGGAGCTGTCTGTCCGGCAATAGTTACGTCTCCGTTTTTAACTTCCAGGGTCGATTGTAGCTCGATAATGCCCGAAACGTCGAAAACGATGGTGCGTGCACCGCTCATACTCAATCCGTAGCGCAGTGAGCCACTGCCGCTGTCGTTGAGGTTGGTTACATGGTACACCTCGCCGCCACGTCCACCGGTAGTAGTCATTCGGGCAAAACCTTCAGCTCCCGGAAAGGCGGGTGCTACGACTGTTTCGGTGTTGTCTTCGTCAGGGGTTATGATACTCTCTGTTCCGTTGTTGTCGTTCTTTGCACAAGCGCTCGATAACAGGAATGCGCAGGCAAGTAATAAAATCTGTTTCATGATATCAATGTTTATATAGGCTGCAAAACTAGAAATCAGTGTCTGTTATGATGTGTATGAATTATTATTCTATGTGGAAGTATTGGGCTTTCAATCAAAAAGATTACTTTTGTGGCAACGATTAATACATATAGTATGATAGAAGTATCTGATGAGGCATTGCGCAATGCAGCCGGTGAAGGAATGGATGAGTTTATTAAGGTGTTTACTGATAAATACCTGGAAGCAACGGGCGGTAATCTGACTGCCGAGACTATGCCGTTGCTAACGGGAGAACAGCATTCACTATTAGCTTATCAATTGTTTCGGGATGAAATTATGGTGGGAGGTTTTTGCCAGTTAATTCAAAACGGTTATGGTAGCTATATCTTTGATAATCCTTTTGCCAAAGCAATGAGATTGTGGGGAGCGCATGATTTTTCTAAGCTGATTTATAAAGCAAAAAAAATATATGATGCCAGCCGTGAGGATCTTGAAAAAGAACGCACGGAAGAGGAATTTATGGCTATGTACGAAAACTATGAGGTTTTCGATGACTTGGAAGAGGAATTCTTCGAGATGGAAGAGGAACTTACTACGCTTATCGCTTCTTATGTAGACGAGCACTTGGATTTATTTGCTGAAATAAAAAAGGATTAGCCATGCAGTATTTGTGTGTTGGGTGCGTTTATTTATTAAATAGAGTAAAAAAAGAGGGGTAAACGGTGTGCATCTCTCTTTGTTTTGTATATTTGCACACCTATATAAAACACACATTGATATAATATTATGAAACAGATGAAGTTTTTCGCATTGGTTTTGACTTTCTTAATGGGAGTTTCTTTAACTTCTTGCTTTGATAGCGGAAGTAGCAATAGTTATGATGGAACCGCTTTTGTTACTGTTTATCAAAGTTATCTTTCAAATGGAGTTGTTCTAAAGACGGATGACGGGTATACGCTAACTCCGACTAATCCCTCTGCATTGTTATTGAGTGATGGTAAATCTTATCCGGAAAGAGCTTTAGTATACTATAAGTTTGCTGAAGGTGAAAAATTTGTTCAAGGAAAAACCAGTTATAATGTTTCAGTTGAAGGTGGTATGGGCATTGAAGTGAAATCTTTTAATAACAAGCCTGATACAATTAAGAATGATTATAATATTATAGCCATGGATTTATGGCATGCTAACGGATATGTTACTGTTGCATCCAATTTCTATTATGGAGGTACTGTTGGCTTTGATTTCATTCAACAAAAAGTGGGTAATGATACTCTTTATGTGAAATTTAATTATTCTAAAGGAGGAGCTTCGGGCTATAATAATGGTACAACGTACGTAAGTTTAAAACTTCCATCATACATTCAAGATATTGAACCGAAGAATGACTCAATTTGGGTTAAAGTTTCTGCAAAAGGTCCTAATGATGAGACTCTTGTAAAAAATGTACGATGCAAATATGATTTATACTAACATTGAATTACAAAGGAATTTTTAAAATAGCGATGTTATTGATTTCCTCTCCGGCCAAGGCCTGGGAGGAAATTCGTTTCAATACGGATAGGCGAGCGGTATTTACCGAATTCGTTTATCCTATGATTGGTTTATGTGGTCTCTCTGAATTCATTGGCTCCATGCTGGAGTACGGATGGAGTGGCCCTCAAAGTTTCCAACTAGCCATGACGCAATGTTGCGCAGTGGCTGTGGCTCTTTTTGGCGGATACTTTTTAGCAGCGTTTGCCATAAACCATTTGGGAGTTAGATTGTTTGGTTTAAAGAATGATATATTGTTGGCACAACAATTGGCCGGATATACGCTTGTAGTCACCTTTTTAATTAGTATTGTTACGGGTATGTTGCCCGACTTTACCGTTATTGGCTGGCTGCTTCGTTTTTATTTAGTCTATGTGGCATGGGAAGGCGTATCGGCTCTTTATGAAATGAAAGAGAATAAAAAGGTGGGTTTCACCATACTTGCATCTGCGTTACTTATTTTTTGTCCGGCTATTATACAGGTGGTGTTCAACAAACTAACAGTAATACTCAATTAATTATAGAAAATGAAACTGGCTCCCGTTAATATAAAAAATAAACGTGCTACGTTTGATTACGAACTGACGGATACATATACGGCTGGCATTGTGCTTACCGGTACCGAAATAAAATCAATCCGTCTGGGTAAAGCTAGCTTGGTAGATACTTTTTGTTTCTTCTCAAACGGGGAACTGTGGGTGAAGAACATGCATATTGCAGAATACTTTTATGGCTCTTACAACAACCACAGTGCACGTAGAGACCGAAAACTATTGCTGAATAAAAAGGAATTGAAAAAGCTCGAAAAAGGCACGAAAGAAACCGGTTACACCATTGTTCCTGTACGAATGTTTATCAATGAGAAGGGACTGGCAAAGGTTGTCGTTGCTTTGGCAAGAGGTAAGAAACAGTATGATAAGCGCGAATCGCTGAAGGAAAAGGATGATAAAAGAGACATGGATCGCATGTTTAAACGTTAACTTTTCTCCGCCATGGCAGTGGAAACGATTCTGTTTTCAAGGTATTCAATAGGTGAACCGTTTGCGAACGGTTCGGTCACTAATTCAAACAGTTATAATGAAAAAGACTATCCAGCAACTGGTATCTGAGCGCATCCTGATATTGGATGGCGCTATGGGAACTATGATTCAGCAGTATAATCTTCGCGAAGAGGATTTCCGGAACGAAAGTTTCGCTAATATCCCCGGACAACTGAAAGGAAACAACGATTTGTTGTGTCTGACCCGACCGGATGTAATTCAGGAAATTCATCGCAAGTATCTGGAAGCAGGTGCCGACATCATAGAAACAAATACATTCAGTTCTACAACGGTTTCCATGGCCGATTATCATGTAGAAGATTATGTTCGCGAAATAAACCTGGCTGCTGTAAAAATAGCACGCGAGGTAGCCGATGAGTATTCGGCTAAGACTCCCCATAAACCTCGTTTCGTTGCCGGCTCGGTAGGGCCTACCAATAAAACATGTTCAATGAGCCCGGATGTAAACAATCCGGCATTCAGAGCTTTGTCTTTCGACGGACTAGCGCTGGCTTATCAGCAACAGATTGAAGCGTTGCTCGAAGGGGGCGTTGATGCGATTCTTATAGAAACTATTTTCGATACGCTGAATGCTAAGGCTGCTATTTTTGCTGCTGAAAAGGCTATGAAGGTCGTAGGGGTTGAGGTTCCTGTGATGCTATCGGTTACGGTTTCTGATATTGGCGGTAGAACTTTATCGGGACAAACATTGGAGGCGTTTCTGGCTTCTGTGCAACATGCTAATATTTTGTCGGTGGGACTCAACTGCTCCTTCGGTGCCAGTCAGCTCAAACCTTTCTTGTTGCAATTGGCAAACAAGGCTCCTTATTATATTAGTGCGTATCCGAATGCCGGACTGCCCAACAGTTTGGGGACATACGATCAGTCGCCCGAGGAGATGGCTGTACAGGTGAAGGAGTATATTGACGAAAAGTTGGTGAACATCATTGGCGGATGTTGTGGTACGACGGATGCTTATATAGCCAAATATGCGGAACTGATAAAGAACGCAGAGCCCCGCAAACCGGTAGGTAAGCCTGATTGCATGTGGCTTTCTGGACTGGAATTGTTGGAAGTGAAGCCGGAGATTAACTTCGTAAATATAGGCGAGCGGTGTAACGTGGCTGGTTCTCGCAAGTTCTTGCGTTTGGTGCAGGAAAAGAAATACGATGAGGCACTATCCATTGCTCGTGCTCAGGTAGAAGATGGGGCATTGATTCTGGATGTGAATATGGATGATGGTTTGCTCGATGGAGCAGAGGAAATGACTACTTTCCTGAACCTGATTGCTTCGGAACCTGAGATATCTCGTGTGCCCATCATGATTGACTCTTCTAAATGGGAGGTTATTGAAGCAGGCTTAAAGTGCCTGCAAGGTAAATGCGTGGTTAATTCAATTTCACTGAAAGAGGGTGAAGAGGCTTTCATTGAACATGCTTCTGCCGTGAAACGCTATGGGGCTGCGGTGGTGGTGATGGCGTTCGACGAAACCGGACAGGCAGATACGTTCCAACGTAAAATAGAGGTATGCGAGCGTGCCTATCGTTTGCTGGTCGATAAAGTAGACTTCAATCCGCATGATATTATATTTGACCCGAACATTCTGACTGTGGCAACGGGCATTGAGGAACATAATAATTATGCTGTCGATTTTCTTCAGGCTACCGAATGGATACGAAAGAATCTTCCGGGGGCTCATGTGAGTGGCGGGGTAAGTAATTTATCGTTCTCATTGCGTGGCAATAATTACATTCGCGAGGCAATGCATGCGGTGTTCTTGTATCATGCCATTCAGAAGGGCATGGATATGGGTATTGTAAATCCTACTACTTCTGTATTGTATACCGACGTTCCGGCCGATGTGCTTCAAATTATTGAAGACGTGGTGCTGAACCGAAGAAAGGATGCAGCTGAAGATTTAATTGTATTGGCCGAGAAACTTAAAACTGTAGCGTCAGACGACAGTCAGCCTATCAGGCATGATGCTTGGCGTGACGGTACGGTGCAAGAACGATTGAAGCATGCGTTGGTCAAAGGGATAGGCGATTTTCTGGAAGAAGATTTAGCAGAGGCTTTGCCGCAATACGAAAAAGCGGTGGATGTTATTGAAGGTCCGCTGATGGAGGGTATGAATTATGTTGGTGAGCTGTTCGGTGCAGGCAAAATGTTTTTGCCGCAAGTCGTGAAAACAGCACGTACCATGAAGAAAGCTGTTGCCATTTTGCAACCGGTCATTGAGTCGGAAAAAACGGCTGATGTGAAGTCGGCCGGGAAAGTGCTACTGGCCACGGTGAAAGGCGATGTGCACGATATTGGTAAGAATATCGTGGGAGTTGTCATGGCTTGTAACGGTTATGATATTATCGACTTGGGTGTAATGGTACCTGCCGAAAAGATTATTCAACGGGCTATTGAAGAAAAGGTGGATATGATTGGACTGAGTGGTCTGATTACTCCTTCGCTAGAAGAGATGGTGCATGTGGCGTCCGAACTGGAGAAAGCCGGATTTAATATACCGTTGCTGATTGGTGGGGCAACCACTTCTAAGCTGCACACGGCCCTGAAGATAGATCCTGTTTACAGTTCCCCGGTGGTTTATCTGAAAGATGCATCGCAAAATGCCGGCGTAGCCTCTAAATTATTGAACCCGGAATTGAAGGATTCGTTTGCGGAAGAGATTCGTTCGGAGTATCAGTCTCTGCGAGAAAAGGGCAGACCGGTACAACGTGAAATTGTTTCATTGGATGATGCACGAAACAATAAATTGAATCTGTTCTGACTTTCGTTTTGTATTTCAAGGATATTCCTTACATTTGTGCCAGAATTAACGTAAAATCTGATACACAAATGTTTGGAATCAACGACCCGCTTATCATTTTGCCCTACCTGTTATCGGTAGTGTGCGTGCTGTTCTCAGCTTGGCTTGGAGTGAAATACTGGAATAAGGACGACGAAAAAGATGAAAGCCGATGAACACATTTACGCTTGGACTGATTGTGATAGCGTATTTGCTGTCATTGGCTTATTTAGGTTTTTTGGGATATAAGAAAACGACTACGGCAAGTGATTATCTCGTTGGCGGACGACAGATGAACCCCATTGTAATGGCTCTTTCTTACGGAGCAACTTTTATCTCAGCTTCTGCTATTGTTGGTTTTGGAGGTGTGGCCGCTGCTTTTGGTATGGGCATTCAATGGTTATGCTTCCTCAATATGTTTGTGGGGGTAATCATCGCCTTTATTTTCTTTGGTTTGCGAACGCGTCGCATGGGTGCCAAGTTAAATGTCAGTACGTTTCCTCAGTTATTAGGTCGTCATTACCATTCGCGCGGCATACAGGTTTTTGTAGCTGCCGTCATCTTTTTGGGCATGCCACTCTATGCCGCAGTAGTCATGAAAGGTGGTGCCGTTTTTATCGAACAGATATTTCAGATTGATTTTAATGTGTCGCTTCTTATCTTTACATTGATAATTGCAGCGTATGTAATTGCCGGTGGAATGAAAGGGGTGATGTATACAGACGCTTTGCAGGCGGTCATCATGTTTGCTTGCATGTTGTTTCTTATTTTTTATCTCTATAAAACATTGGGAATGGGCTTTACCGAAGCGAACAATGCGCTGAGCGATATGGCTCCTCTGGTGCCCGAGAAGTACAAGTCGCTGGGACATCAGGGTTGGACGGCCATGCCTGTATTCGGTTCTCCTCAATGGTATACGCTGGTTACCTCTTTAATTTTGGGCGTAGGAATTGGTTGTTTGGCGCAACCGCAGCTAGTGGTACGTTTCATGACGGTGAAAAGCAGCAAACAGCTTAATAGAGGGGTGTTTATCGGTTGTTTGTTTTTAATTATAACCGTAGGTGCCATTTATCATGCAGGAGCCTTGAGTAATTTGTTCTTCCTTAAAACAGAAGGCGCTGTGGCTACCGAAGTAGTAAAAGACATCGATAAGATTATTCCCTATTTCATAAATAAAGCGATGCCCGACTGGTTTTCGGCACTCTTTATGCTTTGTATCCTTTCGGCTAGTATGTCTACGCTTAGTTCACAGTTTCACACCATGGGGGCGGCTGCCGGGTCGGATATTTACGGAACGTATAAACCTCGTTCGCGCGGACGTCTGACTAGTGTTATTCGTCTGGGCGTATTGGTTTCTATCTTGGTGAGTTATGTTATCTGCTACATGTTACCCAATGATATTATTGCACGCGGCACTTCGATCTTTATGGGTATATGTGCGGCTGCTTTTCTTCCGGCTTATTTTTGTGCTCTTTATTGGCAGAACGCTACACGTAAGGGAGTTGTTGCCAGTCTTTGGGTAGGTACGCTGGCCAGCTTGTTCGCGCTGGTCTTTTTACATCAGAAAGAGTCTGCGGCTATGGGCATTTGCAAGGCTTTGTTCGGAAGAGATGTTTTGATTGAGGCATATCCTTTTCCGATGATTGACCCCATTCTGTTTGCACTTCCGTTATCTGTTATGGCTATTGTTGTAGTCAGTTGGGTTACCGGCCGCAAGTAACATCGGGCGGTTGAGAGAGAAGATTTATTTTTTGATTTTTTGTTTGTACACTTCGTACCGGCTCAGAATGTCGCGTACGAAGTTGTACGTTTCAATGCCACGGAAGTATCCGTTTCTACAAACAGGATCGGTGAAGTATTCTTCATTGCTTTTCAGCAAAATAAACTTTTCAACGTTATGTTCCCACACCAGTTCCTTCTTTCCGTATTTGCGTGCCAACGCCATGGCATCCGAAATATGTCCGAGTCCGGCATTGTAGGAAGCCAGAATAAACTTAATACGTTCTTTTTTGTCGGGTATAACTTTCAAGGCACGATTGGTTGCATCAATATACTTCACCGCAGCTTTGATGCTCTCTTCGGGATTAGATTCTTTCCCCGGAGGAAGTCCCATGGCCCGCGCGGTGACGGGCATCAGCTGCATTAACCCTCGAGCGCCTGCCCATGACACAGCCGTTGTGTCGAAGTTCGACTCCGTATACGCCAAAGAAGCCAGCAAACGCCAATCCCAGTCAATCTCCTTTGCATATTTCTTAAACAACTTATCGAAATGAGAGATTTTCCCTTCCCGAAGCGATAGAATAGGAGAGTGAATAATGCTTTTACTGATTTCAAAGTAGCGCTTCATACTGGCATTGTAAGCCGGTGAGGTCAAATTCTCTTTGTGCCATTTGTTGGCTGCTTCGGCCAGTAACGGACATTCTTTTCGAACTGCCCATGATGCGCGCTGGTCAAAGCTTATAGGCAAGCGGATGTCCAGATTGGGATAATACGTTGTGTTTAGTCGGGCCAGATCATTGTCGCAAACCGTGTAATCGATCTTCCCCTGATAAACCTGCGTGATAAGATCCTCCACAGTAATACTGTCGGCCTCCACCTTTCTGATCTTGATGCCGCCACCCAATTCTTTGTTTAAGTTCGTCAGCCGGTCGAAATACTTGCCCGGTTTCACGTACACCTCTTTTCCTACCAACTGAGTCACATCAGTGAGAACTTTACCCTTTCCGCCTGCCCGCTGCACAATAACCTGATGAGTAACTACCTCCTCACCGCAATAAGTTACACTATCTTTCAGCTCTTTGGTGATGGGCAAGTTGTAAGCAATCATGTCGCCCTCACCGTTGCGTAGCTTTCGTACCAGATCGGGAACGTTACGAGCCACTTCAATGCGTAATTTCAGTCCCAAGCTCTTGGCAAACTGCTCACTGAGTTCGTACTGAAACCCCATCTCCTGACCGCGATAAATAAAATAAGAAGTAGAACTGTATAAGGTAAGCACCACCAGTTCACCGCTATCTTTCATTTGAGGCAGGTCGTACGTTACTTCATCCGTACCCCGGTTCCCCTTGCGGCAAGAAGCCAGCACAAGGAGCACCAGGCAAAAGAGAAAGGTAAAACGAACTACTTTTATACGCATGCGCTACAAATGTTTTTTGATGTACATGGTTAAAATGTCAATGGCAACTTTGTTGTTACCTCCTTCGGGAACGATCAGGTCAGCATACCTTTTGCAAGGCTCAATGAATTGCATGTGCATGGGCTTCAACACCCGTGTATATCTTTCCATTACAGCTTCGGCCGTTCGCCCGCGCTCAATGACATCCCGTTGAATCACACGAATCAGGCGTTCGTCGGGATCGGCATCAACAAATACTTTCAGGTCCATCATGCTGCGCAACTTCTTGTCGCACAAAGCGAGAATTCCCTCTATGATAATTACTTCGCGCGGTTCAACGTGTATGGTTTCGGGTTGGCGCGTACAAGTAAGATACGAATAAGTAGGCTGTTCAACGCTTTTTCCTTCGCGCAACAGAGACACGTGTTTGGAGAGCAGGCTCCATTCGAAAGCATCGGGGTGGTCGAAGTTAATGTTTTGGCGCTCCTCCACCGGCACATGACTACTGTCTTTGTAGTATGAATCTTGTGGCAAAAGCACTACTTCATTTTTGGGCAAACTATCTATTATCTTGCGTACTACAGTGGTTTTTCCCGAACCGGTTCCGCCTGCTATTCCTATTATTAACATTCGTTGATGGTGTGTATATGAACAATATGGATTACTTTTGTGTAATCAAATCATGCAAAGATAAAAACAATTCATAAAATAACAACGTATGGTTAAACACATTGTATTATTTAAGCTGAAAGAAGAACTTCCGGCTACTGAGAAACAAGCAGTGATGAATCAATTCAAAGAAGCAATTGAAGCCCTTCCTGCTAAGATATCTGTGATACGAAAGATAGAGGTGGGGCTCAATATGAATCCGGCCGAAGCATGGGACATAGCCTTGTACAGTGAGTTCGATTCGCTGGAAGACGTGAAAACATACGCTGTTCATCCTGATCATGTGGCCGCAGGTAAACTATTGGCCGATGTGAAGTTGAACCGCGCTTGTGTAGATTATGAGTTCTAGATTCTCAATACATCATTAGACGATAAAAGTATGAAGAAAATCTGTTTGTGGTTGTTTGTCTTCACCCTGGCCGCTTTGAACCTGCAAGCGCAGATCAAAGAACCGGTGAAGTTCAAAACCTCCTTTAAAAGTATATCGCCAACCGAAGCCGAAATCATATTTTCGGGTACCATTGACAACGGCTGGCATGTGTATTCAACCAATCTGCCCGATGGCGGTCCCATATCGGCTACGTTCAATGTAGATAAGCAACAAGGTGTTCAGCCTGTGGGTAAGTTTCAGGCAAAGGGAAAAGAAGTAAGTACCTTCGATAAACTGTTTGAAATGCAGGTGCGTTACTTTTCGCACGCCGTTCAGTTTGTGCAGAAAGTAAAGATTACCGGTGCTACTTACCACATAGAAGGATACCTGGAGTACGGCGCATGCGACGACGAAAGTTGTCTGCCCCCCACACAAGTTCCTTTCAAGTTTTCGGGTAAGGGCGTAGAAGGTGGTGCGCAAGCCTCATCGGCTACAACGGCCGATAAAACTACGCAAGCCGCCGATAAAGCAGCTGCTGCTACTGCTGCGCTGAACGTTGACTCGCTGAAGAATGTAAATGACAGCAGCTCCGTTGCTGCCGTTGCAGTGGGAACTACCGATCTTTGGGCGCCGGTTATCAATGAATTGCATGCTTTTGGCGAAACCACATCGCAACAAGACATGTCGTGGATTTACATTTTCATTACCGGCTTTCTGGGCGGACTACTCGCACTGTTTACTCCCTGCGTGTGGCCTATCATTCCTATGACGGTAAGCTTTTTCCTCAAACGTAGTAAGGACAAGAAAAAAGGAATTCGCGATGCGTGGACGTACGGTGCTTCTATTGTGGTTATTTACGTAACGCTGGGATTAGCTATCACGCTGATCTTCGGTGCGAGTGCCCTGAATGCGTTGTCGACCAATGCCGTGTTCAACATTCTCTTCTGCCTCATGTTGGTGGTCTTTGCCTCCTCTTTCTTCGGAGCCTTCGAAATAACGTTGCCTTCTCGTTGGAGCAGCGCGGTTGACAGTAAGGCTGAGGCCACCAGTGGTTTGCTGAGTATTTTCCTGATGGCCTTTACCTTGTCGCTGGTTTCGTTTTCTTGCACGGGTCCCATCATTGGTTTTCTATTGGTGCAGGTGTCAACAACCGGCAGCATTGTAGCGCCCGCCATCGGAATGTTGGGCTTTGCCATTGCATTGGCTCTGCCGTTTACGCTTTTCGCCCTCTTCCCTTCGTGGTTGAAGTCCATGCCTAAATCGGGCGGATGGATGAATGTCATCAAAGTTACTTTGGGATTTCTGGAACTGGCCTTTGCACTCAAGTTCCTTTCCGTTGCCGACTTGGCTTACGGCTGGGGAATCTTGGATCGTGAAACCTTCCTGGCATTGTGGATTGTGCTCTTTGCCCTGTTGGGATTCTACTTGCTGGGCAAAATCAAGTTCCCGCATGATGATGACGACACCCGCGTAAGTGTACCCCGTTTCTTTATGGCTCTGGCTTCGCTTGCCTTTGCCATGTATATGGTTCCCGGTTTGTGGGGTGCACCGCTTAAGGCAGTCAGCGCCTTCTCGCCACCCTTGAAAACACAGGACTTTAACCTATACACAAACGAAGTACATGCTAAGTTCGACGATTATGACGCAGGCATGGAGTATGCCCGCCGAAACGGCAAGCCCGTGATGCTCGACTTTACCGGATACGGATGCGTGAACTGTCGTAAGATGGAGTTGGCTGTGTGGACAGACCCAACGGTAAGTAACTTGATTCAGAACGATTACGTGCTGATTACGTTGTACGTGGATAACAAAACCAAACTGCCCGAGCCGATTAAGGTGACAGAAAACGGAACCGAACGTACGCTGCGCACATTGGGCGACCGGTGGAGTTACCTGCAACGCGTGAAGTTTGGTGCCAATGCCCAACCGTTCTATGTGTTGATAGATAACGAAGGAAAGCCGTTGAACAAATCGTATGCATACGATGAGGACATTAGCAAATATGTAGACTTCCTCCGAACAGGACTAGATAACTACCGTAAGAAATAAATATTCGGTTACCTATCAGAAAATAGAAATGCCCGGCCAGATAAACTTTGGTCGGGCATTTCTGTTTTTGTTAAATAAATATGTTTATATTTGCAGCATTCATTCTAAACTATATAACAATGATAACACGCAAATACCTTTTACTTCTAAGTCTCTCACTCTTCTTTACGTTACTGTTTATTACGCCTGTTTCGGCACAAGTGCTTCCCACTTTTAAAACCACACGAACGTTAGTTTACGAAGCCATTCATAAAGATAGCACATGGACTACTGGCAAGGTGGTAGACTTTATTTATTTTGCTAAGTATGATAGCTTGGGACGTGTTTCTGTGTATAATACCTTGACTCCTAATGGTTCGGCCCACAAGAAAATACTTTTTCGCTATAATAAAGAAGGACGCGTATCCGATGAAATATATGCCACAGCTGCTGATGGGATAGTGAAATACTGGAAATATCAATATAACCAACAAGGCTTGTTGAACTTTGTTGCCATCTTAAATGACAAAGGAGATACTTTGTCGGTTCAAACCGCTTTACGAGATGCAAAAGGCCGGGTGGTGAAGAAAATGCTTAAAGATTATCAAAAAGGAACTACCAAAGGCGAACAATTGGTTTACGATGATCAGGGCAAACTTATTAAAAAAGTAGTTTCTTTGCCGAACGGTAAGTTCAAGATACAAGATAAGAGCTTTTGGCAAGGTGATACTTTGCTTGTGAACAATAACTATGCCTTCTCTCACCGCCCCCTTTTTGAAGGACTCAAAGTGGATGAACGCATAGTGGAAACCGATGATTATGGAAACTGGACGGTGAAATATGAATTTGAAAAAGATAGCATACAACCTGATTTCATTACTTGCAGGACTATTGAGTACGCAGGTGTGCAAAATGACTGGAAGGACATGTTGTTACAGGGAAAGGTCAAAAGCGTTCGTCAATCATCATACGTAGCCATTCCCAAAGGTCCCAATGCAGTTGACAAAGGGCAGAAGAAAGGTCTCTTCTTTTTCTATTCATTCGATCAGAAAGGGCATAAAACGCAAGAACATACATTTACCGACCAAGGAGTGCTCACGGCAAAGAAACTTTATGAATATGATGCAGCGGGAAAGCTGAAAAGCGAAATGTGTAAGTCGCCCACCGGCACTTTGCTGGAGAGGAAGGAATACAATTACGGAAGTGGTGGTCGCCTGAGAGCAGCCTCCGTATATGACAAGCAAGGTAAGAACTATAAAACAGAAGTCTATCGCTATGATCTCGAAGGGAACCGTGTTGTGGAAGCTGCCTTTCTTAACGACGGAACCAAATGCAAGGAACTTCGATACAAATATAATTCGTACGGATTACCCGTTGAAAGTGAAGTAGTGCAACAGTCGGACAAAGAAGCAACTATTTATCCCTTTAAGCGTGAGTGGGACTTTGAAGGTCGGCTTCTGGCCGAGGCTGTTTTACTGTTCCCCGGCGTAGGAAGGCATCTCTACACGTACCGTTACAACAGCAAAGGACAAATTATAGGAGGTACTGAGCAACCCAACGGACAGCCGATTGTGACTTACATCTATAAGTTTAACAAAGACGATGTCGGCAATTGGAAAATTCGTATTAAGTACGTAGATGATGTGCCGGTGCTGTATGAAGAACGAGAGTATACCTATTATTAATAGATTTAAATACAACATAACATGAAAAAGATTATAAACCCCTGGAAAGGAAAAGAGGGATACAATTGTTTTGGTTGTGCCCCCGCTAACCCCGTAGGTGTCAAAATGGAATTTTACGAAGACGGAGACGATATTGTGAGCCAATGGCATCTGCAAGCCAATTATCAAGGTTGGATTAATACATTGCACGGAGGCATACAGTCGGTTTTGCTCGACGAAATCTGCGCATGGGCTATTCTGCGCAAACTGCAAACGACCGGTGTAACTTCCAAGATGGAGACTCGTTACCTTAAACCCGTTGATACCACAGATGAATACGTGCTACTGCGCGCACGCATCAGCGAAAAGAAACGCAATATCATATTGGTGGAGGCCGAGCTTTATAACCAGAAAGGAGAGGTATGCACCAAAGCACTCTGCACTTATTTCACTTTCTCGCAAGAAAAAGCGAAGGAAATGCACTTCCACGGCTGCGACGTAGAAGACAAAGAGCTGGAATTACCCCTATTTACTAACGATTCCTCATTAAATAAATGATTTTTGTGATAAATCTTTGGTGGTTTAAAAGAAATGCTTTAATTTTGTCGCTGTAAACAATAGAAATATGAGATATACAACTACACATCATCATCATTCTCCTGGCGAATAACTCGGTGGGCGTGTATGATTTTGTCTAGAAATGATATAGTAAGGCTTGCCGGTAAGGTGAGCCTTTTTTGTTTCCATAGGTAATATAAATTAGAAAAAGATAGAATTATGTTAAGAATTGCAGTACAGGCCAAAGGCCGTCTTTTCGAAGAAACAATGGCTCTTCTCGAAGAGTCGGACATCAAGTTAAGCTCTTCCAAACGCACCCTGCTGGTGCAGTCGACCAACTTTCCCGTAGAAGTTTTATTCCTTCGTGACGATGATATTCCCCAATCGGTGGCAACCGGTGTGGCCGACATCGGCATTGTGGGAGAAAACGAGTACGTAGAGAAAGAAGAAGACGCTGTGATCATTAAACGTTTGGGATTCAGCAAATGCCGCCTCTCGCTGGCTATTCCCAAAGACATTGATTACCCCGGTTTGCAATGGTTTGACAATAAGAAAATAGCGACCTCTTATCCCGTTATCCTCAAGAAACACATGCAGGCCAACGGCATCAAAGCCGAAGTGCACGTTATTACCGGATCGGTTGAAGTGGCACCCGGCATCGGATTGGCCGACGCTATTTTCGATATAGTAAGCTCAGGTTCTACGTTGGTGAGCAACCGGTTGAAGGAAGTGGAAGTTATTATGAAGTCGGAAGCACTGCTTATTGCCAACAAAGAGCTGAGCGAAGAGAAGAAAGAAGTGCTCAACGAATTGCTTTTCCGTATGGACGCAGTGAAAACTGCAGAAGATAAGAAATACGTGCTGATGAACGCCCCCAAAGAAAAACTCAATGAAATTATTGACGTACTGCCGGGAATGAAGAGTCCCACGGTGATGCCTCTGGCACAAGAAGGCTGGTGTTCGGTGCACACTGTGCTCGACGAGAAACGTTTCTGGGAAATCATCGGCAAGCTCAAAGCCCTTGGCGCCGAAGGTATTCTGGTATTACCCATTGAAAAGATGATTTTGTAAACCCCGTCAAACCAACTGTTATGATACTGATTAACTATCCCCCGAGGGAACAATGGGCCGAGATACTCCGCCGCCCGGCACTCGACACGGAAAACCTCTTCGATACCGTTCGGAGCATCATCGATAGGGTGAAAGCCGAAGGCGACAAGGCGGTGCTCGACTACGAAGCCCGGTTCGACAAAGTGGAGCTTGCTTCGCTAGCCGTAACCGAAGAAGAGATGCAAGAAGCCGTTGAGGCTGTGGGAGTGGAGCTGAAAGCAGCCATCTACCTGGCACAAAACAATATAGAGACGTTTCACGCCGCCCAACGCTTCACCGGCCAAAAGGTGGAAACCATGGAAGGCGTTACTTGCTGGCAAAAGGCAGTGGGCATTGAGAAAGTCGGCTTATACATACCCGGCGGCACCGCACCGTTATTTTCTACCGTACTCATGCTCGCTGTTCCCGCTAAACTGGCCGGATGCAAAGAAATCGTTCTGTGTAGCCCCCCGGGAAAAGACGGGAAAATACACCCCGCCGTACTCTTTGCCGCACGTGTGGCAGGAGTGAGTAAAATCTACAAAGCCGGAGGAGTACAAGCCATTGCCGCCATGGCATACGGAACAGAAAGCATACCGAAAGTGTACAAGATATTCGGCCCCGGTAACCAATACGTTACCGCTGCCAAGCAATTGGTGAGTTTGCGCGACGTAGCCATTGACATGCCCGCAGGCCCTTCGGAAGTAGAAGTGCTGGCCGATGAAACCGCCAACCCTGTCTTTGTAGCGGCCGACCTCCTGTCGCAGGCAGAGCACGGAGCAGACAGTCAGGCCCTGCTCATCACCACTTCGGAGAAGCTGCAAAAGGAAGTGATGTACGAGGTGGAACGCCAGTTGGGCTACCTTCCCCGTCGTGACATAGCCGCCAAAGCCCTCGAAAACAGCAAGCTGATTGTGGTGAAGGATACGGAAGAAGCCTTGCAGATGACCAACGAATACGCCCCCGAGCACCTCATCATCCAAACAACCGATTACCACCAATTGGCAGAACGAGTGACCAATGCCGGTTCTGTGTTCCTCGGTCCGCTCTCGCCCGAAAGCGCGGGCGACTATGCGTCGGGCACCAATCACACCCTGCCTACCAACGGATACGCCAAGGCATATAGCGGAGTGAGCCTCGACAGCTTCATCCGTAAGATTACTTTTCAGGAGATATTGCCGCAGGGCATGTGTGCCATCGGACCGGCCATCGAAGTCATGGCGGCCAACGAACAGCTCGATGCACACAAAAATGCCGTTACCGTGCGATTAAACAGTATAAGGAAACAATAAATCAGCCAAACGATGAAGACATTAAAAGAACTGACACGTCCCAATATATGGGCATTAAAGCCCTATTCTTCGGCGCGCGACGAGTACAACGGAGCCGCAGCATCGGTCTTTCTCGATGCCAACGAAAACCCGTACAACTTGCCGCACAACCGCTATCCCGACCCGCTGCAACGTGATTTGAAGGCAGAACTGACCCGAATCAAGCAGGTGAAGGCCGAGAACATCTTCCTGGGAAACGGAAGCGACGAGGCAATCGACTTGGTCTTTCGCGCTTTTTGTGAGCCGGGAGTGGACAACGTAGTGGCCATTGATCCTACTTACGGCATGTATAAAGTGTGTGCGGATGTGAACAACGTGGAGTACCGCAAGGTGTTGCTCGATGATGCGTTTCAGTTTACGGCCGACGCACTGCTGGCAGCGACCGACGAACATACTAAACTCATCTTTCTCTGCTCGCCCAACAACCCCACAGGAAATGATTTGCTTCGCTCGGAAATAGAAAAGACATTGGCAGCTTTCAGCGGACTGGTTATTATTGATGAGGCGTACAACGACTTCTCGTCGGCCCCTTCTTTCTTGCAGCAGCTCGATAAATACCCCAATCTGGTGGTGTTTCAAACCTTCTCGAAGGCATGGGGTTGCGCAGCCATCCGTCTGGGCATGGCGTTTGCTTCGGCAGAGATTATCAGCATCTTCAATAAAATAAAGTATCCCTATAACGTGAATCAGTTAACACAACAGCAGGCGCTGAGCATGTTACAACGATACGATGAGATTGAGGGATGGGTAAAGGAACTGATAGCGGAGCGGGGCCGACTGATGGATGCTTTCTCTACACTGGCTTGTGTGCAGGAGATTTTCCCGTCGGATGCCAACTTCTTCCTGGCGCGCGTAACCGATGCCGGTGCCATTTACAATTACCTGGTGGCAAAGGGCATTATTGTGCGCAACCGCAGTTCCATTTCTCTTTGCGGCAACTGCCTGCGCGTTACGGTGGGCACGCCGGCCGAAAACAAAACTTTGCTGGAGGCTTTGCAGGCTTACGGCAACTAATCGTTTCATGATATGAAGAAAAAAGTACTGTTTATAGATAGAGACGGCACGCTTGTGGTGGAGCCGCCCGTTGATTATCAGCTGGATTCGCTGGAGAAACTGGAGTTTTACCCCAAGGTGTTTCGAAACCTGAGCTTCATTCGCAACAAGCTCGACTTTGAATTTGTGATGGTAACGAACCAAGACGGACTGGGCACGGCTTCTTTTCCCGAGGAGACGTTTTGGCCGGCGCACAACCTGATGCTCAAAACGTTGGAAGGCGAGGGCATTGTGTTCGATGATATATTGATTGATCGCAGTATGCCGGCCGACAATGCGCCTACCCGCAAGCCCCGCACGGGCATGCTGACTGCCTACCTCAACAATGACGATTATGATTTGGCCGGAAGTTTCGTGATTGGCGACCGGGCTACGGATGTGGAGCTGGCTCGCAACCTCGGCTGTCGGGCCATCTTCCTACAAGATTCTACGGAATCTCTTCGAGAAAAAGGACTGGAGGAGGTCTGCGCTTTGGCAACAACCAACTGGGATCGGATAGCGGAGTTCCTCTTTGCCGGTGAGCGCAAGGCGGAAGTGCGCCGCACAACCAAGGAAACGGATATAGCGGTCTCCTTGAATCTCGACGGGCACGGGAATTGCAACATCACTACCGGACTGGGTTTCTTTGACCACATGTTGGAACAGATCGGCAAGCACTCGGGCATGGATCTGACCATCAACGTGAAAGGTGATTTGGAGGTGGACGAGCACCACACCATTGAGGATACGGCCATTGCATTGGGCGATTGTTTGTATCAGGCGCTGGGCAGCAAGCGTGGCATTGAGCGTTACGGCTATGCTTTGCCTATGGATGATTGCTTGTGCCAGGTATGTCTGGACTTTGGCGGTCGCCCGTGGTTGGTATGGGATGCCGAGTTCCATCGCGAAAAGATTGGTGAGATGCCTACGGAAATGTTTCTGCATTTCTTTAAGTCGCTGAGCGATGCCGCCCGCATGAACCTGAACATCAAAGCCGAGGGACAGAATGAACATCACAAGATTGAGGGAATCTTCAAGGCGCTGGCACGTGCTTTGAAGATGGCCATCAGGCGAGATATTTATAACTTTGAACTACCTAGTTCCAAAGGCGTGCTTTAGGCGAATTAAAAGATAAAATAAAAGGCCAAACACTTGACTTTGGTTATATAATGTATTATCTTTGTCAACATAATCCTATAGTACATTCAATTTATTATAGGCGTAAAGGCAGGAGCTCCAACTCCTGCCTTTTTTCGTTTTGTACGGTTCATTTTTTCTCCCGGACGGTTGCTTATTCCCATTTGCACGGTAGCAAAAGGTCCGCGACAAACCGTCTCTTGGCCGTGAGACGGTTTCTCATGACCCAAAAGACGGTTTCTCTTTTGAAATTGCTCGTTATCTTTTTCAAATCGGCCGTTATGTTTTTCAAAAAGTTGGTTATGTTTTGCCCAATTCTTCCTGATCACTTGCGCACGACTTCTGGTTAGTTAATAATATATAAAGTTGCTCTTGACAGGTTTTACCTTGTTTGTAAGCATTCGGAAACTCTTTGTTGAAGATACACCTCTCCACTCTTTCCGTACTGCCAACTTATCATTTGATACACCTTATTAGATCAAAAGTCCCCCTCTAAAGGCCTTATGTTTTCTGTACACAAGAATATGTAACATAAATCAGTGTGTTTGTTACGTGGAAAAAGGTATCTGAAACAAAATAACAATAAGGGTAGGTTCGAATCTTCTAATTTTGTTTCCTAGATAATTAAATCAATTTTTAAATCTTATCATTGTTTTATGATGAATATGAAATGTACTTATCCTTTTGGTTTAACGCGACAATTACTATTGTTGGCATTGGCTATGCTTACGGCTTTCAGTTCCGTTCCATCAGTGTATGGTAAAAGCAAACCGAAGTCGGGCAAGAGCGCCAAAGGCCCTCTTTTCTCTCAATTTGTATACCAAGGCGACGATGACGTTTACAAGAACCATCCGTTAGCTGCCGGTGAGTTTTACAACCCCATTCTGCAAGGATGTTATCCAGACCCCAGCATCACCCGCAAAGGTGACGACTACTACTTGGTCTGCTCTTCTTTTGCTTTCTTCCCCGGAGTGCCCATTTTTCACTCCAAAGATTTGGTGAACTGGAAACAAATTGGGCATGTGCTCGATCGTACTTCACAACTGAAGGTGCACGACACGCCCATGAGTGCCGGTGTGTATGCGCCCGATATTAAGTACAACGCGAACAATGATACGTTTTATATGATTACCACACAGTTTGCCGGCGGATTCGGTAACATTGTGGTGAAGACAAAAGATCCGATGAAAGGTTGGAGCGATCCGGTGAAACTGGCTTTCAACGGAATTGACCCGTCTCTTTTCTTTGATGATAACGGCAAAGCATACGTGGTACACAATGATGCACCCGAAAAGGACTTATACCAAGGTCACCGTGTCATCAAAATATGGGAGTATGATGTAGAGAAAGATGCTATTATTCCGGGAACCGATAAGGTAATTGTAAACGGTGGGGTGGATCTTTCAAAGAAGCCCATCTGGATTGAAGCACCGCATATTTATAAAAAGGACGGAAAATACTACCTGATGTGTGCCGAAGGCGGTACAGGTGGTTGGCACAGTGAGGTGATTTTCGTGAGCGATTCACCCAAAGGTCCTTATGTGCCGGCAGCCAATAACCCCATTCTGTCGCAAAGATACTTGGCGAAAGACAGGAAGAATATGGTCGACTGGGCCGGTCATGCCGATTTGGTGCAGACTCCCGAAGGCAAATATTACGGTGTATTCCTCGCTGTTCGTCCCAACGAAGAGAAAAGAGTGAATACGGGCCGCGAAACATTTATATTGCCGGTTGACTGGAGCGGTGAGTTTCCTGTCTTTGAAAACGGATTGATCCCGATGGAACCGAAGCTTAAAATGCCTCAGGGAGTTGAGAACAAGACCGGAAAAGACGGGTTCATGCCCAACGGTAACTTTACTTTTACCGATAACTTTACCAACCCGGCTCTCGATTATCGCTGGATTGGTGTGAGAGGCCCGCGCGAAGAGTTCGTGAGCATCAGCAGTAAAGGAATGGAAATCAAACCGTTTGCTGCTAACATCAAAGAGTTGAAACCTACGTCTACTCTTTTTTACCGCCAACAACACAGACATTTCTCGGCTACCACCACGCTTAGCTACAAACCGCAATCAAATCAGGAACTGGCCGGATTGGTTTGTTATCAGAAAGAATCATTTAATTATGTATTCGGAATCACCAAGATGGACAAAGATTTCTATGTGGTGCTGGAGCGCACCGCCAGAGGAAAGTCGGCTGTCATTGCAAGTCAGAAGATCAGTCTTGACGGACCGGTTCAGTTGCAAGTAAAAGCCGTGGGCGATAAGTATCAGTTTGCTTACGCTTTGAACCAAGGCGATTTTGTGAATCTTGGCGGCACCGTGTCGGGCGATATTCTTTCTACCGATGTGGCAGGAGGATTTACCGGCAGCTTAGTGGGCCTGTATGCCACAACAACCAATGATGTTGTTCCGCAACCTTGAGCTTTTTAATTGGGTTTATTAAATAGTCGTTTTCAAAACAATCACTGGCAAGGTAATGCTTGTTGTAAGTCTCGGCTTACAACATTGCATTACCTTGTTTTTTGTTTATCTCTGCCTTCAAACAAAGAGTTGTTTTACTTCAACGCTTCGATCTCTTCCAGCCAGCCGGCGGATGAGGCATCACTCGGCATGCGCCAGTCGCCTCGGGGACTGATGGAGATGCTTCCCACCTTCGGCCCGTCGGGCAGGCATGAACGTTTGAACTGTTGGGAGAAGAAACGGCGGAAGAACGTGTGCAGCCATTTCTTGATGGTGTCACGGTCATATATTCCTTCAAAGGCAGCTATGGCCAGATAGAATATTTTCGAGGGGCGGAAGCCGAATCGCATAAAATAGTAGAGGAAGAAGTCGTGTAGTTCGTAAGGTCCTACCAAGTCTTCCGTTATCTGTTTGATGTTGCCGTTCTCGTCGGCCGGAATCAGTTCCGGGCTGATGGGCGTGTCGATAATATCGAGAAGTGTGTTGCGCGAGTCATTGTCAACACCATGAGTTGCCACCCATTGCACCAGGTATCGCACCAGTGTTTTGGGAATGCTGGTGTTCACGGCATACATTGACATGTGGTCGCCGTTGTAAGTGGCCCATCCCAAAGCCAGTTCCGAAAGGTCGCCCGTGCCGATGACCAGTCCGTTTACCTGATTGGCTACGTCCATCAATATCTGTGTGCGTTCTCTGGCCTGCGAATTCTCGTAGGTAACGTCGTGCACCTCGATGTCGTGCCCGATGTCTTCAAAGTGTTGTATGCAGGCTGCTTTAATATCTATCTCCCGAATGCTCACACCGAGTGACTTCATTAGTGCCAGCGCATTGTTGTAAGTACGGTTGGTGGTGCCGAATCCGGGCATGGTAACCCCCACGATTCCTTCGCGGGAAAGCCCCAGCTTGTCGAATGTCTTGACACAAACCAGCAGAGCCAGCGTAGAATCCAGTCCGCCCGATATGCCCACTACCACTTTGGTCAGAGAAGTATGGTGCAAACGTTGAGCCAGTCCGCCTACCTGAATGGCAAAAATCTCTTCGCACCGTTCATTCAGTGCTGTACCCTGCGGAACAAAAGGATGAGGTGCAAAGCGACGGGTGAGGCGCAGCTCCTTGCTGTTCATCAGTCCGGCTTGAATGCGCGTAGCCGCTCCGATGCCCAGATTAGCACGGTTGGCGGCAAAAGTGGTGTTCATGCGGCGTTCCGTGCGCAGTCGTTGCACATCAATTTCGCTGACGGTAAGCTGTTCGCCCAGCGCAAAGCGTTCGCTTGCTGCCAGCAAACTGCCGTTTTCATAAATCAGTCCGTTGCCACCAAAGACAACATCGGTGCTCGACTCGCCGAATCCGCAGGCAGCGTATACGTAGCCTGCCAGGCAGCGGGCCGACTGCTGGCTGATGAGTGAACAACGGTAGGCATGTTTGCCGATGCATTCGTTACTGGCCGATGGGTTGAAGATAATCTCCGCACCCTGCAAAGCCAAATGAGAACTAGGCGGAACGGTAGCCCACATGTCCTCGCAAATCTCAATGCCAAAGGTGGTGTTGCAGGCTTCGAAAAGCAGGTGAGTGCCCAGAGGAACCATCTCTCCGCAAAGGCGTACGGACGTTTCAACCAGTTGAGCAGCTGAGGTGAACCAACGCTGCTCGTAATATTCTTTGTAATTGGGCAGGTAGGTCTTGGGCACAACGCCCAGTATTTTGCCTTTCTGTATCACTACGGCCGCATTGATCAGGGTGGCGTTAACGCCCAAAGGCATACCTACAATAGATACTATGTCGAGCTGACGGGTGTTGTTCAGGAGCATCATCAGCGCCATTTCCGACTCTTCCGTTATCAGTCGCTGGGCAAACAAATCACCGCAGGTGTATCCGCTAATGCAGAGTTCGGGAAATACAATCATCTGTACCCCTTGCTGTTCGGCCTCCTTGATGAGAAGTTCAATGCGCGAAACATTCCATTTACAGTCGGCCACCTTCACCTGAGGTATTGCAGCCGCTACCTTCACAAATCCGTAGTTTACCATATTCTCTTTATTATAAGACATTGCTGCCCGTATCGTTTCCGTACTGCAAAAATAAAAAATATAATTCATACTTGTTCTTCAAAGCAGAAATACATCGTCTTTCATGTTACGTAACACACCAAAAAGAGTTGTTTACTCTTTGGTTTATTCAATCTCTTTGTTACCTTTGCATAAGATTCAAGTTTGTAATGATTACAATTGCGTGACATGATAAACATAACCAACCATTTGCTGCAATACAATATAAAACCGTCCGTTCAGCGTATGGCCATCATGCAATATTTGCTGGCGTACAAGAGCCATCCGTCGGTCGACGAGGTGTACAATGCGCTGGCGCCGTCAATTCCTACTTTATCAAAAACAACGGTGTACAATACCTTGAAGTTGTTTGTAGAGCACGGTGCAGCACAAATGTTGACCATTGATGAGCGAAATGTTTGTTTTGACGGTGATACGACTCCGCATACACATTTTATGTGTAAATGTTGCGGGAAGATATACGACTTGGCCATACCGGCACCTGTTAAAGAAGTGATGCCCAATGTGATTGACGGGCACGAGATAAATGAAATGCACTACTACTATAAAGGGTTCTGTAAGAACTGCTTAAATAATAATGACTAATTAATTAAAATTCTGAGAAATGAAAAAGAAATTTAGATGTACCGTATGTGGTTACGTACACGAAGGTGATGAGGCTCCTGAGAAATGTCCGCTTTGTAAAGCGCCTGCAAGTAAATTCGTTGAGGTGGTTGAATCTGTAGGCGGTCCTATGGCTTTTGCCGATGAACACGTAATTGGCGTGGCTAAAGGTTGCGACGAAGAAATGATTAAGGACCTTAACAATCATTTCATGGGCGAATGTACCGAAGTGGGTATGTATTTGGCTATGAGCCGTCAGGCCGACCGTGAAGGTTATCCCGAAATTGCTGAAGCATTCAAACGTTATGCGTGGGAAGAAGCTGAGCATGCTTCTAAGTTTGCTGAGTTATTGGGTGACTGTGTGTGGGACACCAAAACAAATCTTCAGAAACGCAAAGATGCCGAACAAGGTGCTTGCGAAGACAAAAAACGTATCGCTACTCGTGCAAAGGCGTTGAACCTCGATGCTATTCACGATACCGTACACGAAATGTGTAAGGATGAGGCTCGTCACGGAAAGGGCTTCGAAGGTCTTTACAACCGTTATTTCGGAGAATAAGTTTCACTTATCTCTTGATTTTAAAGGGTTGCAATTTGCAGCCCTTTTTTTTTATTCGTTATTTTTGCAAGTGATGTATAGTTTGAAAACACATAAATCATTATGATACGCATACTGCATACGGCCGATTGGCATTTGGGACAGAGTTTCTTTGGTTATGACCGCACGGATGAGCACCTGCATTTTCTCGACTGGTTGTGTGATACGATTCGCCAGCACGAGGTGGATGTGTTGATCATTGCGGGCGATGTATTCGATGTGTCTAATCCTTCGGCGGCTTCGCAGCGCATGTTTTACCGGTTTGTGAGCAGGGTTACAACGGAGAATCCTGCTTTGCAACTGGTTGTTGTGGCGGGAAATCACGATTCGGCAGCGCGACTGGAGGCTCCGTTGCCTTTGTTGCAGGAAATGCGGACTGAAATTAAGGGTGTGGTGCCCAAAAGGGAAGGCAAACCTTTGTACGATGACTTGATTGTGGAACTGAAAAATGCCCGCGGTGAGGTGGAAGCTTTGTGTTTGGCGGTGCCGTTTTTGAGGCAGGGCGACTATGTTGTGCCCGAAGGTGCTGAGAATACGTATGCTGCCGGGGTGCGGATGTTCTATCAGGAACTGGTGCAATGTGCTGCTCTTCGTCAAACGGAGAATCAGGCATTGGTGGCGGTGGGGCACTTGCAGGCGGTTGGCTCTGAGATTGCCGAGAAGGATTATAGCGAGCGAACGATTATAGGCGGATTGGAGTGTGTGTCGCCCGATGTGTTCGATGAGCGGATTGCTTACACGGCATTGGGGCATATTCACAAGGCGCAACGGGTGTCGGGCAAGGAGCATGTGCGCTATGCCGGGAGTCCGCTCCCCATGTCGTTTGCCGAACGCAACTACCACCACGGGGCGGTGCTGGTCACATTGGCCGATGGCAAGCTGCAATCTATCGAGAAGTTGCCTTACCATCCGTTGGTGTCTTTGTTGAGCGTGCCGTCCGGTGAGGCTGTTTCTCCCGGGGAGGTGCTGGAGTTATTGAGTTCTCTGCCTCCGCGTGAAGAGGAGTTGCCGGCTCCGTATCTGGAAATAAAGGTGTTACTGGCTGAGCCTGAGCCGATGTTTCGGAATCAGGTGGAGGAGTTGGTGAAAGACAAGCAGGTGCGATTGGCGCGGATTGTTTCTTCTTACCGGAAAGAGTCCGTTTCGGCTTCCGAAGAGAAGGTGGTGGAAGAAGGACTGGAGGCGATGGATCCGTTGCAGATATTGAAGGCGACTTTCGAAAAGACGTATCAAACGGATATGCCCAACGAGATGGTTGAATTGTTTCAGGAGGCGTGCCGGCTGACGGATTTGAATGATAATGAGTAAGGATTGAGGGAATTAACATGAAGATATTAGCCATACGTTTGAAGAATTTGGCTTCCATAGAGGGAAGCTTTGAGGTGGATTTTACTGCGGAACCTTTGGCTACGGCCGGAATCTTTGCCATATCGGGACCTACGGGTGCGGGGAAGTCGACTGTGCTCGATGCGCTTTGTCTGGCGCTGTACGACAAAACGCCGCGCTTTGCTGCCACGGGTGAAAATCAGTTCCTCCGTGATGTGGGGGAGGCGATGATCAACCAGTCGGATGTGCGCAACATTCTTCGCCGGGGAACGGGTGAAGGGTATGCGGAGGTCGACTTTCTGGGTTCTACGGGTCGTCGTTATCGCTCGCGCTGGTCGGTTCGCCGGGCGCGGGGGAAGGCTACGGGTTCGTTGCAGGCGCAAACCATTCAGGCGTGTGATTTGGATACGGATACGGAGTTGCAGGGTACCAAAACGGAGGTGTTGGGACAGCTGGCCGGATTAGTGGGACTGACGTACGAGCAGTTTACCCGCACGGTGTTATTGGCGCAAAACGACTTTGCCACGTTTCTCAAGTCTAAGGAATCGGCCAAGGCGGAACTGCTCGAGAAGTTGACGGGAACGGATATTTATTCGCGCATTTCCAGAGAGATTTACCAGCGTAGCAAGCTGGAGGAAGAGGCTTACAAACGGGTGAAGGAAACGCTGGGTCTGGTTGAACTGATGAAGCCCGAAGAATGGGAGGCGTGTGTGAAACAAAAGCAGGAACTCACCGTTGTCAGGGAGCAGGGGGTGCGACAGTTGGCTTTGCTTACGGAGCAGTTGCAAACGTTGCAGGCGTTTGTTGGCCAGCAGACTTTGTTGGCTCAGAAACAAAAGGAAGAGAGTGAACAGGGACGGAAGTTGGTTGCTTTGCAGGAAGGATTCGACAAGCAGCGGACGGAGTTGGATGTGTTCCGTCAAAAGGTGGAGGAGTTGCAACCGGAACTGAATGCGGCGAGGGAGCTCGACGTGAAGATTCAGTCGGCAAGCCTGACTTTCACCGAGGCGCAGGCTTCTTTGCAGAAGGCTTGCAGGGAAAGGGAGGACGCGGAAAGGCAGGTGGCCGGAAAGCAGCAGTTGGTTGCCGGTTTGGAAGGTCAGTTGCAGGCGCAGGGCTTGCGTCAACGTTTGGCAAAGATGTCCGCAGGTGTTACCGATGGGGTAGTAGCCGAACAAATTCTTTCTTCTGAATTATCGTCGGCTTCGGCCGGTAATCGAATGCAGGAAGCCTTGACTCGGGCAGAAACTCTGTTGCAAACTGGGCGACAGGTGTTACTGAAGCAGCGGGAGTCTGCCGAAAAGATAAAGAATCAGCTGGCTGTTTTCGATATAAAAGCGCTTGGTAGTGAGCAAGCGGTGTTGCTGAAAGAACAAGAGCAATTACAGTCGGCCCGCCATATCTTTACTGATTGGGAAAGGGTGAGCAAGGAGTTGCGAGAGTTAATGCTTCAACAGAATCAACTCAAAGCCCGTAAGCAAAAGGCAGGTGAGGATGTGGCCGAACTGGAAACACAGCATCGTGTATGGCAGGAGTCTTTTTCCGGTTTACAAAAAGTGTATGAAAACGCCCGCAATGCCATGACGCAAAATGTGGAAGCCTTGCGTGCGAATTTGCTTGAAGGAGAGCCTTGTCCGGTGTGCGGCAGTCGCGAACATCCTTATGAGCAACCTTCGGAGGCTTTGGATGAGCTGTTTCAGAGTATTCAGGAAAAGTACCAACAGGAAGAAAAGAAGGTACAGGAAATTGGCAATAAGAAATCGGCTCTTTTGGGTGAACTGAAGCAAATTACCGAACAAGAGATAACGGTTGCTGCACAAACGGCTCGTTTGCAGGAGCAGGAAAAACAGTGTTCCCTGAAATTGAGTGCATGGAAGGAAAAGGCCGGTGACGAAGCCGACCTGTTGCAATGGCTGGAAGTGGCTTTGGAAACATGTCGCAAGCGCGGGGAGGAGATAACTCGTAAGGTGCAGGAGTACGAAACAATTAATAAGGAGTTGCGGCAACAAGAGGAGGCTACGGCTTCTTTGCACAAAGAGTGCGAGGTGCTTGTGGAGGCTATCGGCGATGGTAAGTTGAAAATGCAGGAGTTGCAGGCAGTGAGTGAACGTCTTGCCCTGCTCAGGCAAACGGAAGAAAGGGAGCAGGAACGTTTTAACCAGGCTGATAAAAATTTGAAGGACTTTCAGCAGCAACGTGCTTCTTTGCTCAAAGGCAAACCGATTGAGGATGCGGTGGCAGCGGTAAAGAGTCACGAGGCAAAGTTGGTCGATGCATTGGAGAAATGCCGGGGTGAATTGGAAAACGGCAAGCTAGTCTTGTCTGGCATTCAGGGGGAAATCCGTCGCTTGTCGGATACGTTGAAGGAACTGAATGAGAAAAAAAGTCTGATTGAAGAACCGGAGCAATTGCCCGGAATACTGGAACGGCAGAAAGAGGTTAATCAGGAAAATGATCGTGCCCATTCCGCAGTTGAACTGAGACTGTTGCAGCACGAGCAAAACCAAAAGCGTTTGCAGGAGCTGGAAAAGGAATTGCTTGAAAAGCAAAATTCGTTCTTGAAGTGGGAGAAACTGAATAAGTTGATTGGTAGTGCGGATGGTAATAAGTTCAAGGTAATTGCCCAAGGGTATACGTTGAATTTGCTTTTGTTGCATGCCAACAAACATTTGTCGTACTTGTCGCGCCGCTATCGTTTGCAACAGGTACCCGATTCGCTTGCCCTGCAAGTTATTGATGGCGATATGTGCGATGAAGTGCGTACGGTTTATTCGCTTTCGGGTGGGGAGTCTTTCCTTATTTCGCTGGCGTTGGCGTTGGGACTTTCTTCGTTATCGAGCAATAATTTGCAGGTTGAGTCTTTGTTTATTGACGAAGGATTTGGCTCGCTGGACGCAGAAAGTTTGCGTATGGCCATGGAGGCTTTGGAAATGTTGCAGATGCAGGGACGCAAGATCGGCGTGATTTCACACGTTCAGGAAATGAGTGAACGAATTTCTGTGCAGATACAAGTGCATAAGTCGGTTAACGGAAGAAGCCAGATTCGGGTTGTTGGTTAACCCGGATCCGGCTTCTTGTTATTTATTTAGCACTTCCTTGTTGCAAGGTAAGGAGGGTAATTTCAGGCCAGGCGCCAAAACGGAATGGCAATCCAACGAAACCTAGTCCAAGGTTCACATAAAGTCCGCGTTCTCCTTCTTTATACATCCCTTTCCATTCGGGATAAATGAAGGAAGAAGGCGAATGGTTTCCCCATGCCATTTGCATGCCGTGCGTATGTCCGGCCAGCATCAACTCAATGTCCGATTTAGATAGCACTTCTCTTCGCCAATGAGTGGGGTTGTGGCTAAGTAGTAATTGAAACATTCCTTCGGTGCCCTGCATGGCTTTCACCAGGTCACCGTGCTGAGAAAAGGGAGGTTCACCTTCGTTTTCCACACCTATCAGGGCTATGCTGTCGTTCCCTTTGTGTAGAATAACATGCGAGTTATTGAGCATTATCCAGCCCATTGCCATTTGCCTTTCATGTAATTGACGGAGGTTCTTGGCCTGATCGGCCTTACTTTTCCAACGGAAGTACGGACCGTAGTCGTGGTTGCCCAAGATAGAATAGACTCCGTCTTTGGCTTTCAACTGTGAGAGTATATCCTGAAAGCCATCTAATTCGGAGGCTTTGTGGTTAACCAAGTCGCCCGTGAACACGATGAGATCCGGTTCCAGCGCATTCACCCGGTTTACTGCTTCCTGCATGGCTTCTTCATTGCCCCTCCAGCTTCCGATATGTATGTCAGATAACTGAACGATGCGGTAGCCGTTGAATGCAGCGGGTAAGTTGCTTGCGTGGAAGTCGACTTCCTTAACTTCAAAGCGCGTTTTGCCGATGGCCGATCCGTACACAATAATACCTGCCAACAGGGCGGCAACTGCTATGCCTAAAAGGGTAAACGGAGTTTTGGGCCAATGTAGCAGAACATGGAAAGGCAATCCTAACAGCGAGATGATCATGAAAAGGAGCTTAGGCAGTACAAACAGGAAAAACACCACTGCAAACCAGCCCATCCAGTGTCCGCGGTCTTCCAGGAAACTACTGCTTCCGAAGAAAAACAACAGAGCCAGTCCGGTTAGTAACAGAAAGGAAGGAACGAAATACAAACACCGCCACAACAAGCTGTCGGTGAGTCGCACAATGAACATCTTATAAATATAAATGTCGGGCACTATCAGTGCTACGGCCAGAATGGCCATTATTCGTTGAATCATACTCTTGGTTTTGTCTTTTAATTAGTGATAACATAAAAATATTTCCGGTTGTTCACAACAAAGGTGAATAACCGGAAATATAATAACGCAGAGGACCCCCTTCTTATAACCAATAGGAGTAAAGAATACGCTTTTCAATGAAGTGATTATGCTCTGAAGTTATCGTCAGGCGCCTCTGCGATATGAAGTCCTTCAAGTTCTTCTATATTCTTTTTAATAGTATCTAAATGACTATAAATAAGCTTTTTATAAACCAGGTAGATGATGCAGACATCTACCAACAGCAGCAAAGATATAATAATTACTTGAAATAGCAAGGGTTTATGATACAAACCTACTAAATAGTAATATAAACTGGTAAATAGTACGGCCCATACGGAGATGGCTATTACTTCATACTTCATCCAGGAACGGAATTTATTCATCCGAAGGGCTACTTGTACAATGGGCATTTCGTCAACTTTCGTGTCTCTGACCCACTGATATGTTTTCAGATCCCAGAAGATTCCCAGAATGATGGTGACTGCAAAGAAAAGACACAGTATGCACGACTCATCTTTCAGGTTTCCGGAAATAAAACGGGGAAGTATGCACCACAATGCTACCACAATCAGAATGGCTGCGATGCCGATACTAACTGATAAGCGCTGCCAACCGGCCAGTCTTCTGATACTCTTGCCGGCATTGCTTTTGTATGTTGAGATTAGCTCACTGAGCTTGTCTTCGTCAACCAATCTGTCTTTTTGCAAATGCTGGTCAAGTGCATTCCACGATTTTTTTAACTCATCCAATTCCATATAGCTAATTCTTTTTATTCGTTGCTCTTCTTCATCTTTCTTAACTTCTCTTTGATGCGATTCAGTTTTGTCGCCACATTGGTAACCGTAAGACCTGTTATTTCACTGATCTCTTCGTAACTTTTTTCTTCCAGATAAAGCAGAATAATGGATTTGTCAAGTTGTCCTAACTGACCGATGAGGTAATACAGTTCTTTCAACATCAGCTGAAAACTGTCTTGCTCCTCAGTCATCCATTCGCTTTCATAGGGAGTGAGAGTCACGATCTCGGGCACATTTTTTTCTTTACGGATAAAACTGATGCATGTGTTCAAAGCAATTCTGTAAATCCATGTGGAGATTTTACATTCACCCCTGAACTTAGGATACGCCCTCCATAGGTTCAATACCACATCTTGATACAAATCGTTGAGTGTGGCATTCCTGGAAGTATAGAGGTAACAAACTTTATAGATTACCCGCTCATACTCTTTGATAACGGACAGGAATTCCTGTTCTGTGTTCACATTCATTTTCCGGAGATTGCTTTTTAAAAGGTTAGTCGTTTAGTACCGCTTAAAAATCACACAACGAAGTGATTTTTTTGTTTATGGAGTCATTGGATTGTGTCTTATTGTAAGTTGGCAGCCAGAAACTTCTTCATTTCCTCTACTGTCTTACCACGTCTTTGCGCATAGTCGGCCAACTGATCTTCGCCTATCTTTCCAACGGCAAAGTATTGTGACGCCGGATGCGAAAACATAAGTCCGCAAACAGATGCATGGGGATACATGGCACCGTTCTCGGTGAGCTTGATACCAATTTGTTTCATGTCAAGCACTTCATCGAGCAGGAAGTTTACCGATTGGTCGGGTAACGAAGGATAACCAACCGCCGGTCTTATTCCCTGATACTTCTCAACCATGAGGTCTTTCATGCTGAGGTTTTCATCTTTGGCGTAACCCCAGACTTCCTTGCGTACGTATTCGTGCATCTTTTCGGTGGCAGCTTCAGCTAGCCGGTCCGACAATGCCTGAACAATAATATGCTTATAGGGATCTTTCTCAAATAAACCTTCCATGTCGGCATCAATGCTGGTTGCAAAAGCGCCTACCGTGTCTTTGATTCCCGATGAGAGGGGGCGTACAAAATCACTCAGACAAAGGAAAGGGCCTCCTTCTCTTTTCTTGGCTTGCTGCCGGAGTAGCGGAAACGTAACACCGTCGATGATGAGATTGTCGCCATCGGAGTTTGCTTCGCACAACTTAACGACCGACTTAATTTCGAAATCTTCATCGAGTTGGTTGAGCATGCGGTTGGCATCTTTATACAACTGCATGGCCTCGGCTGCCTTAGCTCTGTCTTCTTCCGGGAATCCGGCTAACCAAGACGCGCGGCAGGAGTCGCATCCGTGAATATCTGCAATTGCGGCAAAGCGAGGTTGAAATCCCCAAGCATGGAAAAAGTAAATCCAGTTGATGTACTCGGATACCTCATGAATCTTATACTTTATAATCATCTAAAACTTAATCTTTGTCCGCGATACGTTTCATCAATTTGCCCTTGTGAGTAAACCGGATGTCCGTTAACGAATGTGTTCTGTACCGCCCAATGAAAAGTGGTACCTTCCAGAGGACTCCACTGACACTTGCTCAGAATCTGTTCCCGGGTTAACTCCCAATCGCTTTTAGGACGTACCAAAACCAAGTCGGCCTGATAGCCTTGACGAATATATCCGCGGTTATTAATACTATAAATTGTAGCAGGTGCGTGGCACATCTTTTCCACCACCTTTTCAATAGTAAACACTCCTTCGTCAACAAGGTTCAACATACTGACCAAAGAAAATTGAATCATAGGCATTCCCGAAGCAGCTTTCAAAGCTCCTCCTTCTTTATCGGCCGGCAAGTGAGGTGCATGATCGGTTGCAATGGTGTCAATCAAATTACTGTTCACAGCTGCACGGAGTGCTTCCCTGTTATTGGCTTTTTTAATAGCTGGATTGCATTTGATGCGGGTTCCCAGTCTTTTATAATCTCTTGCTGCGAAAACAAGGTGAGGTACACAAACTTCCGCTGTGATTTTCTTTTCTTCAACCGGAATTTCGTTGGTAAACAAACCTAGTTCCTTTGCTGTAGAAATGTGTAATATGTGCAAGCGCGCCTTTTCTTTTTGTGCTAGTTTTACAGCCATTTTTGAAGAGGCATAACAAGCTTGCGTAGAGCGTATCAGCGGATGATAGCCAATCGGGAGATCATCGGCGCCATTGAATTTTTCTTTGTAATGGTTCTGATTCTTTTTAATGATATCGGGGCTTTCACAATGCGTGGCTATCAGTAAGTTGGTAGAGCTGAAGATGTTTGACAGGCTTTTTGCGCGGTCAACCAGCATGTTACCGGTACTGGAGCCCATGAAAAGTTTTATGCCGCACACACTGTGCTCATCCAACTGCGAAAACTCTTTGTAATTGTTATTGGTTGCACCGAAATAACAAGAGTAATTCACCGAAGATTTTTGAGCCATGATGTCGAGCTTCTCATGCAGCGCACTCAAGGTTACGGTGAGCGGTGTGGTATTGGGCATATCCATTATAGATGTGACTCCACCGGCTGCGGCTGCTTTGCTTTCGGTGGTAATGTCTGCCTTGTGTGTCAGTCCCGGATCTCGAAAATGCACGTGCACATCAATAACACCGGGTAAGAGGTAGCATCCTGTTGCGTCAATAACTTCCCCGCAAGGATTTTGAGGCGTTACGCCTGCAGCCAGTATTTCGGCTATTTGTTCACCTTCAATAACGACGGACCCCGTAAATAGTTTCCCTTCGTTCACTATCGTAGCGTTTTTGATGAGAGTACGTTTCATTTTTTCTGAGGATATTTATAAAACCAACTGTTTATCTTTAATTTAATAACTCCGAAAACGGCTTCGCCGAATATACTGCTATTCATTTTAGAGCTTCCCAATTCGCGGTTAATGAAAATAACCGGTACTTCGGTTATGTTGAACCCGCATTTGTATGCTGTGAACTTCATCTCTATTTGAAAAGCATATCCTTTGAAGCGGATTTTGTCTAATCGAATGGTTTCGAGCACTTCTTTGCGATAGCATTTGAAACCGGCTGTTGTGTCGTGCACAGGCATTCCGGTAATGATGCGTACGTATTTGGAAGCAAAATAGGACATTAAGACTCTTCCCATCGGCCAGTTTACCACATTAACTCCACTGACGTATCTGGAACCGATGGCTACATCGGCACCTCCTTCGTGACAAGCTTTGTATAAACGGGGTAAATCATTCGGATTGTGTGAAAAGTCGGCATCCATTTCAAAAATGAAGTCGTATTGATGTTGCAATGCCCAGTTGAACCCTGCAATATAAGCGGTACCTAATCCTAATTTGCCTTTTCTTTCCAATATAAAAAGCTGATCGGGGAATTCGGTTTGCAAGGATTTTACAATGGCAGCAGTTCCGTCGGGTGATCCGTCATCTATGATAAGAATGTGAAATACCTTTTCAAGTCCAAAGATTGCACGAATTATGTTTTCTATGTTTTCCCTTTCATTATATGTGGGAATAATTACAATGCTGTCCGATGTCTGCATATAGGAGTTTTGTTAAATTGAGAAACAAATGTACTCTTTTTCTTGTAGTTATAAAAAAGAATGCATGAAAACTAAGTATAATTTAGTACTTTTGTGCCCTAATTAGCTTTTTTGATAATAGCAAAAGATGACCATTACCGAACTGCAACAACAATATGCCGCACATCCTCATACCGATGCGGTCAATAAATTACTTAACGATACTTCAGTTAAACATCTTTTTTGCGGAGGATTATGCGCTTCCGCTGCTTCTTTTTTTTCATCCTCATTGATCCGGAAATACGATGTTCCGTTCGTTTTCATATTGGGTGATCTGGAAGAAGCAGGCTACTTTTATCACGATCTTACGCAGATATTGGGAACTGAGCGGGTTTTGTTCTTTCCTTCTTCTTTCCGCAGGGCGATAAAGTATGGCCAAAAAGATGCGGCAAACGAAATTTTACGCACCGAAGCACTTAGTCGTTTGGAAAAAGGAGATACATCTGTCTGTATCGTTACTTACCCCGATGCGCTTTCGGAAAAGGTGGTTTCCCGTAATAATTTAAAGGAAAAATCGCTGAAACTACATACGGGCGAGCGGGTCGACACGTCTTTTATTACAGATGTACTTCATAGTTACGGGTTTGAGTACGTTGACTATGTTTATGAACCCGGACAGTATGCTGTGCGCGGAAGTATCATTGATGTGTTTTCTTTCTCTTCTGAATTTCCTTATCGTATCGACTTTTTTGGCGATGAAGTAGAGAGTATCCGTACTTTTGAAGTTGAGTCTCAGCTTTCAATAGAAAAGAAGAAGAACATTGTGATTGTTCCCGATTTGGGACTTGGCGATGGAAGTGATACTTCTTTTCTTGATTTTATTCCTCAGAATACCGTATTGGCGGTGAAGGACTTTCTATGGCTTCGCGAACGCATGCAGGTTATTTATGAAGAGGCGGTTGCTCCTCAGGCCCTCATAGCACAAGAGGAAGGATCGGCTCCGATGAGGCTGGAGAATAAACTCATTGACGGAAGTGAGTTTGTGACCAGAGCACTTGATTTTCGCCGACTCGAGTTCGGATCAAAACCCACCGGTACACCGGATGCCAGTTTGCAATTTGCCGTAACGCCTCAACCTGTCTTTCATAAGAATTTCGATTTAGTTGCTGCTTCCTTCAGGGAGTATCAGGAGAAAGGTTATACTCTTTATATATGTAGTGACAGTAATAAGCAGACTGAGCGAATCCGTTCCATCTTTGAGGATCGTGGCGATCACATCAGCTTTGTTCCCGTGGAACGAACGTTGCATGAAGGTTTTGCCGATAATCAACTACGTATTTGTGTGTTTACCGATCATCAACTCTTTGACCGTTACCACAAATACAATTTAAAGAGTGACAAGGCGCGCTCGGGTAAAGTGGCTCTTTCGTTGAAGGAACTGAATCAGTTTACTCCCGGAGATTATGTTGTACATACTGATCATGGCGTTGGACGTTTTGCCGGATTGGTGCGTATACCCAACGGAGACACGACGCAGGAGGTTATCAAAATAGTATATCAGAATGAAGATGTGGTGTTCGTATCTATTCATTCCTTACACAAGGTTTCCAAATACAAAGGAAAGGAAGGAGAACCTCCACGCCTGAATAAATTGGGAACAGGTGCTTGGGAGAAGTTGAAAGAGCGAACCAAATCAAAGATTAAAGATATTGCACGTGATCTGATTAAACTTTATTCGCAACGCAGGGAAGAAAAAGGGTTTGCGTTTAGTCCCGATAGTTTTCTGCAAAGAGAGTTGGAAGCAAGTTTTATTTATGAGGATACTCCCGATCAAAGCAAGGCTACTGCTGATGTAAAGCAGGATATGGAACGGGATGTGCCGATGGACCGTTTGGTGTGCGGTGACGTAGGTTTTGGTAAAACCGAGGTTGCTATTCGTGCTGCTTTTAAAGCGGTGACAGATAATAAACAAGTCGCTGTTTTAGTTCCCACAACCGTATTAGCTTATCAACATTATCAAACATTTAAAGAACGCTTGAAGGATCTTCCCTGTAAAGTTGATTACCTGAGTAGGGCACGTACTGCCACACAGACGCGAAGTGTTATCAAAGGATTAAAAGAGGGTACGGTCAATATTTTGATCGGAACGCACCGTATTCTTGGCAAAGACGTCGTGTTTAAGGATCTTGGACTGTTAGTTATTGACGAAGAGCAGAAGTTTGGAGTTAGTGTGAAAGAGAAACTCCGCCAGTTAAAAGTCAATGTTGACACGTTGACCATGACGGCAACGCCTATTCCGCGTACATTACAGTTTTCATTGCTGGGTGCGCGTGATTTGAGTGTGATTTCTACTCCTCCGCCTAACCGTTATCCCATACAAACAGAGTTGCATACGTTCAACGAGGAAGTCATAACAGATGCCATTAACTTTGAGATGAGCCGCAACGGCCAGGTGTTTCTGGTTAATAATCGAATCTCGAACTTGCCGGAGCTGAAGGCAATGATTCAGCGTCGCATACCTGACTGTCGCATTGTGATAGGGCATGGACAGATGGAGCCTGCACAGTTGGAACAGGTCATTTTAGATTTTGTGAATTATGACTACGATGTGCTGATTGCCACAACCATTATTGAAAGTGGAATAGATATACCGAACGCGAATACTATTATAATTAATCAAGCTCATAATTTTGGTCTGAGTGACTTGCATCAGATGCGAGGCAGAGTAGGACGTAGCAATAAAAAAGCATTCTGCTATTTATTGGCACCTCCCTTGCCCAGCTTGACTCCGGAAGCGCGTCGACGGTTACAGGCCATTGAGAATTTTAGTGATCTGGGAAGTGGTATTCACATTGCTATGCAAGATTTGGATATACGTGGAGCGGGTAATATGCTTGGTGCAGAGCAAAGTGGTTTTATTGCTGACCTGGGGTACGAAACATATCAGAAGATATTAACAGAGGCTGTACGCGAATTGAAAACGGATGAGTTTGCTGAGTTATATGCCGATGAAGTGATGAGCGACGGTAAGATCAGTGGCGAGCAATTTGTGGACGAATGTATGGTTGAGAGTGATTTGGAACTTCTTTTGCCTGCCAATTATGTGACGGGAAGCAGTGAACGAATGTTGCTTTACCGTGAGCTCGACAGTTTGAATCTGGATAAGGAGGTCATGGCATTTCGTGGCCGATTGGAGGATCGCTTCGGACCTATACCTCCCGAAACGGAAGAGTTGCTGCGTATTGTTCCTCTGAAACGTTTGGCAGCCCGACTGGGAGCAGAGAAGGTTTTCCTGAAAGCCGGAAGAATGACTCTGTTTTTTGTCTCCAACCCCGATAGTCCATTCTTTCAAAGCACTGCTTTTGGTAAAGTGATTGCTTATATGATGGCCTATACCCGTCGCTGTGAGCTGCGCGAACCTAATGGCAAACGGTCAATGGTTATAAAATCGGTTGAGAATGTTGAAACAGCTGTTAGTGTGCTGCAAGAAATGATAGCCATGGAAGAAAAATAATTTCTTCTATGGCTTTCCGTACAGTTGGTCTATCAAATCTTTTCTGCCGAGTCTTTTTAGTTCACTGATAATATTACGGCGTTCATCGGGTTTATACCAGAAAAAGAATTGTCGCTGTGCCAGCTTTTCACGAGGCGTTTTTGCACTGAAAACAGGTTCTAAAGTATATGGGTGATAACCGGTATACCAGGCTTCTGTAGCTACTGTCATAGGAGTAGGGGTGAAGTCCTGAACCTGTTCTAAATGAAAATCCAAGCGTTTGGTTTGCACAGCCAGTTCAGCCATATCTTCTTCTTTGCAGCCGGGGTGACTACTTATGAAATAAGGAATAAGCTGTTGACGCATATTCTCTTCCCGGTTGATGCGGTCGAATATCTTTTTGAACTCTTCAAACTGTTTGAAAGAAGGCTTTCGCATGATGTAAAGAACTTCGTCGCTGGTGTGCTCGGGTGCCACTTTGAGACGGCCGCTTACATGACGGCTGATCAGTTCGCGAGTATACTCATCTGCATGGCGGTTTATCTCTTCTTTTTTGCTTCTATGTAGTAATAAATCATACCTGACCCCACTGCCAATGAAACTTTTCTTAATACCCGGAAGTGCATCTACGCTCCGGTAAATATCCAACAATGGCTTATGGTCTGTATTAAGATTAGGACAAACTTTAGGGTGAATGCACGAAGGACGTTTGCACTTTCTGCAAATACCTTCATCAATGCCTTTCATCATATACATATTTGCCGAAGGCCCGCCCAAATCACTTAAATAGCCTTTGAAGTCAGGTAATTGAGTCACGTCACTAACCTCTTTGAGAATGCTTTCTTTGCTTCTGCTGACAATGAATTTACCCTGATGCGCCGAGATGGTGCAAAAGGCACAACCACCAAAACAACCTCGATGAATATTGACCGAGAACTTGATCATATCGTAGGCAGGAATCCGCTTGTTCTTGTATTTTGGGTGCGGTAAACGAGTATAGGGTAAATCAAAAGAATGGTCGAGCTCTTGCTGATTCATGGGCGGATAAGGAGGGTTTACCACTATCGCTTCTTTCCCTACGTACTGAATCATTCTGGATGCAGCATATTTATTACTTTCTTCCTCAATGAAACGGAAATTGGCAGCCTGTTTCTTCTTGTCACTCAAACATTCTTCGTGGCTGGCCAACAAAATATCGTCGGCATTCGGTTGAATGGATGATGATATGTAAGCGGTTTGAGGAATGAAGTCTAATGCTTTCAGGTGGGCTACAGTTATCTGCTCAATGCTGGCTGTCTCTATTTCTTTTTGTAAATGATGCGCCAAATCCACGATTGGTTTTTCGCCCATTCCGTATATTAGTAAGTCGGCTCCACTATCACATAAAATACTTTTTCGAACAGTATCTTGCCAATAGTCATAATGCGTAAGCCGGCGCATGGATGCTTCAATCCCGCCTAAAACAACCGGAGTATCCGGCCATAATTCTTTCAGAATACGTGTATATACAATACTGGGATATTCCGGACGCATATCAGGACGTGCGTCGGGAGTGTATGCATCATCACTGCGAAGTCGTTTGTTGGCCGTATATTTGTTGACCATGGAATCCATACAACCGGCACTTACCCCAAAGAAAAGACGTGGACGACCCAATTTCTTGAAGTCTCTTAAATCATCTCGCCAGTTAGGTTGAGGAACAATTGCAATGCGCAAGCCTTCAGCTTCAAGTATGCGACCAATTACAGCCGCACCAAATGAAGGGTGATCTACGTATGCATCACCGCTAAAGAGGATTACATCCAGTTCTTCCCATCCACGAAGCTCCACTTCTTTCTTGGTTGTAGGCAACCAGTCTGTCAGTTTGTATTCTTTCATGGATGCAAAGATACGGATAATTCTGATTATTTACGCAATCAGGCTTCAGATGGCTTCATGTTTAGTGAACTCCAGACTCATTTTCTCGCCGTCGTATATTTCTCTGAAACCAATTTTCTGTTCCGACAAGTAAGCCTTAATATCACTAAATGCACTACTGTCATTCATGATTATTTTGATGCTTTCTCCGGGTTTGGCTGTTGCTATGGCAGCAACAGCCGGAACCAGCGGGTTGTATCTGACTTCTTCGCAAGTATTTATCGTTTTCATGGTTCGTCGTCCTCCTCTTCTTCTTTTTTAAACCAACTTATATAAAGTTTTATAAGCTGTTGCAGTCCAAAAGCTTTCATGTTATTGTGATAAATAACATCAATGCAGAGGTCAAGCAGGTCTTTGCTGTTTTCTGTTTCCGATGCAATCAAAGAGCGTACGTTCCATTTTAATTTTTCAAGAACTTCCTCATCTACAATCCCGGTACTGTCAATCAGGTGGCGGAACAGACCATATTTCTCAATGGTTTGTAGGTTCTTTTTAGATATTTCCATGCTGCGTGTGCCCGATGGATTTGCTTGTATAGTGTACATAGTGTTGTTTTTTTAGGTTATTACTATAGGGCAAAGATAAACTTTAAATTGAAAAAACAACTATCACTTTACATTCTTAACTTAATTTGTACCTATTTACATGCAAGGCTATTTATCGGAGAAAAACTTTAGTATGGAGGCCATAATAGAGGCTCGGTCGTCTTCGGATTCAATGCTTTCGAAAGGAAATCCCATTACAAATGTACGGTAATCTCCTTTGAAAGCCACCCCTGCACTCTGATTGCCAGGCAGATAGCTGAATACTGAAAAGGCCGGAGCCAAAGGAACCAGGCAGTCGGGCTTTGTAACAGCATACGATCTTTCGTTAGGCAAACGAGGTATTGAAATCGTTTTTCCTAATCCGTTGATACCTCCCGATCGGTTTTCCTGCAACGATTCTTGGTAGCCATATTTCAGAATTTTCTCCGTGAACTCGCGGTTACCTTGTGATGAACTCATGTCACTGCCAATGTAAGCACCACTCACGAAAATGTTACCTCCATACAAACTATACGACGTTAATGCTCTTTGCATGGCAGAAGAGAACGTTTTGTAATAGGTCTGTCCGGCCTGAATGCCACTTGTATTCTCTTTTTCCAAACCTAATATCAGGTCGACTACATTGTATGCGTCCAATGGCACCTCACCACTTTCAACCGATTCATCGCTACACGATACGAAACTGAATGAACCGGCTGCCTGTATGGCTTTTCCGTGAATGAAAGGATAATCAAACGTATTGCCGGCTATTTGCATACCTTCCAGTTCGCCGGTGCTATAACCCAGACACCCTTTTCCTTCTTTGCCACCTTTACTTCTGTCGAATCCTGTTTGCACTCCGCAAATAGATATATCCGACAGATAAGCCACCCCCGGATCCTCTTCCATGTCAAATCCGGCTTGCTGCTCATTATTGACTATTGCCGGAGCACTTAGACGGTCAAATCCGTTGATAATAAGAACTCGTCCACGTTCTTTGCGGGCTTTATAGGCAGACAGAATCTCCGATGGAAAACTTTCTCCGCCGTGATTAACAGCAGCAACTTTAAAAGAATAAACCAATCCAGGTTCTATTTTGGCTGTATAAGTTGTAGCGTTTACCGTAACCCCATTGTCAAAACCTCCACGGCCCACGCGCGTGTACACTATATATTCTCTAGGCTTAGCAGTCGGTTCGAGTGGATCGTTCACAGCATTCCAGTTTAATTCCACCGTATTTTTCTTTTTTCCGAAACGGATAGAAAAATGATCTACCGGCAAGGGCTGAACAATATAATCTTTGTTGTGCTGCGTTGATAGAAAACGAAGTACGGATTTGTACAATGCACGCCCTACGGTAAATTTAAAGTTTGGATCGTGTCCCAAACGCATATCTGCAAAATTTTGATGCGACAACAGTTCCACAATGGTTGAAGGGACAGCAGGCAAGCGAGTCTCACTATAGTTTCTATCCCATAACTGCCTGCGGATCCATGGTAAATTGAAGGTTGTTAATATATCGTTTTGAAGTTGAGACAGCATAATGTCGGCCAAATCACGCGAAGCCAAACGATTGGTTCCTGCATTTAATTTTTCATTATTAAAGTTTGTTGTGCAAATAGCTAAAGATCCTATTATATCATCTTCTTTATCAAATCCTGCATCGCTGTGTAAAGCAAGCGTCATCTCCAGAGGAACCCCTAATCCTTTTTCTGTGGGGTTATAAACAGAACCGCCCGCTAAGTAGTTCACGGCATTGGCCCGCGTATTGATATCATCAATATAATCATTGTTACCCTTACGTCCTCCGTAAACCTCGTATGGCATGCCGTACCACTGTGCGCTATATCGAGCTCCTTCCAGATATCGGGGTAATCCGCTGGTACTTCCTCCTCTGACAATGTTGCCCATTCCTCCTCCGAAGCGTACTGCATCAGCGCAAACGATTCCTTTCTCTTTGCTTTCGTTGCTGAGTACCACCATGCCGTAGTCATTAGTTCCCTTGTCAAATTCAAATGTTCCCAAATAAACCCATGTGCCTCCACCTATTTGTTGGTTCACCTTGAATTCAGTAACACCTCCCTTGTGGAATACCAGATATTTGGCATCACTCACACTGTTTTTCATTGTTTGATAAGTAACATATACAGCATATTTGCCTGTTTCCGGAATTTCGGGCACCCATTCGGCAAATGCTTTATCCTTTTTCCGTTCCGTAGCTGCATAGCGGGCTGTGCCATGCAAAAAAGGATTTTCACCATCTTGATAAGTTGGCTTAAGCTGGGCAAAACCATTAGATTCTGCTTTTTCCCATCGTGCTTTTCTGCTTTTCACTTCCAGATAAAAAGAACTACCTTTTTGAGTATCATTATCAACTATCACTTCCTGCTTCTGGGTATCTCTTTCACGCGGAGTGTAAACAACCGCACCTGCATTTTGAAGCATCGGAATGACGTAGGGCAGAATAAAAGATTGAGTAAATTGATCTTCAGTCGTAGAAAACAATCTGGGCCGTTGCCATCCCCATTCTTTTTTGTCATTAATGAAATATTTGCCGTGGCTTTGCCAAAGTGCCACGTGTTGACCATTAAGACCTTTACTGATGTTGTAAGGACGTGAGTTATTGATCACCCAGGGTGCCCCTTTGTATTCAATGTTTGCAAAAAGGCGAGATTTGTCTTTCTTAGATTTCCTGTAAATATTGGGAATAAGTTCACTGATTTCTTTCCGGTTGGTAACAACCTGAATGTCATAGAAACAAACAGGCCCCGGCAACAATTGCTTTAGCTCCTGATAAATTGTTTCAGTGATTTCTGGCAAAAAAGGCTGGCTGGCAAAGTTATCACCTGCATATACAAACAACTTCTTTCGGTTGTAATCAATCCTGAAACTGTCTAGTTTACAAGTCCCGATGTTGGCTCTTAACGGTTTGTATTGTCTGAAATAACTTTTTAAACGGTCTTCCACATTACGCTCCAAATCCTGAGCGAGAATGGTATTATTGAATAAAGATAGATATAGCAGGGTCAGTAAAACAGTCAGCTTCTTCATTTTTCTTTTATTTGAAACACAAAAGTATTAGTAATAAGGAAAAAAAGAAAAAATGATAGGTTAAGGATGATTAACATCCCAAAGAAAAACAAGCCATTGGTTACCGGTATTTCACTTCAAAGAGAAAACCAGACAACCAATAGCTTGTTTAATTAATTGTTACGGTATGTCCTTATTATAAAGGTATATACTCAACAAAAGCTTCCATTGCTTCATAAGAAGCTAGTCCTAAACTATCGTAAAGTGCAGCAGTGCCACGATTACGCTCCTCACTACGCTGCCAAAACAGACGTTCGTCGTTACCCATAAACGGTGCACTTTCCATTTGCGACTGATGTTTGAGGATTGAATTACGTTTGGCTCTTAATTCTTCCGGACTGATAGGTACAGCCATTTCAATGTGTTCAATTTCCCACTCTGCCCATGCACCTCGGTACATCCATATGCGGCAGTCTTTCAACCATTTGGCTCCCTCTTCTTTCTCTAAGTCAATTGCAGCAAATACAGCATCTGTACATACACGATGTGTTCCGTGCGGATCAGCTAAGTCTCCTGCCACAAATATCTGATGCGGTTTTACTTCGCGAAGCAAAGCCCTTACGATTTCCACATCCGCTTCACTGATAGGATTTTTTTGAATTTTACCCGTTTCATAGAAAGGAAGATCCAGAAAATGACATCTGTTTAATGGAATATTATTATACATACAAGCAATGCGTGCCTCGCCTCGACGAATCAGACCTTTGATCGTCAGAATGTCGCGAGTATCCATGTCGCCATCTTTCTTATCTTTAAGAAATTCACGGATCTCCGCATATTTATCATTGATAACCTTATCGGCACTCTCAATGAATAATTGATTAAATCCGTTGATGAAATGAAGAAAGCGAATAACTTCTTCATCGCCTACTGCTATATTTCCCGAAGTTTGGTATGCAACGTGCACTTCGTGCTTCTGTTCAACCAGTCGGCGAATAGTGCCACCCATGGAAATCACATCATCATCAGGATGCGGAGAAAAAACAACAACCCTTTTAGGGAAAGGCTTGGCGCGTTCAGGACGGTAAGTGTCATCAGCATTGGGCTTACCACCGGGCCACCCGGTAATAGTGTGTTGAAAATCATTGAAGATCTTGATGTTAACATTGTAGGCAGAGCCATACAAAGCCAACAATTCACTCAGTCCGTTTTCGTTGTAATCTTTATTTGTTAATTTAAGAATAGGTTTTTTGGTGATAGCGCAAAGCCATACAATAGCACTTCTAATGAGTTTATCATTCCATTCGCAGGAAGTAACCAGCCACGGCCGCTGTATGCGGGTAAGATTTGCTGCAGCCGAAAGATCAATCACTACATGCGCATCGTTGTGTGTCTGTATGTATGATGCAGGAATATTATCTGTTACAGCACCTTCTACACAATTCTTTATCATGTGAGCTTTGTCTTCTCCCCAAGCCATGAGAAATATCTTTTTGGCAGCGAGGATGGTAGAAACTCCCATGGTGATAGAACTAACCGGTGTGCTTTCTATGCTACCAAATGATTTGGCAGCCTCGTTTCTGGATGCGTTATCAAGAAGAATGAGTCGCGTTGCGGAATTTAATCGGGATCCCGGTTCATTAAAAGCAATGTTTCCAACCCGTCCTATTCCTAGCAAAGCGATGTCAATGCCCCCAAAGCTGGCAATTCTTTGCTCATACAACTTGCAATATTCAAATATGGTATCTTTGGCAATGGTTCCATCCGGAGTAAAGAGGTTTTGTTTATCAATGTCAACGTGATCGAGAAACATCTCTTTCAATGCATTGAAATTGCTATTAACTGCATCAGAGGCCAGCGGATAGTATTCGTATAAATTGAATACAATAACATTTCGGAAGCTCAGCTTTTCTTGTTGATGCATCCGTATCAATTCCGAATAAACATTTCGGGGAGAGTTGCCTCCTGTTAGCGCCAAAACACAAAATTTGCCCACTTTTTGCTTTTCCTTAATGGTTTGAGCAATTTCGTAAGCTATTTGGTTGGCACCTTCCTCAGCAGATTCAAATATGTCTGTAGGGATTTTTTCGAATCGGGTTAACACCGATTTCTCAAATGCATTCTCGGGTTTGTAGTATCTGGGGGAAACCCTGTTGAGAGTGATTTGAGAACTAAGATTTGTTTTCATAAGTTCTTTTTTGAGTTATGTTAAATTAAAGTCGTGTGACTGTTATTCACGACAAATATACTAAATCAGTTTGTTATGAAACTCTTTTTAGTATCATATTGTTGCGCAATCAGCAGGTTTTTAACATTTGTTTTTCTTCGGAAAGAGCTCAAAAGAGTGAAAGGAAAACGTTTTAATCGATGTGAAACGAGTCGGCATCTTTCCAAGTGGGAAACTTTTCGCGGAATAGATGCAGGTTCTTTAAATTTAGTTTGGCGGTAGCAAAGTGATCCTCATTATCAGGGACTTGCGCTATGACATCTCCCCGGGCAGAAACAACCACACTTCCTCCGTTGTAATCAATGTTGAATGCGTCTTTCCCAATGCGATTAACCCCACACACATAGCATGCATTCTCAATAGCACGGGCTTTGAGTAGTATATCCCACACGGATCTTCTTCCGGCAGGCCAGTTTGCCACATAAATAAGAAGGTCATATTCATTGTTTACGTTTCGGCTCCATACCGGAAAACGTATGTCGTAACAAACCAACAGACAAATATTCCAGCCCCGATAATGAATAATACTTTTTTTATCTCCGGCGGCAAAAGCTTCAGTTTCACCTCCCATACGGAAAAGATGTCGTTTGTCGTAAAATACGGAGTCGCCTTCAGGAGTAATGAAAAAGGCGCGGTTAAAATAAGAGGTGTTTTCGCAGGCTATATAACTACCTGCAATGGCCAGATTGAACTCGGAAGCCCATTGTTGAAGTGTTGTAATGGTCATTCCCGTGATGCTTTCACTTAACACATCACTACGCATACTGAAACCTGTTGAAAACATTTCAGGCAAAACTACAAGATCCGTTTCCCCGCAGAGCTTTTCGAGCTTGCTGCGGAGTGAACGGAGATTTTCCTGCTTATTCTCCCAGATAATCTCTGTTTGAATGATGGTTATTCTTAAGTCGTTTAACAACATGGAATCAACTTACAAACCTGTAGCAAAGTTTTCAGGATGTTTCCCTCTAAACTGTTGATAATACAATTTGATTTCACGCATATCTTTATCCACATCACCGGAAGGAATAATTACCTTGTTTGAAGTGATTGTCTTGCTTGGATAATCAATGGCGACCAATATGATGGGCACCTCTGCTTTCATTGCAATATAATAAAAGCCTTTCTTCCAGTTAGGATTTGCTGTACGTGTGCCCTCGGGCGTTATTGCCAAATGAAATCTTTTACTTGTGCGAAAATGATTAACCATTTGGTCAACTAATGATGTTTTACGACCGCGATCAACGGGAATTCCACCAACGGCTTTAAATAAAAGTCCCAGAGGAAAGAAAAACCATTCTTTTTTCATCATGAAACTGGTCTTTCTGCCAATGGCACCGTAATATAATTTTCCGATAAATAAATCCCAGTTGGTTGTATGAGGAGCTGCACATACTATGCACTTGTCGTAGTTAGGTACATCAAGAACTACTTTCCATCCCAAGATACGAAAGTAAATAAAGCTGTAAATTGCTTTTTTCATTCTAACAAATACTCTGACTATTAATTTAGCTTACCGATTGAATCAATGATTTCGTTTACTTTGGCATCGAAATCAGCACGCAATTTTTTGTAGAATGCTTTTACATTACCGGGTTCCGTGTGGCTTATGCGGCATACTATGTCATCTTGTACTTTAAGAATGTTAAGCATAATTTCTTCAGCTTTATCCTTATTAGTTCCGGGTACATAGTTTGTTTGTATGAGGCACTCGGTGAATAATTCTCCCAAGATATAATTTACATTCTTTTTTAGTTCTCTTCTACTTGCCATAATGTTTACAATTTATGTGGTTTAAATTAAAATATATGGGGTAAAGATAAGGAGAATCTTTGGATTTATGCTATTAAATGTACGTTTTTTCGTATTTTGAGGTACTTAGCAGGTATTTACTCCTCTTGTATTTTCATAATTCAGAAAAAAAAGCGAAATTTGCTCGCGTTTAAAAACAGAACTTACTAACCCCTTTAAATAAAAATAGAAAAATGACTAAAAGTGCATTGCAAATTGCAAGAGCAGCTTATCAACCCAAGCTGCCAAAAGCGTTGAAAGGATTTGTTCAGGTGAAAGAGGGAGCTGCTACACAATCGGTTGCAGATCAGGAAGCTATTAAAGAGCTTTTCCCCAATACCTACGGAATGCCATTGATACAATTTGTTGAATCAGCATCAGAAACATCTTTTTCTCCGGTCAATGTAGGTGTTATTCTTTCGGGCGGACAAGCTCCCGGCGGGCACAATGTTATTTCCGGATTGTTTGACGGTATTAAGAAATTGAATGCCGATAGCAAACTTTACGGATTTATATTAGGTCCCGGTGGATTGGTTGACCACAACTACATGGAACTAACTGCCGATATCATTGATGAATATCGCAACACAGGTGGTTTCGATATAATCGGTTCAGGCCGTACCAAACTTGAAAAGGAAGAACAGTTTGACAAAGGTTATGAAATTCTGAAGCAATTAGGAATCAAAGCTTTGGTTATTATCGGTGGTGATGATTCTAATACGAACGCTTGTGTTTTAGCAGAATATTATGCTGCTAAAAAATACGGTGTTCAAGTGATCGGTTGTCCAAAAACAATTGACGGTGACTTGAAAAATGAGATGATTGAAACTTCTTTCGGTTTTGATACAGCTTGTAAAGTATACTCCGAGGTGATTGGAAATATCCAGCGCGACTGTAACTCGGCCCGTAAGTACTGGCACTTCATTAAGCTGATGGGTCGTTCGGCTTCTCACATCGCTTTGGAATGCGCACTTCAGGTTCAACCGAACGTATGCATTGTTTCTGAAGAAGTAGAGGCTAATGACATGTCTTTGGACGATGTGGTAACTTACATCGCCCAAATTGTAGCCAACAGAGCTGCTCAGGGCAATAACTTCGGTACCGTACTGATTCCCGAAGGTCTGATTGAGTTTATTCCGGCAATGAAGAGACTGATCTCTGAATTGAACGACTTCTTGGCTGCCAATGCAGAGGAATTTTCGCACATCAAGAAATCTCATCAGAGAGACTATATCATTTCAAAACTTTCAAAAGCAAATGCAGATATCTATGCTAGCTTGCCTGAAGGAGTAGCTCGTCAATTAACTCTTGACAGAGACCCTCATGGAAATGTACAGGTATCATTGATTGAGACCGAAAAGCTTCTTTCTGAAATGGTGGCTACTAAATTGGCTCAATGGAAAGCAGAAGGTAAGTTTGTTGGAAAGTTCGCTTCTCAACATCACTTCTTTGGTTATGAAGGACGTTGCGCAGCGCCTTCAAATTATGATGCAGACTACTGTTACTCATTGGGTTATACGGCTTCTATGCTTATAGCAGACGGTAAAACCGGTTATATGTCATCGGTTCGTAACACAACAGCTCCAGCCGATCAATGGATTGCAGGTGGTGTGCCCATTACGATGATGATGAACATGGAACGTCGTCACGGCGAAATGAAACCGGTTATCCAGAAAGCTTTGGTTAAACTTGATGGTGCACCATTCAAAGCATTTGTTGCACAACGTGACAAGTGGGCTATAGAAACAGCTTATGTATATCCGGGTCCTATTCAGTACTTTGGTCCTACAGAAGTTTGTGATCAGCCAACCAAAACATTGCAGCTTGAACAAGCTAAATAATATTTATTGAATACCGGCCGGTAATAAGCATGTATTTCTTCATGACTGTTACCGGCTTTTTATTTCTTTTCAGCCTGAGACATGACCGGAATTAGCACTGTGCGGGGAAGACGAACCTCTAAAAAATCAACAACTTCCCGAAGTAAATCAACGAAACGTAAGCGGAAAAAAACTTCCCGCTCCATGCCTGTGTGGTTACGCAATGTGCTGGCTTTGTTTCTTATCCTGGCTTTTTCTGCCAGTTTTTATTATTTCTTTATTCGTCCGTATGCTTACCGTTGGAAACCGTGTGGCGGACAAAAAGAATACGGCGTTTGCATGCCTTGCTGCTATGATGTTCACGGCATAGACGTGTCACATTACCAAGGAAGAATTGACTGGGAAGAACTTTTTGCTCAGAATCAAGAAACTGATTTCCCTATCGAGTTTATATTTATGAAAGCAACAGAGGGTGCAACCCTGGGTGATGACACTTTTCAAAAAAACTTCGCTTTAGCCCATAAATACGGATTTATTCGTGGTGCCTATCACTTTTTTTCACCGAAGACTGATGCACTGAAACAGGCTGAGTTCTTCATTAAAACCGTCACTTTACGAAAAGGAGACCTTCCACCAGTACTTGATGTGGAGCTAACCGGCAGGAAAAGTAAAAGTGAGCTTCAAAAGAGTCTCAAGATATGGCTTGACCGTGTGGAGGCGCATTATAAAGTAAAGCCCATTTTATACACTTCCCACAAATTCAAAACCAAATACCTCAATGATCCCTCTTTCGATGTTTATCCGTATTGGATAGCACATTATTATGTTGATTCAGTTAAATACGCAGGTAAATGGTATTTTTGGCAGCATACGGATGTTGGCTCGGTGAAAGGAATCAAAGAAGAGGTTGATTTGAATGTATTCAATGGTACTCTTGAAGATTTAGAGGCACTTACTATTAAATGATAGAGCTAATCTCCGAACATTTTTCAGCAATACTCATGATCATTTCAGTTCCTTTTTTCTTGGGAATACGAATACTTTCACCTACAATAATCATATCCTCTATTGTAGGATTTCCGTTATTATTAACAGAAGTGGCATGTTCTCCATTATAACCATTGCTACAACGTGTTAAGTCATAAGCGGGAGCTAATGACCAACTTCCTTCACGACATATAAAGCTAAAATTTTTGGCGTGATCATCTTTGTTCTCAGTCAAAACATTGAATACCATGCGGCGGAACATTTCATCGACTTGTTGAGGATTTTGCGTGAGATATCCTGTTAGGTGGAGTAAGGTTTTGTATTCCAATTTTGGTTGTCTAATTGACTCGTTTAGTATTGCTCCCGCCGTTGCGATATGCAATCTATCTCCGTTTTCAACATCAAAACGTTTGGTTGCAAAATACTTTCCGTCAATTAGTTTAAAATCGGGTACGGTTATACCACATTTCCGGGCTATCTTATTATATAGATATTCCATTTCTCCCATATCTTTGGGATCATATGTATGTCTAAATTTCACCAACCAAGATCCTTCATCATCATGGAGCAAACACTTTGGACGGCAACCTCCAGAGTTGCCGCTGTTGAAATATAAAATATCTTCATCTTTATCCGATTTTTCTGACAACACGTCCAACGCCATTTGTTGAAGATCGTCTAATTTTGGTAATGTTTTTTCTTCGCTTATATACGTCTCAGGGATATAACACAAAGCACCCATGCCTGATGTACCAACAATACTTAATCGTTGTAAAGGAGTTAGCTCGCTATCATTTATACCCTGTTTTTTTAACATACGGTTAAGTAAATAACGTCCATAGCCATCAGGTAAACTATCTTCGAAAATTCCGAAATTACCCCAAAAAGGCTCCGGCTTGGCGATAAAAAGGTCCGGTTTTAAAGGTAATTCTAGCGGTGATATAGAAAAGCCATTTGCCAACCAATCTTTTTCATATTGAAAGGCGCACAATCTATTGTCAGGAGTCATACTTAATGTTCCTACATTACGATTGTGGTACATGACTATTATCTTATTTACTAATTTCATTTCGTCCTTTTTTTCTGTTTTTGTTTTTGTTAATAACTTCCAATTCCTCCATTGTATTGTAGAGTGGTTCGGAAAGTAGCTCTTTGACAGCTTGGGTGTAACCTAGTGCTTTTGCCAATGCTACGTAGGAGGCCAGCGAGATGGTATGCTTTTGTTCAAATTTGGCAATGGTTGAGGTTGACACTCCGCTAAGTTCAGTGAGAGCTTCACGAGAGAGTCCTTTTTCCAATCTCCTTTTTTGTAAATTACCTGCAAGTATTGCCAATAATTCTTTAGGCGTATCAATGTCGAAATTATAAATAGATTGCATACTATTGTATCTTATATAGTTGAAAATGGCACTGATTGAATATTATTATATCTAATACGAAAGTAGCTAAATTATGTCGATAAACAAAATGTTTTCATCTTTATTATAGACTCTTTTGCCCTTAATACAAATCCCGTTACCACCCAAACTGTACCGGTACATTCTGTAACTCCGGTCTATTATTATACAATGATCGTGTATCTTGTGATTGTGGGTGCACTATGATGGCATATTTCCACCATACATTTGTAGCGTTGACAATATCTTCCCGTCGATATACTCTGTCACATCCCATGTAGAGACCATTGGCATAGGTTTTCCCTTTGGACCAGGGGTCATATATTTCAAAGAAAACAGTATTGTTAATTACATAATACCCCTTTACTAGAATAAAATGCCCTGATGATTTGTTGGTTGTAGTGTAGAATTTATCTAATTTCCATTGTTCACCTTTCGTTTGAGTTCGCACATAATAAATATCCAGACATAAAATAGCAATGTTCCCGGCATTTATTTCGGCAATCAAATCGTTGACTTTCCACTCGTTGAAGTTCATTACGTGGTAGTTGGCACCATATTTGTTTAGATAATCCATAATGGTTCGGGTGCTCCAGGCACCTCCATTTAACAAGTACGTATTTCTGGCTTCTTCAGCTGAATGATTAAAATCCTTATTAACCCACATCAATGCCATCGTTGCGCAGGTCGGTCCACAATTCATATTGCTGTAAGTGCCTGTGTTAGTCTGATCAATATACCAATTGTAATTCTTGTTGTTTGATTGGTTTGTGTCTACCTGTTTGCCGATTTTGTATACCCGATACCAGGTGAGGGGAGGCAATGGCAGGTGTTTCACAGTGCTTGCCTCACAGTCCGGGCTGCTCATGGTTAGTTTTACCTCAATAGAATCCGGTCGCGAATCGGTGGCGGGAAGCATGAAATAAGTATATAAATCGTTTTTTATCATGCTTTTACGGTCAACTATTTCCCAATTCTCAACTAGTTCTTTGGATGAGGGAATACTATATGATTTGTTTATCAGCCGATACCGGTCTATCTCGTCTACATATTCAAAATCGGGCACAATACGAATCCCGTCTTGTGTAATAGTAATGACCTGTTCGGGTAGCTCTTCATTAATTATACTGATGCGTGAACTTCGTTGCAGCCCGGTGTTAGGACTTGCTGTGATAAAAACGGTTGCGGTGTCACCTTTGTTAGCTTCTTTATTAATGTAAAGCCAGTTGTCTTCATTGCTTTTTATCTCCCATTCTGTATTTGATATGATTTGTATCTTTTGACTTTGTGCGCCTTCGGCATCGAGATGGATTTCTTTATTTGTTATGGTAATTACTGCTCTCTCTCTTTCTGCAGAGCACGATAAGAGTACGATAACTCCAACTGTTATCGTACACCATATTTTTAAATCCTTATAATACCTTAAGGCTGCTATTTTTTTCATGTTCACCTTTTCATTGCTGATGCACGAAAGTAGCTATAAATTATTTTTTCTTCAAGTAATATTCACAGAAATTGATTCAATTATAATAGGAATCTTACATAACCCGTTGGCGGAATTAAATTAGTGCATATTTAATTTGTCCAATGGGTTTGT
>ERZ894229.106-NODE-106-length-92092-cov-12.363_pt1 | contig 92092 bp, 81 predicted proteins | sample MGYA00380295_ERZ894229 | MGnify/ENA primary metagenome ERZ894229 (study PRJEB32331, sample SAMN06328479) | human gut metagenome | biome: human gut microbiome; feature: stool | host: Homo sapiens | collected 2014-09-17 ...
CTTCCTCTCCTGCTGCGGCATATCCCACATCCCGCAGCCGCAGGGCGCTCATCAGGCACACCGTTCCCAGTCCGATGTCCACCAGATAAGCCCTCCGATAGCCCAGCGCCAGCGCGGCGCCCGCACAGAGCGTGGCAAGAGAAGAAAAAAAGGTATACAGCATCATATCCGTGGAGGCATACCCGTCGTATTCCGCCTCCCGGCCTTCCGCCTTCAGTGTCTCGTAGGCCAGCGACTCCCGAGTCCCTGACGCGAAATTATAACCGAAGGCGGAAAATACCATGGCGGGAAGCACCCCGGCCATGGAATCGGAGACCAGCATGAGCAGGGAAGAAACGAGCATCATGCACTGGCTGAGCACCATGGATTTCTTCCGCCCGAACACATCCGAGATCACTCCGGACGGCACCTCAAACAGCAGGCTCGCCACATGGAACACGCTTTCCGCGAATCCAATCTCCACCAGGGAAAATCCCCTTGCCGCAAGCAGCGCCACCCAGGAAGCGCCCGCGATCTGAAACGCTCCCAGAGAAGTGTTCAGGTAAAGAAGCCTGAGCTGCTTTCCGGCCTCAGACCATTTTCTTTTTATTTTCTGTGTGATTGTAAGCATAAAAAAAACTCCTTTTTCATTCCGTTTTATGAAACAAGACCTGAAAAGGAGATACTGCGCATTTTTGCGTTTTTGCATTTGCGTATTTTTATTCCGTTTTCTGAAAATCCTGGCAAAACCGAAGCAGGCTGCCGCCGTTTTCACAGCTGTTCAGACCGAACCGGACCGCCGTCGTTTTTCCGGATTTTCCTGAAAAAAGAGCGCACTATCCCCGTAAAAATGAAAAACACAGCCTTTTTCCAGTTTTACGTTTTCATTTTTCCAGAACATAGTGAAACTCTCCTGACTTTTGTACCGGGGCCATTATAGCATGCCAGGGAAGGGTATGCAAGCTCTGTTTGCATACAGATATCATTATCATCCACCCGCATAATATTTTTTCTCCGAAACCGCCGTCAATGTGATAAAATAAAGCTGTAACACTTGTCATGGCTTTCATATGGACAGAAAGGAGCATTATGAACAAAACTGTGAATTTCGATCTGACAGGCAAGGTTGCCATTGTTACAGGTGCTTCCAGGGGGCTTGGAATTGAGCTGGCCACTTCCCTGGCGGAGTACGGGGCTGATCTGGCGCTGATGGCCGGCAATGAGGAAAAGATGAAAAAGGCTGCGGCAGATATTGTTGAAAAGACCGGCGTAAAGGTGATTACCGTAAAGGTGAATATTGCAGATGAAGAGAGCGTTCAGAAGGCGGTAGCCGCTGTTATGGATGAGTACGGACGGATTGATATTCTGGTAAATAATGCGGGCATCATCCGTTATGGACGTCCGGAAGAAATTTCTCATAAAGACTGGAGCGAATGTATCGACGTGGATGTTACCGGCACTTGGCTGATGAGTAAGGAAGTCGTAAACGCATCCATGATGGAAAAGGGCGGACGGATTGTCAACATCTGTTCTGTCAACAGCTTCAGCGCCTCTCCGGCGGCAGTCGTATACCATGTCGCAAAGGCGGCGGAGGCGGCGCTCACCAAATCCTGTGCCGCCGCATGGGCAGGACATGGCATCTACGTCAACGGCATTGCTCCCGGGAATATGCAGAATGGTGAAATGGCGCCTGATACCCCGCCGGCAATCCTTGAGAACATCCGCAATAAAGTGCCTCAGAGAAGACTGGGACAATACGGGGATCTCTCCGGCGCTCTGCTGTTTCTGGCCTCCGACGCCAATACCTATACACAGGGAACGATTATCGTCTGTGACGGCGGCCTGATCCTGGAAAGCTTCTGATCCATCAGGTTAAGACAAACGGGCAGCCCTTCTATTTTACGGAGGGCTGTCCGCGTCTGTTTTTTCCACTGGTTCCGGCAAACCGTATTTTTCAATCTCACTCCACCCGCAGCCGCTCCACCACGGAATACTTCCGGGCGGCCCTGCAGCTGGCAACGGGGATTCCGATTCCCAGAAGCACGAAGGCGGGCAGGAACAGAAAGACGGGCCAGAGCGTCAAATGCCAGGTAAAAAACCAGATCAGGCTGCCGACTGCCCGGCCAAGAAAGGGGGCTGTTCCCACGATCAGCGCAAGGGCAAGCGCCAGCGCTCCGCAGGTATACAGGAGCCCCTCCAGGGCCAGCATGGTTTTCATCTGACGCCCCGTCATGCCGATGGACTGGAGCACGGCCAGCTCCCTGCGCCTTGACGTAATCCCGGTGAGAATGGCGTTGAAGAAATTCAGCACGCCCACCAGAGCCACGATGAAGCTCAGCGCTCCGCCCAGAAGCAGGAACATGTTCCGAAAACCGTCAAATTCTGCCGCATAGATGGCCTTGCTTTCATAGTCCAGCCAGGGCGCCGTATTTTCCGTATAATCCTGCAGGAAGGCCTCCATGGAGGCCTCCGCCGCCTCATCCGTCATGTCGAAGGCGTAATACATCACGCTGTCGGTACCCGTATCCCGGATGAAGGTCTGCGCGTTCAGCACGAACTCATCATCTCCATAATAACGATAGCTGAGCGCCATCGGCACCGTCACCAGCGCCGCTACCGTGTACTCCACATCCCGGTATTTCACTGCGCGGCTGGAGTAAACGATATTTTCCGGCACATCCTCCCAGGAACCGTAAACCTCTCCGGTATCCGGATTATAGTATTCATATTCCTCCACATACCGCAGGGTCACCGTATCCCCCAGCCTGGCCCAGTGGCTGTCCATGATGGGATCACCGTAATCATCGTCGCGGTATACGGCAGCGACATAATTTCCTCCCGGTTCATAGAGCAAAGACAGATCCCCCTCCAGCACGGTCAGATGATCCAGGGCGAAGGGCTCCATGCCATAAAGCTGGGCGTTGTCCGCAATCCTTCCATCCTCCGTTTTTTCCGACAGACTCACCAGACGATCCAGATTCTCCGGGGTACTCCACCAACCGTTTGCGGTCCGGAAGTATTCCTCGCTGACAAACTCCTGAACGGAGGAGGTTCTTCCATACACCCGTCCCCCGTCCGCGATTCCGCCCTGGGCCCAGGCTGCATCCACAGCCGTTTCGGGCAGGGCCATGTCCTCGTTGAAGGAGTCTCCCCCGGTTTGAAACTGGCCCGCATCCGCCAGAATAAAATCGCTCGCCGTAAAATTGGCAATATACTTATCCATGTCAAAGCTGTTCACAAGAGTCACCGTCACGGCAAACAGCACCACCGCCAGAGACAGGGACAGAATGGTCACCACCGTTTTCCCCCGGCTGCGGCCCAGATTGGCCCGGGCCATGGAGAACAGGGAAACTCTTTTCCCGTTTCGGCCGCCGCCCTTTTTCTCTCCCCGCTGTTTCGGAGACGCGCCCTCCGTGTAGCGCACCGCCTCCACCGGGGAAACCCGTCCCGCCATCCGGCCGGGCCGGTAGCAGGAAATCAGCACGGTAAGCAGGGCGAAAATGCCCGAACCCACAAAGATCAGCGGGTTCAGGGAAACCAGAGACACCACGCCGTCCAGCTTCTCCACGATCACGGGAGTGAGGGCTCCGCCCAGCAGCCAGCCCAGGAAAAGTCCCAGCGGGATGCCGCACAGGGAAAGGGCCAGTGCCTGAAAGCGCACAATCCGCCGCAGCTGTCCCGGCGTGGTTCCGATGGTTTTTAACAGGCCGTAAAACCGGATGTCTCCCGCCGCCGATATCTGGAACACGTTATAAATGATCAGATAGCCCGTCAGCAGAATCAGGAGAAGGATTCCCACAACGAGCAGGAGGGTCGTCGGGTCCGTCCGGCTGGAAAACTGCGCTCCGGTATAGCCCCAGTTGACGCCAATATTGACGTAAGTATCCGGATTGGAAGCATCCTCTGTCTGATATCCTGCGTTTTCCAAAATCTGTTCCAGATCGGATTCGATGGACCGGGCGCCGTTTTCCAGCATCACATCCAGATTCCAGCTTCCCGTCATCTGATCCGATCCCGGCGGCGTCACGTCCGTCTCCTGCAGAATCTCATCCAGGCGGCTTTCCGGGATCAGGATATGATTGGCCACGATCGCCGTATCATACTCCCACCAGCCGCACAGGACAAAGGACTGTGTGGTCTCATGTCCGTCCACCTCAAAGGTCACAGTAAATTCCGTCCCAGGCTCCGGCTCCACGCCGAGAAGCTCCAGCACATGGGTATCCGTCGCCGCCTCGTTCGTTCCTTCCTCCGGCAGCCGTCCCTCCACCGGATCGCAGTACATCCAGTGCGCTTCCTTCGCGTCAGAATAGCTGATTTCCACATGGGACTTGTTGAACGGCACCTCCGTGGGCATGCCCAGAAAACGCCGCACCCCCCATTCCCGGATCAGCGGATCCTCTTTCAGCTCCTCGAACTGCTCTTCGGTCAGATATTTGAAGCCTCCATGGGAAAATCCTCCCGCCTGCCGGAAGTTCGACTGCTGGAAGCCCTCGTTGATGGACATGGCGATGGTGAACAACGATGTGAACAGCATCGCCGTAAGGGCGATCGCCAGAATCGCCACCAGGTTTCTCGTCCGTCCGGCCAGAAGCGTGCGCATCCCCAGACGGCGTATACATTTTCGGTTCGCTACTTTCATACCTGCCTCCATTCCCGAATCCGGAAATTTTCTCCGTTTTTGCCCGGATTATTTTCCGCTCACAATCCGCCCGTCCTCAATGCGGACGATCCGGTCCGCCATCTGCGCGATTTCCTCATTATGGGTAATCATCACCATGGTCTGGGAAAATTTCTGTCCGGCCACCTTCATCAGTCCCAGCACATCCTGACTGGTTCGGGAGTCCAGATTTCCGGTGGGCTCGTCCGCCAGAAGGATGGCGGGCTTTGCCGCCAGCGCCCGCGCGATCGCCACGCGCTGCTGCTGGCCTCCTGACAGCTGATTTGGCCGGCTGTTCCGTTTTTTCTCAAGCCCCAGGACAGCGATGACCTCCTGCAGGTAGTCCTGATCCGGCCTCCGTCCGTCCAGCTCCACGGGCAGAACAATATTTTCATAAACGCTGAGCACCGGAACCAGATTGTAGGACTGGAACACAAACCCGATCTTCCGCCGCCGGAAAATGGTCAGCGCTTCATCCTTCAGGGAAAAAATATCCTTCCCGTCCACCGTCACTCTGCCCGAGGTTGGCCGGTCCAGCCCGCCCAGCATATGCAGCAGGGTGGATTTTCCCGATCCGGAGGTGCCCACAATCGCCACGAATTCTCCATTTTCCACCGCCAGATCCACGCCGTCCAGCGCCCGCACCTGGGTATCGCCGGAACCGTAATATTTTTTCAGGTTTTCCGTCTGTAAGATTGCCATGTTTCCGCCTTTCCGCCGCCGCAGGCGGCATTTTCATAAAAAAAAGCCCGCAGTGCCTTTTCACACTACAGACTTTATCATAGAAATCTTTCCCGGTACTGTCAGAAATGTGACAGAGTTGTCATTTTTCGTACCAAACATTGTGCGCAGAAGATGTACGGTCTTATCTCTTACCGCGGAAGATACAGCGAAAAGGTGCTGCCGTTTCCCGGTTCGCTTTTCACCTTCACATATCCGCCCTGGCCGGAAGCGATCCGGCGGGTCAGATACAGGCCGATTCCCACGCCTTCCGCCTGCCAGGCGGAGGGGGAACGGTAAAAACGGCCGAAAATTTTCGCCTGCTCTTCCTCCGGAATGCCTGGCCCGGTATCCGTCACCTGAATGGCGGAAAACATTTCATATTCTCTCACCTCCACGGTCACGCTGCCGCCGCAGGGTGTGTACTTCACCGCATTGTCCAGCAGGTTGCAGAGAGCCTCTTCCGTCCATTTGGGATCAAAAACTCCGCTTCCCCGCGTATTTTTCACCGCAAGGGAAATGTCCTTTTCAGAAGCCTTTGGTTCGTACTGGGAAACGGCGCGCTCCACCACCGGACTGATCTTCCCCGGCTTCGGATGAAGGGTCAGAAGCCCGGTTTCCAGGCGGGAGGTTTTGACCAGTGCCTCGATCAGGCTCTGCAGCTTTTCCGCCTGGGTCCGGATGGCCCTGACGCACTCTCCCGCCTGCGGTGCGAGCGGCTGTTCCTCCAGCAGTCCGGCGTAAAGCAGCAGATTGGCAACCGGAGTCCTGGTCTGATGGGAGATGTCGGAGATCAGGGTGCTGATCTGCTCCTCCCGTTTCTTCCGTTTTTCCGCAGATACCGAACCGGCGGCCAGATACTGATGCAGCTGGTTTTCCAGCGCGGACAGACGGCTTTCATCAAAGGTTCCCTCTGCAAAGCTTCCGTTCAACGCCGCCTCCAGCATCTCCTCCATCCGCCTGTATGTCCGCGCCATCCGCAGACGGCTCCAGAGGGCGATCCCGATCCCTGTCAGGATGCCCGCTCCCGCAACCAGATATCCAATCATATCTATCCTCATTCCAGACCGTCCGGCCTCCGGCTCCCACCCGCCTGCCTCTCATCTGCGGCCGCACGCACTCCGCTTCCGGCTGTCTCATCGGCCGTCCATGTATAGCCGATGCCGTATACCGTCCGCAGGTACTGCGGTTTTGCAGGTTCCGCTTCCAGCTTGGCCCGAAGCCGCTTCACGGTAACCGACAGCGCATTTTCCTCCACATATTCCGCCCCGTCCGTCCAGACCCGGTCCACCAGAACGGAACGGCTCACGGTATGGCCCCGGTTTTCCACCAGGACACGCAGCAGCTTCTGCTCGGTTTTGGACAGCTCCACCGCCCTGCCGTCCCTGTAAAACTCCATCCGGTCAAAATCAAACCGGAAGGGCCCCGTGGTCAGCACCGCCGCTGACACAGCCTTGCCGCGCCTGAGCTGAACGGCCACCCGCGCCCGGAGTACCGACAGGGAAAATGGCTTGGTGATGTAATCATCCGCTCCGGCCTCCAGCCCGGTGACCTCATCCAGCTCCAGATCGTTAGCCGTAAGCAAAATCGCCGGCACCTCCGGATGGATGCTTTTCTGTTCCCGCAGAAGCTCCAGCCCGCTGCCGTCCGGCAGGTTGATATCCAGAATCAGCAGGCTGAAGACCTCCTGCGCCAGCTCCCTTCGGGCCTCCTCCAGTGTATGACAGAGAACAACAGCCGTCTGCGGGGTCTGCAGCGCCATCCCGATTCCCGCCCCAAGCGCGGCATCATCCTCCAGCAGCAGGATTTTTTCCATTGTTACCTCCATGCCGAAGCGCTCCTCTTCTCAGGCTTCCGCCTTTCAGACCGTCTTCTTCAGATACATCCTCGCCTCATAGGGACGCAGCTTCGTCTCATCCACATCCTTATAATTGCTGATCAGAAGCTCTCCCAGACCGCTTTCCCTGATCTTCTCTCCGCTTTTTTCGGAAAGCGCCGCTTCGCCGTCATGGAAATTGCACAGCACCGTCAGCGTTTCCTCCGGCGTGGTCCGGGTATAGGCGAAAATGTCCGGATCATCCGCATACAGCAGTTCAAACGCGCCGTCCACGAAAACGTCGTATTCCTTTCTCAGCTCCACCAGCCTGCGGTAGAAGCTGAATACCGAATCCGGATCATTTACCTGAGAAGCCGCATTGATCTGCTTATAATTGGGATTCACCTTCAGCCAGGGCGTACCCGTGGTAAAGCCCGCGTTTTCGCTGTCATCCCACTGCATGGGCGTGCGAGCGTTGTCCCGGCTCTTCGCCCTGAGCGACGCCATGATATCCGCCTCTCTATATCCGGCCTCCAGGCGTTCTTTATGCATATTCAGGGATTCGATGTCCCGGTAATCCGCGATATCTTCCATTCCCGCGTTGGTCATGCCGAGCTCCTCTCCCTGATAAATATAGGGAGTTCCCTGCAGGCCATGAAGCAGGGCGGCCAGCATTTTGGCGGATTCCACCCGGTATTTTCCATCGTTACCCCAGCGGGAGACGATGCGGGGCAGGTCATGATTGTTCCAGAACAGACTGTTCCATCCGCAGCCGTAGAGGGCCTTCTGCCATTTCGCCAGCACCTCCTTGAGCTTCCTGAAATCCAGCGGAGCCAGATCCCATTTTTCTTTCCCCGGAATCTGATCCAGACCGATGTGCTCAAACTGGAACACCATGGAAAACTCGCTTCCGTCCGGATTGCTGTAAAGCTTCGCGTTTTCCGTGTTCGCGCCCCAGGCCTCGCCCACGGTGATCAGATCCCCCTTCTGGAACGTTTCTCTGGAGAGCTCCTGGATAAATTCATGCAGCCTCGGCCCGTTGTTAGTGATTTTCAGGTCCGGCTCCTTGGCGATCTGGTCGATCACGTCCAGGCGGAAGCCGCCCACACCCTTGTCCATCCACCACAGGATCATGTCATAGATTTCCCGGCGCAGCTTCGGATTCTCCCAGTTTAAATCCGGCTGCTTCACGGAGAACTGGTGAAAATAATACTGGCCAAGCTCCGGCACCCACTCCCAGGCCGGACCGCCGAAGCAGGCGCGCATGTCGTTGGGATACTCTCCCTCCACGCCGTCCCGCCATACATAATAATCATGATAGGGGTTGTCCTTACTCTTTTTCGCCTCAAGGAACCAGGGATGCTCATCCGAGGAATGGTTCAGCACCAGATCCAGAATGATCCGGATGCCGTGCTTCTTTCCTTCCGCGATCAGCTCCTCCATATCGGACAGGGTTCCAAAGAGGGGATCGATGTCCCGATAGTCCGAAATATCATAGCCGTTGTCGTCCTGCGGCGAACGGCAAACCGGGGAAAGCCAGATGGCGTCGATTCCCAGCTTCTCCAGATAGTCCAGCTTTCCGATGATTCCCTTCAGGTCTCCCATTCCGCTTCCCGTACTGTCACAGAAGCTGCGGGGATAAATCTGATAAACGACGGCGTTCTGCCACCACTTTTTCTGTCTCATATCTGCCTCTTTTCCTGCGGCCATATGGCCGCATACGATTTTACCGAGGGAACGGACCGTCTCCGTTTCTCCCCATTCTTCCTCATGCTTCGGACCGCATCCGGCCTTCCCTTTCCTTTACGCTGCCCAGCTTCAGGACCAGGCATTCCCAGGGCCGGATCATCAGCTCTCTTTTGAAAGACGGCGGCTCTTCATAATTATTCAGAAGAACCTCCTCTACCATTTGCTCCGCTTCTTCATCCGTTTCCGCAAAGGAAAGGATTGCTTCCTGCGGCAGGGCGCTGGTAATGATCAGCAGCCGGTTTTTCCCGTCGTACCTTTCATAGCCCAGAATTCCGTTTCTGTCCTGGAAACGTGGAAGGAACGCTCCGTAAATGAAGGTATCTTCCAGGTCCGGTCGTTTTCTCACCGAAACCATTTTTCGATAAAAATGTAACAACGAATCCGGATCTTTTTCCTGCGCTTCATAATTCAGCCATGTATGGTTTGGATTGACCGCAAACCAGGGCTCCACATCAGAAAAGCCTGCATACGGCCCGCCGTTCCACTGCATGGGGGTCCGGCTGTGTTCCCTGCTGTTTCCGTTAATACGATCCAGGGCTGCCTCCGGTGTCAGGCCCTTTCTCAGGAAATCCTCATATTCCGCATGGGTAGGCCCGTCCACATATTCGTCCATGCTCTTTTTGGGATAATCCCGCATTCCGATTTCCTGCCCCTGATACAGAAACACCAGGCCCGGAAAAAAGAAATTGGTCACCGGAAGCATACGGATGCTGTAACGGTTCTGATCCTTTTTTGCCAGAAAACGGTCAATACACCGGTCTTTATCATGATTCTCCAGAAAATTGCACAGAAGGCCGCGCCCTCCGACCACCTGCTGTGCCTTAAACAGCTTGTCCCGGTAATCGTTAAACATGGAAACCGTGTCATAATTCCATTCCGGATAGCTCACGTTATGATGGGTATGGCTGAAATCAAAAATGGAGCTGAAGCTTCCGTTTTCCCCGATCACATCCTCCACATCCTCCGGCTTCATGTTATCGTATTCTCCGATGGTCAGCGCGTCCGTCGGCGCAAACGCTTTCTCCTTCATCTCCTTCAGAAAAGCGGAAAGGCCGTCCACATTATTGATGTCCTCAAAGGCCAGGCGCAGGCCGTCCGGCCCATCCGGCGGAAGGTCGGCATATTCGTAGTTTTTCTTCAGATGACTGATCGCGTCCAGCCGAAAGCCTCCCAGCCCCAGAGCCATCCAGTCCCGGATAATCTGATAGATCTCCTCCCGGAGCTTTGGATTCTCCCAGTTCAGATCCGGCTGCTGTTTCGTAAACAGGTGCAGATAATACAGTCCCTCCCGGCCGGGAACCTGCTCCCATGCGCTCCCCCCGAAGATGGAACGCCAGTTATTCGGCGGACCGCCTGCCTTTCCTTCCCGAAATACATAATACTGTCCATATTCTCCGTAAGGATCCTGCAGCGCCTTCCGAAACCACTCATGCTGATCAGAGGAATGGTTTGCCACAAGATCCATCAGGATCCGGATCCCCCTTTCCTTCGCTTTTGCAATCAGCTCCTTCATATCGTCCATGTTTCCAAAACAGGGATCAATATCCATGTAGTCAGACACATCATATCCATTATCCGCCATGGGAGATGGGAAAACCGGACACAGCCAGATCACATTTGCTCCCAGCGCCGCGATCTCATCCAGATGCCGGATCACACCCTGCAGATCCCCGATTCCGTCTCCATTCGTATCCTGAAAGCTTTTGGGATAAATCTGATATCCCACCGTTCGGTGCCACCATTGTTTTTTCATATACTACAGACTCCTTAAAACATTTGAGGCTATTTTACCGCAGGCAGGAGAGGAATACAATCTTTTTTAAATGGGATTTTGGAAAATAAGCTTCCGAAAGGAACTCTCATTCCTGCTTCGCCTGTGCCATGAAAGCCTCAATCTCATCCGCCTCGCGGATCACATCTGCCGACAGGACCTCGCACCCATCCTCGCAGATCAGCAGATCATCCTCGATCCGGATGCCGATTTCCCACTCGTCAATGTACAGGCCGGGTTCATCGGTGATCACGGCGCCGGGCTTCAGCGGCTCGTCCCGTCCCGCGCTCACATCATGAACATCGATGCCCAGGTGATGGGAGACGCCGTGCATGTAATAGGTTCCGATTTTCTCCGCGCTGTCAATCAGCCCAAGCTTCATGCAGCCCTCTGCCAGAACCTGCTTACAGATCTCATTCAGCCCGCTCAGTGTGACGCCGGGTCTGGCTGCCGCGGCGACGGCGCGGTTGGCGGCAAGAACCATCTCGTAAACCGCTCTCTGACGGGGTGTGAAAACGCCGTTTACCGGATAGGTTCTGGTAATATCGGCACAGTATCCCTGAACCTTCGCGCCGAGATCCAGCAGAAGCAGCGTTCCATCCTCGCAGGTATCCCGGTTCGTTTCGTAATGAAGCATGGTCCCGTTGGCCCCGCTTCCCGCAATGGTGGGGAACGATGTGCCGTCCGCGCCCAGATAATGAACCATGTATTCAAAATCCGCCTGCGCCTGATACTCCTCCATTCCCGGTTTCAGATGACTCATCACATTCTGCAGCGCCCGGTCCGTGATGGAGATCGCCTCCCGGATCAGCGCCACCTCATCCTCGTCCTTCTGCGTGCGGAGTCCCGCGATCACAGGAAAAATATTTCTGACCGCCACGCCCGGATATTTCTCTCCGAACTCCCTCGCCCGAACCGCATTATAATCGGGCATATCCTCCGTCTGGTGGCGGTAGCAGTCAAAATACAGGGTATTCACTATTTCTCTGGTCATGACGCCGCCGATGCGGCTTTCAAATGCATCCGTATAGGCGATCTCATCAATTCCGGAAATCTCCTTCGCTTCCTCCGCCGTCACCATTTTTCCCGTCCAGCGGACCGCATCGAGGTCAAATGCAGGGATGTAAAGCGTCGTTTTTCTCTTTTCTCCCGACTGATCCATGACGAGGATCATCCGTTCCCGTCGAAGACCTGTCAGATAGAAAAAATTTCTGTTGGCCTCAAAGGGCGCATACTCATCTGCGCTGACATGTCTCTCGATCCCCGAAAACAGAATCAGAACGGAATGCTCCTCCATTTTTTCATATACCTTCTGCCGTCTCATTTCATAATTCATAGCTTCTCTCCTTCGTCATAAACCGTTGATCCTTGCCATTCTGCCCGCAAAGATGGCCGCTCCGGCCGCCGCCTCTTCCTCATGCCCGGAAAAAGTCAGAGGGAGTGCGAAAACCTTCTCCACCTCTTCCCGAAAAAGGGCGTTTCTGCGCAGCCCGTTTCCTGAAGCGGTCAGACTGTTTCTGCCCTTTTTTACCGCCTCTGGAAAGGCCTCATACAGACCGGCAAGCTCCTCCGCCATACCGCGCACGTAGCTCCGAATCAGGTCGGCCGGGTGAAAATTCTCATCGGTCAACCCCAGAAATCCTGACGTTTCTCTGTCCTCCGGGCCGCCGCGCCTTCCGTAGAGGGCCGGATGGGCTTTCAGGTCCGTGGTCTGTTTCTTTTCGGCAATCTCAGACATTTTTTCATAAATATCGGAAAGGTCCGGCACCTTTCCCGCGAACTGGCCGCATACTTCTGCGAAGAAGGCAGCGAGCCGTTCATATACCTTGCCTCCGTTTAAGGACGCGCCCACGTACAGATATCCCCCTCCGGGAAAAGGCCGCACGTCCGTTCCGCCTTTTGCCGCTTCCGCACAAAGGCCCCGCGCGAATACGGAAACCTGAGAACCGGTCCCCACGTTGACGCCGATGCCCGTTTCCGGGTCCCGGACCGCCCCCAGAAAGCTGGCCTGATTATCTCCCACCGCAGTAAACACCGGCTTTCCCTCATAAAAACCCGCAGCCTTTTCCCAGGGACAGATCTCCGGGTAAAATCCGGTGTCCACCCCCGCCTTTCGAAGCTCCTCAAAATCGAACCTTCCCTTTTTCAGGTCAAATCCCCCGAAGCTGGCCGCCAGGCTTTCATTCACCCTGCGCCGGGTACTGCCCGTCAGACGCATGGCCAGATAATCGCCGATGTCCACGAACCCCTGCGCATCCGCGGGTATTTTCCCCGTTTCCCGCAGATAAAAATGGGTGACGCTTCCATAACCGGTATACATGGGATATCCTGTCATTCGGGAAAGATATTCCGCATAACTCTCCCGCCCTCGAAAGGGAAGGTTTCCGCATTCTTCCTTCCAGGTGTAAAGCGGCGTCGCCGCTTCTCCTTTCGCGTTGACATAAACAATGCCATGCATCTGGGCGGAGATCCCGACCGCGTCGAAAGGAAAGCCGGATACCTCCTTCAGCAGATTTTGCACCTTTCTGACAATTGTCTCCGCATCCTGCCGGAAGCCTCCCTGGGGAAGAAACGCGTTTGAAGCGCTTCTGCTCATTAAAATTTTCTTTTCTTCTTCCTGATACACAACCATGCAGATGGACGTGGTGCCGATGTCGATTCCCAGTGTGTTCATATGATTTCCTTTTTCTCACATCTTCCTCAGCCTGCAGGCTGGAATTCTCCTGTACTCCTTATATAGAAAAACTGTTGTTCCATATACGCATGAAAGCCCTGCGAAAAATCAGAGATCAATCCCGTAAACTGATCGGGACCGGTCTGCCGAAAGGTCATGTACTGCTCCGAAATGGCGGATTCATGAGCTTTTCCGTCTTTTACCCCCAGAATAACCGAGCTGCTTCCGCTGCCGTACGCGCTGATCTCCCATACCAGCAATCTGTCGCCTGATGCGGAAAGGAAGTAATTTTCGCCTTCCTCTGTATCACCAACCGGCTGCGCCAGCAGATAGCCGTACAATGGGTCCCCATATTTCGTTTGACTCCGTATGCAGACTACTTCCCCCACAGAGCTAAGATAATAGATTTTCACTTCATCATATCCCTTCTGTCCGTCAAAGATTCCGGTAAAACCAAAGGCCTCTTTTCTTCCGTCCCCGTCATAATCCGCCGGGAGGAAATACGCCTCCTCCTCTCCCGATGTCTGCAGATGTCTTTTCCATACCGTATACAGGTTTACGGTGGGCTGCTCCGGCTGATCCGGGAAAAAAGCAACATCCAGGGGCAGACAGTCATCCATTCCATCCTCCTGAAACCGGGTCAGGCGGTATAGGGACAGCTTCAGTCCTTCTATCCGGTTCCGGGGAGAAACGGTCTGGTAATCCCAGGCGCAGCTATCCTCCGTCCATCCTGCAAGCTGTTCTTCACACAGGGCAATTGCCGCGCGGCAGTACGCCTGCCTCTCCTGTATATAGCTGCCGTAAAGCTCAGGCTCCTCCCCCTGTTCCTGAAGCGCTGCCAGAAACTCCTGCGCCCTCTGCTCCGCCTGTCCACACAGCGCCTCCAGCTCCGGCACACTGAACTCATCCTTCAGGACTTTTACCCCGGAACCGGACAGGGAAAATTCCTCCTCAAACCACCGGAGCGCGTCTCCCAGAAAGGCCTCCAGGCTCCTGCAGATTTCCTCCGCGCCGGAAACATCCGCGGACGCAAGCGCTTCCCGACAGGCATCTCCCGTAAAAAACTCTCTGGTTTTCATCTCCAGCTGCAGCGCTCCGACACCGGGCGTACCGTTTTTCTCCGTAGCCAGAGCGTTCACAGCCTTTACGGCCTTCATGAGTTGAGCCGTTTCCACTGCCGCGGCGGCCAGAAGCAGCCTCCTGTCCATATTCTCAGGCTCCGCCTGATTTTTTTGAAGAAACGCTTCATAAAATCCGGCTCCGAAGTGCTTCCGCTCTGAGTCTTCCGCTTGCCCGTATCCGCCGCGCCCCACTTCACAGGCTCCAAACGCAAGAGCGGAAAACGGCTCTTCCAGCATATCAAAATAGAAGCGGATATACCATTCCTCCGGTTCCTCCTGAATGGAAAAGGTATCCCCAAGCGCCTCGATAAAAGCCTCTCCCTTCTCCGAATGAAGATCCCCGTAGAGCGCCCTTATTCCTGCTTCCCTGATGCTTTCCGCAAAACCGTCCGCCCTCCTTGCGCCATCCAGAAGGAGGGACGGGCGACACTCCCGCTCCGCCGTATCCAGAGCCTCCCAGACCGTGAATTGAGGCATTCTGCAGTAGAGAGTCTCATCCCTGATAAAGGCAGCCGCCTTAAAATAGCTCAAAAACAGAAGCGCAGGAACCGCATATTCTCCTTCTGACACCTCCGGAATCAGAAGCTCTCCCTCCTGGCAGCCATCCTCAAAGCGCTGATTCTGGGGATCCAGCTCCACGCGCCTGATTCCCTGCGCTACAGAAAGACGGCTTCCCTCCGCAGACTGCGTACAGCGGGCAAGCGTACACAGATCATTGATGGTGATATAATGCACCGAATCCCGCAGATACAGGTCAATGGACGCGGAATCAGAGGTATTGCTGTTCAGAGAAAGCGTGACCTTCTGAAATCCCCCGTCCGCCGCCAGAACCGGCATGTCCATTCCATAACACAGCGAAAAAAACATACAGAACACCACCGCAAAAACCATGCCTCTTTTCATACGGCTCCCCCCCTTCGTCGCTTCTCGTTTTTGTTCGGCATTCTCATTATATTCTTTCTTCGTCGGGCAGGCAATGTTTATGTGAGCGGAGAGGTATCGGAGGGAATTGTCGCGTTACTGTTCTCTGGCTTGCCAGTGAACAGTTACATTGCCGCGGGCAGAAGAAAAGACCTGCAGTAAAGCCGAAAGCAGCCCATGCAACCGACAGTTGACAGATTTCCAGGCAAATTGCCTGGCATTTGCCAAGCGCGCATGGTAGCGTGCGCGCGCCGGTTCTGCTATGATAAAGCTGCTGAAACGTACAGCACAGGGAAACAGCCTTCGCCGGTTTTCACTGCAAAGTTCGTTCGGCGACGAACCTTCCTTAAGGAAAACAAACCAAATTACAAACTTACAAAGTCAAATACAGGAGGACAGATTCATGATATTAGCAGATAAGATCTCTGAATTGAGGAAGAAAAACGGATGGTCCCAGGAGGAGCTTGCCGGGCAGCTCGGGGTCTCCAGACAGTCGGTTTCCAAATGGGAAAGCGCGGCTTCCATTCCTGATCTGGATAAAATTCTGAAGCTGAGCGAGCTTTTCGGGGTCAGCACCGATTATCTTCTGAAAGATTCTGGGGAACCGGAAGAAGAGGCCCTTCCGGCCGTCATGCCAGCCGGAGAATCCATGCCGGGAACAGAAGGTTCCGTAAGGGCTGTTTCGCTGGAAGAGGCGAACGAATTTCTGGATACGGTCTGGAGCATGGCTCCCAGAATTGCAGCGGGTGTTTCCATGTGCATCCTTTCTCCCGTTCTTTTGATTCTCCTCGCCTGTCTTGCCGATCAGGAAGGCGGCTATGTGATTTCGGAAGCCCTGGCGGTGGCATCCGGTTTTACAGTTCTTCTGGTAATGGTCGCCGTGGCGGTCTCTCTCTTCCTCTATTGCGGGAGAAAAACGGAGCGCTTTGAATATCTGGAAAAGGAGCCCATCGAGCTGGCATACGGCGTGACCGGGGTGGTTGAAAAAAGAAAGAAAAGCTATGAGCCTTCCCACGGCCTTTTCCTGATCATCGGCATCATTCTCTGCATCCTCAGCGCCATTCCCCTGTTTGCCTTCGGTGTTCTGGATCTGGGCGGAATGACAGGCGTTTACGGCTTTCTTCTCTGCCTGCTGCTCGTAGCTGTGGGCGTATTTTTCCTGGTGCGGACCTGCGTGGTGTTCGGTTCCTTTCAGAAGCTTCTGGAGGAAGGGGATTATACCCGTGAGAAAAAGGCCTCCGAAAAGAGGAACGAAACCGTCACCACCGTATACTGGTGTGTGGTTACGGCAATTTACCTTGGATGGAGTTTCCATACTATGGACTGGCAGCGCACCTGGATCATCTGGCCCTGCGCGGCGGTTCTGTTCGGTGCCGTTCTGGCTGTCAGCAACGCGGTGAGGAAAAAATAATTGGCTTTCACACTCTCCTGGAAGCCGGAAGGGTCATCTGCTCTTGAATTGATCTTTTCATCTGTTAATTTTTCCTGTGAAACAGGGCGTGTAACCGTGAATTTGACTTTTCCGTCTCCGCTTTCCAGCAGGACGAGCTTTCCCTTTGAGACCTCACAACAGAAGCGATTCATTGACATCGGATAAATTTTGTCATATCAACAACGGTATACATACGCCCCAGCCACTGCCTGGTGGAGCCAGTGGGAGAAAGCGGATACCCGATACGGTGATTGCCGTACCGGGTATCTGTGTATCAATCCTATTCCCTGGAACCCTGAAGAATCCTCACATCGTCACAACGGATGCTCAGCTTGTTTTGGAACTCTCCGTAAATGGTTCCAACCGGGTTTACAAACTCAATTCCCGCGCCGGCCGGAACCTGAAGATCAATTTTGGCTACCTTGACATTAATCTTCTCGTACAGGTTGTTTTCCTGTTGTTCGTCAGAATTCAGATGATAATCTATATGATCCCTGACGATAACAACTTCAAGAATCGTTCCGAGAATCTCCTTCGTTTCACGATCTGTCCAGGGCTTAGCGTTCAGATTCTGTATTACCTTCCCGGCAAGGAAGGCTTGACAATCGAAACGAACGAACTTATTCAGTTTTTTCATCATAAAATTTACTCCTTTCTGTTTCAGGAATATTACCGGTATTTCCTTTTCATATATACATTCTACTTTCAAAAATAGGATCCGTAAATTTTTTTGATTATTTCCTTTATTTCGTATAAAATGTACACATAGAGAGAATTTAGCGGAAGTTTTTGAAAAATATCCCATTTTTAAAAACAGGATTTATTTAATAAAAACAGGATTTCGGAAAAGGAGATGAACAGTTATGGCGAAGAAACCCACCATTCATACGGATATCTTTGCGGCTTACCAATTGACAAATTTATCTAATGAAGAAAAAGAAACCATAAGGCATCATATCAGGAAGATAATGCCCAAAGAGTTTAAAGGGAAAAAATGGGAGGATATTCCGCAAATAGATAAAGATATGTTCATATATATAGATGCACGGGATTATCTGATGGAATTCGTCCCTGAACACTATAAAAAAAGCGTTTCAAAAAACATCACCCTCAAAATTAAAGATTCATTTCTTGATGTAAAAAAGAGCATACTTGAACATAATGAGACCATATCAATGGAGCCTTATTTTTTAGAAGGGGATTCCGAAGGAAAAAAGAAGGAAGCGTTTGAACGTTATAAACGGGATTACTTAATACACTTTGGAAAAGAAGCTGATATGAAATATGAAGATTGGTCAAATTGCTATCCCCAAATATATGAGTCGAAAAAAGCCTCCATGAGTCCATTTGATCTGGCTTATAATGCAAATGAAATATCTGACGATGAGATCGAATACCTGGTGAATCCGGAAAGAATCGACTTTATCAATAATATGGTGAACGACACGATACTTATGACCATCTGTCAGATACTGGACAAGAAGTTTAATATTATTATAGATGTGAAAAAAATCAGGGAATGCTGCACCTACATATATGACTACATGGAAACTGGAACACACGATCCTATGCTCCCCCGTTATATGGGAGATGAAGATGACGAGAAATATGAAATGTATCATAATATAAAGAAAAATCTTGATTTTTGGTATGAAAGAAGAAGCGATTCAAAGCATTGAATCTATCTTTTCCCGTTATTGGCCCAAATTTATTGTTCAGAAAGAGGCAATAATTATAGAAAACAGGAAGGAGCCATCTCCTCAGCTCTGCTCCTTCCTGAATCTGTATTTCCCTTTTCCATATCCGGATACCGGTTCGATAATGCCGTACTCTGTCATCTTTTTCAGAAGCTCCGATGCTCTGGACGGCTTAATACCGATAATTTTCATCACATCCGACCGTCCAAAGATCGCCCCACATGGAAACGCCTCACGAAGATTGAGAATATGGCTTTCTGTTTTTGGCTGAAACAGTTTCTCAATGTCCGCTTTTCGCCCTTTAATGTCCGGTTTTGTCATTTCAATGTCCGGTTTTTCTGTTTCTTTGAAAGTGCCGCTGATGTGCAATGTCCGGTTTTAAAGCGGATGATGCTCATTCAGCAAAAGATTTCTTAAGAACAGTTCCAGATACTCCGTCGTCTCGTGGATACCATTTTTCAAATCATTATAGTTTGCCTGGACGAGGGCATTCCGGAAATGCCACGCATTCTCGGCAAAAATATCATTCGTCACGTCAAACCTAAGAGTACGCAGATATTTGATAAAGAACACCGCCATCATTCTAGTGTTTCCCTCTCCGAATACGTGAATCTGCCATAGCCTCGAAATAAACATCGCAAGGTGATGGATGATTTCATCCATGGAAAGACTGCGATAGGAAATTTTTTTCTCTTCAGAGAACTCGTAATCCAAAGTCACTCTCAGTTCCGTAGCCTGCCATAGATCACCGTTGCTCCATCAAGCACCCATTCCTTTTTCGTAATTATAATCCCGGATGCCTTGTTTCATTTATTATTAATTCTCATATCATTCACTCAAGTACTTTCCAATAACCAGTCTTTTTAGATCCAACCCTTTCCACATATCCATTCTCTTTCAGGAATGTAAGATTGTTTTCCACTGCCGTTTCACTGATTCCCAATATTTGATGCAGTTCACTGGTAGTAATATTCGGATTATCTCTCATTTCCGTGATGATTCTTTGCCTTCTTGCATTTAATCCTTTTTTATTCCCAACTTTATTCCCAACCTTTTTTATATGATGCAGCGGGATCGTGACAACAATCGAATTTTCTCTGAAAGTAAATGCTTCCCTTCCATAAGTCTCAATGATCTTAGGCACGCCGCGGCCTGATTTTTCACTGATATGCAGCTGCAAAAAGATTTCTGATAGCTTTTCATTTACCGGAACCGATTCTCCCAGAAAAAATCCCTCCATTGTCTGTGCCGGCGGCAGTGTCCCTCTGGATAAAATTTCTATCCTGTCTGAAAACACAGAAATCATTGGCTCATTTCCGCTTACCCACAGATTATGCAAAACTGCATTTATAATTGCTTCTCTAAAGGCTTTGTTATCAAACAACGGTGTTTCCGGACGTTCCACTACCCGCTCCCTTTCATCTGTCTGGATCAGATTCAATACATCTGCATACCTTAAAACTTCATCCAACGTATAGAGCAGACAGTTATTGCCAAATTCTCTTACAGAGAATAAATTAGATCCTTTCGTTTTTCCCTCAAAAATCGAAACTCTTAGTGGAAAATGCGAATTATCCGAAAGCAACTGTGCCAACAGATTATATTCTCCGTTTTTATTCCTCAAGCCGAGATTTTTCTCGAAAGTTTTTTCATTTAAAACAATCCCTTTTGAGCCATAATACCCAAACAGTTTAGAAAACGTCAGTTCCTGGTATTTTGCCGCCAGAGTTTCAATGGTTTCCACTCTTCCGTCCAGAATTTTAAACAGCTGTATCTCTCTTTTCGGATAATCCTTCAAATTGGCTTTGGACGAACCAATGCGGATGTATCGTTTTTCCTTAAAAGCTGTCGGGATTTCTTCTGCTGCAGGAATGACCAGAACAACAACTCTTTTATCATCTATAACTGCTTCCTCAAACGAAAAATTGATACTCGGAGATAAATTTCTCGCCAAATAGTTCTGATAAGGTTCTTTATTGTAGTCCCCATATTGATTGAATGTTGTACCTACAACCTCATGGGTTTCATCATTTACACCCCACACAAAATAGGCTTGAGCCTTATAATGGAATGCAGCCGCATTTGAAAGTGCTGAAACATATTCGCCCAACACCTCCGGCTGAAACCAGTTTTCTTTAAATTCAAACCATTCCTGTTCGTCATCATACGCACATAAATCCAAGACTAATTTTTCAATATTCATCATTCTTCATCCTTTTCCCAACTTTTATTCCCAACATTAATACTATAACACATTGGGAATAAAGTTGGGAATATTTTATGCTTTTATCAAAAAATTATTCCTAAACTTATCAAAATCATCCTTCTTTGCCACCACCGGGAATTTGCCCTGTATTCCTCCGAAGCCCTCACGGTCTTTTCCTTTCCCGCGCTGCCGGATGCCGGACGTCCTGTCAAAGGTATATTCACCGACTGGGACAGTTCCCTCTCAAAGACTTTCTGCCGCTCCATTCTGGCGATCTCTTTTCCCAGATCCGTAATGACAGATTGCATCCGTGCAGCCCTTGCTCAGTTTGAACAACAAATGGTGGATAAGGAAGACGGTCCCGGATTCCAGAGAGTATATCTGGATGACATTCTCTCAGATGATGAACGGATGCTGCGGATCGAAGCCATAGCCGATCCGCACACTCAAACGCCGGAGCAAATCTATATCCAAAAAGAACAGCTGATGGAATTATATGCGGCGCTGGGCAAGCTGACTGCCAGAGAGCAGACCTATCTGCTGTATCGCTATGGCTTTACCGATGGAATCGAGCACCCACTGATCGGCGCAGAGCTCCATTTCCACCTCAGCGAGAGCCGGACAAAGAAGGTGGAGGGCGAGGCGATGGACAGCCTGTGCGGGAAACTGCCGTGGTGGTTCTGATACGATGGTAAGCAGCTGCTGACGGGGGCTTTGATATACCTTTGTTCCGCAGATGACACAGCTGGCAGACAGTGCATACCTGCACCGCCTGTCAGCCTTTTTTTCTGTCGCTTATGCTGCCCCAGAAGGGGCAACCTTTCCCGCCAGAACGCCGCAACTGAAGCCACACTTTCCGGGGTGTGCGACAATTCCGGCTGCCATCTGCTCCACAAAGGTATAACAACACTAGACTTTCCGGGAGAAAGTCGTGTGCCAACAGGGATGCTGCTCGCCCCTATTGGAAATCCAGAGTCAAAGAGGCTGCGCCCCTCTGGACACCCCGCCTGTCCGTGCAGTGACTATCCATCCTGTTCCCACACAATGGATGCTCCCCTGCCCGAACAGGTAAAACAGGCACAGAGATTTGCCCGGATAGCGGGCAGATTTCTGTGGCTGTATTTGTTCAGCGGCGGCTGGACAGAGCCTACGAAGAAGCCTTGCAGAACCCTCGGTCTTGGTTGACTATTTTCGCATTGGGGTGCGAAAACCAATTGTCCCAAGCGTCAATATCTGATATAATAAAAAAGTCGAATTCTCTGACCGGAGGGCACCAATATGGTCATCTCTTACAATAAACTCTGGAAACTGCTCATTGACCGAAAAATGAGCAAGGCTGATCTGCGGCGAGCAGCGGGGATCGCCCCCAACACCATGACAAAACTGAACCGAGATGAAGAAGTGACATTGGAAACGCTGGGGAAAATTTGCGGCGTATTGGGAGTTAATATTGGTGATATTGTGGATTTGACATTTGGCGCATCGAATGCTTCGAGACTGGCAAAAGAAGGGCAGAGTGACAAATGAATCTTAGAGCAAAAAGAGTATTGGCTACAGTTATTATTACTATCATTCTCATATTCGGTGTTCCCATTCTCATCAACGAATGCTATAAACACGGTGGCTATGTTACCATGTGGGATGCTTCCGATGTGCTTTCTTATTATGGAACCGTGCTTGCGGCTGGCGTAACGATTGTAACGCTTTGGGGAACAATCATTTTCACTAGAAAACAAATCCATCATGACAGTTATCTTAGAGAGGAACAAGAAAAGTGGAGGAAAATAGAGACTGTTTTCGCCGAATCCCTGAATTCAATCAACCCGATAAGTATTCTTACAACAACCATGGATAATGGCCTTGCCGATCCAACAACTGCTATCAACCTACTTCAAAAATATCAGATGTCATGCAGGACGACCACAGACAAACTGAATGCCTACCTGAATATTGGTGACTACCCAAAAGTCAAAGATCTCTATGTCGAAATAAAAACAGTGTCTGACCGATATTTTCAAATTGGCCAGGAGCTTGTCGATGAATACACAAATATTCGTCTTCTTACTCACAGACAAACGGCGCAGGAAACTCTCGACATAGAAGCAAAAAATCCAGGTAGATTTTCACCTGAGACAGTTCTATTTTGTAGAAATGTTCTGCGTGATACCAATTTAATCCGACTTGAAGATGTACAAAATAATATTGCAAACTGTAATGGTAAATTTGTTTCTGAGTATGAAAATTCCTTTAGGAAACTATTACAAAAAAAGGGAGCAACATTTGAAATTATAAATCATGAGATACAGGAACAGGCCAATGCTATCCTGTATCTTTGGAGGAAATAATCATGCCCACCCTTGAATGGATTGGAAAAGATAAAGTGGTGAACCACGACAAGGAAGTGCCGTACCGGGTGCTGGAGCGCCAATACAGCTATGATGAAACCGGGCAGCACGCCGAGGACAATGGCAGTGAAAACATGATCATTCACGGCGACAATTTGGAGGCGCTGAAAGCCCTGCTGCCCCGGTACGAAGGAAAGGTGAAGTGCATCTACATCGATCCCCCCTACAACACTGGCAACGAGGGCTGGGTGTACAACGACAACGTCAACGACCCAAAAATCAGAAAATGGCTGGGCGAAGTGGTGGGCAAAGAGGGTGAAGACCTTTCCCGTCACGACAAGTGGCTGTGCATGATGTATCCGCGGCTGAAATTGCTGCAAAAACTATTGTCAGAGGATGGCGCTATTTTTATCAGCATTGATGATACTGAGCAGGCAAATTTGCATATTATATGTGATGAAATATTTGGTGCTAATAATTTTATTGAAACACTTGTTTGGCAAAAAAGGACTTCTCCAGATGCCAGAAAAAAGTTAAGTAATGGTCATGAATATATTTTGATCTATGCAAAAAATGCACAGATAGATGGTTTCAACTTGTTGGATATCGAAGGAAAGGATGCCGAAAAATTTAAAAACCCTGACAATGATCCACGTGGCCCTTGGGTTTCGTCTGACTTTACTGCTCAAGGATGGCGGCCAAACCAGATGTATGAAATTGTTACTCCAAGTGGAATGAAAATGAAGCCCCCAGAAGGAAGATGCTGGCGGCATCTGGAAAGCGTATATAATACATTGCTTTCTGAAGGGCGTCTGTGGTTTGGCGCAGATGGATGTGGAGTCCCACGTAAAAAAACCTACCTGAAAGAAAAAGAAGGAAAGGGCATTTGGACATGGTGGACAAACTCCGAGGTCGGGTATACACAGGAAGGGACGCAAGAATTTGCTTCAATTTTAGGAAAAGCAGTTTTTGACTATCCAAAACCTGTTCGCTTACTGACTCGAATCTTGAAGCTTGCGGCAAACTCTGATTCTATCATTCTCGACTCTTTCGCCGGTTCCGGCACCACCGCCCATGCTGTACTTAATATGAACAAGGCCGACGGCGGGCACCGCAAATTCATCCTGGTGGAGATGATGGCCTACGCCGACAGCATCACCGCTGAACGGGTCAAGCGGGTGATCCAGGGTTATGGCGAGGGCAAGAAAGCGGTGGAGGGCACCGGCAGCAATTTCAGCTACTACGAGTTGGGGCCGGCCCTGTTGATGCCGGATGGAAACCTCAACGAGGAAGTGGGCGTGCAGAAGATTCGGGAATACGTCTACTATATGGAGACCAAAGAGTCTCTATCTGCTGAGCAGCCCGTGGACGAGCCCTATTTCATGGGTTTGTGCCGCAACACTGCCTATTACTTTTATTATAAGCGGGAAAGCGTCACCACACTGGATCATGCCTTTTTAGCTACCATCCAGACCAAAGCCGAGGGCTACACCATCTACGCTGACCTGTGCGCTATCCCGCAGGAGACGCTGCGCAAGCACAATATCACCTTCAAGAAAATTCCACGGGATATTGCCCGGCTGTAAAGGAGCGTGAAGAAATGGAACTGAAATCTTATCAAAAAGAAGTCATTGCCGATCTTGCACGTTACCTGGAGCTGGTGGTGGAGCTGCAAAGCCCGGCAAAGGCATATCAGGCCCTCTGGAACGAAAAGAATGTTCTGGTGGGTTTTGGCGGTATGCCCAATTATGTAGATGTTCTCCCCGGTGTGCCCCATGTGTGCGCCAAGGTGCCCACCGGCGGCGGCAAGACCTACATCGCCGCCAGTTCTTTGCGTACGATTTTTGATGCCATGCCTCAGCGCCGGGCCAAGGCTGTGGTGTGGCTGGTGCCCTCTGAAGCCATTCTGACCCAGACCCGCAGGGCACTTGAAAACCCGAACCATCCCTACCGGCAGCGGCTGGATGTGGATTTTGGCGGGCGGGTGCAGGTGTACTCCAAGGAACAGGCCCTCGTGGGGCAGAACTTCACCCCCTCTGTCGTAACGGAACAGCTCTCCCTGTTTGTCTTCAGCTATGATTCCTTCCGCACCAACAAAAAGGAAGGGCGCAAAGCTTACCAGGAAAACGGCTACCTGGCTGACTTTTCCAAGTGGATGGACGACCCATCGGTTTTGCTGGCCGACACCGATGAGACGGCGCTGATCCAGGTGATCCGCTATCTGAATCCGGTGGTCATCGTGGACGAAAGCCATCATGCCACCTCGGATTTGAGCGTGGAAATGCTGAAAAATTTCAATCCCAGCTTTGTGTTTGACCTGACCGCCACGCCCAAAAAGAAAAGCAACATCATCACGTTCGTGGATGCTGCACGGCTGAAAAAGGCCAATATGGTCAAACTGCCGGTCATCGTCTACAACCGTAAATCTCAGGCCGATGTGTATGGTGATGCCATTGCCATTCGCGCCAAGCTGGAAGCACAGGCTAAGCGGGAGCAGGAAACCAGCGGACGCTATATTCGCCCCATCGTTCTGTTCCAGGCCCAGCCCCGCAACAGCGCGGATAGCACCACATACGAAAAAATCAAAAAGACGCTGGTGGACGGTGGGATCCCCGAACGGGAAATCGCCATCAAAACTGGCAATAGGGACGAACTGAAAAACATGGATTTGCTGTCCCCAGACTGTCCTATCCGATACATCATCACTGTCAACGCACTGAAAGAAGGCTGGGACTGTCCCTTTGCCTATGTGCTGGCTACGGTGGCAAACCGCACTTCTGCGGTGGATGTAGAGCAGATTTTGGGGCGTGTACTTCGCCTGCCCTACACGCAGAAAAATCGTAGTGAAGTGCTGAACCTTTCCTACGTCATTACCTCTTCCGCCGATTTTCACCAGACGCTGGAAAAGGTGGTGGCCGGGCTGAACAGCGCCGGTTTCAGCAGCCGTGATTACCGGGCGCAGGATGTGGAGGCCCCAGCGGCTGTCTCTGCCCCGGAATCGGAGCAGCTTTCCATTGTTCCGTCTCCCACCGACGAACCGGATATGCCAGAGGTAGACGGCACGGATTTGAAGGCGCGTTTTGAAGCGGCAACGCTAGAGGCGGAGCAATCCGTGCAGGATGGAACCATGCAGTCCGATCCCCTGCTGTCACAGGCCCTGCAACAGAACAAGACCTATGAAGATGAGATCAACCAGGCCGACAACACCGCTTTAGGTCAGGCTCCCTTGGAAGTGCGCGACAAGATGAATCAGTTCCGCATGAACGAGGAATTTGCAGAGGAAGCTACTACCCTCCGCTTCCCCCAGTTTATGCTGGAGACCGGCCCCAGCCTGTTTTCAGAAGCCTATGAACCCCTGGAACTGGAGCATTTGGAGGGCGGTTTCTCTCTGCGGGACAAAGACGCCCATGTGGATTTCACCACGGTCAACGCAGAGATGGCACGGGTGGATGTGGACGACAGCAAAGACAGCACCGCAAAGGCATGGAGGCTGTCTGGCGGAGACAGCGCCTTCTTCCGGGAATGGTTCAACACCCAACCCTCGGAAAAGCGACTCTCGCTGTGTAAGGGCATTATCAAGCAAAAGCTTTCCAAAATGAACTGCGTCAACGACCAGGAGCTGGATGAGTATATCGACCGGGTGATTGGCACAATGAGTGAAGATCAGCTATCCGAGTTGGAACAGTCGCCGTATCCTTATGTTGTAAAGATTCAGGGAAAGGTGAAGGAATTGATTGCCGAGCATCGCTCCAGCGTCTTTGATACCTGGCTGGAGCAGGACAAGATTTCCTGTCTACCCAACTATGCGCTGCCTACGGTGATCTCCCCAACGGCATTTACGTCGATGGTGCCGAAATCGCTCTATACCGCCGAAGAAGATATGAACGAGTACGAGTTCAAGGTGGTGTGGGCGCTGTCAGAACTGGGCAACGTTAAGTGGTGGCACCGGAATATCTCTAGACTTGGTTTCCAGATTAACGGCCCCGTTCATGCTTACCCGGACATCATCGTGATGCTTCAGAGCGGACGAGTTCTGATGGTGGAGACCAAGGGCGACCACCTGGATAACGACGAATCCAAAGCTAAAGCAAAAATTGGAGACCAGTGGGCACGGCTGGCCGGGAAGCAGTACAAGTATTACATGATTTTCCAGACTAAGCAGCCTGATTATCCGGGGGCGTATTCTCTGGAGCGGTTTATGGAGATTGTGAAGGGATTGTAATGCATCTAGGCTGCTTTCAAGAAGAAACTTGTGTAATGTGTTCATTTGGAACAGGTATCTAAGCTAGAAGGTGATTAATAGTATAATGGTTAATATAAACGGAAAAGAATGGATGAATTTAACTCCAGCAGATATCGAGTCTGCTATTTCTGAAATAGATTTCGATGAATCATTCTATTTTGAACTCAAAGATGATAGAGTTTCCCCTAAAAAAATGATGGAAGAAGTATCTGCTTTTTCAAATACGTTTGGCGGCTATATTTTCCTTGGCGTTTCTGATGACAAACAGATTGAAGGTTGCACCGAATGGAACGAGCAGAGAATTCATACAGCAATTCACGACTCTATAACGCCTACTCCTTCTTTTGATGTGAAAAAGTTTACCGTTGATACCAGCGTTGTATATGTAATTAAAATTGACGAGGGTTCCGAACCGCCATACATAACTAGTAGTGGTAAGATTTATGAAAGACTTTCGTCTGGTTCGTTTGCCATCAAGGATTCTTCAAAGCTTTCGCAAATCTACAATAAAAGAGAACAGCTGCTGGCCAAAATGGAGAAAAAAGTATCAATACCACCAGCGTATGAAAACTCCAATAACATATACGGATATATTGATATCGGTTTCACCTTGGTAGCATCTGATATTCAAGTTGCTATTGATACCTTTAATGGAGTAGACTTGAAGGCAATCGCTGAAGGATTAGCAACTGAGATGCCATCATTTAATCTATCATACGTTGGAAATTCCATCGTTTATACCCCAGGAGGAGTGTCCACTCAAAACGGGCACCTACCCGCGCACACAAATAATTTTCTTGAGATAATGGCTGATGGTAGCTCAAGAATGAGGATCTTGCTGATAAATAATGATCCAGAAGATTCGAGTGTAAACATGACACTTCCAATGGCTATACTAAGCTCATATAAAAAAGTATATACCAATATAATGGGGATGTTATTCCCACATAAGGTGGCATATGCAAAAAAATATGAATCACTAACTGTGAGAAAACAATTCCAACCTGTTATGTATTATGACGATTTCGTCCTTGAAGTACATCCAGATTGGCAAAAAGATAACATCAAAATGTGGGAAGCAATTCAAAACCATCGCAAAATTTTTGGAACCACTACTATTGTGACTGATGATCGTATTCCTAAGACTGGCCTTTATACGATTGATAAACGTCATCTTGAGCTTTGGGGAAAAGAGTATAACGCGGAGTCCATCATAGATGAATTGTTTTTCTCACGATATACCATATTAGGAGCTGTTTCTATTTCAGAAAATAACTGAAGTCCGAGAGCTAGGACACCACCATATGTTAATTCAATAAAACAACACCGGCGGAGCTACAATTTCTCCGCCGGTGCTACTATGTGATTAAGTTAATCCGTCAGAAAAACCAACTCTGAACTCTGATACATGCTTAGTGATTGTGTCAGAAAAGCAACGACTCCTCAAATCAAGCTCATCCAGATTCAACTCCACTTCGATATGCTGCTTAGCATTGAGTTTGGACAAAAGAACAACCGTCTCCACATGCACCGTCCCCGGAAACATATCGCACCCTCTCCCCTTCACAATTTCATACCCGTTCTCCCGCAGATACTTCACATCCCTGGCCAAAGTAGCCGAGTCGCAGCTCACATACACGATCCGCTCCGGCTGCATCTTCACCATGGTTTCCAGGCATCTTTCATCGCAGCCCTTGCGGGGCGGGTCCACCACGATCACATCCGCATGGATGCCTTCCTTTTCATATTTCTCCGGAAGCACCTCTTCCGCCTTCCCCACGAAGAACTCCGCGTTGGTGATTCCGTTTCGTTCCGCGTTCTCCTGGGCGTCCCGGATGGCGTCCGGGACGATTTCCACGCCGTACACCTTTCCCGCCTGTTTCGCCAGAAACAGGGAAATCGTTCCGATGCCGCAGTAGAGATCCCACACGGTTTCCTTTCCGGTCAGGCCCGCGTAAGCGAGGGCCTGGCTGTAGAGTTTCTCCGTCTGGACGGGATTCACCTGATAGAAAGAAAGGGGCGAGATCCGGAAGGTGACGCCGCCGATGGAATCCTCGATGAAGCCGGTTCCCCGCACCACGCGCAGCTTTTTGCCCAGAATCACGTTGGTGCGCTCCCGGTTGGTATTGACGGACAGGCTGGTCATGCCGGGAAGCTGCCAGAGCCCGTCGGCAAGCGTTTCTTCCTCCGGGAAACTGCTGCCGTTTACCACCAGGCAGACCATAAGCTGTCCGCTCTGAAAGCCCTTGCGGATGAGAACGTGGCGCAGAAGGCCCTCTCCGGTCTGCTCGTCATAGGCGCTGATCTGAAAGCGCTTCATGTGCGCCAGGATGATTTCCAGAATCCTCCGGTTTTCCGGAACGCCAAGCGCGCAGTCCGTGTTGGGAATGATGGTATGGGTCCTGCCTGCGTAAAAACCTGTCACCACGTTTCCATCCTTATCCGTTCCGAAAGGAAACTGAGCCTTGTTGCGGTAGTGCCAGGGATCGTCCATACCGATGATCGGCTCCATGATCTTTTCCACCTGTTCCGGAGCCAGGCCGCCGATGCGGATCAGATTGTTCCGGATCTTTTTTTCCTTAAATTCCAGCTGCTTCTCATAGGAAAGCGTCTGAAGCTGGCAGCCGCCGCACTGGCGGCTGAAGGGGCAGAGGGGCGTAACGCGAAAAGGAGAAGGCTCGATTACCTTCTCCAGCTTCGCATAGGCATAGTGTTTCTTCGCCTTCATAACCTTTGCCTGCACAGTATCTCCAATCACGGCGTCCTTAATAAACAGGGTAAAGCCTCCGGCCGTCCCTGCCCTGTCCGCAGGAGCCGCGCCCGCTGTACAGGGTTCTTCCCCGCCAGGCCCGCTCACTCTTCCGATTCCTTCGCCGTCCGTTCCGGTATCCGTGATTTTTACGGTAAAAATATCATTCTTCTTCACTTCCATACAGAAGCCCGTTCCTTTCCAGAGCATTTCTCTCCGACAGACCACTTTTCTTCCACAGGCTGTTTCAGTCCAGCCTGGTCAGGCGGATGTTGGACTCAAACAGCCGGTTATATCCAAGCCAGCCATATCCTGTCGCTCCCTGCAGAGCCTCGGAGAAGGTCTCCAGCTTCGCGTCCGCGTTGTCAGCCAGATTCAGGGCGGCCGCTTCGATCAGGGCAGGCTTTTTGGGGGAGCCGTATTCGTATTCGCCGTGGTGGGCCAGAATGCAGTGCTTCAGCTCCGCCTCCAGCACAGGCGGGAAGCCGGGAATCTGACGGGCCTTTTCGCCCACCATTTCTGCGCCCATGACGATGTGGCCGAGGAGCTGTCCGTCGTCGGTGTAGTCGTTTTCCGGGAAGAGAGAAAGCTCCTTCGTCTTGCCGATGTCATGGCAGAGGGCGGCGGTAATCAGCAGATCCCTTTTCAGGATGGGATAGGTTTTGCAGAAATATTCGCACAGCTTCGCTACGCTTAAGGTGTGCTCCAGGAGGCCGCCCACGAAGCCGTGGTGAACGGTCTTGGCTGCGGAGGATGTGCGGAAGGCGCGGATGAATGCCTCGTCCTCCACAAAAAAGCTTTCCAGCAGTTTTTTCAGGTATTCGTTTTCCGTGCGGCCGATGAGACCCAGAAGCTCCTTATACATCTCGTCGATGTTCTTCTTGCTGACGGGAAGATAGTCGGCGGGATCGTATTCCCCTTCATGGCAGACGCGGATCCGCTTCACATTGACCTGAAGCGCGCCCTGAAAGCTGTTCACATCGCCGTAAACCTCTATGTAATCCAGCGTATCGAACTCCGAAATGCCCGCGTTGTTGGGATCCCAGACCTTTGCGTCGATGGTGCCCGTCTTATCCTGCAGGATCACAGTCTCATAAGGTTTTCCGTTCTTGGTCACGGCGGACTGCTTGTGCTTGCACAGATAAATGTCAAACATCCGGTCGCCTTCTTTATAATCTCTGATATATTTCATTTCCTTCTCCTTTTTCTATTCCAATGTATTCAAAAGCACATCCACTGTCATCTCCTGGTATTCGTTCTGCACCTGGCGCATGACGGTAAGCGTGACCTCCGTATCCGGAAGCAGGCCCATGAGGGTGGTGGTGTAGTCGGAGAAGGAGTCGATCGGCTCCGTTCCCATCTGCACGATCACGTCCCCGCTCTGAATTCCCGCAACCATGGCCGGGGAATCCATGACAATGCCCGTCACATACGCGCCCGCAGGAACGCCCTGGGTCTCCTGAATTTCCTGTGGCACATCCGTGCCGAAAATACCCAGGGTGGCGGAAGGCTGTCCGTTAGAAAGCTTTTCAATCAGATTTTTCAGTCCGCTGATGCCATAGGCAGTGATCAGGTTCGGCGTATCCTCCGCACTGTTTTCCTGGCAGATGATTCCAAGCACCTGGCCGCTCAGGTTGGTGATGATACCGCTGCCATAGGTGCTTCCGTACATGTCCGTGGTCAGAAGCTGATAATTGCCGTCCGCCAGGTTCAGGGTGCCGTCCGCAGAAGTGATCATTCCATAAACCACGGAATTCGCCGTTCCGAGGGGACGGCCCAGCGCTGCCACCGGGGTTGCCAGAAGGCCGCTGTTGCTGGAGCTGGCCAGCCTGGCGGGCGATATGGTTTCTCTTGTGGTATCCGAAATATCCGTCAGATCCACACTGATGACTGCAAGCCCTACGGTGGAATTTGCCTGTTTCAGCTCGGCCCGCACCTGCGTATTATCACAGAACACCACGTTCAGCTCCTCCGACTGATCCACGATTTCCTTTTCCGTCAGAATCAGAAGCTCCCTGCCGTTATCCGCCACGATCAGCCCCGCGTTCTGGCCTTCATTTTCATAGGAATTATTCAGCCAGTCCGTATCGGAAGTGATTCCGATCACCGTTACCAGAGATTTGGACACCTCCTGCACCATTTTATAAAGATTGCTGTAAAGCGTCTGGTAATCGGAAACGTCCAGTTCCACCCGTTCCACCACGGTGGTCTGTACGGGCGGCGTGGTTTCCTCCTCACTCTCCGTTTCCAGCACCATATCCTCCGGCAGCATTTCCTCGTTTTCCGATTCCTCCTGGAGCTGCACCGGTTCCGGTTCCTCCTCCGGATACAGCCAGTTGCTGAAAACAGGTTCGAGCACCAGAAAGGTGAAGCAGGCGATCAGTCCGAAAATCACGGCCATGGAGGCGGTGATCATGGTACGCTTCAACAGCTTCCTTTTATTGATTGGCCTTTCCTTGACCTTTTCCTTGATGAAACTGATATCTGTTCCTGCGGAATCCGAGGCTGTCTCGGCCTTTGGAGCCGCTTTTTTCTCCTGGATTTCCTGTTCCGTTCCGTTCTTTTTATCCTGATCCGTCATATATCAATCCTCTTTTTGAAGCGTCAGAAATTCACGGTATTCACAGTATATCCGATTGCGGTCCTGTTGTAAAGAATACCGCTTTTCTCTCAGGGCCAAAAACAGCCGCGGAAGAAAGCTTTTCGCGCCCTCCCCCGCGGCCGTTTTCCGCTATTTTCTTTTTGCGATGGCCTCTCTGGCCCGTTCCACGCTTTGCCTGTAATTTTCCCCCGCCGTCTCTCTCAGATAACCGGGAGACAGGAGCGCCGCGTCATACAGCTCCTCCAGGGTATCCTCCTGTTCCTGCGTCGCCGTCGACGGCGACACCACGCGGGTCTGCCACACGGACATACAGCCGGTGTATTCCACCAGCCAGAACAGGGGCTCCATGCTTTTCTCCATGTGCCCGTTGAGCACTGCGGAATCCGCTCCCGCGATCTCTGCCAGCTTCCCGATATGGGAGGGCAGAGGCTCTTCTATGCCTCCATCAGGCAAAATCACGCATTCACAGGGATCATCATCCTCCCTGTGCGCGTTCAGAAATTCCATCACCTTCACTCTGGCCGCCTTTCTCTGCACTCCCAAAAGCGCTTTCCTTCTGCCAAAACGTCTCCTGTATGCAGCCTTTTTCTTCCTGACAGCGCTGCCGGGGACAGCATGCCGCCCGATGCACTGTTTTTTACTTACATGTCACACCTCGACCACGCACTCGCTGCGCGATCGGGAGCCGATATGATTCAACAGGCGATTGGGCTTCGCAAAGCGAATTTTAATGCCCAATCGCCCGTTACTGGTCACCGTGTGACCAGTAACGTTCTTTATGCTCCTATACTAGCAAAAAAGCCTCTTTTTTTCAACAGGGAAAACGTTTTCCGTAGAATGAAGTCTTCCGGGACCACTGTTCCGGCCTGAATCCGGGATGCAAAAGCGCTGAAAATGTGCTATGCTGGAAAAATACAAGGAGGACGAAGGCGATGTCTTTATACCATGAAATTCAAAAGTATACCCCCGTCAATCAGCAGGAAGAACAGGATCAGAAGCTGTTCCTGAAATATATGGAGAACTGCTCCGATTACCTTGACCGGGAAAACCAGATTGCGCACTTTACCGCCTCCATATGGACAATCAACCCCGAACGCACCAAAACCCTGATGGTTTATCATAATATCTATGACTCCTGGTCATGGATCGGCGGACATGCGGACGGAATGGAAGATCTGCGCTCCGTCGCAATGCGGGAGCTGCAGGAGGAAACGGGCGTAAGAGACGCCGCTCTTCTTGGCGGTGATATTTTCAGCCTGGAGTCTCTGACGGTGAACGGACATGTCAGAAGGGGCCTCTATGTGCCGAGCCACCTGCATCTGAACGTAACTTATCTGGCAGAAGCCAGGGAGCAGGAAGCCCTCATCGTAAATGCGGATGAAAATCAGGCGGTAAAATGGTGGTCCTTCGAGGACGCTCTTCGCGTTCCGAACGAGCCCTGGATGATCACGCATGTCTACAAAAAGCTGGTCGAAAAGTGCAAATGACTGGCTCTGCCCCTTTTTCCGTGGTATAATGATACAGCCAAACTACGGCTTGTGAAGAAAATGCCGCCCTGGAGGAATAACGTGAATAAGAAAGTATTAAAAACGCTTGAATATCATAAAATCATCGACCGGCTGGCGGAGCATGCCACCTCCGATCCCGGCCGCAGGCTCTGCAGGGAGCTCGTTCCCATGACAGAGCTTTCCGACATCGAGAGCGCCCAGCAGGAAACCGCGGACGCCCTGACCCGTCTGTTCAAAAAGGGGAGCATTTCCTTCGGGAGCACAAGGGAGCTTGGCATGAGCTTAAAATCCCTGGAAATCGGAAGCACCCTCTCCATCCCGGAGCTTCTGCACATCGCCTCCCTGCTGGAGAACACCGCGCGGGTGAAAAATTATGGAAGAAAGGACCGGGAGGACATTCCGGACGATTCCCTGACGCCGCTGTTTTCCGCGCTGGAGCCGCTGACGCAGCTCTCCCATGAGATTTACCGGTGTATCCTTTCCGAGGAAGAGATCAGCGACGATGCCAGTCCGGGCCTGAAGCACGTGCGGCGCAGCATGGCTGTGACCACGGAGCGGATTCACTCCCAGCTGAACAGCATGGTGAACGGCTCCCTGCATTCCTATCTGCAGGACGCCCTGATTACCACCAGGAACGGGCGTTACTGCCTGCCCGTCAAGGCGGAATACCGCAGCCAGGTGCCGGGCATGATCCACGATCAGTCCTCCACGGGAAGCACCATTTTCATTGAGCCCGCTGCCGTGGTCAACCTGAATAACCAGATGCGGGAACTGGAACTGAAGGAAAAGGAAGAAATCGAAAAGGTTCTCGCCTCCCTCAGCGCTCTCGCCGGAGAGCATACGGTGGAAATCGCGGAGAACCAGCACGTGATGACCCGCCTGGATTTCATTTTTGCGAAGGCCTCTCTGGCCCTGGAACAGAATGCCACCAAGCCCCTGTTCAATGAGGATCACATCATCAACATCCGGGGCGCGAGACATCCCCTTCTGGACAAAAAGAAGACCGTTCCCATCGACATCCGTCTGGGAAAGGATTACGATCTGCTCATCATCACCGGTCCCAACACGGGCGGAAAGACGGTTTCCTTAAAAACCACGGGACTGTTCTGCCTGATGGGGCAGGCGGGGCTTCATATTCCCGCACAGGACCGTTCGGAGCTTTCCATTTTCCGGGAGGTCTATGCGGACATCGGGGACGAGCAGAGCATCGAGCAGAGCCTGAGTACCTTCTCTTCCCACATGACCAGTATCGTTTCCATCCTGAAGGATGCGGACGCGGATTCCCTCTGCCTCTTCGACGAGCTGGGCGCAGGAACGGATCCCACGGAGGGTGCGGCGCTGGCCATCGCCATCCTGAACCATCTGCACGACCGGGGCATCCGCACCATGGCGACCACCCATTACAGCGAGCTGAAGGTCTACGCCCTCTCTACCTCCTTTGTGGAGAACGCCTGCTGTGAGTTTGACGTGGAATCCCTGCGGCCCACCTACCGGCTGCTCATCGGCATTCCGGGAAAGAGCAACGCCTTCGCCATCTCCAAAAGGCTGGGCCTTTCCGACGAGATCATCGAGGCGGCCCGCTCCCAGATCAGCGCGGAGGATAAGAGCTTTGAGGATCTGCTCACTGATCTGGAACAGAGCCGCGTGACCATTGAAAAAGAACAGCAGGAAATCGCTTCCTACAAACAGGAAATCGAGACCCTGAAAAAGAGACTGGAGCAGAAGCAGGAGCGCATCGACCAGTCAAGGGACAAAATCCTCCGCGAGGCCAACGAGAAGGCCCGCGAGATCCTGCAGGAAGCAAAGGATACGGCGGACGAGACCATCCGCATCTTCCAGAAGGCAGGCCCCGGCGCTTCCATGAAGGATCTGGAGAAGCAGCGGGAGAAGGTGCGCAACAAAATCTCAGAGAAAAACAGCAAATTATCGGTGAAAAAGGAAAACCCTGCGGCCTCCGGGCTGAAGCCCTCCCAGATCAGGCTGGGAGAATCCGTCCGCATCGTTTCCATGGGGCTGAAGGGAACCGTCAGCTCTCTGCCGGATCACAAGGGAAATCTGTTCGTCCAGTGCGGCATCATCCGCACCCAGACCAATATCAAAGACCTGGTTCTGGTACAGGAAAAGGACAGCTACACCTCCGGCGGCGCGAAGCGGACCGGCTCCGGCAAGATCCGGATGTCCAAGTCCCTCTCCATCTCTCCTGAGATCAATCTTCTGGGAAAAACGGTGGACGAGGCCCTCACCGAGCTGGACAAATATCTGGATGACGCCTATCTGGCCCATCTGAGCACCGTGCGCGTGGTGCACGGCAAAGGAACCGGCGCTTTGAGAAACGCGGTGCAGAGCCATCTGCGCAAGGTAAAATACGTGAAGTCCTACCGCCTGGGCGAATACGGCGAAGGCGACGCGGGCGTCACCATTGTGGAATTCAAGTCCTGACCGGTTCCTTCCGGGATCCGGAGCCAGGGAGATGGCCAAAACATTTGCCGTTTCCCGTAAAAATCAAGAAAGGAATATTATGGTAAATAAACAGAAAATTTTGATTGTAGATGACGACAGCAACATTGCGGAGCTGATTTCCCTGTATCTGACCAAGGAATGCTTCGACACCATGATCGTTGGAGACGGAGAATCCGCTCTCAAGATGGTGGACAGCTTTTCTCCGAACCTGATTCTGCTGGATCTGATGCTTCCTGGCATCGATGGCTATCAGGTCTGCCGGGAGGTGCGCAGCCATTCCAACATCCCCATCATCATGCTCTCCGCCAAAGGTGAGATTTTCGACAAGGTGCTGGGGCTGGAGCTGGGCGCGGACGACTACATGGAAAAGCCCTTTGATTCCAAGGAACTTGTGGCACGGGTGAAGGCGGTTCTTCGCCGCTACAAGGCCGCCCCCGCCGCAAAGGAGCAGCCGGCCATCAAGTGCGTGGAATATCCCGATCTGATCGTCAACCAGACCAACTACTCCGTGATCTACAATGGAAAGACCATCGATATGCCCCCCAAGGAGCTGGAGCTTCTCTATTTTCTCGCCTCCTCTCCGAACCACGTATTCACCAGGGAGCAGCTTCTGGATCAGATCTGGGGGTATGAATACATCGGCGATACCCGCACCGTAGACGTACATATCAAGCGTCTCCGGGAGAAAATCAAGGATCATGAGTCCTGGAGAATTGCCACGATCTGGGGCATCGGCTACAAATTTGAGGTGAGACAATGAGGAAAACCCTCTACCTGAAATTCCTGCTCGCCTATCTGATTTTCGGCTTCTTCGGCTTCATCGTGGTTGCCACCTTTGGCTCCAGCATGACGCAGGAACATATGAAACGGGAAAAGGCAGACTCTCTGTATAAGGAGGCTACGCTGATTGCGAACACCTACGCTGCCGACCTGTACAGCAACGAGGTTGATCTGGAGACGGTGAATACGCAGATGGATTCCCTGTCTCTTTATCTGGACGCAGTCATCTGGATTATTAACCCGTCGGGCCGCATGATTCTGGACACAGATTCCCCGATTGATGTGGGTACTCCGCGTATTGTTGAGAATTTCAACGCAACGGATTTTGCCGGCTCCTACTATACGGTGGGGAATTTTTATGAAAGCTTTGACGAGGATATGCTCAGCGTATTCGCCCCCATCACCTCCAATTTCAAGGTGAGCGGTTATGTGGTCATCCATACCTCCATGGAAGACCTGAGGGTGACCAGCGAGGGGATCCTGAGCATTACCTACATCATTCTCGTCATCCTGTTTCTGCTCTCCCTGATCATCCTGATTTTCTTCACGGAAATGGTCTATCTGCCCCTCCGGAAAATCACGGAGGCCACGGAGCAGTACGCCGCCGGAAACATGCATTACGAGATTCAGGTAGACAGTGAAGATGAAATGGGGTATCTGGCCGCCACCCTTTCCTACATGGCGAATGAAATCGCCCGCAGCGAGGACAACCAGAAAAAATTCATCGCCAACGTCTCCCACGATTTCCGCTCCCCTCTGACCTCCATCCACGGCTATCTGGAGGCCATGCTGGACGGAACGATTCCGCCGGAGATGTATGAAAAATATCTGCATATCGTCCTGAACGAAACCGACCGGCTGACCAAGCTGACCAACAGCCTTCTTACCCTGAATAACCTGAATACCAGAGGAATGGTTCTGGAAAAAACGGATTTTGATCTGAATACGGTAATCCGGGACACGGCCGCTACCTTTGAGGGAACCTGCCAGCAGAAGCGGATCGCCATCGAACTGGTGCTCACGGGCGATGAGCTGTATGTCAACGCGGATATGGGAAAGATCCAGCAGGTGCTCTACAACCTCCTGGACAATGCCATCAAATTTTCCCACAACGATTCCGTCATCAAGATCGAGACCACGGAAAAAAACACAAAGGTATTCGTTTCCGTCAAGGACAGCGGCATCGGAATCCCCAAGGACAGCCTGAAGCTGATCTGGGACCGTTTCTACAAAACCGATCTGTCCCGCGGCAAGGATAAAAAAGGGACCGGCCTGGGCCTTTCCATCACCAAGGAGATCATCCAGGCGCACAACGAAAACATCAATGTCATCAGCACGGAAGGAGAGGGCACGGAATTCATTTTCAGCCTGCCCCTTTCCGACGAGGACGACGACTGAAAAACGGGCCGCGCACATCTCTTTTTCGATGTGTACGGCCCGTTCTGGTGCCCTTTTCAACGGCTGCTTCTGCCGCATTTATTTCTGTGTCCGCTCCCGGTACTGCTGCATGCTGTATCCCTTCAGAGAGGCGGAAGGGTATTCTGCCATCACCCGTGTCATCATTTCTCTCACCCGTTTTGTCAGCCTCATGTTGTTTTCACCGAGAACCTCTTTCACTCCATTTTCAATCTTCTCAAATGAAAAGCCCAGAGCCGCTCCGGCCTTCAACAGGTTTTCCAGCCTGTAACAGTCCGGCACTTCCATCTGCTTTTCCACGATCAGATAATCCAGCAGCTCAGGCATGGAGGGAGGCATAATATCTTCCCGCCGGCATTCCTCCAGCTCCTCTCTGGTCTTCGGGCAATAATCAGGAACCCGGAAAACTTCCCTCTGGCTGAGAATACGCTGCACATCGTCGGGATCCTCCAGACAGGAAAGATATTCCACACCTCCATCCTCAGGCTGCAGTTCCATCAGCTTATATCCGAACTTCATTGGAAGAAACATTTCCTCAAACTCCTGTCTGCTGCAATCCTCCGGGTAAAGAGCGAGGAACATCTCATACAGCCTGTCCGCCTCCATGACCTGATAAAACTGAAGAATGGACAGAAACAGCCGTTCCCTCTCCGCTTTCTTCTCCAGCCGTTTCCCGTTTTCTCCTTCCATGAGACGGGAAGCGAATTCCACCGCCTCCTGCGTCATGTACAGGATTCCTCCTTCCTTTTCCTCCAGCAGCACCAGTCCCAGAATATTCATCATTCCCAGATCATCCCGCGCCACAATACATTCTCTCAGGCTGATCCGTCTGTCTCTGCTCATTTTTTCCAGCAGACAGATCCCCTCCGCGCACAGGAGCTTCTCCAGAAGCTCCGGCCGCTGCTTCAGTACCTTCACAATCGCAGCCGCTGCCTGTTTTGCGGAACCCCCTTCCTTCTTCTGCTTTCCGGCTTTCCGTTCTGTTCCGCTCTCCAGGATCTCCATGATCACACAAAGCTCCTCCGGTTCATGTCCGGCCAGAAGCGTCTCCATTCCTTCGCTTTCATCCAGCACATCCACCTCTATCCGATCTTCCATAGCAAGGCGGAAGTCCTCCTCATCAAAGTCTTCTCCGCCAGAACCATCCTCATCTTCAAAGGAAAGCCAGTCCTCCTCCCAGTCTTCCTCCTCCCAGTCCGGATATTGCACCAGCCCGCCCTTTCCCTCCAGAATCTGCGCCTTCTTATTTCCTCTGCCTTCTTCGACGGCCTCCACCGTCACATCAAACCTCCATTCGTCCCCGAAGTCATACAGATACAGCCACCGGTCTCCCTTTTTCAGATCCAGCTTTTCCAGCACAGCTTCCGCTGCGCTTCTCATCTCCTCATCAAAGGGGGAATAGTAGCCGTTCCTGTCATAAGCCTTTCTGTCCGGACTGAACATATACAGATGATCCGCTGTAAAATCGTAGGAATCGAGAATCGCCATATGAAGATCGTCCAGCGTCCGTCCTCCTCCGATCCGAATCACCCGGTAGTTGTTCCTTCTGCCCTGGGGCTTTACTCTGAATACATATTCCTTCGCCATTTGTTTTCTGTCCCTCCCTTTTTTCTTTTGTATCAGAAATCTGTCTCCATTATTTCATAAACAGGCAAAAAGGTAAAGGATAAAAACGAAATCTCGCGTTACAGTCCGCCGGCAGGCTGACAAAAAAATAACCGTTCCGCGCCGCTCACAGCCCCGTTCCATCCCACAGCGGTACGAAGCTTTCCTCTGCCGTTCCTCCCTCCTGGATAAAACCGTTCTCTATACCGATCCGTATGGCAAAATCTACCAGCCGTTCATAGGATTTTCTGCTTACCCGACGGTTCAGCTCCGGGAAGCTCTCAAAGCTTCTCATCGGCGTATATTGATTCATAATGCTGACGTAAATCCGGTTCCCATAGGTCTCATGAAGATAGCGCAGAACCTTCCGGGAATCCATACCCAGCCCCGGCAGCATCAGATGCCTGACGATCACGCCGCGCTTCATCAGCACCGTTCCGTCTTCCCTTTCCTCAAATACGGCTTCCGGCACCTGCCGCACCATCTCCGCAATGGCTGCGGACGCCGTTTCAAAGTAGTCGGGCGCATGGGAATAACGTTCTGCCGGCTCCGATGACCCGTATTTCAGATCCGGCAGATAGATATCAACCAGTCCATCCAGCAGCTTCAGGGTTTCCACCCTTTCATAGCTTCCCGTATTATATACCACGGGAATGCGCAGGCCGTCCCGCTTTGCCAGCCTGAGGGCAGCCGCGATCTGAGGCACGAAATGGGTGGGCGTCACCAGATTGATATTGTTCGCGCCCTTTCCCTGAAGCCGCAGAAAGATCTCGGAAAGTTGCTCCACACCCACCGGCTGGCCTGCCCCGCCCTCAGCAATCACGCTGTTCTGGCAGAACACGCAGCGCAGAGGACAGCCGCTGAAAAACACCGCGCCGGAGCCCTCCTTTCCGGAGATGCAGGGCTCCTCCCAAAAGTGCAGCGCCGCCCGCGCCGCATAAATCCGGGAGGTCTGCCCGCAGTAGCCCGTTCTTCCGGAAAGCCGGTTCACATGACAGGCCCGTGGACAGAGCGCGCAGTCCTGCATTAATTTTTCATAGCCGAATGTGCGGGCCTCATCCGCCGCCTTCTTCATCTCGGCCACGCGTCCCGTTTCGGCTGTCCGTTCCGATTCTGTTGCCTGTTTCGCTTCCGTCATCCGTTCCATACGCTTCCTGGCTCCTGCTTTCCTGATTTCCACATTTTCGTCCATCGCTTTTTTGAGGAAGCGGTTCCTTTACAGGGAGGCGCCAAACAGCTGCTGTAATGCAAAAACTGCGTCAGACTACCTCATTTTTCCGAAATAATCTAACGCAATTCTCTCTATCCGCTGAATCGGCATATCCGCTTCCAACCATTTTAAAACCGTGCGTCCTGCTTCGAACCTTATGCCCCTATGCGTTACCTCTACAGTTAACTCCGCCAGGCACCCTCACGGCACACGAAAAATTCTGCTTAGTGCTGCTTTGTTCCCAACCTGACACGGTTCACAGACATCCGTTGCGCAAGACCCAAACTTCATCGCCACTTATAGAGGGCAGCCATACAAGCGCTGGCCCTCGGCCGGACATCACCCCTGCTATAGCGGATTTCAGGTACAGGAGGCCGCTGCTCTCCCGGCTGCACGGTTTATTCAGTATACCTTTTTTCAGTGGGATTTGTCAATCCCCGGACCGGAAATTGCAACTACCGCTTTTCTTTCCCTTCTTTCTTCTTTCACCCGTACCCTGAGCTCCTTAAAAAACTGTTTCAGCATGTCGCTGCATTCCTGCTCCATGACGCCCCGGATGACATGCACCTGATGGTTGAAGCGGGAATCCTCCAGAATATTCAACAGAGAACCGGCGCATCCGGCTTTGGGATTCATGCAGCCGATCACGGTTTCCGGGATCCGGGCCTGCACGATCGCCCCGGAACACATCTGACAGGGCTCCAGGGTCACATACAGCACGCATTCCTCCAGCCGCCAGTCCCCGAGCTTTTTACTGGCCCTGTTGATGGCGGTGATCTCCGCGTGGGACAGGGTATTTTTATCCGTATTCCGGCGGTTATAACCCCGGCCGATCACTTTTCCGTCGTGCACAATCACGCAGCCGATCGGCACCTCGCCCAGCGCATATGCCTTTTTCGCCTGCTTCATGGCTTCCTTCATAAACCGGATATGACGCTTCACCTCTTCCGGCGTCAGCCCTTCCTTCCAACCGTTTTCTTCCACGCCTGCTTCCATCTTCATCGTCCTTCTCCACGCATCTTGCACATTCATCCAAAACTTTTTATAATAACCTGTAACAGTTCAGGAAGACGCACCGTCCTGAACATATCTCCAAACACAGGAAATCATAACAGGAAAAGGTGACAAATGCAAATCTGTGGTTTTAATAAAACAACTTTACTGGACTATCCCGGCCACGTGGCGGCCACCATTTTTACGGGCTGCTGCAATTTCCGCTGTCCTTTCTGCCAGAACGGAGACCTTGTCCTCCATCCCGCCCGGCTTCCCCAGCTTGACGAGGAGGAAGTTCTGAAGGTGCTTTCCAAAAGGCGCGGCATCCTCACCGGCGTCTGCGTCACCGGCGGAGAACCGACGCTGCAGCCGGATCTGGCCGTTTTTCTCAAAAAAATAAAGGAGCTCGGGCTGCTGGTGAAACTGGATACCAACGGCTATCGCCCGGAAGTCGTTGAAGATCTTTTCCGTCAGGGGCTTCTGGACTATATTGCCATGGACATCAAATCCTCCCCGGAGCATTATGCGGCTGTGGCCGGATTTCCGGGACTGCAGATGGACCGGATCCGGGAAAGTGCCGCCTTCATTCAGGGCTGCGGTCTTCCCTATGAATTTCGTACCACGGTGGTGCGGGAGCTTCATCGGGCGGAGGATTTTCTCTCCATCGGACGCTGGCTGCAGGGCGCAGAGGCCTATTTTCTGCAGTCCTACCAGGAAAGTGAAGGCGTGATCTCCCCTGTTTTCAGCGCTTATTCCAAAGAAGAGCTGGAGGCCTTCCAAAGCCTTCTGCTTCCTTTCATTCCCAATACCCGTCTCCGCGGCGTGGACTGAACGGTTTCCCTTATATCCTTACCCTTTTCATGTAATAGCCGAAATCTCCCTGCTGTGCAGGCTCCCGTTTTCCTTCAAACGCTTCGAAGCCGAACATTTCCGCCGCCATTTTTTCCCGTTCATAATAAACGCCGGGCACGCCCAGATAATAGCTCTCCCCCTCCTCATCCGGATATCTTCCCAGAATCACATGACGGTAATTATAGTAACCATGAAGCAGAAAGCTGTTATGCACCAGCTTCTGATATTCCCTGCCCAGAATCACAAAGTCGCCGGGGGTGATGGAGAGAAACATCCGCTCATCTCCAAACGGATGAACCTTCGGATACATGTGCTGAAGCTGCTCCCATTTATCCTCATAAAAGGTCTGGTGTATCACGCCCTTGCCTTCCTCTTCCGGGGCCGCCCTGCGCATGCTTTGTCCCCGTACAGCTTCCTTCGCATGCGGCGGAGCCGTTTGTGGGCCTGCGGCAGGCGGCGGTGCCGGACTGTCCGCAGTCTGCGGGGACGTCCGCCCATCCATCGATGCAGATACCGGTGTTCCCGCCGCCTGCAGGCAGCGGCCTTTCGGGCAGCAGGTTCTCTCCGGAACGGGGATTTCCTTCTCTGCCGGAGGCGTTTCCGGCACAGGCGCTTTCGGTGAAAACCTTACCGCCAGAGATCCTTCCGGCGGAACCATTTCCGGCGCGGATGCTTTCGGCAGGGGTGTTTCCGGCACAGATATCTCCGGCATGGCTGGTTTGGGCAATTCCGTTCCCCGACCGGAAAGCTTCCAGGTTCCTTTCAGATATCTCCCGCCGGGAAGTTCCGCCCGCAGGCCGCAGATTTCCCGGAACAATCTTCCGCCCCGTGTCATGGCTTCCGGCTCCATGGTACGTTCATAGCTGCCTTCTCCCTTCTGCAGCAGAATTTTATCCACCAGCGCTCCCGTCTCGTCGCGGAGGTCAAAAAAGCCGGTGTCCGATTCCCCAAGCCCGCGGATTCTCATCTGCCACCTCAGCCCCCGATCCGTTTCCTCCAGTTTCAGGAATCCGGCATTTCCGGCCCGTTCACCGGCCTTCCACAAATCCATGTATACGATCTGCCTGTTGTAGTAGAACACCCTTGTCCTCCTTCCCGAAGCGTTTTTATCCATCCCTTTACAATCTCCATTCTATTCGCGGCTTTCTCCTCTTATGAAAAATTTTTTAACTCTATGTGCCTTTTATGGCACATACCGGAATATACAGATGTAACCATTTTATTCCATGCTCTGCAGCAGCACGGCGGCCCGAACAGAGTTCGAGCTGAAGTAAGGCCGCCTGACGGCGGCGAAAAAAGGAGGTCATTATGAATCAGAATGAAAAAATATTCGAGGAACCAAACGGCTTTTCCAAAGTCATCGCGGGACGTATCTCCACACAGCTGTCCAGGCACAACTGGTCACTGAAAACGCTTTCCGACAGGTCAACCGTGCCCTATGAAACCATCAAAAAGGTGGCAAACGGAAAGATCCGGAATCCATCCCTGAAAAATTTATTCAAGATCGCTGAAGCCTTTGACTGCAGTATCGATTATCTTGCCGGGAGGCAGGACTCCGCTTCATAAAAGTTCCCGTTCACTCCGCGCGAAAACGCATTGCACCCTCCCCTGTACAGTGCTACAATAAGGCCACAGGCCGTCTTACGGTCATTTTATGCCGCCTTCGGGCGGCCGCACGAGTCAGGAGTTCGTGCAGAAGGAGGATTCATATGAGCAGAAAAGTAGTTTTGGCAGGCGCATGCAGAACCGCCATCGGTGTGATGGGCGGCGCGCTTTCCACCGTTCCCGCAGCGGATCTCGGCACCATTGTCATCAAGGAAGCGCTGAATCGTGCGGGTGTGAAGCCCGAACAGGTAGACGAGGTTTATATGGGCTGCGTGCTTCAGGCAGGTCAGGGCCAGAATGTGGCCAGACAGGCTGCCATCCATGCAGGCATTCCGGTTGAGGTTCCCGCCACCACCGTAAACGTTCTGTGCGGCTCCGGCCTGCACTGCGTGAACCTGGCCGCAAAGCTGATCGCCAGCGGAGATGCGGACATCATTGTTGCCGGCGGCACGGAAAGCATGTCCCGCGCGCCTTACCTGGTACAGCAGGGCCGTTACGGCTACCGCATGGGCAACGCTCCCCTGGAGGATGCCCTGTTAAAGGATGCGCTTACCGACGCATTTTACGGCTACCACATGGGAATGACCGCAGAAAATATCTGCGAGCAGTGGGGACTGACCCGCGAGCAGCTGGACGAGTTCGCTGCCAACAGCCAGCAGAAATGCGAAAAGGCCATGAATGAGGGCCGTTTCAAAGAAGAAATCGTTCCTGTAGAAGTAAAGACCAAAAAAGCCACCATCACTGTGGATACGGATGAAGGCCCCAGAAAGGGTGTAACGGTGGAGAGCCTTTCCAAGCTTCGTCCCGCCTTTAAGAAGGACGGCGGACTTGTGACCGCAGGAAACGCTTCCGGCATCAACGACGGCGCAGCCGCCATCATCGTCATGAGCGAAGAAAAGGCGAAGGAACTGGGCGTTACCCCCATGGCGACCTGGGTTGCCGGAGAGCTGGCAGGCGTGGATCCTTCCATCATGGGCATCGGACCTGTTGCCGCCACCAGAAAAGTGATGAAGAAAACCGGCATGGAAATCGGCGACTTCGACCTGATCGAAGCGAACGAGGCTTTTGCCGCTCAGTCCGTGGCCGTAGGCCATGATCTCGGTTTCGATCTGGATAAACTCAATGTGAATGGCGGCGCCATCGCTCTGGGTCATCCGGTGGGCTGCTCCGGCTGCCGTATTCTGGTTACCCTGCTTTACGAAATGCAGCGCAGGGATGCCAAGACCGGCCTCTCCACCCTCTGCGTAGGCGGCGGCATGGGCTGCGCGGCAGTGGTGAAGAGAGACTGACGCGAAAACCGGCCCGCATATCCGCAGCATAAAGCTGCGCTGTGAAACGTAAGTATACTGATCGGATAGGGGAAGAAACTTCCCCTATCCGATCTTTTTAAACAGGCCGGTATGGGCCTGCTGCTCCGTCAGATTGCTGCCTTCGGCAGCCTCACAAAGGAGGTAATCATGATTCCTGATCTCAACACTGCACGCCGGCTTCTGGAAGAAGGCTGGCAGCGCAATCCCGGCCCCTGGAAAAACCATTCCCTGACTGCCGCCCACTGTGCCAAAACCATTGCCGAACGCCTGAAGATGCGCGGCAATAACATCGATCCGGAAAAGGATGTGAACACCTACATCGGCAGACATGATATTTCTGCAGAGGATGAACAGCGCCTGGTCACGCTTTTACAGTCTTTTGACTACGATGATTATGACCGCCTGATTCAGCTCTGCGACAGTATCGCCATGCCGGACGGTCCTGCCAGCATCATCGAGCGTATGACTGATGTGAAAAATCGCTACGGCCATTATCCCCAGTCAAAATGGGATAAGAACCTGGAACTCAAGCGTTACTTTGAAGATAAAATGGGCTGCCAAGTGGAGGAAGTGGTCGGAATCAGTCCGTTGTAACCGCGTCCGCTGCCGTTCCTGCCGCTTTAGCCAGCTGATCCCAGACCTGTCGTCTGTATTCCTCCGATTCCTGAAGGCGTTGTGCAAGACGAAGGATTGGACTATCCGTCTGCCCGGTGATCTGCTCATCCACCTCGATGGGAGAACCGCTCATAGCGCCTGGGTCCTCCGGAAGATCTGTCAGCTCTCCATACCAGTTTTCACGGAAGGCGGACGACTGCCAGCCAAGGGCTGGCTGGCTCCGGAAAGCGAAAATATTCCGGTAAAACAGATGGGATTCTCCGTCCCGGTGGCAGCAGATCATGGGCCCTGTTTCTCCCGTATGCAGAAACAGATTCCCGTACAGCTCGGAGCGGATGCCATAATCATCCTGAATCAGGCAGCGCTCATCGTCCACGCTGATGTTATATCGCAGTATGGTTCCTTCACATTCCCTGTTTCGGTTGATTCCTGTGCAGTCCAGCCAGAATCCCCCTTTATTTCCATGGGTATAGTTGTACTGAAAAATGGTTGTTCCTGCCGTTCCCCAGTCCGTATCAAATGCGGTTCCGTCATTTTCAAATAGCCGGGTCCTTCCCACCTCATTCCGCTGAATCAGCGCGTCCGATACGGCGCATACCCAGACGCCCGCAATCAGGCGGGTATCCTCCAGGCTTCCAAGCGCCCCCGCATCCAGGCAGACATTTCCGTCGATCAGCGGGGAGATGCAGTTCGCCACAATGATTCCGTCGCTTCCCGTACGTTCAATCCGGTTTCTTCTGACCACCACATGCGTATGATGAATGTCATTGATGAAATCCTCCTGCTGATTCACCCGAATTCCGCTGGTAAGTACATCATGCACATAATTTCCGCTGATGATAATATCATGCAGATGATTTTTCCGGGAAGAACGCCCCGGCATGGTCACGTAGATGCCGGAATTCCAGTACATGCTCTCATATACATTCCGGTTCCGTCTGTTCTCCCCCTGTACGTCGAAAATTTCACAGTTTTCAATCACGATTCCCTGCGTGATCCCCTCCGGCTTTCCGCAGATGCAGATTCCCTGCCGCACGCCGCGTTCTTCTGCCCGGTTGGTCACCGCGATGTTTCTGACCTGCCAGAAGCTCACACCCTCCAGGTAAACGGCTGCATACGCACCGTCTCCATGAATCACGGGAGCGGCTTCTTTATCCGTTCCTTCCGCCTCCCCATAAGCGTCCACCGTTATGGGACATTCCCGGCTTCCAGAGCCTTTGGGGCAGAGCATTCCGTGCCAGCTTCCGCCCCGTTTCAGACGCAGGGCGTCTCCGGGCTGAAACTCCTGCCTGTTGGCCCGTTCCAGTGTTTTCCATGCCGCTTCCGGCGACAGACCCGTTCGGGTATCATCGCCATTTTCATTATCGATGTAAAAAGTTCTTTCTGCGTTCATTTGCTCTCCCTTCCGTCTCATTCCTCATGCCGGATTTCCAGTCCCGGCACATGTTTTCTTTCCATCGCATGACGTGCTTTCCGGTTTTCCACCGTATCGAACAAAATGGAAAAATCATAATCCGGTGGATACATCTTTTCCGCAGACACATGAAGTCGAAGCCTTCTGTGGCTGACAAAAATTTTCCTTTTCTGAATCTGAACGCCCACCTCTCCTTTATCATTGGCGGGGGCGAAAACAATACCCAGCTTTTTCTGCGGATAAACCATCACGCTGTCTCCCAGCGCGAATTTTTTCCCGATCTGCGTCTGTCTCTGTCTTCGCTTTTCCCCGGTATCCGGTTCCGTTCTTTTAGGGCGGATACGGGATGCGGCGGCTTTCTGCGGCGGCTTCGGATCTGTCTTTTCAGGCGGTCGTTTCGATGTTTTCCCCGCTACCGTCCCATATGCCGCCTTCTCCGCCCGGTTCAGAATTCTCTGCGGCATGCCGAGACGCTTTGCGATATAAAAGGCGCAGCTTTCCCCGCTCTCTCCCAGTTCCAGCCGGTACAACGGCCGCAGACTCTCCCTGTCAAACGCCATCCTTGCGTTGATCACACCCTCCGTGCGTTCCCCGTATTCCTTCACTTCCGGATAGTGGGTGGTGACCATAAACAGACATCCCCGCCCTCTCAATTCCTCCAGCACCGCCACGGCCAGCCCCATGCCTTCCGCCGGATCTGTTCCGCTTCCCAGCTCGTCCAGAAGCACCAGACTTTCTTCTTCCGTCTGTTCCAGAATCCGGATCACGTTTTTCATATGGGCGGAAAAAGTAGACAGATTTTCCGAAATACTCTGCCCGTCCCCGATGTCGCAGAAAAAGCCGGCGTTCATGGCAAGATCCGCTTCTTCACATGGTACATGCAGTCCACACTGAGCCATGACGGAAAGCAGTCCTACCGTTTTCATCGCCACCGTCTTTCCCCCGGTATTCGGCCCGGTTATGATCACACCTTTTATTAAGCCGCCAAATTCTATATTGAGCGGAACGCTGTTCTGTATGGGAAGCAGGGGATGCCGTCCGTTTACAAGCCGTATCCTGCGCTCCGTGTTCAGCTCCGGGCGGCTGGCTTTCATGCTCACGCTCAGCTTCCCCTTTGCAAAAATAAAATCCAGCTCCTCCATATATTCCAGATTGATCCGGATCGCTTCGGCGCTGTCTACAACCATGGCAGACAGCGTGTACAAAATCATTTTTTCTTCGTTTTCTTCTTCTATTCTCAGAGTTTCCAGTTCCTCCCGAAGACGGGATATCGCGGAGGGCTCGATAAAAACCGTAGCTCCTGTGGAGGAAGCGTCGATTACGGTTCCCGGAACCTTATTTTTATGCTCCTTTTTCACGGGCAGCGTATAATGCCCGTTCCGGTTGGAAACAAAGCTCTCGCTGAAAATGCTTCGCAAGCTTCTGAGCATGTTCTCCAGCTTCAGACGGATCTGATCCTGCAGCGGGGAAAGATCCTGGATTCCCGCTCCATATCCCGCAATGCCGGGCGCGATGTCCCGACATTTGCCAAGATAACGGGACAACCGCATGCAAAGTACCGCAAACTGCCTGATCTGATCCAGCTGTTGTGCACCGAGCAGGCTTCCCAGTTCTGCCTCCTGTGCTATTTCACGCACTTCCTGCGTGCTGCCGGACGGCGGTGTGCCAAGCGAATCCAGCACCTTCCTGGCTTCCGTCGTTTCCTCTATAGCCGCCTCCGCCCGTTCCTGATCCAGAATGGGCACCAGAGCGTCGATCCGCTCCCTGGCACGCTCCGTGGATGCTCCTTCCTTCAACAGCTCACGGATTTTGTCAAATTCCAGCATCCCATTGATATCGTCCATTTTTCGTATTCTCTCCCTCAGATTAATGAAAAAAGCAGGCGAACGAGCCGCCTGCCTGTTTCTTAATCAGTCAACTTTACAGCCACTGAACAAACGCCGTCTTATCCGTACAGTTATATCCAGCCTTTATATAAAAATCCAAAGTACTCTGTTTTTTTGAGCCGGTCATCAGCATCATCTTATAACAGTTATTTTCCACCGCAATCTTTCTCGCATGATTCAGACATTCCGTCGCATATCCTTTCCCCCTGTATTTTTCATGGGTAACCACGTTTTCAATGAGTGCATATGGCCGGACTCCCCTTGTAAGATTGGGAATGATGACACAGACACAGGAAGATACCAAAACTCCATCTGCCACATTCAGTATAATATGATGATTTTCATCCTCCATGATGGTATCCCATGCTTCCCGCAGAGCCTGAGAATCTTCCGGAATTTCCTCTTCATGCAGGTACAGATACAGCTGCAGTAAGGCATTCAGATCCTCTTTCTTCGCTTCCCTTGTCATAACATCTCTCCCGCTCCCTTATCCCTCTGAATCCGAATATTTGAAAAGCATATCGGATATTGCCGCAGCCTGTAATCCTCAGCCAGTAGTTGACCTGTTTTCCCATGGCAAAATCTTACCTTACACCTTAAACCGGTATCCGACTCCCCATATTGTCTCGATGTACTGCGGGTTTGCGGTATCCGTCTCGATCTTCTCCCGGATCTTCTTGATATGCACCGTTACCGTCGCAATATCGCCAATCGAATCCATGTCCCAGATCTCCCGGAACAGCTCCTCTTTTGTGAATACATGGTTCGGGTTCTCCGCCAGGAAAGTGAGCAGGTCAAATTCCTTGGTGGTAAACGGTTTCTCCACGCCGTTGATGAACACGCGGCGGGCGGTTTTATCGATCCGGATGCCCCGGATCTCCACGATGTCGTTGGCCTTCTGATTGGAGCTGACCAGGCGGGTATAACGGGCCAGATGGGCTTTTACCCGGGCCACCAGCTCGCTGGGGCTGAAGGGCTTCGTCATATAGTCGTCCGCACCGAGTCCAAGGCCGCGGATCTTGTCGATGTCGTCCTTTTTGGCGGAAACCATCAGGATCGGGATATTCTTTTCATCCCGGATCCGGCGGCAGATTTCAAAGCCGTCAAGGCCGGGAAGCATCAGATCCAGAATGATCAGATCAAAGCTGCCGTTCATGGCTGCTTCCAGGCCCTTTTCTCCATCATTTTCTATCTCCACCTGAAAACCGGACAGTTCCAGATAGTCCTTCTCAAGGTCCGCAATCGCTTCTTCGTCTTCAATGATCAGAATTTTACTCATTCTCTTCTGCCTCCCTGTATTTTCTGATTACAAAGTGCAGGCATGTGCCCTCACCGTCTTTACTGGTTGCCCAGATATAACCTCCGTGATCCTCAATGATCTTCTTTACGATGGAAAGGCCGATTCCGCTTCCGCCCGTGGAAGAATTCCGGGAAGCGTCCGTGCGGTAAAACCGTTCGAAGATCTTGCCCAGATCCTTCGTGGAAATCCCTTTTCCGTTATCCTCGATCTCCACCCGCACCGAATCCACCTCGTCCAGAATCCGGATGTTGATGACGCCCTTCGGCTTGTCCATGTATTTAATGCTGTTGCCGACGATATTGTCGATCACCTTTTTCAGCTGTTCCGGATCAGCGATAATCCGTGTGGACGGATCCACCAGATTGGAATAATTCAGCTCGATGTTCTTGGATTCCAGATCCAGCCCCACATCCTCCACGCAGTCCTGGAAAAAGTCCGCCAGATTGATCCGGTGAAAATTATAGGGAATCCGGTTGCTGTCGATTCCTGAATAATAGGTCAATTCGTTGATCAGCCGGTTCATGTCGTTGGCCTTGGTGTAGATGGTCTTGATATAACGGTCCATTTTCTCCGGCGTATCCGCCACGCCGTCCATGATTCCCTCCACATAGCCCTTGATGGCCGTGATCGGGGTTTTCAGGTCATGGGAAATGTTGCTGACCAGCTCCCGGTTCTGCCGTTCGTTCTGAATCTTTTCCTCTGTGGATTCCTTCAGTCTCAGGCGCATGTCCTCATAGTTGCGGTACAGCTCTCCGATTTCGTTGGTATCCTCCGAGGTCAGACTGTATTCAAAATTTCCCTCCGCGATCTGCTGCATGGCCACGTTCAGCCTGTTGATCGGTTCGAAAAATCCCTTGTATACCCACTGGGTCAAAACGATGCTGGTCAAAACCAGAATGAATATGATGGCTGAAAACAGATAAATCAGGAAAGACCGGGAAACCACACTGTTAACGCGCGTTACCAGAAACAGGCTTCCTTCGTCTCCGTCGGAAAAAACAAAGTCAATCTGCTTCACCAGCTTCTGCATGTCGTTATAGTAAAAGCCCGAATTGGAGTCCTTGCTCTCAAATCCGTAGGCCGGCAGCCTGCTGAAAAAGCGGCCGCTCATCTCTTCATTTCCGGTATAATATTCCTCTGTTCCCTTCCGGACCACAATATAGGAAGAAACCCGGGAAGCCTCCTCGTTGAGATCCTCCAGAAACGCCTTATCTTCCAGCCTCCGTTCATCTTCTTCCGCGATATTTTCCAGACGGATATACATCATATTCGTCGTATTGCTGAGGGAAGCCAGTGAATCCGACAGAGTGCTGTCGTCCGAAATCTCAATCTGGAAATTCAGATCAGAATTGTAAGATACCATCGCTCCAACCGCGATAAAAGCGATCCCGGAAAGAAGAATTGGGAGAAGAATCACGATCAGAAATGTAATGATCAGCTTTGTACGAAACTTCATAATAACCTCCTTTCCGGTAAAAAAAGACGCCCATCCGGCGGACGCTTCTCTCGATACCGTTATTCTACCATAAAATAAAAAGCTGTATATGAAATTGAAAAAATAATTTTCTAAAAAAAATATAAACAGGTTGACAGATCCTCTTTGTCCTGCTATAGTAACAGTAACAGTTATCGTTTTTGACAGAAGGGAGGCGGTATAACGTGCTGAAATACAGCCGTCAGCGGGAAGCCATCAAAAATTTCCTGATGACCAGACACGACCATCCGACGGCAGATGTAGTTTACAGCAATGTAAGGACAGAATTTCCCAACATCAGTCTTGGAACCGTTTACCGGAATCTGACTTTGCTTGCCGATCTGGGTGAGATATCCCGGCTGCGTGTCGGAGACGGTGTAGATCATTTTGACGCGGATACTCATCCGCATTACCATTTTGTCTGTAATGAATGCGGCAGTGTGACCGATCTGGAAACAGAGGGAATTGATCATGTTCTGGAGGCCGCTTCCAGACATTTTGACGGCCTGGTCCAGGGTCATGTCACTTATTTTTATGGTCTGTGCCCACATTGCATGCAGAAAGCACAGAAATCTTCCTGAGTTAGCCGGCAGCCGCACAAACGGCTGCTCACTATAAAAATTTTTTCAGAAAAGGAGACAAAACTATGAAATTCGTATGTCAGGTATGTGGTTATGTTTATGAAGGAGATGCTGCACCGGAGAAGTGCCCTGTCTGCGGCGCTCCCGCTGAGAAGTTCACTGCTCAGACCGGAACGATGGAATGGGCTGCCGAGCACGTTGTAGGAGTTGCTCAGGGCGCAAGCGAAGATATCATGGAAGATCTGAGAGCCAATTTCTCCGGCGAGTGCACGGAAGTTGGTATGTATCTTGCAATGGCAAGAGTTGCTCACAGAGAGGGCTATCCTGAGATCGGCCTGTACTGGGAGAAGGCTGCTTATGAAGAGGCTGAGCATGCCGCGAAGTTCGCTGAGCTGCTGGGCGAAGTGGTTACCGATTCCACCAGGAAGAATCTGGAGATGAGAATTGAGGCTGAGAACGGCGCTACCGCCGGCAAGTTCGACCTTGCAAAGCGCGCGAAGGCTGCCAACCTGGATGCAATCCATGACACTGTTCATGAGATGGCCCGCGACGAGGCCCGTCACGGAAAGGCTTTCCAGGGACTGCTTGAGAGATACTTCGGAAAATAATTCAGTTGTCACTGAGGAAGGAATGAGAGATTATGGAATTCTATATTTGCAGACACTGCGGCAATATTGTTACAAAGCTGACCGACCATAAAGTTCCCGTCATGTGCTGCGGGGAAAAGATGGAGCTTCTTGAAGCGGGCGTCACCGACGCTGCCGTGGAAAAGCATGTTCCTTCCTACAGCGTAGACGGAAATGTGGTCAACGTTCAGGTGGGCTCCACCGAGCATCCCATGATCGATACGCACTGGATCGAGTGGATCACCGTGGAAACCAGCCAGGGCTTTGCGACCAAATGGCTGAACCCGGGCGACAGCCCGAAGGCTTCCTTCGCTCTTGCAGAGGGTGAGGAGCTGAAGGCCGTATATGCTTACTGCAACCTGCATGGATTGTGGAAGGCGTGAAGCGGGTGGATGATTTTTCACCGCACCGGATATATTTTATAAAAGTGAAACGGCAGAACATCCTGAAATTGGGTGCTCTGCCTTTTTCATAATAACCCCGTCCAATGGCCGTCATTCCTGCATAAATGACCGTCCGCTGATTGCTGACACATCCCCTCCATTTCATATTCGCTCATGATTTGTGAGTGTTATTTTTATTTTCACTATTATTTTGTGAATATTTTTCTGTTAGATCCATTTGTACACTTTATCCCAGGCCGCACTCTGATTTTCTTTGATGAACTGCAGGATTTTCCTGACATTGCTACCTCGCTGAAATTTTTTTGTATTGATGGGCGTTTCGATGTCATCTGCAGCGGGTCCATGCTCGGCATCAATTATCAGGAAATTGAAAGCAACAGTGTCGGCTATAAAGTTGATTATGAAATGTTTTCTCTCGATTTTGAAGAATTTCTCTGGGCTAAAGGATATGATAATGCTTTTGTCGAGGATCTCCTTCATCATATGAATACTTTAATTCCTTTCAGCGAACTTCAGCTGTCGGTCTGTCATACGCTTTTTCTGGATTACTGTATTCTGGGCGGTATGCCTGCCGTAGTGCGGGAATTCATCACCAGAAATACCTTCGAAGGTTCCCTGGATATACAAAGACAGCTCATTGCCGATTATAAGGAAGATATCCGAAAATATGCCTCCGGTATGGATCAGACCCGCATTCTGAACGTATTCAATCAGATTCCTCCCCAGCTGGCAAAAGAGAACAAAAAGTTTCAAATTTCCAAAGTGGCTTCCGGGGCAAGATTCCGGGATTACCGCGGGTGTATTGAATGGTTGAACGATGCCGGGATTATCAATATCTGCTATTGTCTGCATTTTCCTGAGCTTCCTCTTGGAGGAAACTATGACGAAACAAAATACAAACTTTATTTTTCCGACAGCGGCCTGCTTACATCCCTGCTTGATGAAGAAGCGCAGGAAGATCTGCGTATGAATAAAAATCTTGGCGTATATAAAGGGGCACTCTATGAAAATATCATCAGCGAAGCTCTTAGTAAAAGTGGTTACCGCCTTTATTATTACAAACGGGATAATTCCACCCTGGAAGAAGATTTTTTTGTCAGAACAGCATCCGATCTGATTCCAATGGCGATCATATTTATACTTTTCCATACTTTTGTGCTTTTCTGCTGAAACGGTATTTAAAAGGACGTTCCTGAAAACCCGGAGATGAGTATTTGAATATATAAACAAGATTTTTTACAAAAAAAAGACTTGATTTATATTCCTATTAAGATTTATGATTTTGGACACAGAATGTTCACAATTTTACCTTAAGATTTCTTTAGCTTTATAATCACTTTTCTTTAGGTTTTTGCAACAGCAAAAGATAACCTGGGCCCTGGCGGACGTGCAGCGCATTCAGCAGCCAAGAAATCATCACAGCAAGCGTATCCCCAGGATTGGTCCCGGAAAGGAGACGATCTTGAATACCTTAGATCACCTGAGCACTCTGGAGGCGGAATCCATCTACATCATGAGAGAGGTCGCCGCGGAATGCGAAAAGCCCGTCATGCTCTACTCCATCGGGAAGGACAGCTCTGTCATGCTGCACCTTGCCAGAAAGGCTTTCTATCCCGAAAATCCCCCATTTCCTTTTCTTCACATCGACACCACCTGGAAATTTCACGAGATGATCGAGTTTCGTGACGCGACCGCGAAAAAATATGGGCTGAATATGCTGGTGTACACCAACATGGACGGTGTGCGGCAGGGTATCAATCCCTTCGACCACGGCGCCGCCTATACGGACATCATGAAGACCCAGGCGCTGAAAGCGGCACTGAAGCAGTACGGATTTACGGCGGCCTTTGGCGGCGGAAGGCGGGACGAGGAAAAATCCAGGGCAAAGGAGAGGATTTTCTCCTTCCGGAGCGCCGAGCAGACCTGGGATCCCAAAAACCAGCGTCCGGAGATGTGGAAGCTGTACAACACCAGAATCCACAAGGGAGAGAGCATCCGGGTCTTCCCCCTCTCCAACTGGACAGAGGCCGACATCTGGCAGTACATCAAGAGGGAAAATATCGAGATCGTCTCCCTCTACTACGCCAAGGAGCGTCCCTGCATCTATCGCGACGGCAACATCATCATGGTGGACGACGACAGGCTGAAGCTCCGCCCCGGCGAAAAGATCGAATATAAGAAAATCCGTTTCCGCACCCTCGGATGTTATCCCCTCACCGGCGGCATGGAATCGGACGCGGATACACTGGATAAAATCATTGCTGAAACGCTCGGCGCCGTTTATTCGGAGCGGACCAGCCGCGTGATCGACCACGAAGCGGCCGGAAGCATGGAGCGCAGAAAAAGGGAGGGGTATTTCTGATGAAGGATCTGTTGAAATTTCTTACCTGCGGCAGCGTGGACGACGGAAAATCCACGCTGATCGGACACATGCTTTATGACAGCAAGCAGCTCTATGCGGATCAGGAGCAGGCGCTGCAGCTGGACAGCCGGGTTGGCAGCGCGGACGGTCAGATCGACTATTCTCTGCTGCTGGACGGGCTCATGAGCGAGCGGGAACAGGGCATCACCATCGATGTGGCCTACCGCTATTTCAAAACGGAGGCGCGCAGCTACATTGTAGCCGACGCTCCGGGACATGAGGAATACACCAGGAACATGGCCGTGGCGGCTTCCTTTGCGCAGCTTGCCGTCATCCTCATCGACGCCTCCAAGGGCGTTCAGATTCAGACCAGACGCCACGCCCGTATCTGCTATCTGATGGGAATCCGGGACATGGTATTCGCCATCAACAAGATGGATATGGTGGGATATGACAGACAGCGTTTCAAGGAGATTGAAAGCACCATCCATGAAATGACGGAGCCCTTCCCCTTAAACAGCCTCACAATCATCCCCGTTTCCGCCACCGCCGGAGACAACATCACGGAGCATTCCGACCGGATGCCCTGGTATAACGGCCTTTCCCTCCTGGAATATCTGGACCAGATTGAAATCGCTCCCTCCACGGACAGCGCGGAATTCACCATGCCGGTCCAGAGAGTATGCCGTCCCAACTCCTCCTTCCGTGGCTTCCAGGGCCAGATCGAGAGCGGAAGCGTCAGGGTGGGCGACGAGATCCGCAGCCTTCCCAGGGGAGAAACCGCCACGGTGACCGGCATTCTGAACGGCTTTGATGAAGTGCAGGAGGCTGTGGCAGGACAGCCTGTGACCATTCAGCTGGGCCGGGAAATCGACATTTCCAGAGGCTGTGTACTGGTGAAGGGAAAGGGACATCCCATCTCGGAAAGCTTCACCGCCACGCTCCTGTGGATGGACGAGTCCCCTCTGATGCCCGGCGTCAACTATATCCTGAAGCTGGGAACCAAAATGATCAACGCCACCGTCATGGACATCCAGTATAAAGTGGACATTCACAGCGGTCATCACGTTCCCGCCGACCGGCTTTATAAGAACGAGATTGGCGTCTGCAGCATCCTTGCGGCGGAAAAGATCATTCTGGATACCTTTGAAAAAAGCCAGCCCATGGGCGGCCTGATCCTGATCGACCAGGTCACCAACCACACCTGCGCGGGCGGAACCGTGAAAGCCATCACCTCTGGCTACGGAGATCTGTTCTGGCACAACTTTGACCTCACCAGGGAAACCCGCGCCAGAAATATGGGACAGAAGCCTCTCACCATCTGGTTTACGGGCCTGTCCGGTTCCGGAAAGTCCACGCTTGCCAACGCTCTGGAAAAACGGCTTTATGCCATGGGAAGGCATACAATGGTGCTGGATGGGGACAATATCCGTCTGGGGCTGAACCGGGATCTGGGCTTCTCGGAGGAAGACCGGATCGAGAACATCCGCCGGATCGCTCAGGTGGCAAAGCTGATGAACGATGGCGGCCTGATCGTGCTGACCGCCTTCATCTCCCCGTTCCACAGAGACCGGGATAACGCACGCAAAATCATCGGTGATTCCTTCATAGAGGTTTATGTCAACACGCCTCTGGAGGAATGTGAGCGCAGGGACATCAAGCAGCTTTACCGGAAAGCGCGCAGGGGCGAGATCCACGACTTCACCGGAGTCAGCAGTCCCTATGAGATTCCTTCCAGCCCGGACATTACCATCGACACCACCGGGCGTACCGTGGAGACCTGTGTCTCCGAAATTCTGGAGAAACTTGCGCCCTACCTGACCAACTGAGGACTGCCCAAACCGGCAATAACGAATTATGAGGAGAGAGCCTGAATGAAAGGAAACAAAACGGAGCTGTCGTTCATCTGCATCGGATTTCAGAAATGCGGAACCACGTCTCTGTATGATCTGCTGAAACAGCATTCCGATATTTATCTGACGGAGGACGTGAAGGAGCCGATGTTTTACCGGGTTCCCTTTGTCCGGCGGATTCTGGGCCGCGACTGGTACCGGAATAGATATTTCGGCCATCTGGAGGAAGCCGGACGCATGGAGCCGGATGCACGCCGCAGGGCCTCTGAGAACGTGGGACTTCTCACCGGCCGCCGGGGAAGCGCGGCCGCCGCAGGCGCTTCTGCTGCGGGTTCTTCTGCTGCGGGCTCTTCTGCTACAGAAGAAGACAGTGCGGCGGCTCAGAAAAAGATCTCCCCGGCTTCCGCTCCGGCGCAGACAGACGTTTCCTCCGTTTGGAAGCCGGAGGCTGAGGTCTTCGTTTCCCGAAGTTCAGACGGACAGCCCTCTCCGCTCTATCCCGGAGAAATCAACGCGGGGCTCGGCTTTAACGGCTGCGCCCGTTTGCTGGGAAAAGATTTTTCCCCGAAGACCAAACTGATTTTCATGATGCGTGATCCGGCGGACCGCTGTTATTCCGCCTACAAGTATTTTCTCGCCCTCGGCTTCCTTCCCATGTCGGTGGTGGCGGATGACAAAAAAAGAGGACATGCGGCAGCCTTTGACAGCTATGTCCGCTCCGTCCTTTTCAATCCCCGCCGCCGGAAGGAAATCATGAGACACCGCATGAAATATCTCTGCTTTTCCCAAGGCAATTATGCTTACTGCATTCAGGAATATCTGCGGTATTTTCCCAGAGAAAACATGAAATTCGTCTTCTTTGAGGAGTTCGTCCGCGACGAAGAGCTGGTGACGAAGGATATCCTGGATTTCCTGCACATTCCTCAGGATCCGGAGATGACCTTTAACGTGAAAAGCAACGAGACCAATTTCCGCGCGGCCTCTCCTTTTCGTTCCAAAATCATGTACCTGCTTCAGGGAACTTACTATATGACCTTTGAATTTCTTAACATGAAACGCTTCTGTCCCGGATTTTTCCGGAATTTCATGGCGTTTTATGACTGGACCATGGATCAGTGCACCCGTCCGGAAACGGATACTTCGAAAATGCTGCCGTCCACCAGAAAGCTTCTGAACCGTTATTACCGGAATCAGATCAGACAGGTGGAAGAGCTGGCAGGCCGGAACGTACCGGAACGCTGGGCCAGAAAGGATAACTGAGCCCGGATTTCCATAAACAAAATTTCATTAAAAGGAGGGTTTCATCATGGCAAACATTCTGAACAGTCCCGGCAGATATGTGCAGGGAGCAGGAGAACTTTCCCGGCTGGGAGGCTACGCAGGGGAATACGGGAAAAAAGCTCTGATTCTCATCAGCGCATCCGGATACAAAAGAACCGGAAGCATGATTGAGAAAAGCTTTGAAGGGACGGACTGCACCATCCTGTTTGACTATTTCAACGGGGAATGCTGCAAGGACGAAATCGGCCGTCTCACAGGCATCATGGAAAAGGAAGGCTGTGACCTGGTGATCGGCGTGGGCGGCGGAAAGATCCTGGATACCGCAAAGGCGGCCGCCTACTACAGACACACGCCTGTCATCATCTGCCCTACCATCGCATCCACGGACGCGCCGTGCAGCGCGCTTTCCGTCATTTACACCCCGGACGGCGTTTTTGAGGAATATCTGTTCCTGCCCGCCAATCCGAACATGGTGCTGATGGACACCCAGGTCATCTCCAGGTCTCCGGTGCGTCTCACCGTATCCGGAATGGGAGACGCCCTTGCCACCTATTTTGAGGCCCGCGCCTGTCAGGCAAAGGACGCCCTCACCTGTGCGGGAGGACACGGCACCCTGGCCGCCATGGCTCTGGCTGAGCTGTGCTTCGACACGCTGATGGAGGAAGGCGTCAAGGCAAAGGTGGCTCTGGAAGCCGGCGTCTGCACCAATGCCGTGGAAAAAATCATTGAGGCAAACACCCTGCTGTCCGGCATCGGCTTTGAAAGCGGCGGTCTCGCGGGCGCACATGCCATCCACAACGGCCTGACCGTTCTGGAGGAATGCCACCACATGTACCACGGCGAAAAGGTGGCCTTCGGCACCATTACCCAGCTGGTTCTGGAAAATGTTCCCACGGACGAGCTGGAAGAGGTGATTGATTTCTGTATTGAAGTGGGGCTGCCTGTAACGCTGGCGGAACTTGGCATCAAAGAGGTGACCGAAGAAAAAATCATGGCTGTTGCTACAGCCGCCTGCGCGGAAAGCGACACCCTCCACAACATGCCATTTGAAGTTACGCCCGAAAAGGTTTATGCCGCTATTCTGGCAGCAGACGGATATGGCAGATATTATAAAGGGGAAGAATAATCCGGGAGCGCTTCCGATGAGGGGATATGATGATGAGCACACTGGAACATTTTCTGACTGAAATCGGACTGCCTGAGGCGGGGAGGGACTGTGTCCTTTCCCCCGCCCTTCCGCAGGAACGCCTGCAGACGCTCTGCAGCCTTCTGGAACAGGATGAAGAGGCCTGTCTGCAGGCATTAAAGACAGAAACGGATCCCAACGGAGCCGCTCTGTGCCTGTTTTCGCTTTATGCCTTTTCCCAAAGGGAAGCATGGCTCGCCAGAGGGATCTCCGAACAAATCTATCTGGATACCATGCGTGATCTCACCCTCTGGTATCAGGCCTGTATACAGAAAACCGGCCGCCCCGGCGTTATGGAATGGGACTGGCTCCTCAATTCTCTGAAGGGCCGCCTTGTGAGGCTCGGAAGGCTTCAGTATGAACCCGGGGTTCTGGAGGAAGCGATCCGGACGGATGAATATTCCTTTCCAAAAGGAGTACGCAAACTGGAAATACATATCCCGGCGGACGGAAAGCTGGAACCGGAACAGATCTCCTCTTCCCTCTCTCAGGCGCGGACCTTTTTCGCAGGGAATGAATACCGGCTGATGCACTGCCATTCCTGGCTTCTTTCCCCTGCTCTCCATCGGATTCTGCCGCCCTCCTCCAATATTCTGAATTTTCAGTCCTTCTTCCGGCTCTATGGGGAAGATTTCTCCTACCGCCAGGCCGAAGAGCGCGTATTCGGGGAGATCAGCGACCGGACCGAAAGCTATCCGGAACATACCTCCCTGCAGAAGAGTCTGAAAGCCTTTCTGCTTACAGGGGGCCGGGTTGGAATGGGGATGGGGGTGATTCCCTTTTCAGAGGAAAAGCACTGATACCCCGGTAAAAAAAGAGCTGCAGGATTTCCATTTCCTGCAGCCCTTATTATTTCCCGCCGTTTACACCAGCGACTTATTCAGATAAGCCTCCTGCTCAGGCGTAAGAGTATCGATCTCCTTTCCAAGGAAGCGGAGCTTTCTTTCCGCAACTTCCCGGTCAATTTCCTCCGGAACATCGATCAGCTTCTCGGTCAGCTCTCTGCCGTGCTCCACCAGATATTTTGCAGACAGCGCCTGAATCGCAAAGCTCATATCCATGATCTCCGCCGGATGTCCGTCTCCTGCCGCCAGGTTCACAAGACGTCCCTCTGCCAGAACACAGATCCACTGTCCGGTGGGCAGCTTGTAGCCCTGAATATTTCTTCTCATCTCTTTGGTCTCGACCGCCATTTCACGAAGTCCCGTCATGTCGATCTCGCAGTCGAAGTGGCCTGCATTGCAGAGGATGGCGCCTTCCTTCATCTCCACGAAATCCTCCGCGTCGATGACCTTGTCGCAGCCCGTTACGGTCACGAAGAAGTCTCCCAGCTTTGCCGCTTCCTTCATGGGCATTACATCGAAGCCGTCCATTACCGCCTCAATCGCCTTTACGGGATCGATCTCCGTCACGATAACCCTAGCTCCCAGCCCCTTCGCTCTCATGGAAACTCCCTTACCGCACCAACCGTAGCCGGCTACGACCACAATCTTACCTGCCACGATCAGATTTGTGGTACGATTGATGCCGTCCCATACGGACTGACCCGTACCGTATCTGTTGTCAAAGAAATGCTTGCACTGCGCATTGTTGACACGGACCATGGGGAATTCCAGTTCTCCGGCCCGATTCATGGCCTCCAGCCGGATGATGCCTGTGGTGGTTTCCTCGCAGCCGCCAAGGATATTCGGAATCAGGTCGCGCATCTCGGTATGAACCATGTGCACCAGGTCGCCGCCGTCATCGATGATGATGTTGGGACCCGCGGACAGCGCGGCACGGATGTGCGCATTGTACTCCTCCTCTGTCGCTCCATACCAGGCATGTACTTCCAGCCCCGCCTTTACCAGCGCCGCGGCCACATCGTCCTGCGTGGAAAGCGGATTGGAGCCGGTCACATACATTTCCGCCCCGCCTGCCGCCAGCACCTTGCACAGATATGCGGTTTTGGCTTCCAGATGTACGGAAAGCGTGATCTTTTTCCCTGCGAAGGGCTTCGTCCGGCTGAACTCTTCCTCCAGCATGCGAAGCAGGTCGCAGTTTCTCTTTACCCATTCAATTTTCTGTTCGCCGGATTCGGCCAGGTTGATGTCTCTGATTTCGCTGCTCATTTCTACCTCTTTTCTCCGCCGCCGACAGGCGGCTTTTGATTCAGAGAAATTGGACGAAAGTCCAATTTCCAGGAAAAAATCTCTGATTTTTTCCGCCTCTCTTCTTCGCTGCCGACAGGCGGCCCTCGATTCAGAGAAATTGGATATTGGTCCAAAATCCCTCTGTTTTCAGTTCAGCCGAATTTTTATTATAGTGATGGTCGTCTGTCCTGTCATCACTGTTTTGTCCGTACCTATGGTAGCAAAAAAACGGCCTGATTGCAAGGGATGTTTCGTTGCCTCGTTACCTGCCACACGGGTCGCGCGGTAACTGGCAGCAGGCTTAGCCCACTGAAAAAATCCGGTCAATGATCAGGAAATTATCCCCGCCGGCCTTCACGCGGTCAAAATGGCTTTCCGGATCGGCAGCCATCCAGCCTTTGATCACTTCTGACTCCCGTTCCGGCTCCTTTCTGACATTCACGTTGAATCTGGGCTCCTCAAAATAGGAAAACAGGATGTTTTCATGCAGGGAGATACACTGGTATTTATCCCCCTTCAAAAGGCCTTCCTCCACGATGGCCTGATGCCAGCGGGCATAGGAAAACACCTTATCCGGCCAGAGAAAGGCGATGCGGCCGATCCGTTTTTTTCCTTCTGTACGCTCCCTGGTCCATTCCGATATGTCTTCCGGTACGCTGTGGTGAAAAATGTGATACATGTACGCCCAGGGCGTCTTCCCGTTTTCTTCCGGCCACTCTTCCAGAAGGGGGGTGAGGGGGGCAAGGAAATCCGTGGGGACAATATTTTCCTTCAGCGCTTCATAATACAGGAAACACATGTCATGATATCGATAGAGAGATGCGGTCAGAATATCTCCCGCCTCCACTGCTTCACGGGCGGTTCCCGCGGCGGCTTTTGCCGTTTCTTCCAGCTGTTCCTGCTTCCAGCCCGCTTTCAGGCAGGCTCTGTACTGTTTTCTTTCAATCATATCCTCTTTTATTCTCCTGTTTGTTTAAAACCGCTGTCGCTACAGACGTCTGATTTATTGTCAAAACAGGCCCGCGCCTCTATCCCCGGCGAAGCCTTTTCCATTCCTCCTTCAGCATGCGGTACTCCACGCGGTCATGCATCCGGCCATCCATCCATACCTTCTGCTTCATGTCCGCTTCCCTGATCATGCCGCATTTAATCATCACCCGTTCCGAGCCCTTATTCTCCGGATCGCAGCCTGTGGTTACGCGGAAAACATTGTTTTCTTCAAAGGCGAAACGGAGAATCTCCCGGAACGCCTCCGTCATATAGCCCTGGCCCCAGAATTTTCTGCGGCTGAAATAGCCGGCGTGCACCAGCTTGCCCACCGGATGCTCCTGCGTCACGGTATAGCCTGTCTCACCGATCAGCTCGCCCGTTTCCTTATCCTCCATCCGCAGGAAATACTCCCTTCTGTCCGGTTTGCCGATGGCTTCAATCGAGGATTCCAGATCCATTCTGGATTCCTCCAGATGATGCGTCAGGATCTCAGGCAGATAGTACATGGCGTCCGGATCGGAAATCAGCCCGTGATGGCTTTCCAGATCCTCCCACCTGTGATCCCGCAGAATCATCCGCTCCGTCTCCAGCCAGATTCCTCCGGCTGAAAGAATTTCCTTCTTTTTCTCTTCCATGATTTCCTCCATTCAAAAGCCGTTTCAGTCCTGCAAGGGTTTTCTTGCAAAAATGGTATCCATGCAGTGCTTGTGCGGAATGCCGCTGCTGTTGCAGTCAAAAATTTCTTCCCGGCAGTCCTCGATCACCCAGTCCCTGTACCAGGTAAACAACTCCCCGGAAGTCCAGTTCTGCCAGTTTTCTTCATCCGCTTCCTCATCCGGAGGGGCGGGAATGAAGGGCTTCTCCACAAAAACGTTGATGGCGTGCATGCCGCCCGGCGCGGTATGCGACAGATAATTTTCCATCAGCTCCCTGCGCAGGCCAGGAAGGATGTGGTGGAACACGCCGGAGCTGTAGATGATGTCGAACTCTTCGTCCAGCCGGAAGGTGCGCAGATCGGCCTGAAAAAAGCTGACTTCCACCTGGTGAATGTCGGCCAGCCGCTTCGCCTTCTCGATTCCGGAAGCCGTCGCGTCAAAGGCCGTGACCTGATAGCCGCATTTTGCCAGAAAAACCGCATCCTTCCCTTCTCCGCAGCCGATTTCCAGCAGGCGCATGGGTCTCGTCGGATAAATCCGTTTCAGTAACTCCAGGCACATTTCATTGGGCCGGGTTCCCCAGTAATAGCCCTCGGTCTGATAGCGTTCCTCATAGGGCGTGATCTGCTTTTTCCCGGGAATATAGCCCATCAGGGTATCAATATCCGTTTCCAGCAGTCCGGCAAGACGGGGAAGCTGGGTGATGTCGGGAAGAGACTGGGCGTTTTCCCATTTGGAGACAGCCTGCGGGGAAAGATTCAGCTTTCCGGCAAGCTCCTCCTGGGTATAGCCTTTTGATCTGCGAAACCGTGCGATATTTTCTGACAGTATGTTTTTCATTCCTTTCCTCCATATCCTGCTGTCACAGGCCGTATGAACCAGAGAAGCGCTCCTTCGGCCGTCCTCCGGCATCCGTTGGCCGGTTCATACCCGGCCGTTCTTTTCTTTCATCGGCCTCATTGTAGCAGATTCTTCTTCAGAAAAAAATGGAGGCGTAAGAGAACAACCGGGAGCGTCTCAACTCCCGGTTGTATTTTTCTCTATTTTCAATCAACAGGTCTGTCCTTCCGCCTCATCAGGTCCGTCCTTCCGCTTCTGTTCAGCCTTCCGCCTCCGCTCAGCCTTCCGCCGTGACCTCCACCGCCACGATTTCCTCCGCCCCGTTCAGCGCGGCGAGAATCTTCCGGATCTCATAGACCTCCGGAAGCACCAGAAGCACCTTGATCTCCAGAAGGCCGTCCGGAAGCTTCACGGCGCTGAAGCTCTGCACTCTCACCCTTGAAAGCTCGATGCAGTCCGAAAGGATCGCCTGAACGTCCGCGTCCTGCCGGACGCGCAGAGTCAGCTTTTCCACCGAGGCGTTTCTGACCAGACGGGCGCTTCTGTGAAAGAAAAACTGCAGCCCGAGCACCAGCAGCGTGGCGAAAACGGCGATGATGTACATGCCGCCTCCCATCGCCACGCCGATGCCCACGGTGGCCCAGAGGCCCGCCGATGTGGTCAGGCCGCTGACCGTCAGCTTTCTGGTGAAAATCACGCCCGCGCCGAGAAAACCGATGGCGGTCACGATTCCCGCCGCAATCCGGGAGGGATCCAGATTCACATTCGCCCCCAGAACGTCCTCAAAGCCATATTTGCTTACCAGCATCATCAGGCAGGAGGTCAGGGCCACAATGGAGTGGGTACGGATGCCCGCCGTTTTCAGGTTATTTTCCCTCTCATAGCCGATGCAGGCTCCGCACAGGGTTGCCGCAACAATGCGAATCACCCAGATCAGTTCATTCATCCAGTTGATATTCATTCTGCCTCCTTCAGTCAAAGGAATACAGCATCTCCCACTGGAATTCTTCTTCGTCAAACCGGTACTGCTCAAGAAGAGCCGGGCCGCAGGAATTGGAGCCCACGCCGCTCATCTTGTAATCGGTGCATACCACCACGCATCCGGCCTTTTCCAGCTCGTAGTTATGCGCCTTTTCGGTCAGCTCCTCCGGCGTGTATTCGGAAGCGTTAAAGGAGAAGGGATATTTTCCCTGCGCCATAAAGCCTCCGGCCTGCACAAAGGAACAGTTATAATGGCTTCCGTTCTCCTGCGGGCGGATGTAATCCTGATGCAGCGCGCCCACCGTTGTGGAAAACAGATCCATATAGCTCGCTCTGTGCTTGTCAATATAGCTTTCATGCGGGCCGTATCCGAAATAGGACACCGGAACATCTTTCGCCTCCGCCTTTTCTCCGTTCTCCGTTGTCACCGGCAGGCAGAATTTCAGGCCGAATCTGGGAAGGAACGGGAATACCGTGTCGCGTTTTCCTTCCAGAACCAGCTTCACCTGTCCCTCCGCGTTAATGCTCCATACCGCATGCAGGCGCAGGAAAGGCTGTACCACCGGAGCTGCAATGGAAAAGTCGCAGGTGATGGTCGCCACATTCTGGCGGACCTTTGCTTCCGTACGGTATACCTTCACCGTGCTTCTGTCATACCCCGCCTTCCGCCATTCCAGAACGATGTTCCTGTCGTTGTCCGTGGGCGCCCGCCAGACGTTCCATTCCACAGGAGCGGTGATGCAGGCTTCCCCGTTCTTTTCCATACGGATGAAATTTCCCTCCTTTTTGCCGAACTCGTAATGGAAATTTTCTCCTGACGAACCTGACACGCAGAACGCGTACGGAGTTTCCGTAAGCGTCACGCTGCCCTTTTCGGCTGCAGGAAGCTTTTCAAAGGGAAGTTCCTTATCCTTCGGCTCGGAGAGCGCGATCTGATCAAATCCCATCACATGGCCGGTCTGGGTCAGCTTATCCTTCGACGCCTGGTAATAAGTGAGCAGAAGGAAGCAGTCCTCCTCCTTCTTTCCGGGCAGGTCGATCTGAATATCCCCGCAGCCATGGGGCGCAATGTCCAAAACGTCAACGGAGCCTTCGGAAAGCAGTTCTCCCGCCTTTTTGATCTCATACTGAAGCCGGACATAGCCGTTCAGGTTTCTGAAATCCAGCATATTGTGCAGACGCACGATTCCCTTTTTCCGGTCGATCAGCTCGGCACGCACCGGACGGATGCAGTTTTTCCACTCATACAGCCCCTCATGGGGTCTCCGGTCCGGGAACACCAGGCCGTCCATGCAGAAATTTCCGTCATGAGGATACTCTCCCGCGTCTCCGCCGTAGTGGTACATCTCCCGGCCATCCTCCGCTCTTCCCTCATAGGTGGCGTGGTCGCACCACTCCCAGACAAAGCCGCCGCAGAAGCCGTCGTATTTGTAGATCTGCTGCATGTAATCCTCGATATCTCCGGGGCCGTTTCCCATGGCGTGTACGAACTCGCACTGGATGAACGGCTTTTTCTCGCCGGGCGAAGCAAAATATTCGTCAATCTGCTGTGTGGAAGCATACATGTGGCTCTCCACATCCAGCATGGATTCATCCTTCACATGTCCTTCCGGCTGGAAATGGCAGCTCTCGTAATGCACCAGCCTGGTGGGATCATACTGTTTCACCCAGCGGCCCGCTTCCTCGATGTTGGTGCCCATGCCGGACTCATTGCCCAGAGACCAGAAAATGACACAGCACTGGTTCTTATCCCGGATCACGTTGCGCCGGCTGCGGTCAATCACAGCCTCTCTGTAAGCAGGATCTTCCGCGAGCTGACTGAAGGTTTTCTCCGTACCGCCTCCGTACTGATCCTGCACGCCATGGGATTCCAGATCCGCCTCCGCGATCACATAAAAACCGTATTCGCTGCACAGCTCCGGGAACCAGGGCGCATTGGGATAATGGCTGGTACGGATGGCGTTGATATTCGCCTCCTTCATGATGCGCAGGTCGAACATGGCGTCCACCCTCGAAACCACAGCTCCGGTAAACGGGCTGCTGTCATGACGGTTGACACCCTTGAATTTCACGGGCTTTTCATTGATCAGCACCACGCCGTTTCGAATGGAGATGGTACGGATTCCCACCTTCTGGCAGATCGTTTCCTCCGGCGTGCTGATTTTCACCGTATAAAGATAAGGCTCCTCCGCGTTCCACAGAACCGGATGCTCCACGGTAAAGGAAACCGTTCCGTCCGCGCCCGGCGCCTGCTGTGCAAGCAGCGTTTCCCCGTCATACAGGGAGCATTCCACCTGCGGCGCTCCCACCGCATCCAGCCGGATCCGGACCTGCGCGCTGTCCTTTTCAAAATCCACAGGCGTGGTCACCGTGTAATCCTGCACCCTCTCCTTCGGGCGCAGGAGCAGATGCACATCCCGGAAAATGCCGGACATGCGGAATTTATCCTGATCCTCCAGATAGCTTCCGTCACACCATTTCAGCACCAGGACGGCCAGACGGTTTCTTCCTGTCTTCGTCTTTCCCGTGATGTTGAACTCGCTGGGGCTGTGGGAAACCTGGCTGTAGCCCACGAATTTTCCGTTCACCCACACATAAAAGCAGGAATCCACTCCTTCGAAATAGAGGAACTGCTCCTTCTTCGTCTCATTTTTATCCAGATCAAAATCCTTGATATAGGCTCCGCAGGGATTGTTGTCCGGCACATAGGGCGGATCACAGGGAAAGGGATAACGGGTATTGGTGTAATGCTTCTGATCAAAGCCCGCCATCTGCCAGCAGGAAGGTACCTCCAGCCTGCCGAAGCTCTCCTCATCAAAATCCTTTTTGTAAAATTCCGGAACATCCTCGATGCAGGGAAAATATCCGAACCTCCAGTCCACGCTGGAAAGGAGCCTCCCCGTCTCCTTTTCCTGTCCGTCGAGAGGCACATACCAGCATCTCGTTTCCTCACATCCCACATGCAGGATTTCCGGGTTCTCATAGTATTTTTCCAGAATCATACGCGTTTATAAACCCCCGTTCTACTGTATTTCAGCGGTATTTCCGCTCTGATTGTGATACTGTAAATTATAATGAAAATATGATACACTTACAAGCAGAATCAGAAAAAGAAAACGGAAAAAACGCTTTCAACTGGAGGTAAGCATGCAGAATACACTCTATACCATAACCGGAACCGTCACTCTGAAAAAGGGCGCAGGCCGCTCTCTGAAAGCGGGCGGCATGTGGGTTTATGACAATGAAATTTCTTCCATGGATGAAAATGTGCAGGACGGCGGCCTGGTCCATGTGCTGGACTTCGACGGCTTCTTTCTGGGAACAGGCTTCATCAACCGGCGCTCCAAAATCACGGTGCGTCTGCTTGCCCGCAGGAAGGATACGGTGATCGACGATGCTTTCTGGGAAAAACGGGTAAGAGATGCCTGGGGATACCGGAAGCAGACGGTGGATACGGGAAGCTGCCGGATCATCTTCGGAGAAGCGGACTGGTTCCCCGGCCTGGTGGTGGACAAGTTTTCCGACGTGCTGGTGGTGGAATCCCTGGCGCTCGGCATCGACCGCTTCAAGCCTCTGATCCTGGATATTCTGCGCCGGGTGCTTGCTGAGGACGGCATTCCGGTACGCGGCGTCTACGAACGGAGCGACGCCAAGGTCCGCCTCCAGGAAGGCATGGAACGCTTCAAGGGCTTTCTTTCGGACCCCTTCGATACCCGCGTACAGATCGAAGAAAACGGCGTGAAATATCTGGTTGACGTGCAGGACGGCCAAAAAACCGGATTTTTCCTGGATCAGAAAAACAACCGGGCCGCCATCCATCCGATCTGCGCCGGGAAACGGGTGCTGGACTGCTTCACCCATACCGGCTCCTTTGCACTGAACGCCGGAAAAGCCGGGGCAGCGGAGGTTCTCGGCGTGGACGCTTCCCAGACCGGCATCGACATGGCGGAGGAAAACGCCCGCCTGAACGGCCTGCAGGACCGGGTACACTTCACCTGCGCGGATGTCTTCGACCTGCTTCCCCTCCTGGAAGCCGAAGGGGAACGCTACGGCGTGGTCATTCTGGATCCTCCCGCCTTCACCAAATCCCGCAATTCCATCAAAAACGCGGTGAAGGGCTACCGGGAGATCAATCTGCGCGGCCTGAAGCTGGTGGAGGACGGAGGCTTTCTCGTCACCTGCTCCTGCTCCCATTTCATGGATCCGGAGCTTTTCGCCAAAACCATCCGGGAAGCGGCCCACGGCGCCCACAAACGTCTCCGCCAGGTCTATTTCGGCACCCAGTGCTGCGACCACCCCATTCTCTGGGCGGCGGACGAGTCCTATTATCTGAAGTTTTATATTTTTCAGGTGAGGGAGGAGATTTAGAAGGACAGGAACAGAGCACTGGACTATATAGAGATTCTTCGGGACAAAATCAAGTTGTGCAAATCTCAGACTAAACGCCAAAAATCGCCGCCGCTGTTTACTTGTATCATGTTGGCAACGACGGCGATTTTCTTCACCATCCTCTTGTTATACGCTTGAATTGCAGCTTCATTTGTCTTCGCCTCCTGTTTCTTCTTCAATCCACTCTTGCAACTTTTTTTGTAGCAATTTCTTATCCGGAAGATAAAGGCTATACTCCGATGCAAAAATATTGCTGTTCTCCGGCAGAGTCATTCGAACATTGGCATCATTTTTCTCCTTACAGAGCAAAATTCCGATGGTCGGATTCTCATCCGGAAGCTTTTGATATCTATCATAGTAATTGACATACATCTGCATCTGCCCCAAATCCTGATGTGTCAGTTTGTCAATTTTCAAATCAATCAGCACATAGCAGCGCAATAACCTATTATAGAAGACAAGGTCCACATAGAAGTTTTCTTCATCGTAAGTGAATCGCTTCTGACGAGCCTCAAACAGATAGCCTTTGCCCAGCTCCAGCAGAAATTTTTGCAGTTTGTCTATGATTGCCGATTCAATAGCGTAAAGGGAATGGGCTCATCAAAAATCCGAAACACTGCTTCGGATTTTCCTTCGGTGAATTTCCGAAATGCAGCTTCGGAAATTCGCTCCTGATAGCACAGGTAAAATTTTCTTGCATTTTCAAGCGTATCTACAGAAAATCCTTTCCCAAACTCCGCATTCAATTTGTTCGAGAGCGTCTGAATGACCTTTTTCCCATACCCGGCTCGGTGTTCGCCCGACTGCTGTTCTTCCACGATCCAGCGTCCAAGCGCATAATAGGTCATGAGCTGCACGAGGTTTATCTGACTCGCGGCAATTCTTCTGGCATATTGAATCAATGCGATAGAATTGCGATACCTCCCAACATTACTCTGCGTCTTTTGGAACAGGATTATCAGGTAAAATCTCCATAATATCCTCAATCCCACATCCGAGTTTGAAACAGAACCGCTCCAACACTTCGACGGTTGTGTTTTCACCTTTTTCAAGTTTGTTTAAGGTAGAATAGCTGATACCCACAAACTCACGAAAGTCCTTCTTTCTCATATCCAGATCAATGAGCATTTTAAATAATTTTTTGTAAGATACTGCCCTTTTTCCACCTCTTCTTAAGCTGACTGTACGGACTGGCATTTTCCTTTATTTAGCATATCATATTTTCCAGCTACCAGCTCATCCTTCCCTCCATCCTCACCCTCTCCTGTCCGGAAACGATCTCTCCGATTTCATAGCAGTCACATTGCCGCGATACCAGCCGCTTTACGGCTTCCGCATGCTCCCGGCCTGTCACAAGCACCAGACCGACACCGCAATTAAAGGTACGAAGCATTTCATCCTCCCGGATTCCGCCCTGTTCCCTGATATAGCGGAAAATGGCTGGAATCCTGAGGCGGGAAAGGTCGATGCGGGCCGTCAGGCCATCCGGAATCACACGACACAGATTGCCTGCTATTCCGCCTCCGGTAATATGGGCCATGGCATGAAGAAGCTTCCTTTCCACCGCTTCCTTCACCGCTTTATAGTAAGGTATGTGCGGCTTCATGATCTGTTCGATGAAGGTCAGGCCCTCGATCCTTTCCAGCTTGATCTGGGGCATCCGCTCCATCATCAGCCGGACAAGAGAATATCCGTTGGTGTGCAGTCCATTGGATGCGGCTGCCAGAACCACATCCCCTTCCCGGACTGCGCTCCCGTCAATGATCCTCTCCTTTTCCACAATCCCTGCAATGCTCGCGGTGAGCACGTAAGTTCCCGCATTCACCACCTGCGGCTGAATGGATGTCTCTCCGCCCACAAGGGAACATTCATTTCCCCGGCAGGCATCGGAAATTCCCTTCACCAGCGCATGAATCGTATCCTTTTCTGCGTTTCCGCAGACAATGGTATCCAGCACGGCAAGAGGCTTTGCCCCCATCACGATGATGTCATTGACCAGATGATTGATCATATCATGGCAGATCGACTCCGTATATCCGTATTCCACCGCAAGCTTCTGTTTGGACCCCGGCTCCTCGGATTTCAGCACCAGAACGGGATGCTTTATGTCAGGAAAGTCAATGTCATAAAGGGATGCGAAAGCGCCCAGACCGTTCAACACCCGGCGGTCTCCACGTTCCAGTACATCGGCCATCTCCCGTTTCATGGCGTCTGTATAGGCGATGTCCACACCAGCCCTGCTGTAGGAAAGCCCTTCCTCCGCCCGTTCCCTGCCCGCCAGAAGTTCATCCGCCGTCACTCCCAGCACGGCGGCAAGCTCTGCCAGCAGCTCAATGTTGGGACATGCGGTACCGTTCTCCCACTTGGATACCGCCTGAAAGGAAATGTTCAGCCGCCCCGCAAGCTGCTGCTGTGTCATGCCGTGCTGCCTTCTTTTTTCCGCAATGAAAGCTCCGATTTTTTCCGTATCCAGCATAATTTCCGCTCCTTTCTCCAGGAATCAGCCAAATCAGCTTTCCTGTCCTGCGACTATTTTATCCTGTCTGAAGCCGCCATGCACTAACCGCTGCATAGAATCCGCTCCGATGGATTCAACCGCAGGTTGAAGCAGCAGGCCGGACACTCATTCCATTTTCAAAACCATTACGTCACCGCAGCCCTCAACAGCCGCTTTCACCGCCTGCTCCTCCACCTTCTGATCCACGAATACCTCCGCAAATCCATCCCGGAAAACCACATCGGTCACGCCATTCACCGAAGTGAGCGCTTCCCTGATTCTTTCCCGGCAGTTCTCGCCGGCGACTCCATCGATGTACACAGCCAGGTAATCCAGCCGTTCGATTTTGAAGATAACGGGCCTCGTCCCATCCGAACAGCAGGTGATCATGACCCTCTCATCCTTCATCCATCCCCGCATGATGGCGCCGCCCTGCAGGCCGGTGTAGATGTATCTGGCAATGGCATCCCAGGCCTCGGAGCAATGGGGAAAGGCACTGCCGCCAGCCGTTCCCTCCGCGGTGTACGAGGTCTGCTTCAGCGTGTTCAGCCCCATGTGCCAGAAATCGTCCGCTCCGGCATAACGCTCAAACAGGAATTCATCTCCCACATGATAACAGGGACAGGCTCCGGACTGTGGATCCGCACAATATTGAGCCTGAAGCTCGGGATACAGTTTTTTATCAATTACGGTTACTTTCACTTTATGCTGCATATTTACCTCCATATTTAAACGTTTTGGTTGCTACTCAACCAGTGCTGCGCAGATTGAAATCATCCGGGCGCATATGGTACAATGATTGCGGCGGAGCAGACTCCGGCCCGGCACTTTCTGCTCCGCGATAACGAATTGTGAGGTGACGCCATGCTGACGCCGCGGTATTTCTTTTCTCAGGATTTTCGACAGTTCCAGGACTACTTTCTGTCCCGTCCGCACAGAAAAAGAACGTTTCAGAAGGGAGACTTCCTCTGGGAACCCGGACACCCCTGCGAAAAAATCCACTACTTCCTTTCCGGCGCCGCCATCCATTATGCCGATCATGAAAGCGGGCGCAGAAAAATCATCAGCTTTCACGGTGCGGGCACGGTTTTTCCCGGTTATCACCGGACGGACTACAGGATCGAGCTTTCTTTGGTCACCACGGCGCTGACCGAAATCCGGGCGCTGGAATTTACTGTCCCTCAGTTTCAGGAAATGTTTGAAACCAACACGGCTCTCAGCGAGCAGGTCGTCAACTGGTATGCCATGTATGTCAACCGCTTTCTGTTTGAGGCGGTACACCAGGAGTACAATTCCTCTCTGGTGAAAATCTGCAACCTGCTCTATCTGCTTTCCGGCAACCCTTCCATCTCTTCGGAGTCTCCGGCCGCTCCTTCCGAATGCGCCGTCTCAGAAGCCGGCATTGATCTGACGCAGGAGGAGCTTGCCGGCCTGCTGGGCTTGAGCCGTGTACAGTTGACGAGAGGCCTTGGTGAGCTTCGAAGCCGGGGAATCATATCCACCAGCCGTTGTCGGATCCAGGTGCTCAACCTTCCGCTGCTCGCTGCGCTGTGCACCTCGGAAACCCTGTAGCATCACCCTGTAGCATCCTGCCCTCATAGTATCGGTCTGCGCCCCTTTTTGTCTGCTTCAAATGATGCAGAAGGAAATAAAACCTCACGCTGAAAAACGCCCCGCCGCAGCAAAGCGAAACTTTTACAACTCCATGCTTTGTTACGCTCCGGAATAAGGATTAATATGTACGAAAGAATTCTGACAGATTTTGATATAAAAACCATCATGGATTCGGGACAGGTGTTCCGTATCCGCCCTCTCTCCGCGTCAGGCGAAACCTTCCTCGCCGCAGCAGGGAATCATGCCGTTCTCATCCGGCAGAAGCCGGAATCAGAAGACCGGATGCGGGTATCCTTTTCCTGCACGGAAGAAGATTTTTCGGACTTCTGGAACAGCTATTTTGATCTGGACCGGGATTATGAAGCGATCCGCCGGTCAGTGGATCCTGAGGATGCCTTCCTCACCTCCGCCATCCGCTGTGGCTATGGCATCCGGATCCTGCGGCAGGATCTGTGGGAGACCATCATCAGCTTTCTCGTTTCCCAGAACAACAACATTACCCGGATCCGCCGGAGCCTGGAGGCGCTCTGTGAACGGTATGGAGAAAAAATTTCCGTGAATGCCTTCCCGGACGGCCCGGATGACTCCCTGACGGACGGAAGCGTTCACGCCTTCCCTTCTCCGGAAGCGGTCCTGGAAGGCGGGCCGGACGGCCTTGACGGACTGGGCCTTGGCTACCGGGACAAATATATTTTCCGGATGGCGCAGCGCTGTGCGGGACAGGAGGGCCGGGAATGGCTTGGTCTGCTGCAGAAAAGCTCCTATGAAGACGCGCTGGCGCTTTTGCTGAAGGAGTACGGCATCGGGAAAAAGGTGGCGGACTGCATCTGCCTGTTCGCCCTGCATCACGTGGAGGCTTTCCCCATCGACACCCATATGAAGCAGATCCTGGCCGCCTTCTATCCGGATGGTTTCCCCTTTTCCCGATACGAAGGTTATGCGGGAATTCTGCAGCAGTACATGTTCTATTATAAGCTGACCCAAAGGAGAGCTTTGTAAATGGATGCAACAGACAAAAAGATTCTTTCCATATTAAAAGAAAACAGCCGGGAAAGCGCCTCGGAAATCGCGAAGCAGGTTGCCCTCTCCGTTCCTGCCGTCACGGAACGAATCCGCAAGCTGGAACAGGGCGGCGTGATCGAAAAGTACACACTGCGGATCAACCCCTGCGAGCTCGGCTATAATCTTCTGGTCTTTGTGCTGGTAAAAATCGACACCTCCAGGAATCTGGAAGCCTTCCAGGACGAAGTGACGGCCCTTGCCAATGTGCTGGAATGCCATCACATCGCCGGGCCGTCCGACTATCTTCTGAAGGTGCTTGTAAAAGACATGCAGGATCTGGAAACCTTTCTCTCCTGCACCATGAAGGATCTTCCCGGCGTGGCGGAAACCCAGACGCTGTTCTGCCTGTCCACGCTCAAGGAAGAATTTTCCGTGTAAAGATGAAACGCGTCAGCGTTTCATCGAAAAAGCATCAGCGTTTCAGCGAGCGCAGATGCGCCTTCGTCTGGGCGTCCACACAGCGGGACTCGGTCGTTTTCTGAATCGTCCGGTTATAGGTAAAATCGTCCAGCGCACAGGATGCGAGATAGCTTTCCGTTTTCTGCGGGAAACGCACGTAGCACATGGAAACCGCCCAGGCCACGGCCATTTTCACATAATAGGCCGGATGACGGATGCTGTCGTATAAAGAAAACAGCCTGTCGATGTATTCCGGATTTATATAGTAATCCAGAGACATGACCACGGCGAAGCGGACGAGAAACTCCTCCTCCGCCAGAAAATAGGGCAGGAGAAAATCCCATACCTCTTCCGGATATTCCCGGGCGATTTTCAGCGTGCTGCAGAAGCTGTCGCAGACAGACCAGTTATCGATCAGGGGCAGAAAATCTTTGGCCTCCGCAAGGATTTCCGAAAGGGGAGCTTTCGCCCGCCTGCGGGCATAGCCGATCAGGAAGCCCTTCAGCATGATTTCTTCAAAAAAGACTTCCTTTCTGTCTCCTCCATCCGGAGCAATGCTGTCCGCATAGCCCTTCCAGTCTTTGGCGGCAAGCTGCTCCGCCAGCTTTCTCAGCTTCGGGAGGCGCACCCCAAGGACATTTTCCACGCCCGGAAGCAGGGACGAGGAAAATGTCTGATATTCCGGCTCCGCAAGGGCCAGAAGCCGCTCTCTGATCTCAGTTTTCTTTTCGGAAGAACGCTGCATACTTTTTTCCTTCCTCCACATAATGCCGGGCGTTTCTCAGGCTGGCCGCCTTTTCCTCCTCCGTAACCGGACGCCGCACAACGGCAGGGCTTCCCAGAACCATGGAGCCGTCCGGGATCACCGATTTTCCCGTGACCAGCGCGCCTGCTCCAATCACGCAGTCCGAACCGATCACCGCTCCGTTCAGGATCACGGCTCCCATGCCGATCAGGGTTCTGTCCCCGATGGTACAGCCATGCACGATCGCGCCATGCCCCACGGTCACGTCCTCTCCGATATGAACCGGGAATCCCTCGTCCACATGAACCACCGCATTGTCCTGAATATTGCTTCCCCGTCCGATCAGAACGGGCGCGTCATCTGCCCGCACCACGGCATGGAACCAGAAGCTGGTATCCTCTCCCGCCGTCACATCCCCGTAAAGGTCTGCATCCGGCGCGACGAACGCCGCCTTTTTGCGGATTTCCTCTCTTTGATCTGAAATTTGATCCGAAATGCAATATCCGACGGAATCCTTTCTTTTTATTTCCATGATTTCCCCTTTTCTGCTGTTTTTACATATGGAAAAAAGAAAATCCCTTTCTTCCATACATGAAATCTGCTCCGTTTTCATAGAAAATCCGGCTTCGGCCGCTCTCCCTAAGAGATCCGGCCAGGAACCCTTTCCAGTGATTCCATCATAACAATGGGGCTGCCAAAAAGCAATCCCCGGCATTTATTCCAATCCACTCCGCAGCATAACCTGAAACGGATTTTTCCCGTTATCGTTCACCGGAAAGCCATTCCCTGACAAGGCCCACGCTGACTCTGGCAGCCATGGCGATTTTATCTGCGCTCATCCCCATATTCGCAAGCGAAATTGACATCTCCTTCGCCTTTTTCATTTCTCCTTCTCTGATTCCTTCCATTTTTCCTTCCATCTTTCCATCCTGAATCATTCCCTGAATTCCACGGCACATATTGTATCCTCCTTCCGTTGTCTGATATTCCGGCGTTCTGATTTTCGTCAGCTCCGATGAGTGCGTCAGTTCCTCCAGCGCGTTCATTGCCGTTTCGGAAACGTTGCTGAAGTGCTCCCGGTTACTGATGATAAATCTTCCCAGTTTTTCCTTATCTTCCGCATATTTCCGGAATCCGAATACCGTCCGCAGTTCTCCCGCATAGCCGCAGATTTCCTCATCGCTCATCCGGCAGACGTCAAGCAGATTCAGCTCCACCTGCACCGCGCACAGCGCTTCCGTCCCCGTTTCAAAAAGATCCGACAGCCTAATCGGCCCGTCCCAGGGTTCCTCTCCCCAGTACACCACCAGCGTCACACAGCGGACGATCCGGTCTGCCTTTAAAAACCTGCCCAGATATTCCCCGGCCGTAACGCCGGGCGGTCTGCGCCTGCGGCCCTCTTCCGTTTTCCATTCCGCGTTATGGCGTTCCCGGATGATCTGCATCTGGCGGGCATAATTGACGAAATCCAGCTCAAGCACACGGAATGGCATGGCATAATCGATCTCCGACTGATGTTCTATGCCGAGAACAGCGAAAATCCTTTCGTTTCTGACGCCCTTTACCACATCCCGGTACTGTACCAGCGTCGTTTTGCCGCCCTTCTTTGTTACCCTGATATAAGCGGTCTCCTTAATGTTCTCTTCATCCAGCTCCTCCGACGATACTGGCTCATCGGCCAGCAGCGTCCGGTTAAAAAGCTCGGCAAAGTTTTCGTTGTTTGCCTGAAACAGCAGGGTTGTGGCAGAGTCCTTTTTCATACCCTGTCCGGCAATTTTTCCATTGCTTCTGATTTTCTTTCGTGGCTTTTTTCTTTGCCCGGTTTTTTTGCGTGTGCTTTTTTCCTGTAATGTCTTTCCATCCTCTTTCACAGGCAGGCTCCTTTCTGTACAATGTAAAGCGCAAAAGCGCTTTCTGTTCTGGCAGGAGCCATTCTTCAGACGCTCCTGCCGATTACCGCAATAATATTGCTGTAATAATGGTTGTTGGGTAATTGGGTAAAAAAGAATTCAGCATAGAGTTCTGAAAAACGTCAGAGAGGACAGGAGACATGCTGTCCTGACGAAAGCCGAACGGCTTTAAATGTAGAAATTTATGCTTATGTGCATTGTAGCATCTTTCTGGCATGCGGACAAGCCAAATTTTCTCTGGTGAATTAACCTGAGAAATTTTTAAAACCCATTGACATTTCAAAATTTTTCTTGTATTATTGAATAGCTTGATAAATGGATGGCGAAGCGTGGCTCAGTTTGGTAGAGCGCTGCGTTCGGGACGCAGAGGTCGCAGGTTCAAATCCTGTCGCTTCGACTTCAAGAAATCCCCTGAAATCAATACTTTCAGGGGATTTCTTTTTTTGCGCTTCGACGCTTTTTTGTCTGTTCTAAGATTTGTTCTAAGAAATTTTCTTAAAATCCGGAGCCATGATCTTCACTTTATGGGCTTTTCCAAGTGATGCTGTCGGGCCTACCAGGGAATCTCCTTTCCCTCATTGTCCATGAAAAGCAGCGTTCTGTCCGTTCTGTCGATGCGGTCAAACAGATCTGCCAGCTGTACCGCCGTCTCATAGGGATCCAGATCCGCGTTCTGACCTCCCATATCGGTTCTCATCCAGCCGGGATGAACGGCAATCACACGGATGCCGCGGGAAGAAAGATAATTGTCCAGAAGCTTCGTTGCCATGTTCAGGGCGGCTTTTGACATACAATAGTCAAATTCCTTTTCTCTGCGTGCGGTTCCAATGCTTCCGCTTTCGGAGGAAATATTGACAATCATCCCCTCTCCGTTTCCGGCTATCAGAGGAAGGAACGCCTTGACCACACGAAGCGGCCCTACTGCGTTCACATCATAAACCGCCGCGCATTCATCCAGATTCGTCACTTCCAGTATCTCACGGGAAGACGGTCCGTGAATCCCGGCATTGTTGATCACAAGTTCAATCCGTTCCGTGATCTCTCCTGCCTGCTTCGCCGCTTCCTCTACGGAAGCCGTATCCGTCAGATCCATTCTGAGCGGATACAGGCTGTCCGGGTATTTCATTTTCAATCCCCCAATGCTGTTCTCTCCGGGGTGTCCGTCGCCGCGCACTCCAGCCAGCACACGCCATCCCTCTTCCAGATATTTTCTGGCAAAATTCAGCCCCAGACCGCGGGATGCCCCAGCGATCAAAACCGTTTTCTGGTCCATCTCTTCCTCCCTGCTTAATTGTTCTGTTGTTACTATTCAACCAGGTCTGCGCATTTACTGCGCAGACCGTACGAAAACGTATAGCGACGTTCTGTTTTATACGCTGTGATAAATCCGCTTCACAACCTCATAGGCCAGTTTCGGCCGTCTGTATTCGTCCACAATTCCCTTGTTGTTCATGGTCCTTGGCCGGATATGGAACCAGCTGTCGCACACCCTGCAGTCGCAGAACTGCCAGATGTAGACGCCGCTGCAGCCTTCCTGGGAAAAGATGGCGGAAAGCTGCTTTTCCAGTGCCTGCGCCTGATATTCCTCCGACCATTTCACCTTCTCTGGCGTGCGGTAGCCATAGATGGCGCCTGCGCCCACTTCTGTGATCAGGAAGGGCTTTCCGCTTCCTTCGCTTTCCCCCTGCACCCAGTCATAAAGATCCTTCAGATAAACATCCACCGGCGTATCGTGATACCATTGAGGATAGATGTTGTAGGATACCACATCCGGCAGATCAAAACAGATATCCGTCTTGAACTGGCAGCTTGCAAAGGAGCAGGGACGGCTCTGATCCAGACTGCGGATCAGTTCAAGCTGTTTCCTGTAGCATTCTCTCCCGTATTCCATATGGCTGGCGCACTCATTCAAAATCCCCCAGATATAGATGGAAGGATGGTTATAATGAGCCTCAATCATCTCCCGGATGCAGTCCTCACACTGGCGTTCAAAGTTAGGGTTACGCATATCCTCTTCAGAAAGCCCTCTGGCGTGATTTTCTTCCCATACCAGCATTCCGGTCTCGTCGCACAGATCCAGAAACAGCTCATCATTGGGATAATGAGAGGTACGCACCGAATTGGCTCCCAGATCGCGCATCAGCGCCAGATCCCGGCACATGGCCGCATAGGGAAGGCTGCAGCCGAACTGGGGATGGTCTTCATGGCGGCAGAATCCCTTAATCCGCAGCTTCCGGCCGTTCAGCAGAATATTCTTTCCTTCCGTTTTTATCTCCCGGAAGCCCACCCGGTCAATCAGATCGTCCACCTGCTGTCCGTCCTGCGCGCACAGAGCCGCAGACAGAAGATACAGTCTGGGATTTTCCGGACACCAGGCCTCCGCCTGCGGGAATGCAATTTCTCCTGTGGAAAAGGAAGCTGTCTTTCCCGGCTCCGCATGAATGGAAAGGGATACGAACCCTTCTCCATCCAGATACAGCTCCAGCCTGCCTTCAAAATATTTTTCCGACAGATTTGCCACCGATGCTTCCACAGAAGCATACCACTGTCCCTCCTGAAGATACGGGGTAAAATGCAGTCCGTCCACATACTGCTCCGCCAGTTCTTCCAGCACCACAGGTCTTGTAATTCCTCCATAGGTCTGATAGTCGTTCGGCACATGCAGGGCAGAATCCGGCCCGAAGGAATTGTCCACGCAGACCTTCAGGGTATGTTCTCCTGCCGGAAGGTCCTTCACCACCGCAGAGAACGGCGTGTATGCATTGTAATGCTCCACTGCCATTTGATCGTCCACATAGACCTGTGCTGTATGGCTGACCCCCTTGAATTCCAGCCGGATATTCCCTGATGCGGAAAATTTTCTTTCATAGCATGCTTTTCCCCGGTAGGTCAGAGTTTCCGGCTCGCTCTGCCAGCAGCCCGGAACCGGCGTTTTCAGCCGCACTGCATCCCCTTCCTCCGGAAGCGTCTGAAAATCCCACAGACTTCCGGAAAGCTCCCGCGTTTTTCTGATTTTGTGCGTTTCAAATGCGCGTACCATAAATCCCCTTCCTTCTGTGTGCTTTATTTTTTATGCCCCCGTCTCCGGACGTCTGCTGATCAACAGACACCCGAAACCGGCCCGCATTTCACAAAAAGACAACCCTCCTCCCGAAAGAGAAACGGTTGTCTTTTCTGTTCACAGGCCGCGGCAATCCGCCTGCCCCATACTCAGCCCATGGCCTGCTCGATCTTCTTCTGCAGTTCGTTCTTGGAAACCGCTCCGACGATCCGCTCCATCTCCTGGCCGTTCCTGATGATGAGGAAGGTGGGGATGTTCATGACACGGTATTTTCCTGCAATGTCCATGCAGTCGTCGATGTTCAGCTTTCCGACCTTGGCCTTTCCTTCCAGTTCATCCGCAAGCTGTGCCACCACGGGCGCCATCATCTTGCAGGGGCCGCACCAGTCCGCGTAAAAATCAACCAGTACGGGCTTATCAGACTTTAACACTTCTTCTTCAAAATTTTCCGACGTAAATTTATATTCCATATGCCTCTCCTTTCGCCGCTGCACGCAGCCTTTTATTTTCAGTGACTTCTATCTTCCCGTCTCATCAACGGCCTTCATACCGTATTCCCAGCATAATACACAATCCCTTTCTTTGCAAGGCAAAGTTATCCACATGCATGCCTCCTGTTTTCCACTCATTTCCGGATGCCCGGTTCCGTCCAAAAACCGATTGACAAATCCCACATACAGGACTACGCTGAGGGTAAGAAGAGCAACTTAATAACAGCACCGGACTACGGGAAGGAGGATTTCTATGAGAATTATTACCATCAGCCGTGAGTTTGGCAGCGGAGGCCGCGAGCTCGGAAAGCGTCTGGCGGATGCGCTCGGCTTTGCCTACTATGACAGAGAAATTGTGTCTTCCATTGCCGAAAAATGCAATCTGGACGAGGGGTATGTGGAAAATGTGCTGAGAAAGGGACTGACCATCAATGTGCCCATCACCTTCGGCCATACCTTTTATTTCTATTCCGATCCCACTTCCGAAAATGAATTGAAGGTGCTGAACATGCAGCAGCAGATCATCAAAGAACTGGCGCTGCGCGGCGACTGCGTGATGGTGGGGCGAAGCTCCGGCATTATCCTTGAAAAATACAATCCGCTGAGGCTGTTTGTCTACGCCGACATGGAATGGAAAGTGAAACGCTGCCGGGAGAGGGCTTCTGCCGAGGAACACCTCACTGACCGGGAGCTTGAAAAGAAAATCCGCCAGATCGACGCGGGCCGCGCCAGACATCAGAAGCTGCTCACAGACCGGAAATGGGGCGCTCCGGAAGGATATGATCTGTGCATTAACACCACCAATCTGGAAATCAAAAAAATTATTCCCGGCCTGAAGGAAATGGCTCTGTGCTGGTTCGAATAACGGGAGGGGAAGCAACCGTCTTCCCCTCTCTCATTCTTCCCGTTCAGGCTCCTTTTCAGTCCGTCCCCTCCATGTTTCCTTTTTCAATGATGTATTTGCAGATGGGATTACCCGCCGCTGAAAAACGCTCTTCGTATTCTGTCATTACATTCCCCCGCGCCAGCCGTTCATCCGCATGCAGATCAAATGTTACTTCCCGCGTTTTCCATCCAGCAGGCTCAAGCTCCTCCAGCGCGAATTCAAACAACGGCCGGTTGTCCGTCTTGAACTCGATCGTCCCTTCCGGCTTCAGAATTTTTTCATATCTGGCCAGGAACTGTCTGGACGGAAGCCGCCTCTTTGCATGCCGGTCCTTCGGCCAGGGATCGGAAAAATTCAGATAAATACGTTCCACCTCTCCCGGCCCGAACACCTCCGTGATTTCTTCCGCATCCATACGGATAAAGCGAACATTGGGAAGCTCCCGTTTCTCCATCTTCTGAATGGCCCGGATCAGCACGCTGGAATATTTCTCAATTCCGATATAGTTGATCTCCGGATGAAGGGCGGCCATTTCCATGAGGAATCTGCCCTTGCCCATGCCGATCTCAATATGCAGCGGCGCTGTCCGTCCGAACGCCTCCGACCAGCTTCCCGCATGCTCCTGCGGATCATGTATGACAAAACGGCTCTCCGCAATCGCTTCTCTGGAGCCCGGAACATTTTTCAGTCTCATCTTTCTTTCCTTTCTCCTGTCCTCGGCAGATATTCCTGCCGCCTTTTTTGTCTCATTTTACCAGATCCCGCAGCAAAAGAAAAAGAAAATCTGAATTTTTTTTGAATTCCCTTAAAAACAGAGCCGGGATAGTGTATGATATCTGTAAACCGTTGTGATCGCAAAAGAAGGAATGAAAAAATTGAGAATACATTTTTCTAATAAAACGATAAATTTACATGGATCTGTTTTCCACAGACGGGCAGCCTCCATCATTTCCGCTTTCTGTGCTGTCTTCCTGTTGTCTGCGCTCGTTCCCTGTTCCGTTTTGGCAGCGCCCGCCGAAGAAACCGGAACCGATTATGACGCGCAGGCGGAAGCGCGCAGAGAAATGACCGTGGAGTCCAACGAATGGGAAAACTGGCCCGCAGGCCCGGCCATCAGCGCACAGTCCGCCATTCTCATGGATGCGGAAACCGGCGCAATTCTGTATGAAAAAAATATCCATGAGCAGCTCTATCCTGCCAGCATCACCAAGATTCTGACTGCTCTGATCGTCATGGAACAGTGTCCGCTGGATGAAATGGTGACTTATTCCAACGAAGCGGTAAACAGCATCAACTGGCAGACGGATTCCAACATCGGCATCAAGGCCGGAGAACAGATCACAGTAGAGCAGTCCCTTTACGGACTTCTTGTCGGCTCCGCCAATGAAGTGGCAAATGCTCTTGCGGAGCATGTCAGCGGAAGTGTGGATGCCTTTGCAGAACTGATGAATGAACGCGCGGCAGAACTTGGCTGTGTGGATTCTCATTTTGCTAATGCCAACGGAATTTTTGATGAAAATCATTATACCTCCGCTCATGATATGGCGCTGATTGCGAAGGCTTTTTTCTCAAACGATCTGCTTTCCAAGATATCCGGAACATCAACCTATACCATTCCCCGATCTGATACCGTCAGCGAGGAGCTTCTCATCACCTGCCGGAATCAGCTTCTTCCCGGCAAATCGTATGCCTACGAGTATCTGGTGGGCAGCAAGACGGGCTACACCTCGGAAGCCCGTCAGACCCTGGTGTCCTGCGCCCAGAAGGATGGCATGAAGCTCATCTGCGTGGTCATGAAGGAAGAGTCTCCTTCCCAGTTCACGGATACGATCGAGCTGTTTAACTATGGATTCAGCAGCTTTCACATGGTGAATGTGGCCGATGCGGACAGTCGTTACACGGTGGGAAATGAGCTTTTCTTTGAGGCAGACGCTGATGTATTCGGCAGTTCCTCTCCTCTTCTTTCCATCGATTCTGCCGATTCCATCATCCTGCCGAATACAGCGGAATATGAGGACACACAGTCCACGCTCTCCTATGATGATCTGGAGGACGAGGATGCGGTCGCGGAGATTTCCTTCACCTATAACGGTGTATATGTAGGCAGCGCCACGGTCCGGGTGGTAGACCAGGTTTCCGCCAATTCCGTTGGGGATTCGGCTTCCGGCAGCACAGGAGACACGGAATCTTCCAATGTGGATCCTTCCACCAGCCGGATCTACATCAATGTACGAATGGTACTCATCGGTGTAATATCCTCCTATCTTCTGCTGAATTTCCTGGTCTGGCTGATTACCCTGCTTCGCAACTACAGCTTTTCCAGTCAGCGAAAGGACCGGAAGCGGCGGAAAAGACGCCACACCCATGAAACTATCGATTATGACCGGTATTCCCGGAAGGATCCGGAGGGGTTCTGAGAGGTTCTCCTTTTCTCAACGTTTTCTTTTCACATGCAGATATCACAATCGGACGATTGCCCACTCTGTGCTGAAGAAAGAATGAGCTTGTTACGTCGTTTTTATCAATATTCAGAATTTTATATTCTTGAATATTAGAAAGAAAAAGGCTATAATATAGCTGTGTCTAACGGCAACATTGCAAAGCAGTAAAAAACAGCTTATTAAGGAGGGGGCTTTTCAGACTGCACGGCAAAATTATTTCAGACACTCTGATATATCTGCCTTTATGAAAAATACAGTCAGGAAAGGAATGCAGATTCTATGAAAAGAAAATTTTTTGCAGCGTTATTATGTACTGCCATGATGGCATGCAGCATGACCGTTTATGCGGAAACCAGCGCCCCGGTACAACAGGAAGAAGAAACCTCTGCGGAAGAGACTACCCCTAAACTTGACGATGTTATCACTGCTCTTTATTCATCCCCTCAGGGCATTATTGAGGTAAGCGGAAAAGTAGGTGAGGACTTTACATTTAACGATATCACTGCCATTCCAACTTTTACCTCCGAGTGGGCAGAAGCCGAAATTATTGATTTCTCCATATCCGTTGGAGAATATACTGATGATAACTATACCATCAATGAGAATCATTCTGTAACAATTATTCCCCAGACACCTACGGCACATTATACTTTCTGGATCAGTTCCATCACTGTGAGCAATGGTGAACAGACTTTCCAGTTTAATATTCCTTCTGACAAATATGGGGACGGAAACTTTTTTGCCTTCAGCTTCAAGGTGAGTGAAGAAACGGAACCGGAAACATCTCCAGATGATAGTTCCGACAATCAGAATGAAGATTCTTACAACAGCAGTACGGAAGATAATAACAATGAAGAACCCGAAGAGGTTGTACCTGAAGAGCCCAAAAATGTAGTAAACATCGGAAATACCAACGTTGTTTCTACTGTAAATGGCGTATACTCTGCGGATGCGATCGACGGTCTTGCCGTCAAAACACCTTATGAGGCCGTATGTACGGCGGCCGGTATTTCCACCGCCACTACTGAAAATGAAAAAATTTCCTTATATGTCTGCGATAATCGTAACAGACTGGAACAGGATATTTTTTCTGAAGCAGCTGAGCTTATTGGCAGAAATATGATCTCCATGGTAGATGTGGATATGTATCACTTCACAGGGAACGATTGTCAGAGCGTAAAAACTGTACAGACTCCGATTGAAATTACAATGGCACTTCCTGAATGGGCTGTACAAGAGAATAAAACTTTCTCCATTCTCTGTGTTGACGAAGCAGGCCAGCTGATTATTTTACCCGACTTAGATACAAATGCAAATACAATCACTATCCAGACGACCTGTATGGGTGCCTTCGCGATTGTCGCCAACTGATGACTAGAGATATTACAGAGAGAAAATGACCGATGTTAAGAATTTTTCTCCCTGTTCCACGTTACAAGGATTATACTTATTTTCTTTACTTTAAGAAAAGGTTAAGGAGGAGATGTTCCCGCGACGAATCTGGTCTTTGAAAAGACCAGAATTCTCCGGGGGTATCCCCTCCTTGTCTGTCCGGCGTAAAATCCGTAATAACTGATATATCCTCTGTTTTTAAATAATTTTGATAAACATTCCATATAATGATATAAAAAATATCATTTTTAACAATGTGATTGACTTTTTACAACTAAAATAGTAAGATAAATTCAGATATGGAGGAAATAGAATGTTCACTTACATCAGACTCAAAAATTTCATGTCGTTTCGGGACGTAACATTCGATTTCCGAAACGGCCGAAAAGGCTCCAAAAAATTTGTTGCAATATATGGAGAAAATGGCAGCGGAAAATCAAACTTTGTGCGCAGTATTGATTTTCTGCGGCGGAGTATTAATCCATTTTTTCCACTCTCCAAAATCCCGACAGATTTTTCTGAAGAATCAGATTCCATTCGAAGAATATTACAATATAGTCTTGCTCTTTCATCTAAATCTGTCAATTTTCAGAATTTTTCAATAACCACAAATGACTGCCGTATGGTTGAATGTGAAGAAGAAACAGACGTGGAATATGGCTTTCGATACAATGATCATGAAGGCTGTTATACCATTCGTTTTACTGATAAAATTACTTATGAAAAGCTTTACTATTTTACCGGCAGGCAGAGTGGAACCTTATTTGAACTTTCCAACCAAGATGGAAGGATTCAGAAAAGTTTCTCAGGTAAGTTGTTTACATCCCCAAAGGCAGCCTCTGAAATCCGTGATGAAATTGATAAATACTGGGGAAAGCATACCTTTCTGAGCATCCTGAACAGGGAAAAAACTGAGAAAAATGAACAGTATATCAAAGACAGCTATCTTCCGTTTCTTTTCGATGTTCTGACCATGCTTCAGGAAATGACCGTTCATTATAAAATGACTTCTTTATCCGGCAGCGAAATTGAGGCAGGAAAACCGTCCAATATTTTAAAGAAACTGGACAGAGGGAAAATCCGTAAGAACGACGAAGCTGTCCTGAACCGATCAGAACGGATTCTTAATGACCTTCTCACCCAGCTTTATGCGGACATTAAGGAAGTTTATTATGAAAAGCAGTATGAAGGAAATGCCATCTCCTATACCCTGTACGCCAAAAAAATGATCGGCGGCAGGATTCGAAATATAGATTTTCAGCAGGAATCCGCAGGCACGCGGCATATTCTCGAAATCATCCATTCCCTTCTCGGCGCCTTCTGCGGCGTAACGGTTGTATACGATGAAATAGATAACGGCATTCATGATCTGCTGCTTAAAAATATCCTGAAATCCATGGTTGATCATATAACGGGGCAGCTGATTATTACCACCCACAATACCTATATGCTGGAAACCATCAACCCCAAATCTGCCTATGTCATTAACGTGGATTATCAGGGGAATAAGGATGTAAAGAGCCTGGATCAGTTTACCAGAATTCAGGGTACCAATAATCCGCGAACCATGTATCTTAAGGGTTTATTCGGCGGTGTTCCCATGATTGATACGGTGGATTATGATTCCATCCTTCAGGAACTGACGGAAGATGAATCCGAAGAGAAGGGAGGGGAATAATCATGGCTCCTCCCTCCTTAAACTACACCAGATGCGCCGTACTTGTGCATGGAAAATCAGAACTTATTTTAACACAATATATCTATACGAATCTGCATCTTCCCGTAAAAATCATTTCCAGGGATAAAGGAAAAAGCAGTATACAGATCAATGGGCTTCCGGCCTTCCTTAAAAAGAAAACATTCCACTCATTAAAAGCATTTTCCGATGAATACTCAGTTGAATATGATAAAAAGAACCGGTGTCTGAAAAACTTTAAGCTTTTTATCATCATGGATACAGATGACTGCGAAGAAAGCATAAAACAGAAGTACATCTCCGGCGAATTATCTTCAGGACATCCCCTGAAGGAATATATTGTACCCATATACAATATTGAAAATCTGGAAGACGTCATGCTCAAATCCGGAATTATGGTCAAACGGATTCCCAGTTCAGATAAAGGCAGCTATTACAGCAAAATTTTTCCCATACATACGGGTGCGGTAAGCGCAGACAGCATCAATCAGGTAAAAACATTTGCTCACAAAATCCGGGGCATCAAAGAAACAAATATGCTGGAATTTATCGAATACTGCTTCACGTTACTGCCAAAGGAAAATTTATGGGAGAGCATCTGATCCGTCCCTCCCTATCTCTTCTTCACCTTCTTCTGCCCCTTCGCCGCGTCCCTCCTGTGGAAAAGCTCCGCCGCGTCTTCTTCCGAAATAAACTTCGTGGTCTTCACCGCGTAAACCCCGTCGTCTTCTGTCCTGCGGATGCGGATTTTTCCCTTCATATAGCCGTGCTGGTTGCAGAAGGAAAGACTGTAATAATGCTTACCGTTTGGAGTGAACCATTTGATCTTCCGTTTCAGGTTCCGGCGGCAGATATAGCATTTTGTGCTGGCCACCTCTCTGTCCGTAAGCAGCTGAGCCTTATCGTCGAAACGCCTGGAAATATACTTGGCATAATCGTCAAATACGATGCGGACCTCATCCTTCCGGCTCTGCGGCACCTGAAAGGTGTCGAAGGAAACCTTCTGAAGCACCTGCGGATCCTTAATCTGCTGCAATACGCCCGCTGCATAATAAGCGTCGCTCAGGGCGCGATGAAAGGCGCCGTCCTTTGGGATTTTCAGATAATCCACGGCATATTCCAGATTCCGACGGATTTTTTTATCCTCAAAGGCGATGCTGAACAGTTTCTGGATATCATAAAACTTCACCGGTCCGCTGCCGAGAGGCTCCATTCCGTAAAACCGCATGTTCCTCTGCAGCTCCGTCAGATCCTGCGGCCCCCAGGTGGCGAACAGATACGGCACGGACGTCGTTTCCGCCAGATCGTTCTGCGCCGGTTCCTCGTCTGCATCCCCCTGCGCCGGCGCACTGCACCAGGAAAGAAATCGCCTGCAAACGCCCGGAAAGAAATCTCCCTCCTGCAGCTGTTCCATGTCCATATGGAGCAGCTGCCTTGTCATCCGGTGCATTTCCTGATAGACCTGCGGCTTTACGACCTCATGAAAGCTGCCGCCAAACTCCATCCGGCCATCCAGCTTGATTGCGCCGATCTCTATGATCTCGAAAGGGATATCCTTTCTCTGCTTTTCTTTTTCCTCATTCCCCTGATTCCATTCCAGATCCAGTACAATATAATTCATGAGCGCCGATCCTTTTCGTCTACGCCTTTCTGTCCAGCTTCTTTTCCAGTTTTTCCGCCATTTCCTTCATGCAGCCCTCTTCAAAGGGAAGCTTCAGCCCCACTTCGGGTATCATGCTGGTGAAGAAATCGGAGGCGGAAAGCCTGCAGAGCTTCAGATAGCTCTTCCAGGCGGCCTCATAGTCCTCATCCATCCACAGTTTATACTCGAAGGCCACGGTCTGCGCGATTACATAGTCGATATAATAGAAGGGGAAGCTGTAGATATGGTGCTGCTGCTGCCAGTAGCCTCCCTCTCCGAAGAAGGGATCTCCCTCATAATCCAGATGAGGCTTATATTCCTTCTCCAGTCTGCTCCACGCCGCCTTTCTTTCCTCGGGCGTCAGTTCGGGATTCTCATAGACGATATGCTGGAACTCATCCACCATACAGCCGTAGGGGATGAACATGCAGGCGTCCTCAAAATGCATTTCCCGATAGGCGTCAGCTCCGTCCCCGAAGAACCATTCCATCCATCTTTCCGTGAAAAATTCCATGGACATGGAATGGCATTCCGCCGTCTCCATGGTGATGTCCGCATGCTCCCGAATGGGATCCTTTCCGGAAAGATAGCCCTGGAAGGCATGGCCGCATTCATGGGTGATTACATCCACGTCCCCGCTGGTTCCGTTAAAGTTGGCGAAGATGAACGGCGCGTGATACAGCGGAAAATAGGTCATATATCCGCCCACTCTCTTGTCCTTGCGGCCAAGCACATCAAACAGACCGTTCTCCATCATGAAGTCAAAAAATTCCTTTGTCTCCGGGGACAGCTCCTCATACATCCGCTGTCCGGCCGCCAGGATCTCCTCCGGCGTTCCCGTGGGGTTGGGATTTCCCTCCTTAAA